>Ga0233437_1000360_pt1 | contig 106641 bp, 92 predicted proteins | sample SI_122_August201_FD_182714 | JGI IMG/M metagenome (GOLD analysis project Ga0233437, IMG submission 182714) | Seawater microbial communities from Saanich Inlet, British Columbia, Canada - SI_122_August2016_200_MG | ecosystem: Environmental > Aquatic > Marine > Inlet | place: Canada: British... | reverse complement strand
TTCGAAGATTTGCTCTTTCAATAGCAACATCTATCTTACTAACTGCAATATCTCCACATTTCTTAAGATATCCACCATAAAATCGCCATGTTTTAGATCTCTGGCTTGGAATTCCTCTTCCAGATATCTTAATTTCTGCACCCATAGCACCTTCTTTTAAAATATTTCCAAGAGCTCTATAACCCAATGCTTTGAAACGTCTTGGTCCAAATCTTTCCATATCATCTGAGATTTTCTTTGCAACTGTTGCTGCAACTAAACTTGGTTTTAGAATCTCTCGGACTTCTATCTGAGGATTTTCTAAACCGAAATATGATTTTAATTCTGATGTTAATTTCTTTATTGTTTCTCCACCACGACCAATAACAATACCAGGTCTTACTGTATCAACAATTATTTTTTCACCCATTGGTGTTTTCTCGATAGTAATATTACCACAGCCTGCGCTTTTTGTAACTACATCATTAATCCGCTGTCTAATACGTAAGTTCTTAATTTTGGTTTTTATGAACTCTCTTTCTATCATTTTTTAGTTTTCTCCTTAGTTTTTTGTGCTACTAATTCAATACTACAGACTTTTCGTAGTCTTCGTCTTTGTCTTCCATAATGCCATAAGTTTGGCCCTTGTTGTGCTGCTGCGTGAATTATTGAAAGAGTTTCTTCATCTAATCCCTTATCTTTAGCATTTGCTTTGATTAAATTTAATAACATAATAGTGTGCTCACTGACTTTCTTTGGATATCGTCCAATGGACATTTTTCCTTTTCTATGTGGAACATCTCGCTTATATTTTAGGAATGGAACAGCGATTTTAGCATCTCTTACTTGTTCTAATAATGTAATTGCTTGGTTAACTTTTCTTCCCTTAATAAATTTCATAACCTCTGAAGTTGTTTTTAATGAAATTGGAAGATGTTTTCCACTAACTCTAACCATGCTCTTACTATCATATTCTTGGAAGCTATATTTTGCCATTTTAATTTTATTTTACACTTGCGTGTTTTGTTCCCTTAGTTGCACCAACTCCTGGTGCTTTGTGTGAAACTTCTTTTCGTGTTAACACAAATTCTCCTAAATATCTACCTAACATTTCAACATTTATTTCAACTGGATTGAATTTTTGTCCAGAGTAAATATGGAATGTGTGACCTACCATTTCAGGTAATACTATCATATCTCTACAATGTGTTTTTATTGGTTTGCTTCTACCTTTTTCTGCAGATTTAACTTGTTCAAGAAGTTTCTTTTGTTGGTCATTTAAACCTCTTTTTAGCACTCTACGTGCACGAGCTTTTAGATGATTAGCTAACTGAGAGTATCCCATATCTTTTAATTCTTCTAATTTTTTTCCACGATATAATATTTCTTTTATCATAGCCTTTTTCCAAAAAGGTTGGCGAAAAAACATTGCTTCTCGTAGTGCTAACGCACTCTAAGCAATTGCTTCGCAAATCTTATTGGTTTCCTCCTTGTTTTTTCATCTTTTATTTCTTCTTCCTACCCATTCTTCTAGCACCTATAGATCCAGATTTTCTACCTGCTGGAGCTCCTCGCTTAATAGCAGTAGGTCTTCCTAGGTTTCTTCGGTGTGTTCCACCGTGAGGATGATTACATGCATTCATTGCAACTCCCTTTACTATTGGGAATAATTTGTTTCTTGCTTTTCTAGCATGAAATTTGTTACCTGCTTTAATCATTGGTCTTGCTTTTCTTCCTGAGCCCGCAACTACACCGACAGTTGCTAAGCAATTTGCATTTAGTTCTTTTTTTGATTTTGAAGGTAACTTAATTGTTACTTTTTTACTGCCGACAGTAACTACTTGAGCTGAAGCGCCACAAGCACGTAAGAATTTGCCTCGGTCTCCAGGATTTGATTCAATATTACAAACGATAGTTCCTGGAACTGCATCTTTAAGTCTAATAACATTACCAATTTGAACATCTTTTGATCCAAAGCTTATTCTTTGTCCAACACGAATACTAAATGGTGCTGGAATAAGACACATTTGTTGATTATCTAATTCAACAATCATTAATGGTGCAGAGTGACCTATTGAATTAACAATATCTACAACTTCACCATATGTTTGCTCTTTAACTTCAGGATAAGCTAATTTTCCAAAGAATCTATGACTAGGAGATGCGTAACTAGGTCCGCCCTTTCCTCTTTTCTGAATTATTGTTCTTTTTGCCATTTTTCTTTATACTAATCCTAATTTTGCGTTAACATCTACTGCGCTTGTTTCTGGTGATAACTTAATAAAGGCTTTCTTAAAGCCCTTTTGTGTAATTTGTGTTTGAATATCAATAACCTTAGCTTCAAATTCTTTTTGTATTGCCCATTTAATTTGAGGTTTTGTTGCATTTCTTGCAACTTTAAATATAAGAGTATTATTTGACTCCATCTCCCGAACAGCTTGCTCAGTAGATATTGGTCCTACTAATATGTGACTTATATCATTTCCTTTCATCTAGCTGCCCCCTTTAAATATGGACATAATATACTAGTCATTGCAGTAACTTGTGCAGCATGTAATGGTGATATTTCTTTACCTACTGTGTGAAATACAATTCCTTCAAGCATATTTCTATCAAAAGTAATACCTAATTCTTCTGCTTTAGATTGTAAACCATAAACAAATGAGGGTAATGATTCTGCAGTCTCAATAGTACTAGTAAAATAATCAACCATTTTTCTCATATTACTATCTTGAACATCTCTTTTTATCATATGTATAATTTCTCCTTAGCTAATATTTCAATTGCGTCTTTTGTCCAGAAGCTATTTCTTCTAGATTTAAATCCTGGGCAAAGCATTTCTGCATTAAGCTTTTTAACATTAATTATATCAACACCTGCAATGTTTTTTGCAGCTTTAACTGCAGCTGTTTCTTTTGAAACAACAAATAAAGGTCCTCGTCTTCGAACATATTTTCTTCCTCTTCGAGTTCCTTTTCCTGCTCTTATTTTCTTGTCTTTTGATTTTTCAATTTCCTCTTTTAAGCCAAGACTTTCTAGTACTTTCTGAACTTCTTTTGTCTTTTTTAAGTCCATAAATTTATCATCAATAATTTTCAAAGTTTCAACATTTGCAGCCATAGCTGATCTAATTGCTTTTCTGTTTTCCTTTTTGTTAATATTTTCAATTAAAACCTTTTCAGATTTTGGTGGGAATGCTTTTCGTCCACTTATTGCGTTTGCAACAAATGCTCCAATAAATCCAAACTGCATTCCTCTGGAAAAAGAATATTTTCGCTTAATTCGTGATACTCCCTTACCATATGTTGTTTTATATTTTTGTCTTCGCTTTGTAGTTGCTGCTCCTTGCTTTGTTCCTGCATTTGGGTCTGAGCCATAAGCTTGTCTTTTCTTAGTTTGAATTGAAAAAACTGCTCTCTTAATTAAATCAAATCTAACTGGTTCTGAAAACTGAGTAGGTAAATCTACTTGTCCTTTTTTCTCTCCAGTTATTAAATATAATTCTGCTTTCATTATCCTTGTTGGCTCCTTAAACTAATTAATTGTAATTCTGGTGCTTGTGGTATTTGTTTTGCTTTTGTTCGAATTGTAGGTGTTATTCTAATAAGTCTCTTTTTTGGTCCTGGAATTGAACCTGCAAATAAAAGATAATCTGATTTAACAAGTCCATAATTTACAATTCCACCGTTTGGATTAATTTCTTGGTCCTTTGGATTTGAAATAAGTAAAACTTGTTTATTATATTCAGTTCTTGTGTGGAAACCCATTTGACCTGGGTGTGGAACTGTGTGTGTTTTTGCGCCTGTAAAAGGTCCTAGTGTTCCGATTCTTCGGACACCTTTTTCAGATTTATGGAACTTCTTTCGAACGCCAAATCGCTTAATTACACCCTGGTAACCTTTACCAGTTGTAACTGCATGAACATCATAATAAACTCCAGATGTAAGAATTTCTGAAACTTTAATTTCTTTTCCTAATAGTGCTTTAGCATAATCAAATTTTGCTTTAACATCTTCTCCACCAATAGCAATTTCAAATAATTCAGGTCTTTTCTTACCAAAACCTGCTTGCCGTGGTTGAGTTTGAACTAAAATTTTAATATCTACTGCTTGTTCTAATTTTTCTTCTGCTTCTTTAATTTTTTGTTGTTCTGTTTTTTTCTTAGGTAAAGTTATTTTTCGTTTAAGGTCCATATCAAAATTGTCAGAGAAAACATCGAGAAAAGCAGAAAGAGAAGAAAGAGATTTTTTGTAAAGTCGAAGGCCAATTGCCTTCACAGGTGGGCATTCAATAATTGTCGCAGGCACACAAAGTTCTTCTCCCTTTGTTGGAGAAGTTGGATGGGTATCAACATAAAAAACTTGGGTCATGCCGGCCTTATATCCTGAAAAACCCGCTAACTTGACTTCATTAAACTTTGGTTGAGAACGAACTCTAGCGTAGATTCGGCTAGCTTTCTTTCTATGCCAAAACTGTAAACTTCCTCTTCTTGGTCGTTTTCGCTTAATGTGTCCCATATTTCACCTTTATCTTCAACTTAAGTTGATGCCTTTTTAAGGCTTGTGTTCATTAATTTTCGTCAAAAGAGTCTACACTCTTAGCGACAGAATTCTAAGATTGCAAGGGGTAATTAAAACTAAAATGAATTATTTAAAAAGGTTCCTCTAATATCAGAATTCTGCTAGCGCATTAGCACGTTCTCTACGTTTGTATTCAACAGGATGGAAGTCCTGATCCCAAGGATTAAAAAATCCACCTCTACCAATTACATTAGATGGAATTGTATATGTCCCTGGTCGTGAGGTTGAAGATTTTGAAGTGTCTTTTTGAGAGTGCTCTTTTATTTTTTTGTTTAATGATTCAGAAGTGTTATTTGTAATAGGTTTATTTAGAAAACGTCTTGAAGCGTCATTCATAGGTTTTTCACGATTTACGTCACAAAAAGCGCGCATTTCCTCTGCAGAACAAACTTCATCTATCTCAGCAGGGTGCTCTTTCCAAATTCGTGGTTTATATTCTGGATTAAATCCATTACCCATTTCATCTAAAAGTGACAATTTTCACTTAAAAGTGTTTCGGTTAGCCTTTGACTACGACTAGCGGTTTTAGTTTAGCAACCTTTTTCGCAAGTCCGGTTTTATGAAGAACACCAATCAGCTTTTGACGTGCAAAAGCTGGCAAAACACTTTCCTGCGCATTGCTTGGAAAATTAACCTTTTACAACCACTATTGGCTTCAACTGAGCTTTTTCTTACAGAAAAAGTTCGCAAAAAGAACGTTGTTTTTCCAAAACAACTGCTTCGCAAATGCAATTTATCCTTTTACAACTACAAGAGGTTTCAATTTAGCAACCTTTTTCGCAAGTCCGGTTTTATGAAGAACATCAATAACAATATCAACATCTTTGTATGCGCCAGGTGCTTCTTCTGCTAATCCTCTCCAATCATGTCCTTTTACTAAAATTCCTTGTTTTTCAAGTGAATCTTTAACAGATTGTCCTTTCCATTGTCGGTTTGCTTGATGGCGGCTCATTACTCTACCTGCGCCATGTGCTGCTGAGCCAAATGCTTTTTCCATGCTTGTTTTTGTTCCATGAAGAATATATGAACTAGTTCCCATTGTTCCGCCAATCAAAACTGGCTGACCAATCTTTCGATACTTTTTTGGAACTTCTTTTAAGCCAGGGCCAAATGCTCGAGTTGCACCTTTTCTGTGTACAATAAGCTCTTTTTCCTTGCCATTAACCATATGATTTTCTAGCTTACTATTATTGTGACCAATATCATAAAGTAAAGGTATATCTTTTTCTTTAAGTCCAAAAACCTTTGAAAATGCTTGTCTTCCAAGGTGACCAATTACTTGTCTGTTTGCAAAAGCTGCGTTAATTCCACAATTGACTGCTGAAAAATATTGTTGACCTTCTTTACTTTTGAATGGTGCGCAAACAAGCTCTTTATCTGGCAATTTTATCTTGTATTTTCTAGCTGCTTCAGCTAAAAATGTAGTATAATCTGTTCCAATTTGATGGCCTAGAGCTCTAGAACCACAATGTAATGAAAATACAACTTGATCTTTTTCTAAGCCAAATGCTTTTGCTGCTTCTTTATCATATATTTTTTCAACATACTGAACTTCAAAATAATGATTTCCTGATCCCAGAGTTCCAACTTGTTTAAATTGTCTTTTCTTTGCTAGATCTGAGACAAACTTTGGATTTGCTCCTTTTATTCTTCCATTATTTTCAATATATTCTAAATCTTCTTTTAATCCATAGCCGCGCTCAACTGCAAATTCTGCTCCTTTAATAAGCACTTCGTCAATTTCTTCTTGATTTAGATGGATCTTTCCTTTGCTTCCCAAGCCTGCAGGAACAATCTGATATAATGCATCTAGAATTTCCTTTTGTTTCTTTACAACATCTTTCTTCTTAAGCGGAGTTGTATGCGTTCTAACTCCACAATTAATATCATAACCCACTCCTGCAAGTGCAATTACACCTGTTTTTGCGTCAAACGCCGCTACACCTCCAATACATACGCCGTAGCCAGGGTGCACATCACTCATTGCGTAACTCGATTCTTGAATTCCCGGTAAACTTGCGACATTTCTAATCTGTGGAAGTGCGGACCAAATTTTACCATCTTTAACATCCTTAACTAAATGTTGAATTATTTCTTTTGTACCAAAAATAAGTCCTGGCACATTCATTGCGCCTTTCTTCTTTAATGTCCATTCTAGTGGTGTTTCTTCCATTAATTCAAAATCGTCTATCTTGATTTTTCTCATGTTATTCACCCTATTTTTTGCTTTTAACCTTTTTGATTTGTTCTTCGGAGATTAAATCATTTGATAGCCACTTATCAAGGTTTTCTCGTCCATAGCTTGATAATTCATAATATATTCTTCCTTGTCCATTTACTGCTTTTCTTATTTTGCTCTCGATTCCGAAGGTCTCTAACTCTTGCTTAACTCGGTCTAGATTTTCTTTTAGAATAGACATTAATCTAACGGTATATGGTTTCCGAGTTCGTGCTTTTTCTTTAATAATTTTATTACTGCCTTTTGAGAAATCCCAATTGTAATTAACATATGTCTCAATTGATTCTCTTAATCGTTTTTTCTTAAATGGATGAAGAAATCCGATTTCTTCTTCAAACTTAATTAGCTGATCTTTTCCATAAATACAAAGTGTAGCTGTGTCGCGATTACTTCTAGGTCTAATTGATGTACTAATATCAAAATGTTCTTTAAGCAAATTTGCTACTTGTTGCAATCCTTTATGATTTACACTGTCTGTACCGATTGCACGATTCTTTGCTTTTCTCACCCAAACCCAGCCTTCGCAATCAAAGAATGCTCTCAGCCAACGCGCAGCTTGCTCCTTATTCATATATTTCATAACATTCCAGTCTCTTGAATGAAATGATCCATAATTATTTACAATATTAAAGTAAATATATTTAGAACCAACTGAACATCGATCCATATCTTTATTCATGTATGGAGTTATACCAAACACTTTCTCGAATTTCTCTTGAAAATCTAACAATAATTTCTTATTTGTATTTCTCAGACCAATATAGTAATACTTCTGTTTCTGTGTTTCATGATTACGAATTACATATCCATCTGCACATAAATACGCATGCACTGCTGCAAAATCAGAACTATTCTCCATTAAATAGCTAACATTCAGAACATAAAACTCTTGCGTTCTCCAGGATGTCTATCTGGCACAATTTACAATTCTAACTCTAAAACTGTATCATATTCTTTAAAGTTATTCTTTTTGTAAAAATTAATTGCTAATTTGTTTTGATATGAAGCAGTTACTGTTGCTCTTTCTACTTTCTTTTTCTTGCACCATTTAATAAATTCGTTAATTAATTTCGTGCCAATGCCTTTATTTCTATATTCAGGTAAAACAATCATATTATCCATTTCTGCTAATTTACTAACAGCTCTATAAAACTCTGGCTTTGAAATACTACCTGCAAGATATCCAATAATCTTATCACTATCAATAGCAACAATAGCAAAGCAATCGTCTTTTGTGATGCAATCTTTGAAATATTTATCTCCTTTTTTTGAAAAAGTCCAATCCATATTCAAGGTTTTATCATAATCTTTGTATTCCTTTTCAAATAATTTTAAATTAAGTTCTTTAATTACTTGCAAATCTGTTAATTTTGCTTCACGTATTTTCATTCAACATAAACTCTCTTTTTTCTATCAAATGGGGGGGTTGAAATTGCTAATAAAGTTAGCCCTTTCAGGTGTTTATAGTTTGTTACTTTTGGATAAAACACACAATCTCCTTTTTTAAGATGATGCTTTTTGCCTTCAATTACACAATCACCTTCACCATCTACTACATAATAAATACAATCACTCTCGGTATCATGTCCTAATTTTATGTTATTACCAACTTTTCGAACTTTAGCTAAATTCAGAATATTTGTAGATATAATTGGTGTAGTCTTAGTATCTCCATGATCATTTTCCTTCAAATCCTTTGCACGAATTATCTGTTGTTTCATAATATATACAAAACATTATTGTTTTAAATAGTATTTATTGTTTTAATTATGAGTAACAGTGAAATACTTCAAAGAATTGATGATACGAAGAAATATAGTCCTGTAGGACATAATTGTTGCACTTTTGCTTCTTTTGTTCTAGGAATAACTTCAGTTGAACTTTCATATAATAACACTACGATTAAGCCAATTTCACACTATATGAAACAAGTATCAACTTTATGTAAAGCAGATCTAATTATTTATAAAAAAAATACGTTACTTGAACATCACATGGTAGTTCTTCCTGAAAATCCAGATTACTTTGTTCATAAAGCGGGTGATGATGAAATTATAAGTTATATTGATTTAGAAATTTTCCTGAACATGATAAAAGATCATGATGGGTGTAAACCTGAATGGGGCGATCTTACTTTTTGGTCTATTAAATAAAATAATTAAACATCAACTATGCATTGAGCAATAAACTTTCCTGCTTTCTTTTCAACTTTGGCTTGGCTTAATGTAGCTGCTTTTACTTCAGTTCTAACTTCGGTCTTTGCAGTAATTGGTGAGCCCCAAGCAATTGCGCTTAAAGCTAGCATTCCATCTGTTGAAATTGTGACTTTAAATTTTGACAAAAACATCTGCTCTGCGTCTGCTTCACCCAAAGCCTGATTAAGAAAATTAATTAAAAGTTCAACTTCATTCTCAGCAGTCACTTCAAACTCTATTTTCTTTGTAGGTTTTATCTTTTTGATATTAGTCATAACCTCAAACATCGCTTTTGCAGATTCTTCAAAAGATTCTGCTAAAGTCTTACCTGTTCCTTTTACTCCAATATCTGCTCTATGTTCGAAGTGGCTAAATGTCATATTATTTAAGAGAAATTTAGGTTTATATCCTTTTCCAAACGAATTCTTATAACGATTTCAAGATTTTTAATTAATGCCACCTAGATTTATATTTGTAATTGGAGGAGTTATTTCAGGTCTTGGTAAGGGTATTACAACCGCATCAATAGGTAAATTACTCCAATATCAAGGATATTCAGTCACTGCAATTAAGATTGATCCGTATTTAAACCAAGATGCAGGGACTATGCGACCAACAGAACATGGTGAAGTATGGGTAACTGAAGATGGTGGTGAAATTGATCAAGACCTAGGAAATTATGAAAGATTTCTTGGTATTGAACTTCATAAAAACCATAATATAACTAGTGGCAGAGTATATTGGTCGATTCTAACAAAAGAGCGCAGAGGCGATTTCTTAGGTAAAACTATTCAGCCAATCCCACAAGTAACTAATGAAATTAAGAAAATGATAACAGATATAGCAAAAGAAGATAATGCTGATTTTGTATTAATTGAAATTGGTGGGCAAGTTGGAGATTATGAAAATGTTTTATTTTTAGAAGCTGCGCGCCAGATGAAAACGGATTTTCCAGTTATGTATATATTAGTTGGTTATCTTCCAATCCCAAAACACTTGGGTGAAATGAAAACAAAACCAATTCAACATGCAATTAATGCGCTTGGTCAGCATAATATTTTGCCAGATTTAGTTGTATGCAGAGCTGAAAAAATTGTTGATGATGTAAGAAGAACAAAAATCGCTCAGTCTTGCGGTATTAAAAGATCATGTGTTATCTCAAATCCCGATGTTGATAATATTTATAAAATTCCACTTATTCTTGATGACCAGAATGTTTGTCAAAATATTTTAGAATCTTTTGGATTAAAATATAACAAACACTGTGAGGGATTAAAAAACTGGAGAGCGTTTATTCAAAATATAAATAAGAATACTAAAGTTAAAGTAGGTATAATTGGAAAATATTTTGATATTGGTGATTTTAATTTAGTTGACTCATATATTTCAGTTATTGAGGCTGTAAAACATGCTGCTTGGAATAATAATTGTTTTGCAGAAATTATATGGATTGATTCAAAAAAATATGAGGATGATCCAAAGTCAATAAAAGAACTTGATAATATGGATTGTATAATTGTTCCGGGTGGTTTTGGAAAATCTGGAATTGAAGGTAAGATATCAACTGCTAAATACTGTAGAGAAAACAATATACCTTACTTAGGTCTTTGTCTTGGGTTACAGATAAGTGTTATTGAATTTGCGCGTAATGTATGCAATCTTAAAAATGCAAACTCTGAGGAATTTAATCCCGAAACAGCTCATCCAGTTGTTGCTATAATTAATGAGCAAAAGAAAATCTTAAAAGAAAAAGGCTATGGTGCAACTATGCGACTGGGTGGCTGGCCAGCAATTCTAAAAAAAGGTACAAAAATATATCATCTTTATTCAAAACAAGAACAAATATCTGAGCGACATCGACACAGATATGAAATAAATCCTAAATATATTGAAACTTTAGAAAAATATGGTTTTGTGTTCTCAGGTCAGAATCCTGAAGCAAATATTATGGAATTTGGAGAAAATCCGAACTGTGATTATTTTGTAGGCACTCAAGCTCACCCTGAATTTAAATCTCGTCCAATGAAACCTGCACCGCTTTTTGATGGCTTAATCAAAGCTGCTCTAAATAAAACTCAGAAGAAATTAAGCTAATTTCCAAATTCTTTTCTTGAATTCTTCATAATCTTTTTCACGGACAGCTCCACCTGCAGCAGGTCTATGCCCCCCTGCATTTGCGCCTTTAAGGCCTTTAACGGCTTTTTCAAGTAAGTCGTTAACTGCTCGCTTAGAAGTATGATTACGTGCATTAATTGATACCCATCCATTTTGACGCCGAGTTATTAAGATTGTATCATTTGGATGTGCGATTGCGATTAACGTAGATACTGTTGAACCAATTCTACCTGAAGGGTCTATCTCATATATCCAAGTATCTTTCTTATGCTCTGCTTTTTCTTCAAACTTACTAATCCAAAACTCAATCTCATTTTTAAGTTCATTATATAATTTACTAAAATTGGATTTTAAAATATCTTGATACTTCTTTGCTTCAAGAACAACTTCTAATGCTCGCTCAACTTGTGGTGGCTCAATTTGTTTTCCTGCATCAATAATACATCCTGCATTAATCAATTCTTTTTTTGATGTTTTATATTTCTTGTAAACTTTATTCAAAAAAGTCTGCCATTTATCATCAGTAATATCTGTTAATGTGCCTATCGCAGCTAGCCAATCAAATTCTGAAACATCTGTAACTTCTGAAAATAAGTCAAATGCCATCTTAGAAGTGCAATAATCTGACCCATCTAAATCTTTCCTTAAGTATTGCGCTTTTATAAAAATAATTTTATCTGAATTCAAATCTTTGTATATTTTATGATGGTCAACAACCAAAATTGCATCAAATAATGATGTATTTTCTGTAAAATCAGAATACTGATCTGCAGAAAAGTCTAGGAAAATAATTTTATTTATACCTTCGTCTTTTAATCCTTTTAATCTTGCAGGATTAAAATTACTATGGCTACAAGGGATGTATCGCTCTACTTTATGTCCTAATTTTTCTAAAGATTTAATTGTAATTGTTGCCGAGCAAATGCCATCAGAATCTGAATCATAAAAGATTGCTATATGGTCTTTTGAATTTAGTTCCTTTACAAATTTTGAGAACTGAACTTTGGGTTTCATTTTTATATGTAATACAATCTTTTTTAAGAATTGCGAATTTTGGAAAACCTATTTATTTAACCATATACTTAATTAATATGGTCTTAGAAGCAATTATATCTCCAAGCAAAGTTGAGCAGAATATCTTATGGGCCATACCTCTTGGTTTTATGTTATCAGTAGTAGGATTAGCAATTGGTTTGTTTCTCTTTCCAAAAGATGCAAGCTTAGTAGGTATTTTATTTACAACGCTTGCAGGAGTTCCATTTTTACGAGGAATTCTAACAATTGAAGAAGTTAAAGATGAAAAGATACATGCAATAATTCAATTCTTAAGGCGAAACAAACGAGTTATTAAAATATACTTCATGTTTTTCTTAGGTGTAACTTTAAGTTATATTGTTTTATATTTTATTTTACCTACAGATATTGTAGCACAAATGTTTAGCAAGCAAATTTCAATATTCCCTGGTGCAACACCCACAGGTATGTTTTTAGGTAACGCATTATTTCAACGGATTGTAATTAATAATCTCAAGATAGCACTTATTGCACTTATTCTTTCATTTCTTTATGGTGCTGGAGCAATTATGATTCTTACATGGAACGCATCTGCTTTAGCTATTTTCTTAGTTTCTTTGCGAAGTTTCAGAGCTATTGCATTTACACTTCCTCATGCACTTCTTGAATTTTCTGGATTTTTCATAGCAGCAGTTGCAGGTGGTCTGATTTCAATAGCTGCAGAAAGAGATAAATTATATAGCAAAAATTTTCAAGATATTCTCACAGACGGTCTTCTTTTCTTCTTAGTAGCTGTTCTAGTTATTGTTATTGCTGCTGTTGTCGAAGTCACAATTGGTGTTCTAGCTTAAATCTGAGATTATTAATTGATAACCTTCATATCCTAATTTAGGTTTATAATTTCCTTCGCGGTATTGTTCTTCATCCACTAAAGAGTATCCATTATCATCACCAACATAATCGTAAACACTTACACCAATAGCACCTGCATTATATGCTTCAAAGACATTTGAATAAATATACTCGCGCTGAAGTTCTTCATTTACCCATTGATCACATTCTTCAATTCCTTGTTCACAGTTTTGCCAATTATTAATTATTCCACCACCTTCGCGCCTTACTAAACATTGGCAAGTAGATGCTCCAGTTTCAGTAACCCAAACAGGTAAACTGCTAAATTCTATTGTTTTTTGCACAGAAGCAAGAATATAATTACTTTGTGGACCTGCACCAACTCCTACAGGATAAACTTGAATTCCAACCCAATCAGAATCATACTTTATTGCATCTAAGAAATTATCCCATGTAGCAACATCTGTATCTAGATCATCAAAAGCTAAACGTGTTCCAACTTTAGCATCAGAGTCACCACGTTTAACTGCAGCAGATATGTTTTTGTATAATTCAACTTTTTCCAAATCAATATAATTTGGATCGTCTTCAGGATTATTCCAATGAAGTGGATTCATTTCATTTCCAATCATCCAATAATCAATATCATAATGCTTAGCAGCTTCTTCTGCAAACTCTTCAAGCTCAGCAATAAATTCTTCATCAGTTTCTTCATAATCAGATAACCAATTCGGACTACCTCTCCAACTATCCCACCAATTTATAAGAATCGCTTTAGGGGGCATATTATACTTAGTATAAATTTCTAAGTCTTTATCAGGAATACTAAAATCATAAATATCATTTTCATGCTCAACTTCTGCCCAAAAAAGATGAACGGTGAGATGATTTACACCTAATTCACTTATTTTTTCTATATCTTCTTCTTGCATAGGTATTTGATAAACGATATCAAAAATAAATTCTTCATCTTCGGAAACTTCTTCTAAATCATCTTGCTGAGCCATTGAAAAATATGAAAGATTATTCATCCCAAAAAATCCAATTAATAATATTCCAATAAGAGCAATTATAATAATTACTGACTTAGAATATTTCATATTTTAATTATATTTCAAGATATATATAATTTTAGAAAAGCTATTTAAATTAAATACCGAACTTTTAATCACGTCGGGGCAGAGCTTAAAACGTAATGCGTTTTAGCTGGTCCCAACTCGTAAACTCGTCGGGGTGGCGCAATCTGGTACCGCGCAGCCCTGGAAAGGCTGTTTCCTCACGGATATCTGGGTTCAAATCCCAGTCCCGACGCTTAGAAAAGCTTTATAAATCCACTTCATAGATTAAAATAATGGCACTTAAAAAACTAGGATCAGCAGGTCGTTTTGGATCAAGGTATGGTAGAAAGATTCGTCAGAAAGTTATAGCTGTTGAAAAAGTATTATATGGCAAGCACAAGTGTCCATACTGTAAAAAAAATGGAGTAAAAAGAGTATCTAATGGTATATGGTATTGCAATAAATGTAATTCAAAATATGCTGGAAAGGCTTATGATAATAAATTATAATGGCATATAAATGTTTTAATTGTCAAAGAGAAATCGATGCTAAAAATGTTGAAAGAAGAGTAATTTGTCCATATTGTGGTTCAAGAATAATTTCAAAATCAAGACCTCCTGTAATAAAAAAAGTTAAAGCGAGGTAATCTTATGATAACATCCACAATTAAAATTGCTGGTGAAAAAGCACTTTTAGATGCGTGCGTTGCTGCGCTTGAACCCGAACAACAATTCAAAACTAAGCGAGCAAATTATTCGCTCAAAAAAAGTAAGGACTTAATAATCACTGTGGAAGCACAAGACATAACTGCATTCCGTGCAGTTATTAATTCAATAACAGGTTTACTTGGAATTGTAAACCAAAATTGGGAGAAAATACAATGACTAAAGAAGCAGAAATTCAAGAAAAGATAATGCAAATGCAATCACTTCAGCAAAGACTTCAGGTTTTCGCTGCACAAAAACAACAATTTCAGTTACAACAAATTGAAATTGAAAACGCACTTAAAGAAGTTTCTAAAACAAAAAAACCAGTTTATTCTTTAGTTGGTGAAATTATGATTGAAAAAACAGTTTCTTCTATCAAAAAAGACCTTGAAATAAAAAAGAAAGAAATTGATATCAAAGTTAAAAACATAGAGATTCAAGAAAAGAAAACACGAAAAAGTGCGGATGAATTACAAAAAGAAGTTACTAAAGTATTGAAATGAGTAATATAAATGAAGTTGTTGAAGTAGTAAAAGAACTATGTACTGAGAAATCAATACCTAAAAACGTACGCTCAGTCCTTGAAGAAATACAAGAACTTCTATTAGATAATCACAAAGAACTTGCTGTAAAAGTAAATTCTGCAAGCCAAATGATTGAAAATATTTCATTAGACCCAAATATTAGCTCATTTGCACGAACCCAAATATGGGAATTATCCTCAATTTTAGAAGATTTAATTGACAATAATTAAATCAAATTAAGAAACATTTATATCTACCTATCTATTTTAGTATATTAATTGTTTTAAACCCAAAACAATAAGCATAAACATCATAATTAAGGTGAAATAATAATGGCAATATTCGATAAAATAGGTTCTGTTTTCAAGAGAGACAGTGGCGATATAGAAATTTCAGATGATTATGTTGAATTAGAAGCAGATGTAACTGGCTCAAAATCAAAAATTACAATCCGACCATTTACATTAGACAGCTTTGACAGCATAAAACCAATTCTTGACGCACTAAGAGAAGGATATACAATAGCTTTAATCAACATGGCTCCACTACGTGAGAAAGACCAAGTGACTCTAAAACGTGCAATTGATAAAATCAAGAAAACTCTTGATGCAAATGAAGGCGATATTGCAGGTGTAGGGGATAATTGGTTAATTGCAACACCAAGTTTTGCAAGCGTTTATCGTGGCGGACACAACGAAGGACCAGAAGAACAACAAAGCACTGAAGTCTACGATTAATCTTTCTTTTTTATTTATTTTTTAGTTAATTTTAAATACAACTATCTATATACTTTATAGAATAGGTGATGTTTAATGATAAATCCTGAAGAGTTAATAATTTATGCTGCAATTCTTGGTCTATTACTTGGAATTATATGGGCACTGAAATACATAGTTATAATCGACCGTAAGATAGAAAAAATGGATGAGAAAATCGAGCGCATGCTTAACCGAATCAAGAAATAGATTTCTTTTTAACTTCTAATTTTTCTTAATTATATATTATGAAATATATATTCAAACTATCTGGAGAGAATTATAATCTAGCAAAGTTTGAATTAGAAACTTTACTTAACAAAAAGCTGAAACGAAACAAAGATTCTGTTTCAATTGATTTGCCATTATCTACTGAGCAAATTAATAAAATTTGCAATCGCTCTGCAATGATTCAGAAATGCTACACTAATAACTTAAAAATTTGGGCAGCTAAATCAGACAAACGATTTGTTGCGAGGGTGCCGAAAAAGAAACCTAAACAACATCCTGCAATGCTCAAACCAAAGATGGCGCGTTTACTTGTAAATCTCACTAACGCTAAAAAACAGATTCTAGATCCCTTTTGTGGAACTGGTTCAATTTTAATTGAAGCGGGAATTCTTGGTCTAAAACCTATTGGCTCAGATATTGATAGTAAAATGATCGAATACTCAAAGATCAATACCAAACAATTCAAAGTTAAATCGGAACTAAAACAACTTGATGCAACTCAACTAGAAACTAATTTTAAAAATATTGAAGCAATTGCATGCGACCCACCATACGGTATAAGTTCTACTCTTGCTGGAAAGAAAATGCAAGATTTATATCCAGACTTTCTAACAAGTGCAAATAAAATTCTAAAAAAAGGTTCTCGCTTAGTAATGGTTCGACCACATTATCTAAAACTTGGAGTCAACAAAGACTGGAAAAAACTAGGAGAATTTGACTGGTATATGCACAAAGGACTTACTAGAAAAATATTAGTACTTGAAAAAAGAAGTGCTACGAGCAATGCGAAGTAGTGTGCTTTTGCCAGCTTTTTCACTAAAAAGCTGTGTGTATATGCACAAAGGACTCACTCGGAAGATTTTAGTATTAGAAAAGAGGTAAATAAAATGTTAGTAGATACTCATTGTCATATAGATTTATGTAAAGCAGCTGTTCAGGAAGTAGTTTCTGGAGATATAATAATTATATCAAATGGCACAGATTTGCAAAGTAATAAAAAAGTTCTGGAATATGCAAAGATTTTTCCAAATGTTAGAGCTGCGCTAGGTCTTTATCCCACAGAGGCACTAAAACTCTCACCAAAAGCACTAAAAGAAGTTTTTCAGTTCATTGAGGATAATAAAAATAAAATCGTGGCTGTTGGTGAAGTTGGTATTGATTTTTATCATATAACTGATCTAAAAGAACAGAAAAAAGAAATTGAAGTATTTAAGCAAATTATAGATTTAGCAAATAAAATCAATAAACCATTAATTGTTCATTCTAGAAAAGCTTCTGAAAAAGCACTATCTCTTCTGAAAAAAGCTAAAGTTCCTGTTGTAATGCACTGTTTTGAGGGAAATTCTACTCAAACACATGAAGCTCTTGAACGAGGGTATTATTTTACAGTTCCAGCAAACTTCTGGACGCGAAAAGGATTCAAAAAAACCGCGCAAAGAGTTCCAATTGATAAAATTTTAACTGAAACAGACTCACCATTTCTTTCTCCAATTGAAGGGGAAAACAAACCAGCAAATGTCCGTTATGCTGTAAAAAAACTAGCAGAAATAAAACAAATTCATGAAAGCAAAGTTGAAACGCAAATATACCAAAATTTTAAGAAAATGTTTATTAAAGAGTAAGTATATGTAAAATATGGCGATTGATCTTGGTGATGGTGTCAAAGATTTATTTAATATTGTAAAACACAAAAGATTTGTTATTCCTGCAGGAGTAATCGTTCTTGTTTTAGTTATGGCAATTTTTATTGGCCCTAAAGTTACAGGATTTGCTGGATTTTCAAATGGTTTAGATGAATGTAAAACCGATCTTGGAATTTGTGGAACAAATGTAGATTCATTAACTACAACGAATACACAACTAGAAGCAGATTTAGCTGCGTCTCAAAACACAATTGTTGAAAAAAATAATGAAATAAAAATATTACAAGATCAAAATACGTTGGACAGAGAAAACTGGGAAGCAGATTATGATAAATTAGCAGGTAAATTTAATACTGTCGTAGATAAAAATGGTAATAATCTTTGCTGTATGCAACAAATACTAAATCCTGATTATGATTCATATAATGTTGAAGATGGTGAAATAAAATGTTCTAATAATGGCACTTTTGCTATCGAGTGCTAAGTTTTATAAGCTAATTTTTCTATTTTAAATATGAGTAAAATAACAAAAGATCTCAAAAAGAAACTGGAGAAAATGCATTATGAAATTATTGGTAATCATACTGCACTAGAAATATGTTCATGGGCTAAAAAAAGTTTGCGAGATGAAGGAGTTTGCTATAAAGAGAAATTTTATGGTATAAAATCGCATCGCTGTGCTCAGATGAGTCCTGCTGCAGGTTTCTGTGACCAAAAATGTATCTTTTGCTGGCGACCACAAGAACACAATATTGGAACTAAAATGAATGCAAAAGTTGACTCTCCTACTGAAATAATTGATGGTTGTATTAAAGCGCAGCGAAGAAAGCTTTCTGGCTTTGGTGGTAATGAAAAAACCAATCCTGAAAAGTTCAAAGAAGCACAGGACCCAAATCAATGGGCTATTTCTCTTACAGGTGAACCAACATTATATCCAAAAATTGGAGAATTAATATCTGAACTAACTAAAAGAAAAAACTCAACATTTCTCGTAACAAATGGTCAACATCCCGAAGTTCTTGAAAAACTAGCAAAAGAAAAGAATTTACCAACACAGTTATACATATCTCTTGATGCAACAACTGCTGAAGAATTTAAGAAAATCAATGTGCCTCTAAACAAAAACGGTTGGCAAAGACTAAATAAAACGCTTAAATTACTTCCAAAATTAGACTGTAAAAAAGTAATTAGAATTACTGTAATCAAAGAATATAATGATAACTCAATTTCAGGCTTCGCAAAGCTGTTAAAAATCGCACAGCCTGACTTTGTTGAAGTTAAAAGCTATATGCATGTAGGATACTCACGAAATCGTCTTCCAAAAGAAGCTATGCCGCGCCACTCTGAAATCAGAGAATTTTCTGAAAAACTAGTAAAAGAACTAAATAATGTTTTTCGCGAACCTTTTTCTGAAAAAGGCTCATGGAAGATTAAAAATGAACAAATCAGAAGCAGAGTTGTCCTTATCTCCCGCAACGAATAACTTTTAAATCAAAAACAAACCATATAATTAAAGGTTCTGCGCTCGTGGTCTAATGGCTCATGATTCTAGCCTTCCAAGGAATCCCTTCTTAGAAAGAAGGTCTTCCAACCCCAAGAACTATTCTTGTGGAGAGGAGAGCTGGAGGTAGGGGTTCGATTCCCCTCGGGCGCATATTATTCTTAATTAGTAAGGCTTAAAAACCAAAAAAATGAACTAAAATATGGCAATAGCAAGGATTATACGTCACAAAATCATAGCTACGAATGGAGGGTTTTCACACACTACATACAACCCTACAGATATAGCATCGCTTAGCCGTAAGGTACTTATACCTGAAATAACTGAAGAACTTGGTGAAGAAATTGAAACTCATCCAGACAAACCATTCAAAGAAAGAGATGGAAGGAATTTCTTTTAATAAGGATGTTAAAATATATAACATTTAAACAGTTCACTAAAACAAAGGTTTTGGCATGAAATTAGGAATTTTATTTAGTGGTGGAAAAGATAGCGCTGCTGCTTTATTTTGGGCACAGCAACAGCACGAGCCAGTTTGTTTAATTACAATTGATTCTGAAAATAAAGATAGTTATATGTTTCATACAGACAAAGTTCAAGAAATTCCGAATATTGCAAAACGAATTGGTTTGCCTTTAATCTTCAAAAAGACAAAAGGGGAAAAAGAAACTGAACTCAATGATTTAAAATCAGCTATATTAGAAGCAAAAAATAAATTTAAAATTGAAGGGGTTGTTTCTGGCGCACTTGCATCTGAATATCAACGACAGCGAGTTGATGTAATATGCCAAGATTTAGGATTAGCTTCATTTGCTCCACTTTGGCACAAAGACCCTGAACAATATGTTAGAGAATTAATTGATTTGGGATTTAAAATTAAAATAGTTAGAGTTGCTGCAGAAGGTCTTGATGAAAGCTGGGTTGGCAAATATATTGATAATAAATTTTTTAACAAACTTCTCGAGCTAAATCAAAAATATAGTGTCCACATTGCAGGCGAGGGTGGCGAATATGAGTCATTTGTAGAAGATGGTCCTATTTTCTCTAGTAAATAATTCTTTTTATACTATTTTTTGTGCTTATTATTGAGTAAAAATGGTATCAGATAATGTTATTAGGTCGGCCATTCCTTCAGCTTTCAAAGATATTGACCTTTCAGCTTTAGGGAGCCACCGTTCTGGAAAAGTTAGAGAAATTTATGATATGGGAGATAAACTAGCTCTTATTGCAACAGATAGAGTGTCTGCTTTTGATGTTGTTTTGCCTAGAGCAATCCCATTTAAAGGACGAACTTTAAGTGAAACTGCTAAATTTTGGTTTGATAAAACAAAACATATTGTTCAAAATCAAGTCATTAGTTATCCACATCCAAATGTTACAATAGTCAAAAAAGCAAAACCCTATCCTGTAGAAGTTATAATTAGGTCTTATGTCACAGGTCATCTTTGGAGAGAATATGCAAAAGGTAAAAGAGAATTATGTGGTATTAAATTACCTGACGGTTTGAAAGAGAATCAAAAACTTCCTGCGCCAATTCTTACACCCACAACAAAAACTGAACATGATGAAGACATTTCTAGAGAAGAATTATTAGAACAAGGTTTAGTTCCAGAAAATGTTTGGAAACAAATCGAAGATGTTGCAATGAAAATTTTTACATTAGGTCAGGAATTTTCTGCAAAACAAGATTTGATTTTAGTTGATACAAAATATGAATTTGCAGATTACAATGGAGAATTAATTCTTATTGATGAAGTTCATACTAGTGACTCATCAAGATTTTGGGTTGCTTCAGAATATCAAGAACGATTTGATAATGGTGAGAAACAAAGAGGTCTGGATAAAGAATATATTAGACAATGGCTAAGAGAACAAGGTTTCACAGGAAAGCATGATGATGCTGCTATTGAAGGTGTTGAAAAGAAAGATACAATTGAAATTCCTGATGAAGTTGTTATAACTTCAGCTAAAAGATATATTGAAGCTTTTGAAAAATTAACTGGACAGGAATTTAAAGTTACTAAAATTGACAAACCAATTCCAGATAAGATTCAGGAAACTCTAATTAAGGAGGGATTACTATGCTGGTTCCAATAATTATGGGTTCAAAAGCAGACTTAGAGTTTGCTCAAAAGATTGCTAAGAAGCTAAAGGATTTAGGTGTTTATTATGTAATTCGTATTGCTTCAGCACACAAAGCTGCAGAATTATTGTTAAGTATAATAAAAAAATATGATGCTGAAGAAGATATTGTATACATCACAGTTGCAGGTCGTTCAAATGCATTATCTGGATTTGTATCTGCTAATTCAATAAATCCTGTAATTGCATGTCCACCATTAGATAAGCAATCTTATATGATGGATATTCATTCATCTCTACGAATGCCTAGCAATGCACCGTGCATGACTGTAGTTGACCCAAAGAATGCAGCACTTGCAGCAGCTAAAATTCTTGCTCTAAAGAACACTGAACTAAAATCTAAAATTACTCAAGGAATTGCAGATGTTCGAGCTGGAATTGAAAAAGACGATAAGGAATTACAATAATATTACAATGAATACATTTGAAAACATATCGCCGTTTGACTACAGATATTATGGTAGAAACAAATCAAAAGATGTTCTTGCTAAATACCTTTCTGAAGAAGCATATGTTCGAAGTCTAGCGCGAGTTGAAGCTGCTCTAACGCAAACACTTGCAGACAAAGGTGTGTGTTCTCAAGATATTGCTAAAGAAGTAACTAAAGCTTGTGAACAAGTTACTGCAGACGAGATGTATGCAGAAGAAGATAGAATTAAACATGATATTCGAGGTCTTGCAAATAGTATTAGAAAGCGCGTTTCAGATAAAGCAAAACCCTATGTTCATTTTTCTTCAACTTCTTTTGATATTGTCAACACAGCAAACATGCTTCGATACAAAGAATTTACTCAAGATGTTTTAATACCAAAACTTCTAGAATTAGAAAAAGCATGGATCGATCTTGCTAGAAGAGAAAAATATACACTTCAAGTTGGTCGAACACACGGACAACATGCAGAGCCAATTACATTTGGTTTTACAATAGCAGAATATGTTGATAGGTTAGGAAATAGAATTGCTGAATTTCAAGACAAGCACACTAAACTTCGTGGTAAAATGTCTGGAGCAGTTGGTGCTTACAATGCATCGTCTTTGCTTATAGATAATCCGCTAGAATTTGAAAAATTAGTTATGCAAAAATTAAATATGGAACCAACTTTGCACTCAACACAGATTGTAACTCCTGAACCAATTCTAGATTTAATTCATGCAACAGTTTCATGCTTCGGAGTTCTTGCTAATTTTGCAGATGATATGCGTCAACTTCAAAGAACCGAAATTGGTGAAGTTGGTGAACACTTTGCTTCTGATCAAGTTGGTTCATCAACAATGCCACAAAAAAAGAATCCAATTAATTTTGAGAATGTTAAAAGTTTTTGGAAAGAAATCATGCCGAGAATAAACACATTATATATGGATCAAATATCTGAACATCAAAGAGATTTAACTAATTCTGCTTCAGCTAGATTTATACCTGAAATATTTGCGGGACTTTATCTTTCAACAGAACGATTAATTCGTGTTTCAAGCAAATTACAAGTTGATAAAGAAGCTATGCTTCGCAATTTTAATCTTCATAAAGACCTTATTGCAGCAGAACCACTTTATATTTTACTTGGTGCGCACAATCATCCTGATGCGCATGAAACTGTAAAGCAGTTGACACTAAAAGCAAGAGATAAAAAGGTTGCCTTACAAGACATAGCAATGAATGAGGCTTCGCTTAAACCTTATTTTGATAAGTTTACAGCTAAGCAAAAAGAAATCATACTCCATCCTGAAACATATACTGGCATCGCTTCAAAGAAAGTTGATGATGTTTGTAACTTCTGGGAGGAGAAATTGAGGTAATAAAATGTCATTAGATAATAGAAGAACACAAGATAATCTTAAACAATTAGATATTGGAAGTAATTTTGCAATAGATGATACCAATAATATTAAAGCAACTGTAACTGTAAATGGTGCTGTATCAATACATGAGAATTTTTTAGGCAGTTTACCTACATTATTAAGTGAAAAAAATGGGATTCAAATATATGCTATAAATCCTGTATCGTTAATTTCAAAAACTCCTTCACTATTTGAAGATATTGTTGAATCAGCATACAAACCTTTTGCTAAAAAATTGATGGATCGTAGAATGGAAAAACATACAATTACAGGTAAGGTAACTGATATTGCAGTATTGAAAGAATTTCGTGGTGAAGCAACACATGAAGCCTCAGGATATATAGGTAAAGAAGTGGTTTTTAGAGGACGCGCGTATGTAGATACGATAGTATAATAAAATGATAACAAGAGAAGAAATTCAAAAAATAGCACAAGGATATGATAAAGAAAATATTCATATAGTTATACTTGGGTCACATTCAGCTAAAGAAATGGGTGTAGCTGCTAAAAGAGCTGGATTTAAAACAATCTTAATTTCTCAAGAAGGTCGGGAAGAACTTTATGTAGAACATAACAAACATCTTTTTGATAAAAGTATAATTCTTCCAAAATTTTCACAAATGGCAGACAAAGATGTCCAAGAAATCTTGCGCAAACATAACGGTATTGTAATGCCTCATCGTTCATTTGCAGTTTATCTTGGATATGATGTAATTGAAAATAATTTCAACGTTCCAATATATGGAAATAGATGGATGTTGCGAGCTGAAGAACGGACAACTGAAAAATCTCAATATTACATGATGGAACAAGCAGGTATGCGACTTCCAAAACAAGTCAAGAGTCCTGAAGATATCAGATTCCCTGTAATTGTTAAAATTCAACAAAAAGATAATCCACTTGAACGTGCTTTTTTCTATGCAACAACGCCTAAAAATTATTGGGAAACTGCAAGAAAAATGATTACAGATGGCGAGATTTCTTCAGTAGATTTAGACAAAGCAGTTATTGAAGAATTTGTTATTGGTCCAAGATTTAATGCAAACTTTCAAACATATGCTCTCAAAGATATTTTTGGTGAATTAGATTTAGTAGGTTTTGGTGATAGGCGCCAAGTTAATATTGGTGGAATTCTTAATCTAACTGCTCAAGATCAATTAAAGCTTCCAGAAATGTCAATTCGAAACGAAGAGATTGGACACATGGGCGTAACAATGCGCGAGTCAAAGCAAATGCTAACTTATACTCAAGCAAAATTATTTATTAAAAAAGCAAAAGAAGTATTTTCACCTGGAATGATTGGTCCGTTAGGATTACAGGGTGCTGTGCAATATATTCCCGGAACAAAGAAACTTGAGTTTGTAATTTTTGATTTAAGTTTAAGAAATTCAGGCGACCCACACATTGCTTCAACATCTCCTGAAATGGAAAATCTTAGTCTTAAACATCTAAAAATTTTAAAGACCTTAAGAAAAGTAGACGGTAATACACCTCGGACAATTCAAGGTCCTTTAGACCTTGCAATGATGGAAATTGAAATTGCAGTTAGAGATGGAAGAATAAAGGAGATAATAACGTAAAAAAATGGTAGTTTCAAAAGAAGAAATACATAAGATAATCGAAAATTATGATCCTAAAAAAATTACAATTGCTACGGTTTGTTCGCATTCTGCATTACAAACATTTTATGGTGCTCGACAAGAAGGTTTCAAAACATTAGGAATTGCAATCGGTTCTATTCCAAAATTTTATGATGCTTTTCCAAAAGCTAAACCTGATGAATTTTTGGTCTTAAACAATTATGCAGAAATACTTGATAAAGCAGATGAGCTAATTAAGAAAAATGTTATTCTTATTCCAAACGGTTCTTTTGTAGAATATATGGGTGCTGAAATATTTAGAGACAAATTAAAAATTCCTACTTTTGGAAATCGTAAAGTTTTAAGTTGGGAATCTGACCGCAACAAACAAAGAGAGTGGCTTGAAGGTGGTGGTGTCCGAATGCCTGCAGTAATTAAACACCCTAGAGATATTAAAAATCCTGTTATTGTAAAATATTTTGGAGCTAAAGGTGGTCGAGGGTTTTTTGTTGCAAAAAATAAGGAAGAATTTTACAACAAGATTGGTTCTACAGGACAGAAATTCACAATGCAAGAATATGTTTTAGGAACGCGTTACTATCCACAATTTTTTGCTTCACCTTTCAAAAGAGATAATGCTATGCAAACAAAATCAGGTTCTGTTCAACTTATGAGTATTGATAGAAGAGATGAAACTAATATTGATGAAATGTATAAAATGGGAACAATTGAAGATATGCGAAAGCAAGGTTTTGTTCCAAGTTTTGTTGTTACGGGAAATGTTCCAGTTGTTTTAAGAGAATCATTGTTGCCTGAGATTTTTGATTTTGCTGAAAAAACATGTGATAAAGCAAAAGAACTTTTTGATGGTATGATTGGACCATTTTGTTTAGAAGGCGTTTATACAGACCAATTGAAATTTTATGTATTTGAAATCTCTGGTCGTATAGTAGCGGGGACAAATCCTTTTATATCTGGCTCACCATATTCTGCATTAACATTTGATAAACAAATGTCTACGGGCAGACGAATTGCTGAAGAGATTCGTTATGCTATATCAATCAACCAACTCAAAGAGGTTATTAGTTAAAATGGAAAATAAAAATTACGCATTACTAAGTGTTACAAATAAAGATGGAATTATAAACTTTGCAAATAAATTAGTTCAAGAACATAATTTTGAAGTTATTTCAACAGGTGGAACTGCAGATATAATCGAAGAAGCGGGAATTCGTGTGCTTCGCTGTGAAAATTACACAGGTATGAAAGAGAGTAAATTGTTAAAAACAATGCATCACAAAATATCTGGTGGTCTTTTTTATTCAGATAATGGTGAAGAAGCTCTAAAATTCAGAGAAAAACTTAATTTAAATCCAATTAGTGTTGTTGCAAATAATTTTTATCTTACTAAAACAGGTGGAAGTATTGAAGAATTTTTAGACAATGTAGATGTTGGCGGACCAACAATGACTAGAACTGCTGCAAAAATGGCCTTAAAACATGGAAGCGTAACGATACTAACAGACCCATCACAATATAAATTAGCACTTACAGATTTAAAAACTCATGGAGAAGTTCAGCGAAATTTAATAAATGAATTAGGCGTTACTGCATTTAGAAGATTAAAAGAATATAATGTACAAATTGATGATTTCCTAACAAATTATTCTACAGAACATCCTGGATGGGCTAGAAAAATATAATATGTGATTATTTAAAATGTCAGAAGAAAATTTATCAGATTTACCCACAATTAGAAAAGTAATTATTCCAGAAACACGAGCACCATATGGACAAGACAGAACACCTGTTGCATGGATAGGTAAAGAAGCTGGTGCGGGCGCACCACCGTATGAACAATTTAGTGGGTCTGCTATTTCACATCATTTAATGACTGAATTAGGTATGTGGTCAGATGTTTCTACAATTTATAGACGAATGCGAATGCTCGGTGTAGAAGGAACTATGGTATATCTTTCCAAACATACTAGACCTGAAGGTCTTGCTATGCATGAGGATCCTAAACAAGCAGTTAAGAATGCATATAGAAAAATTCCTGCAGCATTTGGTGCTGAAGCATTTATACTTCCAAGAGTAACAGAAGAAGTTGCTGAAGAACTTGTAAAAATAATGCCCGATGTGGTTATGTCACCAAATTATGATCTCGCAGCAAAAGAAATCATTAGTGGTGCAAGACAAAAGACACAAAAACTTCGTGGATTAGAAGTTACAGATCCTCTATGGCAGCCAGATCATTATAGATCAACAGAAGCATTTGGAAGACATGCTTGCGAAGAAAGACATCCATTTTTTATGCCACAAGATTTGCAGTTTAATCGTGAGAATTATACATTAGAACAAGTTGGAAAGATTGAATCACAAGCAACTTTAGCACTTTCTGTTTCTGCTTTGAATTATTCTAATGGAACGGGATATACAAATATGTTAAATAATAACACACTTTCATCTGACGGTGGTGTTGGAATGAGAGAAGAAGGATTTTATGGTGGAATAATTAAAGCACTAGAAAGTTCTGGAAGATTAGAGCTTATGGGTATACCGCAAGGCACAATTTCAGCTGCAGTTTCAACAGATGGTTTTATATTTAATAGAAATACAATCGATCAAGTGCTTTCTGAAGCAGCAATAAAAAGAAGAAAAAGAATGTTAGCAGATGTTCCATTTGTTTTATACGAAATAAATGATGGCGTTACGTATAATACTACTCGGGCTGAAAGAAGAAGTATGTATAAAGATCTTGATTTAGGAATAGAATTACTTGTTGAGCCAGGAAGGCCACCAAAACAGTTAGAGAATTCTGCTAAAGCAAGACGAGTAGATGCAGGTATACAGAAAGCTTGTGAAGATAATGATATACTTAGAATAACATCTGTAGGCGGTCGTAGATGGTTTAGACATCAAGATACTCCTATGTATCATGAACCACGAAGACTTCTAGATGCATGGTTAGAATCTGCTTTAGTTTAATGGTGCGAAAAACCCTCTTGTTTTTTATATAATTTGTTTTCCATCAACTAGAACTTTCTGAACACAAGAGCCATTAGCTGAGTAAACAAGATGGGAAATTATTCTATTTTTTTCTAGAGGTTGTAGTAAGAAATGATTTGCATCTAGCAAAACTAAATCTGCTAGTTTTCCTTTCTCAATTGAACCTGCATTTATCCTAAGTGCTTTTGCTCCATTAATTGTTGCCATATCAAAAACAGTTTGAGCTGGAGCAACAGTAGCATCCCAATAATTATGCTTTTGAACTAATGCGCAAGTGTGCATCTCTTCAAACATATCAAGATTATTATTTGAAACTGCAGAATCTGTTCCAAGTCCAACATTGACGCCTGCTTCTTGTAACTCTTTTAATGGCATAATCCCACCAGATGCTAATTTCATATTTGAGCGAGGACAATGTGCGACTGAAACGCCTCTCTTTGCAAGAGTTTTGATTTCTCCTTTTGTAATCCAACAACAGTGTGCTGCAATAACCTTCTTATCTAAGAAACCAATTGATTCCAAGTATTCAACAGGTCGCTTTCCATAATTCTTTAGAGAATCTGCTAGCTCTTTTCGTGTTTCAGCAATATGAATATGATTTAATACATTATATTTTTTAGCAAGTTTTTGACTTTTGATTAATAAATTTTTAGAGCACGTATATGGTGCATGTGGCCCAACTGCAAAACTAATTCTTGAACTTTTTAATTGCTTAATATGATTTGCAAGTTCATCTGTTTCTTTTAATCTTTTTTCTGTAGGATTTTTGCCATCTATATCAACTAAACCTCTTGACAAAAAAGCTCGGATTCCAATTTCTTTAACTGCATCGGCAACTTTATTCATACTTATATATTGGTCATTAAAACAAGTTGTTCCAGTTCGAAGCATCTCTTGAATTGCCATTGTTGAAGCAACATATATTTTATCAGGTGTTAGCTTTGATTCGGCAGGTAAAATTTTCTTGTTAAGCCAATCTTTAAGATGCATATCATCAGCGATTCCTCTAAGCAATTGCATTCCAATATGTGTATGTAAATTAATCAAACCAGGCATTACAATATTTTGTGAACAATCAATTGTTTCGTCTGCTTTCAAGTTCTTTCCAATTTTCTCAATTTTATTTCCGTTAATCAAAACATCTTGATTTTCTAAAATCTGTCGTTTAGAATTCTGAGTTACAATATATTTACAGTTTTTGAGTAATGTTTTCATATAAACATTAAATTACCTAAATTAAAAGATTTATGCTATAGCATTATCTAAAGCATGATAGCAAGAACAGTCTTCATCAAGATTTATTTTTGGAATAATGTTCATCAGCATCTTCTTTGACTTTTCTGAATTTGCTTTGACGGTCTCGATTATATCCTTCATTGAAACAGACTTATCTTTCCAGCAATCGTAATCAGTAACCATTGCAATTGATACATAACAGATTTCTGCTTCTCTTGCTAAAACACTCTCTGGAACCATAGTCATTCCAATAACATCAGTTCCCCATTTCTGAAAGAGATTTGACTCTGCTTTTGTTGAAAATCTCGGACCATTTACACAAATATATGTGCCTGTTTTATGATAATTTAAATTCAATTCTTGAGCAGTTTCTATAAGCAATTTTCTTGTTCTTTCGCAGCAGGGTTCTGCTACAGAAATATGACAAACTTTTTCATTGTCGTAGAATGTGATTTTCCGCCCATGTGTTCTATCAATAAACTGGTCAACAAAAACAAAATCTCCTGCTTTAATTTGCTCTTTCATAGAACCTACTGCACAAGGTGCAAGAATTAATTTAACACCCAATTCTTTTAGCGCCCAAATATTTGCTCGATAGTTTACTTTGTGTGGTGCAATTGAATGCTCTTTTCCGTGCCGAGATAGAAAAGCTACTTTCTTTCCTTGGAATTCTCCCATAGTAATTGCTGAAGAAGGTTCACCAAACGGTGTTTTCATCTCTACTTCGTTAATATTTTCTAATAAAGAAATATCATAAACTCCAGATCCACCAATTATTCCAATCATAATACTTGTTATATTACACAGGTTTTTAAGAATATATTTTCTTAATCCAATACTTTTTGAAAAAAGGTAAAGTCAATGTTGATAAAACAAAAGCCACTGCAGGTATTATAGCATTTAACCAAGGATCTGGAATATCTGCTGACCACAAAAAGACAGCTATTACAATATAAGTTAGCACTCCAATCAGAACTTTTCGAGTTATACTAATTTCCCACGCTTTATCTGATTCTACTTTCTTGTTTCGTTCCTTTATTTTTTTTATCTCTAATTCTATTTTCATGCTAAAACCTCATTTTTAGCAAGCTGTTTAAATGTTTCACATTTTAACATCATAACATTTGTAATTTACTTGTAACTTTATCTATATCTTTATCTTCTGCTGGACCAATTGCGCAAGCTGTTACAGTTCCAGGTTTAAGTTCAGTCATTCCTGCATCTGCAATAACTGCTGTTGTTAATCCAGCATCATCTGCTTCTTGTTTATATTTATAAAGGTCTTTCTGATTATCAACTTTCAAAACAACTTTTTTCATTCCACTAAGTCGCCATGCTGAGAACGTAATTCTATTTTTCTTTTTAGACTTAAGAGAAGCTTCAACAGCTGCGTGACTCGATTGCGCTGCTAGTTTTCCTCGGCTCATCTTCAAATCTGTCCGAATTAATATTACTTGTTTGTAAGCCATGTATTATAAAATACTTAGAAGTATATAATCCTTACTCGTGACGTAAAGCATCAACCAGCTTTTTAGAAAAACCGAGCGACTACGTCGCGTGGCCACGCTAAAGTGTAACTTTAGCTTGGAGTTGGCAAAAAACGATTGTTGACGTTTTACTCATGACGAAGTGCGTCAACAGGTTTTAGTTTAGCAGCACCTAATGCTGGAAGAGTTCCTGAGAGTGCTCCAATTAAGAATGCAAAAGATATTGCTCCTAAAATTAATGGCCAAGATATTTCAACTCTTAATGGTATAAATCCAGAACTGCCTGCTGCAATTTCTACACCTTTACCCATAATCATACCTAAAATAGTTCCTACAATTCCACCAACAATTCCAAGTATTCCTGCTTCTGCTAAAAATATCATCATAATTGCGTTGTTTGAAGCGCCAATTGCTTTCATTATTCCAATTTCTTTTGTCCGCTCAAGCACAGATGTATACATAGTATTCATAATTCCAATTGCACCAACAAGGAGAGAAATTGCTGCAATTCCAACTAATACTAATTGTATTATTCCGAGAATATCATTAATTTGCTCAAGAATTTCAGAAGGAGTTAGTGCATTAAAATCTTCAGCATCTCGATATTTCTCAAGTTTTCTCTGGACTTTATCTGCTACAAGCTCAGCATCATTACCTGGCTTAACTTTAGCCATAATCATATTATAATCTTCTTGATCAAGAATATCTTTGGCAACATCCACATCCATATAAATCGCTGTATCATCTTGACTGTTACCAACTTCTTTAGCAATGCCTACAATTTTGAACTTTTCATCATTTACCATTATTGTATTCTTAACACGCAATTCATCATCAAACATTTCTTTTGCTGCAAGATACCCAATACCTACTTCTTTCTTACCTGCTTCAGGAAATCTTCCTTCTAAAATATCCCAACCAATATCATCCCAAACTTTGTTAGATTCTTTATCTAATGGAATGCCCATTAAATAAGAATAACTATCCTGATTATGGAATGTAAACTTTGCTGTCCCATACATCATCGGAAGAACTGTATCAATTTCAGGAATTCTTTCAATAACTCGCACATCTCCATCATCAAACGGCGCTTCTGCAGTTGAACCGGGCCCAGTAAAAGATGTTGGAGTAATTGTAATTGTATCTGTTCCCATTTGCTCAAATTGTTCTTCAATCGCACCTTGCATTCCTTGAGAAACAGAAATCAATGCTACAACTGACGCTACACCTATAATAATTCCAATAGCTGTCAGCCAAGATCGCAACTTACGATGTGTAATGTTCCTAAGCGCGATCCTAAGGTAATCTTGTATCATTGTTTATTTGTGTTTTTTCTTTTTCTCCAATACCAGAAGATTCCACCTGCTGCAATTAATCCAATAATCATATACATATTATTTCCACTATTCTCAGTCATTAAACCAAATCGCTTTAAGTCTGTTTGAGAATAAACTTTCAATTTAACTTGTGATTGTGCTGTATAATCTTTATTATTAGAATCAGTGTATTCCACTTTTACAGGTAAGTCAACATAAACAGTATCTTCTTCAGCTACATTTTCATTAATAAATAAATTATAATCTACTGTATCAAAATCATCAGATTCTAGCTCTCCAATATAAACTTCAGTTGGAGATAAAATATCATATTGATCAGATGGAAGTAATGTTAAAGTTAAAAATTTAATATCTAATCTACCACGATTTACAATATTCAAAGTAACATCTCCATTCGTACTACTTTGGAAAGTATCTGCATCTTCCAAACCAACTCTTATTCTTGGAGAACCTCCAGTTTTAACACTTATACTTACTTCAATTTCTTTTATGACATTACTACAACTTGCATCATCACACTGCTGAATATTAAAAGAGTATACTCCTTCAATTGCATCATCATCTACAATTAAATCATATTCAACAAGTCGTTCACCAAAGCCCGCAATTCTGCCAACTTCTTCAATTCCAGCACCACTTGGAAGTCTGAAAGGATATTCTGGAACAACTCTTAAATAAGCATTCTCTATACTTTCTTCGCCCCAGTTTTGTGCAGCAACCCATAAAGTTACGACCTGACCTGGCTCTGCCGGATAAGGATCGTATTTCGTTTGAAGTAATCTAATATTTCCATTATTTTCTGGAGCGTTTACATTTTCAGTAGTTGACGAAACTAATACTCCAGATATTCCTTCGGTCTCAGCTAATGCTACTGGCGCCAACATTAGCAAACAAATTAAAAACAATATACTTTTTCTCATTTCTCTCTCCTTTTTTTCTCAATTGCACCATCTTTTAACCAAAAGACATTATCTACACCTTTAAGTTTTGCGAATCGAGGATCGTGAGTTACGATAATTAATGTTTTTTTATGTTTTTCATGTAAGTCTAATAGCAAATCCATAATTTGCTCGCCCATTTTAGAATCAAGATTTCCTGTTGGTTCGTCAGCAAGAATAATTTCAGGGTCATTAGCAAGTGATCTTGCAATTGCTACTCTCTGGCGCTCTCCACCAGATAATTCACCGGGGCGATGAGTCATACGTTCTCCAAGGCCGACAAGCCGTAGTATTTTTTTTGCTTTTTCAACTTTATCTAAAACAAATGATCTCTTAAATATCATCGGTAATGTAACATTCTCAATAGCTGTTAATGTTGGAATTAAATTAAATGTTTGAAAAACAAAACCAATTTTCTCTCCACGAACTTGTGCAAGTGTGCTCTCATCCATATGTGCAATATTCCTTCCATCTAATTTAACAATGCCTTTTGTTGGTAAATCTAACGCACCAACCATATTCATTGCAGTTGATTTACCTGAACCAGATGGCCCCATAATAACTGCAAAATCTCCCTTATTTATTGTAATATCTAAACCTCGCAGTGCCGGAACTTCAACACTACCCATCTGATAAATCTTCCAAACGTCTTGAACATCAATTATAGCTTTCATTTATACCTCCGAAGTTTGTGAGACTCGCTAAAATTTTGTTTAGCTCTGTCTTCCAAACGCCTTGCACATCTATTATTGCCTTACTCATACGTTCAGTATTATCTCAACTATTTAATATTTCTGTAGTATTGATTAGATACGACAGTTAGTAAGTATTATAAGAACAAAATTCTATATTTATATACATCAAATCCTAATGGATTTGCTGTCTCTTAATTCCTATTTAAATAGGATAATGGAACAAAGATGATATTAATATTAGTAGCTCATCCAGATGATGAAGTTCTTGGCTGTGGTGGAACTATTGCTAAATATGCTCAAGAAGGTGAAGATATTGTTGCAATTATAATATCTGATGGAGACCCTCTAAATAAATCAAATGAGTTTGCTATAAAGCGAAGAAAAGAATCTATTGCTGCAGGTAAAATTCTTGGAATAAATGATACAGTATTTATAGGACTTCAAGATAGACCTTTTGGTTCAGATTTAAAAGATAAACATGTTAAAGGGCGAATTGAAAAAATTATAAATAAACTAGCTCCAAAAATCATTTTTACACATTGTCCAGATGACCCGCACCCTGTTCATGCAAATATTGCAAAATTAGCTAAGGAAATAGCTCAAAAAGATAATATCCCGCTATATACATTTTCAATAGGTTCTCCATTTAAAGTTAAGCAAAGAGATATGCCAAGACTTTACATAGATATATCAGATACATTTGATAAAAAGAAAAAAGCCTTGAAAGAATTCCATTCACAAGAACATTGGCTTATTTATTATAAATTAATTGCGCAAGTATCGAATAAAATTGCAGGTATGCATTCTAATCATAAATATGCAGAGGTGTTTTACAAATGGTAAGAAAAATAAAAATTCTTTATGTTGCAGATACCGCTCCTCCGAAAAAAGATGGAGTAGTTAGATTTATGTTAGAGACTGCTCGAAGATTAAATAAAGAAAAATTTGAAATTTCTTTTCTTTTACCAAGACTAGAAGATTCTGAACAAGCTATGAAAACTATGAACTTAGATGCTACTTTTGTTCCAGTGCGTAGATTCAAAATAGCAACATATCATCCTGCAATCCCAAAATCAAAAATAGTAAGAAGTGCAATAGATAAAACAGATATTGTTTTTATAAATTCTGTAGCACCTTTAGGTAGCTCATCACTTAAATATGCAAAGAAAATAAGCAAACCAGTTATTGAATTCATTCACTCAATTGATTGGGAACTTTTTGCATATGCCACAGCATTTCCAGACAAATACGCAGGAGCACTAAAACCAATTGTTAGAAGACTTTACAACAAAAGTGATTTGCTATTAGTTGCAAACAAAGGTCTTAGAACAATACTTCATGCTTCAAAAATAAATAACACAATTAAAATACTTCCTCTTGGTGTAGATATTAAAAAATTCAAACAAGATAGAATTAAGAGAGTTTACATTAGAAGAGAACTACGCTTAAAAGATAATTTTGTAATTGGATATCACGGACGTTTAAGTAAAGAAAAAAATATCAAAATGTTAGCAAAAGCATTTGAGAAATTCAGAACAAAAGTTCCTGAAGCTAAATTATTAATTATGGGTGATGGTAAAGAAAAAAAATATTTGAAAGGTAATCCAAATATATTAACAACGGGTTTTGTTAATAATCCAGAAGACTATCTCCAAGCAATTGATATTTATGTTCTTCCATCAATGACTGAAACAACAGGTCTTGCACTTATGGAAGCTATGGCATGTGGCTTAGCTTGCATTGCAACGAATGTTGGTGCAATTCCAAGCTATGTCCGAGATGGTGGAAATGGAATTCTTTTAGATAAAAATAAAATTGATGCTAATTTACTAGCTCTTGCAATTGAGAAACTTCACAGAAACATAAAACTTCGCAATGAGCTTAAACAAAACGCTTCAAAATCAATAGATTGTTGTTATACTTGGGAAAACACTACAAAAGAACTAGAAAAATTCTTTGAAAGCATGATAAAATAACTTTTTAAACAACAATTCTAAGTTTTAATATGAGCCAGTAGCTTAGTCTGGATAACCGTTAGGTTCTTGCTGAACCTTGGTTCAGGAATAGAGCACTTCCCTCCTAAGAGCTTTTTCTTTTCTAAAGAAAAAGTTCGCAAAAAGAAACTAATTTTTGTAAAAGAGGTAGGAAGGGGTCGCAGGTTCGAATCCTGTCTGGCTCGTTATTCAAATTTGATTTCTTCGCGTTTTGCAAGAGCTTCTAAAATTGCTTTACCTAAGCCGCTCTTTTTGAAAATACGTATTTCTCTAGAACGTGAAAGTGGAAGTGTAGCTAGAACTTCGCCATTAATAGTTAAGTCTGCTCGCCTTGCATGGTCAAGGAAATAAAACTCGAAATATTTTTTGCTTTCCTTAAGCCGATATCTTAATGGAGCTTGGCTCTTATTTTTTGCTTTATTATGAACAGGCATGACAACAGTCGCATCTCCAAAAGTATAAATTTCATATTCTAAAGTTCCGTCTTCAAAATCATATATATCAACAACAGGTCTTGCTAAGTCTTTATCATTCATACCTGTTGGGCATTTGACATTCATCTTTAATCCAAAGACTTTTGCAACTTTTCCATCTTTAATAAAAATTACTGTATCTAAAATATGTGGAATCATTCCTAATTCAACTTTACCAATAAATCTCTGAATTGCATCAATTGGATTTGCTGCGTGCACAACCCCAACCATACCAACACCAGACAGCCGCATATCTGCAAACAATTTAAAATCTGGTGCATCTCTAACTTCATCATATAAAGTATAATCTGGGCGGGTTAGGAGCAAAATATCTTTTAGTTCCTGGTGACTTGCTTTTGCTGTTGAAAGTTGCGTGATTTCAGGAGGTAGCTGTAAATCTCGTGGAGCTTCTAATGACTTTACAACTTTCTTTTTCTCAGAATAAACTTTAGCAAGTGCTTGTGCGAATGTAGATTTTCCGTGTCCTGGAGCTCCAGAAATAAGTATTCCTTCTGCGCGTTCTAAAAGTCGTGCTTTAATTTTAATATCTAATTTGTAATCTTTTAGTTCTAATTTCTTTACAGGTCGAACAATTGTGATTTCCCAAGAATTTGATAAAGGTGGTCGAGTAACAACTATTCTGTACTGTTTAACTTGTGCAATTAAGCTTCCCTTTCTTTCAATCTCAAGAAAACTATTTTTTAAACTTCTTGCTGCCTCAATTATCTCATCTGAAATTGCTTCTAATTCTTCTGACTTTAAAATATTTTTATCTATCTCAATAAATTTCCAAGCGCCAGGCTTGCCTGCTTTAGCTCTAGGAAGTGCACCTTCTTTGAGATGAACAGACATATAATCTGGTTTGAAAAGTTTAGGAAAAGTAAGGTCTTCTTCAGTAATACCTGAAGGAATGTGAATAACATCCATCCCTGTTGCTTTGCCAACTTCTGCCTGAACCATATCAGAAGTTATCATAGTTGCTTTCAAATCCTCAGCTAGCTTTCGGATTTTTGAATCAATTCCACCTTTTTTAGCAAACTTAATTTCTTCGATTGTCGGCTGTTCTCCTGCAAAAGTTAATTTAAATTTTTTCTTGTTAGCAAGCTCTCTAAGTCTTTTGATTTCATCAAGACCAATAAAACCAATTTCCCTACCAGAATTAGCTTGATTCTCAAGCTCAGAAAGCATTGCATTATGCAAAATCAGCTCTTTAAATTTCAGTTTGCCTTTTGCAAATTGCTTTGAAATAACAATATTAATAATCGCAGATGTATCTGGAACAAGCTTAGTTATGCCTGTTGTTTTAGCATTTGTCTTAATCAAAGATTCTCTAGATTTCCTTCTTATCCTTTTTGTCGGACTAACCATTTAGAAATTATATTTTATGGATTATAATGTTTGTGATTAAAATCCATTATATAAATATTTAAAAGAAAGAAAAACAAGAAAGATAATGATAATTTACATCACACATACAAGTTCTATATATAAAATACTAAATGAGGAAATAACTAGAAACAATGAGACTCTTGAAAATACAATTTTAATATGTGGCACTCGTGAAATCGTGCCAACTACGGAAGGGCAACTTGCTAATCCTGCAAAAGCACCTGAATTTGGAGAGAAAGCACTTAGGCTTAAAATTAATAGACCTCCACAGAAAGGTGATTGCTTACTTATGTTATCAAAAGATCTTAAAGAAGGTAAAGATTATCATTTTGATAATAATGATTTAATAATGTATACTAATACTAAAGTTCGAACTAGCACACCTATAAATACAATAATTTAATTATTTTTTACGATTAAGCAACTCTTTGGTCTTCAACCCATTTCATAAAATCTCTTGTTTTGCGGATTAAGTGTTCAACTTCAGTTACAGGTACTTCTGGTCTGCTTGCTAACTTCAAAATATTAATATAAAATTTTGAAAATTCTCCTGCTTTTGATTCCTCAAATCGCTTTAATGTTTTTGCAACAATTTGTGGGCTTTTTGCAGAACTATCATCTAAATCAGTTAGCTCCTGAATCAACATTGTAGATGCAGTTAAAACATGCTTAAATGCTGCTGAAGAATAACTTCCACTATCTCCTTGACTAATTAAAAAATCTGCAAAATTCAATTTCTTTTCAATTTCATAAAAATTACTCATTATCTTTTAATACACTCTGGCGAGCATCCTCCTCTTTAATTATATCTTCTGACTTATCAACAAAGTCTTTTGCAATACTTAAATATTTTTTTACAGTATCTATATCAAGCACTTTTAGAGAATAAACATCATTTGTAAGAATATATTTATCTTGGCGCTTAAATCGCATGCTGCTAGTACTAATAGCATGACGCATTTCACCTACTTTTTTTAAGAATTCAGCATATTTGCGCTCAAAATTATGTTTATCTTGAACATCTCTTACCCAAATGTCAGTCATAGCACCAAAAGTCCTTGGAAATGCTTCTAATTTCTTATAGTAACGCATTTGCTCAAGAACAGATTCTATAGCTGAACTTGATGCATTAAAAACATGCTCAATAATTGCTAACATAAACTTAGTATCATCAGTAAGAGGCATAGTAACATAAACTAAATGGTCTGCAAGGTCAATTTCTCTGCGAGCTTTTGCCATAATTTCCTTATGCCGCAAGTCATAACTAGGCTTTTTAGTCCGCCAATCTGTTGAAAATACGTCTGAGTGCATAGTCTTTTAAGTGAATAAAAGTTTATATTTCTTTGTTTGGCCAAAGAGACAATAGTTTACTTATTTTTTATTAACTAATTTTGATATATTACCAAATGCTTTTCTAACATGTTTAGCTTTTGTAGTAAATTCTCCTGAATGTCTAATTAAATCATAATGTTGGACAGCATTAACTATATCATCTAATCCCTCAGTTGATATAAACTTAGCTGAAAGCATTAAAGAATTCACGTGCGTACCTCTACCCTGTCGACCGCTAATGTGTCTCTCTTTTTGTATAGGATTATCTAATCCATATTTTTCAGATATATATTCTGCTAATCTAATTACAGCTAATTTATTATATAAATTATAATTATTATCTTGATTTACAAAACCTTCTTCTAATTTTAAACTTGGCTCTTCTATATCCCGTTCTAAAACAATATCTATTGTAATAATTCCATCAAAATCAATTTTCTTGAACTGTTGTGCTAAATTATCTGAAATTGGCTCTAAAGAAGTTTTAACACTATAAGTATTATTTTTAAAGTCTAAGTCATATTTATCGCCGCCTTGGTGTTTACAAACACCTGCTTCATTTAAATATCTCCGAACTTTATTTTCCATATAACTATATGATAGTAAAACTTAAAACAGTTTTTAATTTTATATATTATGCCTCTATAGCTCAGCTGGTAGAGCGTTACCCTCGTAAGAATCCCTTTCTTGTAAGAAAGGTCTTCCAACCCCAAAGAACGGATTCGGAAAAAGGTAAAGGTCGCAGGTTCAATTCCTGCTAGGGGCTCTAACCTAAATAAGAAATATCTTTTATATCTCAGCTTTCTTCCAAGAAAGCTGGCAAAGAAACCTGCTAACTCAGTTGCTTCGCATTAGCCAAGGTAGCTAATGTCTTTTTTATCTTTGATTTGCTTGGTTTCTTTTGATTTTTGCATTAGCTCTTTTAGTTTAGCTTCTACGTTCTTTGCTTCAGATAAGAGTGGTTTTGTATCAACTTTTAAGCCGATATATTTATTTAGAACTTCAATCAGCGCTGCTGCAGCATGGCTATCTGGCATGTTTGTATGTGTTTCTGCAAAAATAAATGATGATTTTATACTGCCAATTGATTTTTCCATAATTGCACCTGTAACTCCAACAATCATACCTTCTGTTAGCTTTTCTGGTCCTTTTAGAGCTGCTAGCTTTTTCTCGCAAGCAGGTGAATTTGAATAATAAAAAGTCCGAGCCATAGGATTTCCAAACGGTGAGCCAACACCTTCTAAACTAATCATTTCTTTTGCTTTTAATTGACCTGCAATTTTCATAACAACATCTGCTAGCTTCCATTCCATTCCTTTAACTCCAGAAAGAGCGTGCATTAACACTAAATTTTTCTCTTTTACATAAAATATCTCAAATATATGTCTCAGCCGATTGTGATGAATTGTAGCAATTGGTGGCATTTCTTCTGACCAAACATAACCAATTGGTTTAGCATTTAGCTTCTCAACTAAGTATTCTGTTGCAATTGTTCCAACAAAACCCAAACCAGGAAAACCTTCGATAATAATCGGGCTCTTGGGCTTAAAAGTAAGATTAATCTCCATCCTATCTATTTGCTCAATCATATATATAATTTTTCCCAGAAAAATTCTATTAGCTGAGCTCTGCTCAACTATATATAATTTCCTCTGAGAAATAAATTGCGGCAAAAACAGTAAAAGCAAAGCTTATAAATCAAAGAAATTGATATTATTTGTGGCGGTCAAAGCCAAAGGGTAACACCTGTTCTCATTCCGAACACAGAAGTTAAGCCTTTGTACGTTCCTTTGTGGTACTGCATTTATGTGGGAAGCTTGGAAAGCTGCCATATTTCATTTTCACAAACTTCTCAATTCTTAATCTTTTTATATACTTAATTCAAACATTATTATGAATGAACTATTACTCTGGATTTTAGGATTTACGTTCCTAAATGGGCTTGTTGCTTTTGTTGGAGCATTTACTCTAGCAATAAAACCTAAAACATTACAGAAGATAATATTTATACTTGTTGCACTTTCTACAGGAACATTACTGGGTGGTGGATTATTACATTTATTACCTGAAGCAATTAAGAATCTGGGTGTTGAAGCTGCAATAAACTATCTTCTAATTGGTTTCATAATTTTCTTCTTGATGGAAAAACTGCTGCATTGGCACCATTGCCATGATGGTGTTTGTAAAGTTCATACATTTAGTCAAATGATTCTTTTTGGGGACGCGCTTCACAATTTTATTGATGGTCTAATTATTGCTGCAAGTTTCTTTGTAAGTATTCCTTTTGGTATAGTAACTACATTAGTTATAATTGCGCACGAGCTGCCGCAAGAATTAGGTGATTTTGGCGTATTAACACATGGAGGATTTAGTAAAAATAAAGCACTTTTCTACAATTTCTTATCGCAACTAACTGCTGTATTAGGTGGTCTTGTTGGATTCTTTTTTGTCCAATCAAGTGGTTTAGAATCATTGTTGCTACCTTTTGCAGCAGGTGGATTTATTTACATAGCTGCTTCAGATTTAATCCCTGAGTTACATAAAGAAAATGATACAAAAAGAATGATATTATCATTTACATTTTTCATAATTGGTATAATGATAATGTTTTTATTCAGACATATTGGAGGTTAGAATGAATAAAAAATCTCGTAGACATAAACCACAAGGATGGATTAAGGTAGCTAAAGAACGAATTGAAATCTTATTTAGCGAAGCTAGAAAACAAGCTAGCAAGAAGCCTAAACGAGCGAATCGTTATGTTAAAATGGCTCGCAAGATTGGAATGCGATACAATGTTCGAATTCCGCGAAAGTATCGCAGAGAGTTTTGTCACAAATGTGATTCTTATCTTCTACCTGGAAAAAACTGCACGGTTCGAACTAATGCAAAAACAAAATGTGTAGAATATATTTGTGGAGAATGTAAAGCAATTAATCGCTATGGTTATAAAAAAGAACAAAAAAAGTGACTTTTCTATCTCTCGAGATCGAAGATCTCCAGATACACTAAAGAGAATAAAAGTAAAACCAAACGCTAGGAAATCTGAAATCTTAGAAGAAACTGAAAATGAAATTAAGATTGCAATAGCTGCACCTGCACAAGATGGAAAAGCAAATACCGAACTTATTCGATTTCTAAAAAAAGAACGCAATTGGAAATGTAAAATTGTTTCAGGGCTAAGATGTAAGAATAAACTTATTCAAATCCAAGAATGAATTTCGCGACGAACAGATAAAGTGTTCTGAGGAGCGAAGTGGTGCGAACTGGCGCTGTCAGTTCATGTAAAAGGAAAGACTAATAAGAATAAACTTATTCAAATTCTATGAGTGAACAAGCTAATTTAATAGATCATTTTGAAGATGAATTACAAGATATTAAGAAACCTTCTCCGTTTCGCTGGATTCTTGGACTATTTCTTATTTTCATGATGATTTTATGGTTTATTCCATCTTATCAAATTCAGATTGACCCACCACCAGCTAGAATTCCTACAGTTGAAGAAGTCTCAAGCATAACTGAATATGATAGAATTGAATCAAATAATATTCAAGATTATGTTATAATTGATTCTGAAATAAAAGGTGTAGCTGATAGGATTGCAACAATCGCTTGTGATTCTAATCAGAAAAAATGTCAGGCTCGAGCAATGTTTGGCTTTGTTCAAGAGAACTTTGAATATGTGTCTGACCCAACAAGTTTTGAATATATGAAAACAGCTAAGGAAAGCTTGGTAAATGGTGCTGCGGGCGATTGTGATGATAGCTCAATTGCATTAGCTACATTATTAGAATCAATTGGAATTCCTGCACGGTTTGTATTTGTTCCAGGTCATGTTTATGTTGAAGGTTACATAAACAACAAATGGGAACCGATGGATGCTACTTGCTCAAACTGCAATTTTGGTGAAATCCATTACAAATATGCCAAAGATGAAAAAAGAATTGTTAATGCTTAATCTTTATGGTTATATTTTCGTCTAACTGATAAAATCATAAGACCATATTTATTAATATCTTCTTTTGAATAAAATTTTTCTGCAATCTTTGTATTTAAATTAAAAATAACTTCAAATTCTTTCTCTCGTCCAGTTAATTCTTTTGATCCTTGCTTTTGCTCTTTCAAAATTAATGTATCTCCAGGTTTACATTTAAAATCAGCTAACCTGACTTCAAACCGTTTTCTACCATCAGTTATTGCTTCAAAATATTCTTGCTGAACATTTTTTATAATTTTCATTTCTTACTTTCTACTTCTTTCTTCATATCTTTAATAAGATTATCAAACTTTACACCGAACTTTGGTTTATCTCCTCTAGAACGAACTGCAAGAGTTCCTGCGTCTTTTTCTTTATCTCCAATTACAATTACATAAGGTATTTTCATTAGAGAAGCTTCTCGAACTTTCTTTCCAACAGATTCTAATCTATAATCTGAATCAACTCTGAAGCCAGCATCTCTGAACTTCTTCTCAATTCCTTCAGAATACTCAATTAAAGTATCATTCATATTTATGATTCGAACCTGAACAGGTGCTAACCAAAGTGGAAATGCTCCATTGCAATTTTCAATTAAAATTGCCATAAATCTTTCAACTGCGCCAAGCATTGCTCTATGAAGCATTGTAACTTGTTTTTTCTCGTTTTTCTCATCTATGTAAAAAAGTTTGAATCTTTCTGGAAGATTAAAATCAACCTGAATAGTTCCTAATTGCCAACTTCTTCCAAGAACATCCTTAACATGAAAATCAATCTTTGGCCCATAAAATGCACCATCTCCTGGATTAACTTTGTAAGTAGTTTTATTCTTCTTAAGAGCTTTTTCTAGCAATTCTTCAGCTTTATTCCAACTTTCAATATCCCCAATATGTTTCTTAGGCATAGTTGAAAGCTCAATTGTATCTATAGATAATCCAAATTCATTATAAGTTTCTATGAAAAAATTAATCATATTAATTACTTCTGACTCAATTTGCGATTCTGTACAAAATATGTGTGCATCATCTTGAGTAATAGTTCTAACTCGAGTTAGTCCGGTTAAGTTTCCAGATAGTTCATTTCTATAAACTGTTCCAAACTCTGCAAGTCTTATTGGCAGATCTCTATAGCTGTGGCTCTTGTGTTTGTAAATGTAAATATGTCCTGGACAGTTCATTGGTTTGATTGCAAACTTCTGACCTTCTGATTCTGTGTAAAACATATTCTCTTTGAACTTTGCTTCATGGCCAGACTTTTTCCAGACTCCTGCTTTGTATATGTGCGGAGTCTTGGCAAGATGGTAGCCACTTTTTAGAAGCTTGTCTGTTATATATTGCTCAATTAAACGAAAAAGCATTGCTCCATTTGGATGGAACAAAGGTAAACCTGCTCCAGTAGATTCATTTACACTAAATAAATCTAATTTCTGACCAATAATTCTATGGTCATTTTCAGGTAAATTATCATTCTCTTGCATTATAATCTCCTCTAAATACTAAGCTATAAAAAACTTTAGAAATATGACTAGATACAAAATTATTCAAATGTGGGATACTCACCCTTAACCATAATATTATTAGAAAAAATAAGTTATAAGGATTTTGGTTTAGAACTCTCTGCTTAATTCAGCTAAAGGATGACCTTTGACATGAATGTTAAATTCTTTATACCAACCAAATGGTGCTGTAGCAACTATGAACTCTGACTCCAGCTTCTTTGCTGTTGATTCCAGTATTTCTAAAGCAATTCCTGGCTTTCCAGGTTTAGAAGTTAGGTGAACATAAGGATATAGCATAATATTTTTTACACCAATTTGTGCTTGATACGCTTTAATTTCTTTTACAATTCGGTCTGAGACTGCTTCTACATCTGTGTCGTGCTCTTCTGAAGCCATCATTACAGTCATACATTTCTTCATTTCAATTGGCTCGTCTTGCTTTGCAGGAGGTGCTGATTTCAGAGCAGGCTTTCTAGGAATAACCGTTATTGCAGTCGTATGAAGTAACAATAATTTCATATTATTCTTAGTAAATAAAGCTTATAAGTTATTTGTTTGCTTAACTAAATCAAAGAATTCTGGGGCTGAAACAACTTCGTAAAGCTCTGGGTCTAAAAGAGCAATTTCAGAGTCAATATGCTGAGGAGAATTATAACGCATTTCCACACCAATTACAAGGAAAGCAGGTTTTTCTTGTGGCGTTCTCAGAATAATAGATTTTGCAATGTCTCCTTTTTTCTCAATAAATGCTGCGGAGAAAACCGCTGGTGTATCACCATAAAATTCAATAGAATTATCATAATGTCTTATAATTGCATACTCCATAAACATTCCCTTAGAGATCTGGGCAAACTTATCTAAAAGCACAGGAGAATATCCCCTAAGAGGATGATCTAGTAGCCAAATGTATTCTAAATTTAATTCATTCATAAAAATGTCTGTATGCTCTATGAACGCAGGTAAATATTTGTTCTTTGATGGATAACCAAAGCCACCACCTGATGGCGCAACTACAAAAGAATCTCCTTGTGGTAAGTTTGAAGAATAATGATTAAACATTGTTGGAGAAAATTCATTCAAAAAGGGACTTATACTCCAGACCAATGGCGTTTTGTGTGGCTGGGAAAATGAATCATATCGACGATATGGAAGATCTATATTATCACCGTCAGACATAAGAATTACCATATAGGTTTTATTTTCTAATTGAATATTTGATTCAATTGTTTCATGAGATGGATCTTCTTTTGGCAAGCCTGAAAAGAAAGATAAATTTGGAACATTTGGAACGGGCACTGAAAAGCAGCCATTTTCTGAAAGAAAGTTCATCATTTCAACTTCTCCAGCAATTCCTGGATTTATATTATATCCCACCATTGCACAATCTGGATTCATTTGAGAAATTATTTGCTGAGAAATTTTTGCTTCAGAAACAGACACACGCTCTAATTTAAATAAAGATCTATCTGAAATTGCCAACGGTGAAATCAACATTTTATTTTTTACAATAAAATCAATATTATCTATTTTTCCACTGCGAAAAGAAATCATATCTTTATTTGCCTGTGTTGAAACTTCTAAAAACATTTTATTAAGTTCCTCATCTGAAAGAGAAGTTAAATCATACATAAATTCATCAGATTCAGTAACAGGTATTGCATCATACAAACCAGATAAAGTAATTGCCAAATATTTTTGCTTTACTGAATTAATATCATATTTGATTTTAACATATTCTGAATAATCTAAATGATAAATTAATTCTTTTTCTGCATCAATCTGCGACAGCCAAAATTGTGTATTTTCAGAATTAATCAAATAAAGGGTGGGCTTTTCTCGATTCATTAAACCTTGAACAACTTTTACTTGAATTTGCTCTTGCTCAGATAATTCTGTAATATCATAAACTAAAATTTTATCAGGTTGACTTCTCGGCATTGTTAAACCTTGAAAAGATGTGCTTTCTTGCTCAGAAATTGGTAGTGGAAAAATTCGCGAGAAAAAATGAATATATGGACCAAACCGATCTCCAGCTAATTGCGGGTTTTTCATTGAATCATTTACTAAGTAAATTCCCATAAATGAAAATACTGTAAAAATAATTATAGCCAAAAGAATAAACCCTCCAATTGTTTTCTTATCCATACAATTCAAAGTAGGAGAAATATTTAAGAGTTTTTAGTTTTAGAGTAAATATGAAAATAATACGCGATAGTTTAATGGATGGTGCTAAAAGGGCTAAAGGTTTAACGGTAATAATTGATGTTTTTAGAGCATGCACTACTGCTGCGTATGTTATGAACAATGGTGCTAAAAAAATAATCGCTACAGGCGATTTAAAAGATTCTTTTGATCTTAAGAAACACAATCCCGAATATATTTTAATGGGTGAAAGAAAAGGATTAAAAGTAAATGGATTTGATTATGGTAATTCTCCTTTTGAAATCAAAGAGGTTAATTTTTCTGGAAAAACCGTTGTTCTAAATACAACCGCAGGAACACAAGGTATTGTTCTTGCTAAAAATGCTGATGACATCATACTTGGAAACTTTGTATGTGCTAACGCAATTGTAAATTATATCAAAAAACAAAATCCAAATATAGTTTATATTGTTGCTATGGGAAATTCGGGTAACAAAACTATTGATGAAGATGAACTACTTGCAAAATATTTAGAAAATTCACTTAAAGGAAAATCAACTAATTTTGAAAAAATAAAAGAACATCTAAAAAATTACAAAAGTGCTAAAAAATTCTTTGATCCAAATAAACCAGATCTTCCAGAAGGCGATTTCCATTGTGCTTTAGATTTAGATAAATTTAATTTTATTATGAAGGTTTCAGATAGAAATAATTTAGAGATTATAAAAGAAAATGGATAAAATTCATATATACACACAAGGATGTACTGCTAATCAGAGTGATTCTGAAGTTATAGCAGGTCTACTCAAAGAGGCGAGCTATGAATTATGTGATTTGAAAAGTGCAGACTTAGTAATATTTAATACATGTAGTTTGAAAAGTCCAACTGAGCAAAGTTTATTTAGAAAGATCCAAGATATTTCCAAAACTAAGAAAATTATTATTGCTGGCTGCTTTCCACTATCTTTTCCAGATGATACGCGGTTGAAGAATTATTCTCTGCTAGGTAGCTTTGATCTGAAAAAAGTTGTTCAAGCAGTTGAACAAACGCTAAAAGGTGAGCGCGTTGTTCTGCTAAGTCGCAAAGCAGAAGATAAATTATGTCTTCCAAAAATTCGAGATAATCAAAAGATTGCAAAGGTTATTATTTCAAAAGGTTGCCTTTCAAACTGTGCATTTTGCGCAGGTAAGAAAGCTCGAGGTAAATTAGCATCGTATAACATTAAAAATATTGTAGCTGAAGTTAATCAAGCAGTTGCAGATAGTTGTAATCGAATTTATTTAACTTGTCAAGATACTGGCTGCTATGGGATGGATTCTGGAACTAATCTGATTAAGTTAGTTAATCAAGTTGTTGCAGTTGAAGGGAATTTCAAAGTGCGGATTGGTATGATGAGTCCGCAGTGGGCTCTCAAGTTGCTGCCTGAATTAGTTGAAATTTACAAACATGAAAAAGTTTTGAAGTTCTTACATATTCCAGTTCAGTCTGGATCCAATAAAATTCTAAAATTAATGAATAGGCAATACACTATTACAGAATTTAAGCAAGTTGTTGAAACTTTTCGCAAAGAAGTTTCAGGTGCTGAAATTGCAACAGATATTATTGTTGGCTTTCCAGATGAAACTGATACAGATTTTCAGAAAACTATTGAGCTTTTGAAATGGTTAAAACCTGCTGTCTTAAACACAACTAAATACTGGCCTCGAAAAGGAACAACTGCTGGAGATAAATATTTTCAAGCGATTAGCAATCCTAACAGCTCTCAATCAAAGGATATTTCTAAGACAAAACAAGAGCGAGCAATAATAATACATAACTTATTTGAAAAAATAAAAAAGAATAAGGTTTAATAAACATTATAAATGTTTTTCACTCATTAAAAATATGCCAAAATTAATGTTTGTAAATCCACATAACGATGATGCAGTCATTGGTGCAGGTGGATTATTAATGCAATTAATATCTGCGGGTTGGGATATTATGTATTTTCAAGTATCTAATGGTGGTAGAGGTAGTAAAAAAATACCTTATAAAGAATTAGTGGAAATTCGGGCTGAAGAAGGGCGTAAAGAACGTGATGCATTAGGTGTTAAATATTTTCATGATTTTGGGCTTTCAGGTGCAGATTTAGATAGAAATTATCTTGGTATGAAGCCAGATTTAGTAGATCGCATGGCTACACAAATAGATAAATTTGATCCAGATGCTATATTTATTCCAGCAGAATTTGAAGATCATAATACACATAAAATTACATATGATTTATCAATTAGTGCGCTAGAAGAAGCTACAGTAAAACCTGCACAATTAAGATATTCTGTATGGTTTATGCCATTTAGAAATGTTACAGTTAATCATTTTGATGAAATCATCGCGGTCGATATTAGCAACCAAGTAGAGCGTAAACATGATATAATTAAAAATATTCATATATCACAAGAAGAAAAAAACTATTCATATTTTATTGAGGGATTTAATCGTTTCTTAGCAATTCATTCTAGATATGAAGAGCCGATTTGGAACGCAGCAGAGGTTTTTGCAGTAACTAATACTCATGGTATTCGTGGTGAAAAATATAAATTATTAACAGATTCTCTTCAAAGATACAAGGTAGTAACAAGAACAGAACATGGATCAAAATTCCAGCCACCTAAATAAAAATAACGAAATTGGTAACACTGTGGACTAAAGTCCACAGTTTTTTAGTGAATTTAACCAATTGCGGAATTGAAAACACTCATCTACGCACTAAATTGCGTAGTTTTCGCATATGTGTTTTCAATAAATTTAGTAAATAATTCTTAGCTTCGCTAAAAAATTAAAAATAAAAAAGAAAGAAAGGAAAGGTGTTGCACCTTCCGAAGTAAATAATTAAATAAATTAAATGTGCTTAATACCTTTCTTCTTAACGTTGGACTTCCAAATTTGTTTGCCTCTCATCCATGCAGGTGCGTTTGCTGGAGCTTTCACTCTCTTTCTTGTTCCTGTAAAGATATGTAACCTTTTTCGTCCTCTTTCACGAAGTACTATATTTGTGAAACCACGTGTTGCTGCTTTAAGTGCTGCTTGTCGAGGTTGTCTGCCTGTAAATACGTGCTTAGTGTCCTTTCCGTTCTGTTGTAACACAAAATATCGTGTTGAACCTTTTGCTTTTCTTGCTCTTCGCTTTGCCATTTTTTAACTCCTATAGAATAACTGGGTAGTTAATCTACTAAAAACAGACAACGTTATCATATATAAATTCTTCGGTGATGTAGTGCGTTTTTTAAAACTTGTTTGCTATTACACAGTCATGAAAATCCTTATAATATTACTTATTTTAAAGAAATATGGGATTACTCGCTATTGAACAAGGATTAAAGCCCTCTGCATGGGTAAGTATGCCAAAAATACTTGGAGATAGAGGTCTTACTTCTGCTATTAACGCCAGATTAATTAATGTAACTCCCACACCAAAAGATAAACAAATACAGCCAGCTTCTTTAGATGTAAAAATTGGTGAAGTCAGAGTTTACGATTATGAAGCACAAATTAGAACTAATCAACAAATGGCGAAACTTGACTTAAGAGATATAATATTAGATAGAGATATTCCAACAACCGAATTTGCTAAAGTTTATCCCGATGAAAGCAGTGTGCCGATTAAAATTCCATCGGGTGCTTTTGCAGAAATTTTCTTACATGAAGACCTTCAATTTGATACCAATGATTATTCATTAGAAGCAGATCTAAGAAGCAGCAGAGGTAGATTAGGATTAACATTACAATCTAAATCAATACAGGTAGAAAATGGACGCAGATATCTTCAGATATTAAATCACAATCCCAACGATATAATTTTATATGGGCAAAGCCGATTTGCGCAGGTATTTTTCTATCCAAAACATAATAATATACCAAATGATGGTCATATTATTGTGGATCCTATTGAAGTTAAAAGGATTTCAGAACAAATTTGCGATACTAATAAAATTAAAACATATGGTCACTATATTTTATTTTCTGTTGGAGATCATATTTTCAAGACAAATAAAATAGGTACGATTGACACTAAAAATATGCCAAATAAAAACGAATTATATACTAAATATGACACATCTAGTCCTGTAGTGTGTCAACCAGATGATGCAATTATAGTACAATTAACTCCAAAGCTGAAACTACCTCCAAATATTGGAGTTAAATTATTAAATAATATTCCTCTTTCTCAAATATCGGGTAGTTTTGATGCAAGCGCTTTATGGGGAATTATAGAAGGAAGTACTGCCAATGCTGGATGGGTCGATCCGGGCTATAACGGTAACATAACAGGTCATCCGTTTTATTTCAAAGGTGAAACTATTCTTAAAAAAGGAGATACGGTGGGTGTTGGTTTGATATATCAATATAATAATCCCGTTCTAAGACCTTATGGAAGCGAGTTTCTAGATAGTCATTATCAAAATACAACTGGAGAAGTTTCAAAAAATTGATTATTTATTTTCGATTCTTGGAGCAAGTATAAAACTCATTTGTAGCTTATTTAAGCTCTTAAAATCGATCTTAAGTGGATAATCTGAACTAAATTGTATAATTGCAGTATCTGATAAAACTGAAGACTTTGCCATTTTCTTAAGATATTCAGTTGAATATATACCTGCAACTTTTTCTTTAACATCCATGCTAATTAATGCGTCGCTTCCTTTTGCTAAATCAATATTAACTTTAGATCCAGTATCACCTGCACTTAATTGAAGTTTTTCTGAATCTGCTACAAAATTTAGTGCATCCCCAACAACACTTGCATCATCAATAAGATCTCTAAATTCCTTAGCATCAATCTCAATTTTTGCTGCAAATTCTAAACTTGGTGCTTGCTTTTCTTTTGTTTCTTTTTCAAGCATTGGGATCTGGAACTTCTTAATAGATTTGCTGAATATTGTTAAAACTAATCTGTTACCTTCTGCTGTCAATGAAATTGATTCAGTTGGCTTAACTCGTCTAAGAGCTTGCTTAAGATTATCAAGATTTATTGTAATTTCTTCTGAGCCATCAACTTGATAGCTTGTAAATGCTGAAGGTAAAATATCTAGAATGACCATAGAAATATTTGCTGGATCCATAGCAGTTAGCTTAACACCTTCCTTTGTGATTGAAAATGTTGCTTCTGTTATAAAATCTGAGATAATAGCTACAGTATTACTCAAAATTCGAGATTCATCTAGCTTAATGTTGAACATGACTTCACCTAATTGAAACAGTTAAATAGTATTTATAATGATTTTGCGTTTTCAGCAGACAGCTCAAAATCTTTGATTTTGAGGGGTAGCAAATTCTTTTTGCTACAACTCATATACACGATATTTCTTGAATATTCCATGAGTTTCAACTAACTTTATACTAAATTTCTCAATCATCTTAACAGAAGACCTATTTCTCATATCAACTTGACAAAAAATCGAAGTCTTATTCATTTTATTAATAACTCTTTTCATAAGTTCAGAGCCAATACCCTTATTTCGATAATTCTCATCTACAAAATTTAAAATAATAAATGCACTATTGCGATACTTTTTTGCAGGTACAAGTAATGATTGTGTGTTAGGTAATATTTTATCTAAGAAACTAGATTTCTCTAAAATTTTAGAAGCATTATCTGTTGCGTATATGAATCCAATAATCTCGTTTTTGTCTTTAGCAACTAAACTAAATTCAGGGTTTTTCAAATATATTGAAATAACTCTTTCTGAAAATTTCTTAGAGATTTTTTTTTCTGAAAAGGATTTCCTAAAAAGAATAGAAATATCAGAGATATCTTTCTCTGATGGTTTTTCATATTGCATTTTTATATTGGCAGAACACTTAAGTCCAGAATGCCATGATTTGATAGGTATGTTGCGATTAAGACTCCAATAATTACTCCAATACTTATATACATGAAGAATCCGCCTCCCATGCCCATGCCCATTGCTTTTTTATTCATAAACATCACCTCAATTTATTAATTATAAATATACCTCTCTATATATATAGGTTATTAATTACTTGCTAGAGAATACTTGTTTATACATACTTATATCAAAATTTGTAAAATCTTGAACTATGTCTCCTTGAAGTTCAATATCATCGCCATCTCCCCAAAGCTTACCAAAAACCCTAACAACTTGACCATCTTTAATCTGATTAAATTTATCTGCGTCATTCATAATTATATTTACAGTTCCAGTGCTATCATCTAGCAAAAAAGATAGAATTTTATCATTTTTACTAACAATTGTTCCAACAACAGATACGCGATTCAAATCTTTACTTAGATTTTTAACTAAGACTTGTTTTGAGGGTGCTCTTTTTTGAAAAGTTCTTTTTTCTTCTTCTGCTGCCATGATCATGATAATTAAAAATTAAATAAAAGCATTTGTTTAGTAAGGTCTATGCATACTCACGCCATGTGTGATTACATTTAATACATCTATAAAATTGAGTCTCTGCTTCATCTGTAGCTCTTGTTTGTAATGACCAATTATATGCTTCGCAATGCTTACATTTTGGACATTTTTCTTTAACTTTTGCTAAAGTATCTGCAGTTTCTTCTTTAACTTTATGATTATCTTCGCAAGCTGCTTTTTCTTTTAGAGCTAGCTCTGCTTTTGAGTGTGATGAATAACCACAAGAACAATGCATATTCTTCTTATCGGGTGATGGAACTAAAAGACCACCACATTTTGGACAGAAAGCTGTGTTCATTTTGATCTTCCGACAAAACCTGGATATATAAAACTTGCGATACCAAATCAGATGAAAATGTTTTTATAAGTTGTTCTAGCTTGATTAAATGACTACAAAAATGCGTAAATTATTTTGGAAAACATGGAATTTCTTAATTCACGAAGATTCGGTATATAGTTTTATAGCTGACGCAATACTAATTTTATTAATTGGTAAATTTATACTCTTTCCGGGATTGGGGCTTGTTTTTGGTAATGATTTTCCAATTGTTGCAGTAATCTCTGGTTCTATGGATCACCACAATGCAGAAGTAGATGAATGGTGGTCTGAAAATAGCAGGTACTATGAACACTTCAATATAAGTAGCTCTGATTTTAATGAATTTTATCTAAGTAATGGTTTTGAAAAAGGCGATGTATTAATTATAAAAAGCACTCCTGAGGATCAGCTCGCGATTGGAGATATAATTGTATACTCTGTTCCGTACAGAAATGATCCAATAATACACCGAATTGTTTCTTTAGATCCAATTGAAACAAAAGGTGATTCTAATCAAGGTCAAATTTCTTTTGAAACCGCAATACCTTACAACCAAATTCATGGAAAAGCTATTTTTATAGTTCCATATATTGGCTGGGTCAAGGTAGGTGCTATGGAACTTATTGGAATTATCTAATACCAACGGACAGCGCCCGTTGGGTCGGCGCTTTTCTCCTCAGAACGTTAAATATATTCGTCGAAAAAGTTTTGCGAGCAATGCGAAGCAAAGACATGGTCAAACTTTGTCGGAAGTTTGTGTTGGTGCAAGGGAACTTATCGGAATTATCTAATTTTCGACAATCATCAAAACTTATTTATACAATATAGTATATATTCTATATGAACAGCAACATAAGTCTAGATAATAGAATAGTTGAATATAATAAATACTTAACAAAACTAGAAAGAGAGCTACAGAAAGTTGTTATTGGTCAAGACAATGCAGTTAGAGTTGTTATTATGGCTCTAATGTGTAACGGACATGTTCTATTAGAAGGTAAGCCGGGACTTGCTAAGACCTTATTAGTAAAAGTTCTTGCGGAATTAAATTCTTGTCAATTTAGTAGAATTCAATTTACTCCAGATTTATTACCCACAGATATTATAGGTATGACAACTCTTGCAAGCACATTCTCAGCAATAGTTGGTGGACATTCTAGCAAAGGTCCTGAAATAATCAAAGGTCCAGTTTTTGCAAATTTTATATTAGCAGATGAAATTAACAGAGCATCACCAAAAGTTCAATCTGCACTTTTAGAATCAATGCAGGAAAAGCAAGTAACCATTGGTAAAAAAACTTACAAATTAGATGAGCCTTTCCTTGTTTTTGCAACACAGAACCCCATAGAAGAATCTGGAACATATGAATTACCTGCTGCACAAACAGATCGATTTTTATTCAAATCAAAAGTTGGATATCCTGATCTAAATTCCGAAGAAATAATTTTAGATACTAATGTAACAACAAATAAATTTTCAGATTTAAAAATAAAACCAATTATTGACGGTAAAAAAATTGTTGAAATTCAAGAGTTAGTTAAGCAAGTTGAAGTAAGTCCGACAATAAAAAGATATATAGTTAAAATCGTAGATGCAACAAGAAACCCTAAAAATTATAATATTACTAGTGGCAAGTATATTTTATATGGCGCAAGTCCTAGAGCATCAATTGGATTATACATTGCAGGAAAAGCAAATGCTTTTCTAAATAACAAATCATTTGTTTTACCACAATATATTAAAAATGTAGCATATAACATACTTAGACATCGTATAAGAGTAAACTATGAAGGAATTGCAAACAAAATAACTTCAGAAGATATTATCAAAGAGATACTTGAAAAAGTTCCTCTTCCATAAAATGACGGGCCTGTGCCCCCGTCTGCCTCCCCCGAATCGCGTAGCGATTCTCCCCCAATTAAAATATAAAGATGAAATCACTTAAAGTTGATATTGATGATGTAATTAGAAAAACATCTGCAATGAGTACTGAATTACAAATAACAAAAAAGGGCTCTATTGGATTTACACGACAATACCAAAGTGATGAAATTGGTTCTGAAACTATAGAATTTTTTGACTTTAGAGAATACACTCCACAAGATAATCCGAAAACTATTGATTGGAAAGCATCACTACGTTCAGGTAAAATTTTAACACGTCAAACAATTATTGAGCGAGATGTAGAAATTATTTTTGCTATGGATTGTGGGGACAGTATGTTATATGGATCTGTTGACAAACTAAAAATTGAAAATGCTATAGAATTAGTAGCAGCACTTTCTCATATGTTATTACATTCAGGCGTATCTGTGGGTTTGATTTTATACAGTAATGAAGTTAAGGGATTTGTTAAACCGAATTTTGGTGGACATCAATTTGGAGATATAAGAAGAACTTTAATTACACATCAAGTATTTGGTGGTAAAACAAATATTAGTTCTGTAATGCCGATGGTTAATTATATAGCAAAACCTGAAAGCGTAGTGTTATTTGTTTCAGATTTTATTAAGTTTGATGAAATTGATAGAGACCTAATAAAAAATATCTCAATGAAAAGCAAAGTAGGTGGAATAATGGTGCGAGATATAACTGACGTAACATTACCAAAAGGAGGTTACGTACTATTTGAAGATCCGGCTCAAAAGGAAAACATAATTGTTAATACACATGACATAAATGAAGAATATGAAAAATATACAACAAATCAAGAGAATACTGTTGCTAAAAGTTTCGTTGGTTTAAACGCACGTTTGTATAAAATCTATACAAATAAAAATATTGTAGAAAATATTAAAAATATATTATTAAAAAATGCTAGTATTTGAACAGCCACAATATCTAATATTATTAATTGCAGTTCCACTTGTAATTTTTGCTCACTCAGTAAGTTTATACAAATCAAAAAAAAGAGCAATATTATTTTCTAATTATGAAGCTATGAAAAGAGTTAGTACTAAACATAAACTTCCTAAAAATATAACATGGATTATATTTAAAATATTAATTTCTGTTCTTTTTACTTTTGCAATTGCAGGAACAACACTGGTTTATGAAACAGATGTTAATGAAGCAGATTACATAATTGCTTTGGATGCTTCAACATCTATGACAAGTGATGATGTTACACCAACAAGATTTGATGCTGCAAAACAAGCGGAAATTAATTTTATTAATACGCTTAGAAATTCTGGAACAAAATCTCGCGTTTCGCTGTTGACTTTTGCAGGAACTACATTTATACATACGCCACCAACATACGATATAGGGCGTTTACCTAATGTTATTGAAAACATGAATATAAGTTATGTTCCAGGCACAGCCATTGGTGAAGCAATGGTAAATGGTGCAAATATGTTGTATTCAAGTGATAAAGTTAAGATTATGTATGTAATAACTGACGGGCAGAGTAATGTTGGTATTGATATTGATTATGCAATCAAATATGCAAAACGAAATTCGATGATTGTAAATACAATCGGAATTGGGACAGTAAGAGACCCATTAGTTGAAGAAGACAGATTATCTTCTTCATTAGATCCAGATACATTAAAATATATTGCGGATGAAACAGGAGGGAATTACTATCTTGTAACTAATGCTCAACAACTAAGTCAGATATTTGTATCATCTATACAAGGAACGCGCGGTATTTATGAGCTCGATCTAACACGTTATTTACTATTGGCAATATTTGGTTTATTTGTATTAGAATGGCTATTAATAAATACGATACTTAAGATAATTCCTTAATATTTTCATCTTGTTCAGATTTAGTATCTTTTTTCTTAGTATCTTCATGGTATAATAAAGCATGTAAATATTCTAAGTATTCTTTCATTTGATCCTTATCTATTGCAGAAGATCTATGTTTCAAAGTTCTAAATCGTATAAGAAGATGAATTAATTTATTTGATCTATGATCTTTTGAGCTAATTCTATCAGATATTTCTGATACAGTATCTCCTGGAGAGATTCTAATGTTCTTACTCATTGCTAAATAATATCTTGCAATTAAATCTAGTTCCATAATTGTCTCTCTTGGATCTAATTTACTTGAATTTTCTAATAAATAAGAAATTCTAATTTTGTAATAATCTATAAGATTTTCTTTTGTAAACTTAGCTGGCTTTTTATAAAATTTAACTCCTTTAAATTTAAATTCTACAAATTTAAATTTCTTAAACCATTCACTATATTCAACAACATATAAATATACCCATACGATCAGTGCAATAATTGCGATTATAAGCAATATATTTATATTTCGAAATAGAAGGGTCGCAATTTCATCTATCATATCTATTATATAGGTTCGATTATATATATTTTTCTAGTTATAGATTGTTGATGCCCGCTATTACACTAACGAAATTAGCGATTATGAATAAATAAAGAAGCAATATACAGCATACTAATAGCTGCTAATCCAATGATCATCATTATTTTATTTCTATCAAGACCTGTTCTTTGCAATAGTGGATCTAATATGGATACATCTTCTGTAATTCGATCTTTACATTCTTTAATATATCCATCTAAAACTCTATGTGCTTTAGATATGCTACCATCAAAATAAAGTGTTTTTGCAGATTGAACATGTTCCATATATTCTAAACATTCTGGATTTGTTTTAAATAAATCTTCTATAAATCTCACTTTTGCAAAGAAAGATTCATCATCATCTTGTTTAATTTTGATAACAAATGTTTCTGAATCACTAACTGAATATGGTTTTATCGATTTACCTGTAATTGTTGCGTTATAGTCTCCAGATTCAGCTAAATAAGTTGTAAACCTAATATTTATACTTTCATTTTTATCTACTTCTATTTTTTCAATAAATTTTGACTCCAAAGTAACATCTAAACCTGCAACATTTGGAAACAATGTATTTAATTCAATATCTTCAATATCTCTTTCACCATCATTATGAACAATTAATTGTGTCATCTTAGCATCAATTGGATACAACGTAACATCATCAGTTTTTAGATTTAGAGATATTCGTCTAACACTTGATCCGCCTCCACCCGAACTTGGTGATGAAGAAGTAATGCTTTCAACATAATTAACATCAAGAGTTATATTACTTGATTTATTTTCTCCAGATGCATCTGTTGCAGTAATTGTAACAATTTCTGTTCCATACCAACCAGAACCCGGTGTAAATGTTGCTTGATGTGTTGAATCTGAAATTACTATTTCCATACTATCACTACTTACTGAAGTAAAGTTTAATGCATGACCATCTGGATCTAAGAAATAATCATCTAAATCAGGTCCTGCCTGAGAAGCACCCATATTCCAGGTATAATTTGGAATTTCTTTTGTAAGATTAACTTCAATATAAGGTGTTTCATTAAATCGCATTTCACCATAAGTACTTACTGTATCATTATCACCAACAGCAAAGAAAGTTATTACTTGTGTGCTATCATTAATTGTTCCATTTGTTCCTGGATTGTATAATACATAAGAAAGATTTGTATAGTTATTATTATAATCTGAAATTAATATACTTGTAATATTCAATGTAATATTACCTGTTGAATTAATACTTGAAAGATTAACATTTGGTCCTAAGGTCATACTTTCAAGAGTTGTGTAGCTGTCTGTTGAAACCCAACTATTATTTACAACAGTTTCGATAGTAATATTAGCATCCCAAAGATCTTTTTTCTCAGTTACATTCACAGTCAAGCTAGCATTATTAATACTAACTTTATCTAGAGAGTATAAATTAGATGTATTAAATTTAACATAACTTCTTTGATTATAATATGTATCATCATCAAAATCTCCAGCACAAACCATTGCAGCTTCTTCTAAATCAAGAACTTCATAAGATTCATACATTTGAGGTGGTTGATTTACATAAAATGCACTAGAGTTACTTGCTGAACAAGCATTATTATCACAAACAAAAACCCAAATATTTGTAGTTATATCATTAGTACTTAGAACAGTATAATTACATGATGTATTATAATCAGTAGTTTCATTTACAGAGCAAAAAGTAGTTTGATTACAACCATTAGATGTATTTGCTTCACTTTCATTACAAACATAAATTGAAACATTTAAATTATCTACATCTGACCAAGTAAAATTAAACGTTATATTATCTCCAACAACTGATCTGTTAAAATTGTCTGAAGATACGTTTAAAATATTAAGTGTAGGTAATGATGCTACTATAGATGTATTAATAGAATTAATTATTGTGGTAGTTTGATCAGTTGCATTTACGGTACAATTCCAATTATCATTAATTCTTGTTTCAGTATAATTGATTGTTTCATTTGCAGTGCAAGTTGCATCTTGTGTGCAGCTAAAATCTGATTCAGTAAGATTAAGTGTCCAAGCACCACTAACATTTTGATACCAATAAATTTCTGCAGTTATATTTGTATCTGTATCATTACTTGCAACATACCAACTACATGATAAATTACTTGTATTACCTGGTGAACTTGGTGATATTGCTACTTGAGATAATTCAAAAGCATCATAAACACCTGTAACACTCATAAGAACACCATATGAATCAGTAGTATCAATTCCATCTGAAGACGTGAATGTTATTGTTTCTGAACCATTCCAATTACTTGTAGGTGTAAGAGTTACAACGCCTGTTGCAGCAATTGAAACTGCAATGTTTATATTACCTGCATAAGTAAATGTTATGGTATCATTTTCAGTATCATTAAAATAATCACTCAAATTAAGACTACTATTAACTGTATCTTCTAGCCAAGTCATATTTGGAATATCTGTATGAAATGACGGTGCAGTATTTTCAGTAACTGTAATTGTTAATCCTTCTGCTGCTGCATCATTATCTACAGAACGAGCAATAGCTGTTACATCAAAACTTCCTGTATTTCCTGTTGAGGCGGGTTGAAAAGTCAAGTTTCCTGTTGCATTAGCACCACCAACAGTTACGCCACTAATGGTCGCAATTGAAACCCAGCTAGGATCACTTTCTCCAATATCAAAAGTTAGTACTTCAGCATCACTATCATTTGCAGTTATGGTTATAGATAAATTATGTCCTTCTACAACAGTTTGGTCTGCGATTGTATGTATTGTTACACTACCACTTGTTCCTTCAGATATATCATAAGATGAAAATCCTGTTATTTTATCTAAGTTTCCACTTAATGCATATACTCCGCCAAATAAAACAAAAGCAATTAAAAATATACCTATTGCTTTTGAGAAATTTATATTTTTAAGCGGATTTAAGAATTCTCCTTGCACAGGCATTTTGATTTTTTTGGCTTTTGCTTTTGGAGTTAAATTAAATCTATTTGCTAAATCAATTGCATAATCAATAAATTTCTTTAAGTGTATATCATCTATTTTATTATCTTTGTATCTTGAAACCATTAGGAATTTAAATATTCTTATTAGATCATGCTTTAGTTTAATGTTTTTATCTGAAGAATTAATTCTTTCAATAATTTCTTCATAAGTTGCATTACTAACTCCTCCAATTATTTGGCTAACAACTTCTTTAAACGTTATACAAAATCGATCTGTTGCATCTTCTATAGTAATGCTATCAAAATCGTTTTTTAAATTATTAAGTTTATGTATTTGTTTATCAAAAGGAAGTTTTAATTCTTTCTTAATTCTTCGTCTTTCAAATAATTCATTAAAAGATAAGTTTAATTTATCTTTCTCAATGTAAATCATAAATATTAAGAGACTTGGAACAATAACAAAAAATCCTGCAAAATATCCTCGATATATACAACCAGAATACAAACTACACATATAGTAAAAAAATCCTACAAATACTATAAGCAAAAGTAAAAGCGTTGTAAATATTAGGAAAGGCATAATTTCTTGGATATAATTTTTATGACCTCTAAGCATAGTTACCTCCTGATTTCATTTTCTTGTGTAAGAAAATATATGCTTCAACCGAAAATACAAGACCTAATGCAAACACTAACCATAAGACAGGTCTGTGTGATACTTCTTTAAGAAATGGAGCAATAGTTTCATCAAATGTAATTGATTCATCTGATTTTGATGTTGCAACACCACATGATTGAGATAGTACAGGCTTATCTATTTCTGTGCCACATTGATTTTCATCAATACATTCTCTTGTTTGAGTTCCATCACCTTGATCTTCATCTAATCTAAATATACAATCTGTCCAATCAGTACATGCCCAAGATTCATTACAATCTATGGTCTTCATGCGGCCTCCTCCACCTCCTCCACCCCCACCACCACTACTTCCTCCAGATGGTGCGGTGTAAGGAACAACGGTTAAATTAACTAAATTACTAAGTCCAGATAATCCATGTTCATCAGTTGCATTAAATGTAATATTAGTATCTCCTGTCCATGTATCATTAGCTGCAGTAAATGTAACAACATTATCTTCATCAATTGAAACTGCTACTTCTATCGGTCCTGTAAAATTATACTCCAAATCATTACCTTCAGAGTCATTAAAATAATCATCTAAATCTAAACCTGTATAAGAATATGTTCGATACCAAGAAATATCTGATATATTTTCTACAAGATAAGGTGCAGAGTTAATGTATAAATTAATTGTTGCATCTTGAGTATCTAATTCGGTTGAAGAATATGCCGTAGGAAAATCTTCAACAAGAGTAGTACTAATTTTAAGGACTAGCACGACTATGTAGATCACTAGCAATAACGCTAGTATACCTTTTGATACTTGCTTCATATATTATTAAGAACAATGATACATTTATACTTTTCGTGTTACATTGGCCAAATTAACTACTATTAAGTTTTAAATTCTGTAATTTTAATTTTAATTTCTCCAGAATATTCGCCAAACTTTGTATCTGTTGGAATATAAACATCAAAATTAATTTTTTTATCTTCATTTGCTTTAACAAAAACAATATTTTCACTAATTGTTAAAAATTTAGAAATATTTCCCCTAACTAAAATTTGAACTTTCTGTTCATAATCACTTGAAATAATATTTATTGCGCGTGATGCAGAATTACCTTGAGGAATCATACCAAAAGTAATTGCATCGGGACTTACATCAAAACCAACACGATCGTCAACAATAAGTTTTGTATCATAAATAATGCTTATTGTATTTGATTTTAAATAAAGAGAACTTAAACTAAAAAATAAAATATATATTATTATATATACAAACACTGCTTTTTTTAAGTTAACTTTCAGAGTTATCACCTATTTCAGTATTTGGCTCAATAATAACATTTATATCTCCATGGTCTGCATCCTTAACATCTTCAACAGATTGTGGAGTATTTAGTTCATCCCAATTATAATCATCAACTATATACGGTAAATAAAATGAAAAAGCAGCTACTGCAATAACTCCAATAACAAATATACTAAGTGGAATTTTATAACTCATTTTTTATTTCTTTTTAACCGTTATATTAATGTTTGTCTTATGTAATACATAAATCACAATTAGTAGTGCTGCGGCAATTAACACATACATTAAATTAGTTGAATCTAAACCGAATTTTGAAGGTATTATCTCAACCTCGCCAGATTGTGTGCTTGTTTTTCCAGAATAATGAATTACTATATCAACAGGATAAATTTCACCAACATCTAATTTAGAAGTATCCACATATGCAGTCATTGTCTGCGATTCCCATGGTGGCAAGTCAACGGGAAACGACTTAAATTCTACTTCATTGATAATAACACTTGCATAGACATCTTTTACTTCTGAATTCCATTTGCTCTCAACAGTTATATCAAATGGTTCTGTATTTGATCGCACTAATTCTTCTGAAAATCCAAAGATCTCAACTAATAGCTCTCCTACCCTAAAATTATCTTCAGCTTCGATTGTTTGACCATCATAATTTATTGTTGCTTTAGCATAATATAATCCATTACTTTCAGGAGTATTCGCCCACACTGCTTCTACACTATTAGATGCAAAAGAGTCTAATGATATGATATTGGAATTTATACTTTCTACTATTTCGTTTGTTGAATTATCATATATATCAACATTTATATAAAACGCATCAATTTTTGCGTTTCCTAAATTCTGAACAGAAGCAACAAATGATCCTTTTTCACCTACAGCAATGTTTTTTGCTGTAAAACTATTTAATTTTATATATTTTCCATCAAAAGGCACAAACACCTTAATTTCATTAATAACTTCTGTTTTTGTTCCTACTGCACCATATGACTGAGATTCTTCATAAACAAGGATACTTACTTTATGATCTCCTGGCTCTTCAATATATTCTGGTAAATTTATTGTAACCCAAAACCGATCGTTCTCATCTATGTCTGTTATTGTAGCATATTCTTTTAAAGCGCCATCCATCTTAATCCGAACATCATCAATATTATTATGTCCTAAAACTCTAAACGACACTTCAATAACACCGTTCGGTTCAAAATTATATTTTAAAGGTCCATGTGCTAGTCCTATAGCATCAACAGACTGTATAAATAACAGAAGAGCAACAAAAATTATCAATTTCTTGTATGTCATATGTATTAAAACAATAGAAATTATTTATAGTTTACTAAAGAATATAATATTAAATTAGTTTCTAAATTAAAATTATAAAGCTCTTCCAGTTGCAGTAATAACTGTAGATTGTGATCCAGTTTTATTTGCATCAGACGGAATAATTAATTGTATTTCAACATTAATTGAATTATTAGCTTGATTTGAATCTAAAACAGTACATATTGTATTTGGTGATGTATTAATATCTGTAAAAGTTGTATCAATTATATCTGCACAGGAATTTGATTCGTTTTGCTCGATTTTCCATCTAAAAGCAGGATCTGAACCACCAACAAAATCTATTGCAGTTTTATTTGCAGTTAGGTTTAATTCTACTATATCTCCACCAATATTTTCAAGAACTAAAGATTGACTTGAAGCTGTCCAATTACCGCCCGTTACTGTTTTTGCATCTGTATCAAGTGTAGCATTTTCAAAACCTTCTGTAACTGAGCCTGTTCCCCAATCTATTGCAGCAGATGTCCAATTAATTGCTGTAACTGATTCGATTGTTACTGCAGCAGATGCATTTGAATCAACAGTATGACCTGTAATACTCATATTATCACCTAAAAAGAAATCAACCATAGATAAACTAATAGCTACAACTAACAAAAGAGCTAACAGCTCATTTGATATATTAAATCCCTTTCTTTTACTACGTTGCTTCCTGCTCGCCACCTTCAATTGCTCCTGTATTTATATTATCTTCATTTGGTTCTATTACTAAATTAATAACTGCATCAGAATCACCTTGTTTTGATACATCTAATTCTTGACTACGTATGTCTGCGTTCATTGAATATAAAAAGTAAATAATAATTATAAGTAAAATTAATACACTTGGATATAAATACTTCTTATCCTTAATGTCCATAAATTATAATACGCTCTGTCATATATAAACTTTTTGAGGTAATCCCTTCTTTTAAAAAAGAAGGTTTTACTATCCCAAGAAAATATATTATTTAAAATTATTAACATCCTGTTCCAGTCTGTACTGATCTAAATCTTACTGTGTTGTTGTATGTTCCTGCTGGTTGTGATAATGGAATAGATAACCAGAATCTTATGTATTCATCTAATCCGCCAGCTACTCCTGTGTCTGTACTTACATAGCTAGTTGTTAGAGCTATTGCACTTCCTAATGCAGGTGTTGCTAAACTCGTTGATGTTGCAGCTGCCCAAGTCATGTTATTCAAGCCAAGACTATTATCCGTACTATTTAGATCATCATCTGCATTTACACAGAAGTCTACAAGCACATTAGAGTCATTGGACACCGATAGGAACATAGAAGATCCACTACTATCATTATTGTAGTTATCACTAGCGTTATTATTGTCTGTTCCTGCTGTTGCTGTTCCAAAGCCGATTCCGTCAGATAGGTTATCAGACATAGCAACTGCGAAGTATGCAGTGATATTTGCTTCTGCGGTTACTTGTGAACTATCTCCTGCAAATCCTGTAATGCTTGTTGGTATTTGTATTCCAGCTAGCGCTGCAAGAACCATCATAAATACTGCAGCTACTCCAAATGCTTTCTTTGCACTTTCTCTGAAGTCGGTCTTTGCTTTATTATGTCTCAAAGCATGCAAAGTATCTTCAAACTGTGTTCTTCTTTCACGCCACTCTGCATCCCATTGTTCTGAAGTTCTTCCTTCAAGGATTGCACTTCGATGTAATACATAGTGTTCTTGGTCAAGCACTCCTGCTGCAAACGCAGTATTTAGCTCTTCTAGCTTTCTTGCTACTTCTATCCGTTTAGCTTCTAGTCTTTCGATAGAGGTTTCTAAATAGATTATTTTCCTATCTGTGACAAAGCTAAACTTTCTAGACACTTTCAGCTACCTCCATTTCTTCAAACTGGCACTTCCACTTAGTCAAGAAACTACGAAGTTTTGCAGAGCTCTTGCTAGATGCAATAATTACAGATTTAGCAAAGAACTCACTATGCGTAGCTTCTATTATTCCTTTTTTATTTCCTCTTCCTCTTAGCTCATAATGAAACTGCACTTTTGCAGAACCAGTTAACTGCTTGGTTGAATAAACAAACAAAGTCTTTGGGGTGACTTTTTCTTTTGCTATCAAACTAGTTCCTTGTTTTAATGCATCAACGAGCTTTGAGTATTTGGAAGAGAATAATTGACCTGTCTGAACATAAATTACAGGCAAACCTACTTGCTTTTGAAAATTTTCCGCAAGTCTTTGAGGTGTTTTAGAATGGGTTAACAAACAGACAACTGGTGCTGACTCACGGGATTGTGATATCAAACTCGAATCTATCAGAATAATATCTGATATATCTCGTCGTTTAGCAACCAGCTGTCTGGAAACTGCTTTAATCCGATCTTCTCGGGACGGATTTATGGCAAGCGATTTCTTGGATACATTACATTTCCAAGAGTATAAAAAAGCTTCAACTTGCTTATAGTAAGCCTTTGGGACTAGAATTACAGAATTAGCAAGTTTCAAGCTATGCGTTTTTTCGAGGAGTCCTTTTTGTTTTCCTCTACCATTAAGGGCGTAATGAAATTTAACAAGTTCAGAACTTGATATTTTTGGGCTATATTTGACTAGAACGTATTTACCTATACTTTTGCCTACTACTAACTTCGGCTTACTACTCACTGTTTTTACCCCAAAGACTTGTTAACTACATTAACACTTTTGTAGTTATTTTCTTAATGTATATGTTAACTACATTAACAATGATATAAAAAAGTTATGATTTAGTGCTAAAAATGCTCAAAAACAGCAGTTTTTACTCTATATTTTCACTATTTTAGGGGGATTACAGGCGATAAATCACTTAAAATTCAAGAAATACTAATTTTTCAATAAATTAATAAAAATCCTTATTTAGAAGTAAATCTAATTCTTCAGGTAATTCTGCTCGTGGTCCAGTAAGATATTCTTGTAAATTATCAACCTTACGTCTATGTGTTTCTTCTAAACCTAAAACAATAAGAGTATTACCTGAAGCCACTCCAAATGCGTCAGTTATCTCTTCTCTCCTAAATATTATTGGATTTGCTAGCGGTCCTGAATCCCAAATACCTAATGCTGTATAATTCCACATATCTGTCATCAAATCATAACCATCTTTCCAGAGGAAAATAATCCGATAATCTATATCAAAAGGTTTATCTTGTTGGGTAGGTAATCCAGAAATATGATCTATAACGGCTTCCTCTGTTCTACTCAAAACTTGCTCTACTTTGTTATCAAAATAAATTATAGATGGAATTCCTTCAATATTTAAATTTACGGGATTATAAAATGCCATATTTATACCGCTTGATTATCTTGTTGCTCATGAAGTTCTTCTGAATATGTGTCAGCTAATTCATTAAAAAGTCCCGCAGTATATTTTTTCATTTTTGTTATTTTGTTAAAATTACCATATGTAATTTGGTGTCTAAAGTCAGCATACGCGTCACAAACAGTTTCTAACGTACTCCTTATTATTATATTTATAGCTACTTTTGGGTCATCTGTTTCGCACCAACGCCGTACTAAATATGAAATATCTATTAGCCACGCTTCATCTTGACCCATGGACGGAAAATCATTAACTTGTTTTTCAGCTTCACGATAATAACCTCTACGCCATCTTCCGTGGTCATGCAACCATTGTGCACGTTTCTCAATCAGTTCTTCTTTTGTAGTATTTCCTATACAAAACTTTTCTTCCATATTGTCATCTCTTTTGAACATTTAGTTCCATGTAACTGAGTAGTAATTTGGGTTTTTAAGGATTTGTTGTCGGATTTCGACAACACAGAAAGAGTTAAAAGTCTTGCTATCAAAGAGCAATATGAATACAAATCAAGCGCTTCGTGATTGGGGATTAAATGATAAAGAAATTAAATTATATCGATTATGCCTTAAATTAGGTTCAAGTGGTATTAAACGTATCTCAGACCTATCAGATCTCCCACGAACAACTTGCTATGATATTCTTAATTCATTAATACACAAGGGATTAATAACGCATGTAACCAAAGAGAGCGTGAGATATTTTGAAGCTTCTGATCCTAAATTTTTACTTGCTACATTAAAAAACAAACAAAAGAAAATAGAAGAAGTACTGCCACAACTTACAAAAGATTGGAAATCTGTTGCTGAAAGACCTAGAATCGAACTTTTTGCAGGTGCTAATGGAATAAAAGCATTATTCAATGAGATTCTTAGAGAAGGAAAAGAATGGTTAGTTATAGGTAACCAAAAAGTATTTGAGAGTCAATATGGATGGTTTCCTCCTCAATTTATTAGACAAAGAGTTAAGGCAGGTGTAAGTATTAGAGGTATTTATGAAGACTCTGAAACTATGCGTAAATTAAAACTTGTAGATAAAACAGAACTGCGTCATGCTAAGCTATCAAATTTTATGAATAACCAGAAAGGAGAATTCTATGTTTTTGGTAATAAAATTGGTATGGTTAGTTTTTCTGAACGAGAACCACTAGCAATATTAATTGAAAATAAAGAACTTTCAGAATTAATGAGATCAATATTTATGCAAGTTTGGAAAAACACACCAGAAAGACCCAAATAATATTATTTCTTAGTAATCTTATGAGTCTTAAAGAAACTCTTGATCAAGTATAGTGCAACTAATATTCCAACAATTCCTCCGCCAATTAGAAACATTCTTGTATCAAATTGAAAGCCTTTTTCTGCATCACATTCGACAATTAATTCTAATGGTGCTGCTGCTGAAACAGATGTTGTAGAACCTGTTCCTGAAATTCCCGCAGGATACCATTCTGTAACTATTACTTTTCCTTGAATTCTTTCAGAAGTTTCAGGGCAATCAAATGAATACATTCTTGGTATATCAAAGCAGATCTCCAGAGGTTTTGCTTCATCATGCATAGTTCCGGCAGGAACATCAATATTTTCACTAAAAGGATTTAGCTCAGCTAGCTCGCCACTTACAGTTAATTCAACTTTAACATCTTCATCCCATGGATTATAAACGCCATAATTAAAGCACGCATGCTCGCCTTCATTAACATTAGTAATAACTGTTCCATAAACAATACCCACACCTTTCATAGCAAGAGCTTGTGGAGCTAGCATAGACAATACTAGAACAATTAAAACCAATTTTCTCATCATATTTTTCATGTTCAGATATTATATCTTTTTCGCAACAAGAACCTTCAACCCCTTTTCAGTAATTTCAATAATCCTAACTTGTGGACTATCAAATACTCTTCTTACATAGCCCATTCCAATTAAAAATATTAAATGATTTCTAGTTGTTTTCCAATTAACTTTTGAAATAGTAGCTAGTTCACTCGTGTTTTTCTGACCAGCAGCTAACGTCTTAAGCAAAGCTCTTCTTATTTTAGAATAACGTCTCTTATGATGTGTATATTTCTGTTTGCTTTGCTTAGATTTCATGTTTTCCTAATACCTCCATGCCTCGGAATCCCTTTGGAAAAGGTCTTCCAACCCCAAAAGAACAGATTCATCAAATTTCATGCTTGCCTAATACCTCCATTCCTCTTTCAGTAATTTCATAAATTGTAACTTGTGGTAAGTTGATTACAACTTTAGCAAATCCAAAACCACATAAATAAACCATATGATTACGAGTTGTTTTCCAATTTACACCTGCATCTTTTGCTAATTGATTAATATTTCTCTGACCATCAACTAGACTATGAAGAAGATTCTTTCTAATAACTCTAAATTCTCTCTTATGTTGTTTAGCAATTACTGTCTTCATAACCATTATATTGCTGCCTCCCTACAGCTTTCTTTCCTAGAAAGTTGGCAAAGAAACGTCACTTCGTGACTGCTTCGCAATAATATTGGTTTCATTATATTGCTGCCTCCTCTGCGTAAATACTAATATTATTACGATATGAACCAACAGATTGGTTTCCAGATACATTCAAATAAAACTTCAAGTAGGATGTAGAACCTGATACTAAATCTGAACCAATAGAATTATTGGTTAAAGCCATTTGATAATAATCGCTAAATGATACTGTTGAGTCTGTTATATTATATTTGAACTCTTCATTTTCAAGAGGTATTGATACTGAACCGGTTGATAGATTATCATCAACACCCATAGACAGATCCACATTAGTTCCTACAGAGGTTATATTTACATAATAAGCAGTAGTACCTGTATTGTTATTTCCTGTTGCATTACCTCGAATAGTTGGTAATCTGTCAATTAACCAGTAAACTCCTGCACTTAAATCATCTGAAATTGCAATAGATATGGATTTTGAACCAATGCCAAATTCTTGGACTGCTGTTTCATTCTCATTTCCAAGACTATCATTTACCCAGAAATACCAACCAACATTTGAGCCAGCTGATGTTAATATCTGTCTTGTAAAGTTAGATGTATTTGTTGTTCCAGAGAATTCGTAATAAGTTGAATTCTCCCAACTTCCTGAGTCATTAGTTGCAAACATAAATCCAGCTAGACCCATATCAGCTATTTGAGTTTCAGTCCAAGTAGTATTGAACATAACTGACCAACCATTCCATATAGTTGTTTCATTCCGATTTACATCACTATATTGTGGAGCTTCATTATCAATATTCAGACTAGCACTTTCATTATACCAGCTTGAGTTGAAGAGCCAATCTGTTGCAAGACATCTTATATTAATTCCGGCAGTATTATTGTAAGTTGAAATATCCCAATCATAATATCCATCTGCATCATCATCTACAATGCTTGTCCAGCTACCTGTTCTGTTAGATTGAATATAATAATAAATATCGCTTCCATCTTCATCTGTTGATCCTGAACAGTTGATTGCAACAGTTTCATTCCATCCGCCCCATGTTCCGCTTGTAGGTATCAAACTATCTGGTGCAGTTGGTGCTGTGGCAGATAAAGCTAAGCTAGCAGATATTGTTGTAGTTCCATCTTCGTAAAGATCATTTGGTGTTACAGCTGCAGTCCATACATCACTAATAGCTGTTTCATTAAAGCTCATAAATTGTACAGAATGTCCTGCTACTCCTGCTTCATATTCAGCTAATATTTGATTTGCAGTCAGACTTCTATTGTATATCTTTACTTCATCAATTGATCCATTAAAACCTGCTGTTGGTGGAATTGTTGTATCTCCAATTAACAAATCATTATTATTATCTAAATTACCAATAGAACTTATATCTGTACTATTATCAAACACACCATCAATGTATATTGATGCATTAACATCTCTATCATAAACTGCTACAATATGATGCCAGTTTCCATCATTAACAGTTATGCTTCCAGGTGAGCCTATAGCCGTCACACTATCATCAACAGCAGCTAAAATAGTTCCATCTGCTTGCATTCTTACATAATACCTTGGATCAACAAGTTCCTTAGAAACAATATAACCTATAGAATTAGAAGTAGTCTTTATCCAAACGTTTATAGAAAAGTCTGAAGTCCCGAAATCTAAACTATCATCATCACTTACATTAATAAAATCATCAACACCATCAAAGTCATAACAACCTCCGATCTGACAGCTTGAGTTCCAGATAGGCTCTTCAGTAGAACTATTAAAGCTTCCATTATTCTCAAAGGTTGAATAATCCCTAATTGTTGCAGTGGTTACTCCAGATCTGTTGGTGTCAAATGGCATGTTTAGAACTGCAATACTTGTTCCATTTCTTCTCCAGTCGGTTATGTTAACAACTGCATCGCTGTCTGCATCTGTTCCTTCTGTCCAATATAATGTTAGATTATCTTCAGTTAGATTATTATCCGATGTTGCGGTTATGTTAACATTTGTATATACCGTTGGTATGTTATTGATTGTAACGGTTCGCTCTTCGGTATTATTTGCATTAGCACCTAAATCAAAACTATATCCTTTATATGTATAGCTCTGTCCCTCAGTCAGATCGCTCCAAGTATTCACATACTGCTGTGCATTTGCATTATAGCTATTATTGATCTCAGCTGCAGATAATGCTCTACTATATATCTTGAATTCGTCAATTGATCCATTGAAATTATCTTTATATGCTGCCTTTACAGTATCCTCTCCGATCATAGGGTACATGGTTGTATCGTACACCAACGTTTGCTGACTTGTATCTGAACCTTCTAAAACACCATTTACATACAAATCAATTCTAGATCCTGAAAGAGTTGCAGCTACATGATACCATTCTCCGGTTTCTAATTCAGTTGTACCGACTACACTATCAAGACTTCCTCCATTAAATGTTGTAGAAGAAAAACGTACAATTGGTGTATCAGCATTTACTCTAAAATGATATCCATAATATATATCAGAATTAGCATTACCAAATATAGGATTCTGAGTTGTGTCATCAATCTTTACCCACGCCTCGATTGTAAATACCTGTAACTCAAATTTATCTTCAGGAACACTAATGTATATATCATCTGTTCCATCAAACTTCATTGCCTTTCCAAACTTACCTTGGGTTGGAGTTACATCACCAGATATTGTTCCATCATTACTCCAACTAGCATCATCATATACGGTTGATCCTGAAACATTATCCATGCTCCAATATCCAATTAAAGTTCTATTCCAGTCTACGAATGTACTTTGATCATTTGTATCTAAGGAAGTTAAATTAACAACTACATTTCTCCATGTTGCTATTCGAGTTAGGTCTGACCATACATCTGATAGGAAGCTAATGCTTGGAGTTGTCTGATCTGAAGTTATTGAATAATTTGTAGTAGATACTGAACAACTTGCTTCATCGCAAGCTTCACAATACAATTCAAATTCATTTTCTTGCATTTCAGTTACATTGAACTGAGCTGATGCAGTTGTTCCTGAAACATCAACCGTTCCATTATTATGCCAAGTTCCGGTGTTGTTGTGGTATAAACTAATATTAACAAGCACTACATCTGTGTTTATTCCAGTACAATCAAAGGTTGCATTTATACCAACAACTCCTTGATCTGCAGGATTATCTAAACTAGCTGCTCCACCTGTAAACTTCCACATTGCAGATGGGACATTATTTCCACCATCGGTTGCAGTCAAAGCATTAATTACTTCGCTTCCAGTGTTGTTTCCTTCGCTGATGTTCGTTGAATCCCAAGTATATGCTGTTGCTGAGTCGAAGTTAGCTAGCCATTGGGTATTGGTGTTGTTAGTTATGTTTCCAGCGCCAGCAGTCAGTGTTCCTGAAAGAGCTAACGAATCTAGATACATGGTTGCTGAATCAGCGACATTTATAGTATCTGCTGAGCTAACTGTAAATGCTTGGAAGAAACAATCTCCATCTAACGTATATGTATCTCCTGCATTTACTGAACTAACATCAAATTGCACATCTAACCATTTCCAGCTCTGACTTCCAATAAATCCATTTCCACTCGTTTTTTTAATTATTGCGGGATATGCGGGAGATGCACCATACATGCTTGCAGTTCCACTAGATTGTAAATAATTACTGATATCTACCGTTGCGGCTTGGGAGGCGTTACCTAATGTTACAATTATATTCGTTCCAAACATCTGGAAGTTATCTCCCTGAACAGTTAGGTTATTTATTACAGTAATACTATCATATACTCGAATCTTGTTTCCCGGAGATTCCATTAATAAATTATAGAACGTTGTATCTGTTGTTCCGCCATTATTATTAATATCTGTTTGTGGACCACTTGATCCCATCAATACGCTTCCGTCGTTGTGTGTAAATGTTCCAAAATTATCTATACTTGTGTTTATTGTTGTTGTTCCGGAGGTTGCTGAGTATGTTCCACCAGAGTTGATTGTTAGAGAACCTAATGTTATATCTTCAGATCCACCATTAGCAGTAAGGATTCCAGCATTATTTATAATTACATCACCTGTAACAGTTAAGTCATATGTATTAACATATGGGTAAAAAGTTCCACTTGTAACTGTTAAATTATTATATATAGTAAATGGGCTAGTTATCCGTCTCCATCTTACTGTAGAACCACTATCAATTTCTAAATCATATAAATCTCCACTTCCTGCTAAGAAATCCAAAACAGTTGGTGTAGGTGTGGTTATATTAACTAATCCATTATTAGCTGTAAATGTTGATCCTCCTGCTCGATATACAGCCATTCCAGTTATACCTTCATTTGTGATGGTTGTTGTTCCGGACGTTGCTTCATATGTTCCACCATTCTTAATCCAAAGTGAACCAAGAGTCCATGCGCCAGTTTCAGTTCCGTCTCCAAAGCTTCCGCCATTTATTATTACATCTCCTGTTATGGTGATACTATCCAAGTTATTCTCCATGTATTGTGTTCCAGAATCAAGAGTAAAGTTACTTGCAACAACAATTGGTTCAATATATGAACGATCTCCACCATCAGTTTCATAATTATAAAAGCTGCCAGTTCCATCTATCCATATTGCTGTAAGTGTTGGAGTAGATACATTTACTAATCCATTATTGTGTGTGAAAGTTGACCCTGAAACTGTTTTGATTGCTGCTCCTACTGCAGTTTCATTTGTGATGGTTGTTGTTCCACTAGTTGCTGTATATGTTCCTCCAGAGTTGATTGTTAGAGAACCGAAAGACATATCATACGCAGAACCAGTCATTACATTTAGAGTTCCGCCATTGTTTATAATTAAATCTGAAGATACATTTAGAGGTTTACTTCCAAATGAAAAAGTTCCAGAAGTAATAGTCATTTCATTAAAATTATATTGAATACCTGCTGCTCCAGCAGCAACTGTTAAGGTTTTACTTGAACCCATATCCATTTCAAAATCATAATATTCTCTATCACCATTTATATCTCTAAATTCACAATCATCTTGATAAATTATATTAATAAATCCAGAATTGTGTGTGAATGTCCCGTTATTATACCAACATCGACCATCTAGACTTTCATTTGTGATTGTTGTTACTTCAGAAGTTGCTTCATAAGTTCCGCCACTATTCATTTGCATACTTCCGAACCATTGGTCTCCACCTAAACTAGCATTCAGAGTTCCATTTACTTCTGCATCGCTAGTTGCATTAATTGAGTAAACATCTGTAACTACAAAGACATCGGGATTAACTGTAACTTGTGAACAAGTTAAGTTACTTGTTAATGTTGTGTTAGCTGCGAATGTACAATTACCTGGAGTTGCTCCTCCACTAAAGACCCACATTCCTGCGGGGACATTATTTCCACTGTCGATTCCATCATAAACATATATGATATCAGTTCCTGTGTTGTTTCCGTAAGATACATTTGCGTAGTTCCAGCTGTTGGTAATTGCAGTTGCGTTGATGTCCCAATGTTCTGTTCCTGCTGATTGTATTGTTGCTAGATTTCCTGCTGATCCACTTATACTAACACTACCTGCACCGATGAAACCAGTTCCAGCAGTGTCTTCAAATACCACCGTATTTCCTGCTGAAACATTAACTTCTGTTCCAGATGGTAAATTAATATTTGTAAGATTTGCATCTTCATCAACGATCAGAGATCCATCATACATTGTTATATTATCTCCAAAGTCAAAATCAACATTTGTAGTTATTTCACTTTTATCAAGCGGTCCAAATGCAGCAATTCCATAAGCACCTTCAACTGTTGCGTGATCTTTTGATACAAGTTGTCCTCGCTGTGTTGAATATGTACAATAACTATTTGCTATATCAAACGTACTATTTGTAAGTTCAAATTTCCAATCATAATAAACCACAATTTCATCTCTACTTGCATCATTTATTATATTCAGTCCATTAATTATTGCGCCACTGGCTCGTATGTAAACTGCGCCACTTGATTGAGGATCATCAACAGTAACATTATTAATTATAATATTACTTGATTGAAGTTCAAATCCACCTGGTTTATAGAACACAGTGTTGTATATATTTCCATTAGCCATTATTTGCGCATATCCACTACTTGGATATTCAAAAACACTGTAATTAGATATAATATCAACATCATGATCATACATTGACCATCGATATGTTGATGATGGAACACCTGAACTAGTGGATGTAAGATTAACAATATTATCTGGTTCTCCCAAAATATTCAAAATACCTGTTGAAATACCATCTCCAATACCTCCAGCAGTACTTGCGCCACTAAAGTCCATGAACTTCAAGGTTGTTCCAGCACTGAGATTTAGACCTCCATCTAATTCTAATAATCTTATGGTTGCATTTGGTGAAAGAACTGTATCTACTCCGCTCTGAACATCCATAGTTCCATTAACATAAATCTCTCCATCATTGTGCGTAAAGTTTGATCCCGAAAGAATTGTAAAGTCGCTGGAGAAATTAGCTAAATTTCCATTCAGATCTAATGTATCTCCTGAGCTAATTGTAAATGCATCAAACTCACATGCTCCAGTTAATCGAATGTTTTCATCATTTCCATCAGTTGTAATATCAACTTGGAAATCAAACCATTTGAAAGCATTAATCTTTCCATCAACATCTAATTGTAAATTAGTCCAATCTGAACCGATTACAATTGCGGGATATAACTGATTAGCTGCCTGAAGTGTTATTGTATTTTGCGTAGTTAAATCTCCATCCCCATCCAGAGTTGCAGATTGAGAAGCATTACCAAACGTAGCACTACTTGTAAATCTTATTTGACCGTTTGTTTGATTAACAGAATTTATAATTGTTGGTGTTTCATCAATATACCAATTACCTGATCCTGTTGATTTTAAATCATAGAAAGTTGCTCCACCAGAATAAAGATATCGATTACCCGAATCGTCATTTGTAATCATTCCATTATTATGTGTGAATGTTCCATCATTATTTAAATTGCCAGAAAGAGTTGTTGTCCCTACAGTAGCTTCATATGTTCCAGTAGATTGAATAATTATACTTCCGAACCATTGATCTCCACCTTGAGATGCGTTCATTGTTCCATTTACTTCTGCATCTCCTGTTGCGTTGATGCTATATTCTCCAGTTACAACTGTTGCTGCAGATTCAACTTGTAATCCTGCACAAGTTAAATTGGCTGTTAGCGTATCATTGGCTGTGAATAAACAATTTACACCCTCTCCACCAAATAACCACATTCCGTCAGGTACATTATTTCCTCCGTCTGTAGCGCTCTGTGCGTTGATAACTACTGCTCCCGTATTGTTACCTTGACTGATATTGGTGCTATCCCAACTGTATGCTGTTGCTGAATCAAAATTAGCTAACCACTGTGCGTTTGTGTTATTGGTTATGTTTCCAGTTCCGGATTCTAGAGTTCCTGATAAATCTAGAACGTCAGTGTATAATGTTGCTGAATCAGTTATGTTAAGGGTGTCTCCTGTACTGATCGTTAAGTTTCTGAAGTAAGTATCTCCATCTAGCTGGAATATGGAACCAGCTCCACTCGTAGTTATGTCTTCCTGAATATCTAACCATTTAACATGTGCTTCATCGGCAGTAGAAGACGTTAGGAATGGGAATGCTACAGAGATATTTGCCATGAATGACTCTGAAGCTGAATATATTCCTTGGTCAGATGCAGAGCTCGTACTATATATTAATGGATGCGACACTTGTGATGCATATGAATCAGTACCTAAAGTAATGTAAGTGCCATCACCAACTAAATAGATTCGGAACCACCCTGAGCTAGGATTAAAATAAGTCAGATCGTGTTCAACAGTTATATTATATACATTCTTTAATTGAGAATTTGTACCAGGAACTTCTGTGCGGAGATTATAATAAACAGTATTACCTGCGCTAGTGCTCATAGACTGACTACCTGTGGATCCAAGCCTCTGCCATATCATGGTTCCATTATTATGGGTAAAAGTACCATAATTATTAAAAGCGCCACCATTTGCAACAGTAGTATTGTTGCTTGTTGCTGAATATATTCCGTCTGAATTGATTGTTAGTGCGCCAAATATATCAGTACCATTTGCAGTGCTATTGTAAGTTCCAGTAACAGATGAACTACCTGAAACATTGGTTATTCCTGCGGTTGCAGTATATAATCCGCCAGAGTTAATTGTAAGTGAACCGAGTTCAACAGCATCGTCATATCCTCTTAGTGTGCCTGTAACAGATACATCGCCAGTAACATTTAGATTTGTTGTTAAGGTTGGATGCATTGAAAATCTTCCTGAATTAATCGTTAAGTCATTCTCAATTACAGTGTCGTTGTATATAGTCAAAGTTCTTGGTGTGAACGTCATATTTACATTATAGAAATTATCTCCACCACTAATTAATGCAGCATCTCCTGCGTCAATAAAGTGTAATGTTCCACTATTGTGAGTAAAGGTTCCACCATTATTATTAAATGCGATATTACTTGCATCGCGTCCATTAATTGTTGTTGTTCCGCTGGTTGCTGAGTATGTTCCGCCTGAATTGATTGTTAGTGAACCAAAAGAGTTTGCTGCTGTTTGAGATCCACCGCCAAGCGTTGCGCCATTATTAACAACAACATCTCCAGACACTGTCAGTGTCTTTGTTGCTATTCCTGCATATAATTGTCCCGTACTATCCAGAGTAACATTGTTAGTAACGGCTAAATTATCAATAAATTTTAGTATTCCCGTATCTACTCTTAAATTATTAGCAACAGTAGTTACTCCGTCTAAATTCATATCATCTGCAGATCCATCTGGATGATATTCCAAATCATAAAACGTTAGTTCTGCTGTGTTCTCTAATCCTGTATCAGTTGGTGTTGTTATATTTACATAACCATTATTGTGCGTAAATGCTGAACCTGCTTTAAATTCTATTGCATATGTCGGTGATTCACTTGTAATTGTTGTTGTTCCATTTGTAGCTGAATATGTTCCGCCTGAATTGATTGTTAGTGAGCCGAAAGTCCATGCTTCAGTTTCAGATGCACCAAGAGTACCAGTTACATCTACATCTCCCGTTACCGTTAAAATTCGTTTAGTTGATCCGGATTTAAATGTTCCACTAGATACAATCAAATTATTATCAATATTTGTTGTAGCTTGAAGTTGAACATTATTTCCACTATCGACTTCTAGATTATACACACCTGTTCCGGAGCAAGTTATATCTATTGAGGTCTGCTCAGGAGTTGTTATATTAATCAATCCATTATTTCCCGTTAATGTTCCTGCGCAAGTGATTGCATATGCACTTGGAGCTTCATTAGTTATCGTTGTTGTTCCAGATGTTGCGGAATATGTTCCGCCTGAGTTGATTGTAAGTGAACCAAACCATTGATTTCCACCTTGAGATGCGTTCATTGTTCCATTTACTTCTGCATCTCCTGTTGCGTTGATGCTATATTCTCCAGTTACAACTGTAGCTCCAGATTCAACCTGAAGTGATGTACAACTCAAGTTAGCAGTTAAGGTATCGTTTGCTGAGAACAAGCAAGCTTCTCCAGCAGTTCCGAAGTTCCACATTCCATCTGGGACATTATTGCCACCATCTACTGCTGTTTGTGCGTTTATAACTACTGCTCCCGTATTGTTACCTTGACTGATATTGGTGTTGTCCCAACTGTATGCTGTTGCTGAATCAAACTGCGCTAGCCATTGAGCATTATTGTTATTTGTTACATTTCCATCGCCAGAGGTTAACGTTCCTGCAAGAGTTAAAGTATCTAATTCTAGATTTGATATTCCAGTATTTAGTGTATCTCCTGCAACAACAGTAATTTCTTCAAAAGAGATATTTTCAACTAATTGAACAACTCCAGTTCCAGCTCCACCGGTTGTAAATGCTAATTGCCAATCGGTGTTGTTCAAAGTTAAAGTTCCAGTTCCACCTAATCCCCCCATATATGCGTTTTTAATAATTGCAGGATATGCTGAATTTGCTGCCATGATTGTATTACTATATTTCAAATTTAATGTGAAATCTCCATCCGCGGTCATATCAACGGTTCCAGATTGCGAGTCATTTCCTAAAATCAATTTGCTATTGTAATACACATTGAAATTTTCTGATCCAGATAATTGATTAATAATTTGGATGGTGTTTCCATCCATAGTATATCCATCTTCATTCTGTAGATTGTAAAATGCGTTTGTTCCGGTGAAACCATTCCAATCACCGGCCGGGTCTGTTCTGTAAACAAGTCCGTTGTTGTGAGTAAATGTACCTGAATTAGCTGCATCGCCAGAGATTGTTATTGTTCCGCTTGTTGCGGAGTATGTTCCGCCAGAATTAATATCCAAACTCCCTATATCAACATTTGGATTGAACCAGACCATATCTCCTTGGAATGTTCCTGAGATATCTTCGCTAGATGAATCAACTACGGTTGTTCCAGCTCCTTCATTTAATTTCCACCATCCAATTATGTCCGAAGTATCTGTGAAAGTCTGGTTATATAGCTGTCCAATTTGTGCCGCAGTTAAAGTTGTATTATATATACGCAAGTCAGACATAGTTCCATTAAAGGTATTCTGATTTACGGGATACTCTCCAATACTCATTGCTACTGGAGAATTAGCATAACTAGTATACACCGTAGCACCATTATCAGTTAACGCTACGCCATCCATATAGATAGTTACATCTGGTGCGCCAGCATCATACACAACTACTAACTGTGACCACCTATCCACTTCAAGGGAATCGTTAGCATATACGTAACTTAACCGTGCAGTAGTTCCGTCATCTGAACCGCCGAATAACGGTGTTCCAGATCCATTAATACTAAACCACCACCCTCTTTGATCAGCACCGCCCATATCTGAAATTATTGGGTGTGTGTTAGTAAACCCACTTCCTTTTACCCATACTGAAACCGTCTTATCGCTATCAAATACAATATCTGTATCCATAGCAATACCATCTCCAATACCATCAAAAATTAATCCACTTGCAGCATACGAATCAAGTTCTCCGGAAAGCGTTACATCATTAGTTACAGTTAGATTGTCTTTGTGCGTTACATATACATTTGCACTAGTTGTTAGATTGTAAAAGTCTTGGGTCTCAAATCCAATGATTGTTGCGTTGTTTGCAAAGGTTACCTGTCCAGAGTTGTCTGTGAAGGTTCCTCGGTTGATTAGGTTACCTTTCATGGTTGTTGTTTCATTTGAAGAATCATATGTTCCGCCAGAGTTGATTGTTAGGGAACCAATATTATGATCGCCACCATTGGAAGTATCCAATGTTCCACCACTATACACAATTGCGTCTCCAGAAATATTAAGCAGGCCTATAGTGTTGACGGTGTAAGAAGAATCAAGTTCTCCGCCCAAGATATTTAAGTTATTAATCTGTACGTATTCATCATTTTCTGAGATTGAAACCGTTCCAGAAGTAATATTAAATTCATTTTCAATTATGTGCGATCGATCAGATGATGCATCGCCGAATGCACAGGTTCCACTTGTACTAGTAATTAAATTATAAAGAACATTACCTCCCGCCACATTACCGGTTAAGCACCAAGTTGCAGTTTGTGTAGATATGTTAATAGTTCCATCATTATGTGTAAATGTTCCCGAATTAGAAAATGCGTTTCCATCTGCACTCTCGCCAGTTATATGTGTTGTTCCACTTGTAGCATTGTAAGTTCCGCCAGAGTTGATTGTTAGAGATCCAAGAGTCATTGCACTACTGCCTGCATTTCCAAGTGTTCCGCCTGAGTTGATTAAAACATCTCCCGTTACAGTCAATGCACGATTTGTTTGTTGTTCTTTAAATGTTCCTGAACTAATTGTTAAATTATTATCAATTGTTTGCTGAGTATTATCATTCCAAGATACTAAATCTCCTGAAGCAATTTCTAAGTTGTAAATATTTCCTGTTGATTTAATATCCACATTAGTTGGATCTGTAGTTGTTATATTAAACCATCCAGTATTTACTATCAAAGTTCCGTCATGATTAATTGCATATCCACCAGATTCACTATTTATTGTAGTGGTCTGATCTGTTGCTTCATATATTCCGCCAGAGTTTATAGTTATTGCTCCAAAGTCTTGATCTCCGCCTTGTGATGCATTCAGAGTTCCATTAACATGTGCCCAACTTGTGGAGTTAATGCTATATTCTCCAGTTACAACGGTAGCTCCTGATGCTACACCAAGAGTTCCACAAGTTAGGTTAGCAGTTAGAGTGTCGTTTGCTGTGAATAGACAAGCTACGCCTTCTCCACCAAATAACCACATTCCGTCAGGTACATTATTTCCTCCGTCTGTAGCGCTCTGTGCGTTGATAACTACTGCTCCCGTATTGTTACCTTGACTGATATTGGTGCTATCCCAACTGTATGCTGTTGCTGAATCAAACTGCGCTAGCCATTGAGCATTTGTATTATTGGTAATATTTCCGCTACTTACAGTTAGGGTTCCAGATAAGTCTAGGACGTCTGTGTAAAGGGTTGCATCATCTGCAAGGGTTAATGTATCTCCGCTTGAGATTGTTAGGTTTCTAAATTGTGTATCTGAATCAATTGAAATATTTACGCCCGCTCCACCAGTAGTTGCATTGGTCTGATAATCGATATTTGCTAAATGAACTTGTGCTCCAGATCCACCATCATCCCAATCCCAATCAATTCCTTTAATGATTCCAGAATACGTGGAATCTGCACCTTTTACAGTTACAACATATCCTGCAGCATTGTTATCTATATCAATTGCTGCACCAGTTCTATCTAATATTCCTGATTGTGATGAATTTCCTAGTGTCAAAGTAACATTTTGCTCAAGTGATCGTAATAGCAGTGCATTTGTAGCATTAAAGTAATTTAGAACGGTTAGGTTTCCAGCGATTAAGAAATTAGATGTTCCACTCATATTTAGATTATAGAATGTTGGCTCACTTGTTCCATATCTCTGCCAATATCTAGAACCGCCCGTGTGTGCAAAGTCAACGGTTCCATCATTATGTGTGAATGTTCCTGAATTATCAAATGCTCCTGCAATATGTGTTGTTCCCGAAGTTGCAGCATAGGTTCCACCATTGATTGTAATTGAACCAAAATAAACATCTTGATTAAATGTTCTTGTAGTATACTTTCCAAATATTCCTGAATTCAGTACAACGTCACCCGTTACATTTATCATCTTATTATTATAGAATCTGAAAAGAGAATCAATAGTTAAATTGCCTAAAATATGTATGTTTCCACTAGTTCCAGTTCCATCCAGAATTTGTCCATTAACTTCCAAATTATATAATGTAATATCTCCACCACCATACTGCAAGTAATTTGCAGTTCCTGACGTTAGGTTAATAATTCCATTATTGTGATTTACACCACCACTCGATTTAAAGTATGAATTATATCCACTAACTCCCTGACCGTTCATTGTTGTTATTCCATTTGTTAATGTACAATTTCCTAGGCCCTGTATGGTTGCAATAGTATGGTCTCCACTTCCCCCATCAAATACTCCGCCAGATAAAACATCCAAGAACCATTTTCCAGTCTTTCCACTTCCAATACTTACGGTTCCATTGTTAGCCGTAAATGTTCCTGAAACAGATGCTACATCACCAATAATAGTTGTTCCGGATGTTGCAATATACTCTCCACCTGCGTCGATTATCAAATCATCTCCAATATATACGGGCAAACCCGCATCCGTAGATAGGTAAAAGTTAAGTGTTCCACCATCTTCAATAATAACGTCTCTTCCAACAGTTAGGTTATCTGCGCCAGTATGATATCGATTTATTCCACCTTCAACGATGGTTAAATCATTTTCAACATACAAATCATTTCCATTTGCTAATCTAACATATCTTGTAGATGAAGACATGTCAATAATAAGATTGTACAGCTTATCGCCCTCTGCACCATTACCTGTCTGGAAATACTCAGTAGTACTTCCACGGAATACTATTGTTCCGTTATTGTGTGTAAAGTTTCCACCATTATCATCGTAGAAATTATAATCAATTATGTTGATTGTAGTATTTGCTGAAGTTGCGTAATATGTTGCTCCAGAGTTTATCCAAAGATATCCAAAGTCCATATTATTTGTTTCGGTTGCAGATCCTCGTCCCAGCTGTCCAGTATTTAATATAGCATATCCTTCAACAGTTAGGTGTGCTCCAGTATCACCTGAAGCTTTGAAAGTTCCGCCATTAAGCGTTAAATTACCCTCAATAGTCATTGGTTGTGTCCATTGATGTTCATTACTACTGGATAAAATTAAATTATATACATTTCCTCCAGTTCCATTCAAATCCATATTTGTGTTGCTTGATTCAGTTATATTTACAGTTCCACTACTTGCAATAAACTCGCCATCAATATCAAGTGCATAATTACCGATCTCACTTGTTATGGTTGTTACATCTGATGTTGCTTCATAAGTACCAGTAGATTGAATAGTCATACTTCCGAACCATTGATCTCCACCCTGACTCGCATTCAGAGTTCCGTTTACTTCTGCATCTCCAGTTCCATTGATTGAGTAAACATCTGTAACTACATTAGCTGTTGATTCGACCCAAACATTGTTACAAGTTAGGTTAGCAGTTAGAGTGGTTTCTCCTGAGAATGTACAGTTATTTGGCTCTGCTTCTGCTGAGAATATCCACATTCCATCTGGTACGTTGTTGCCAGAATCTGCTCCTTCGTAGACTATGATTGCTTCTGTTCCGGTGTTGTTACCGTATGAAACATTTACATAATTCCAACTAGTGTTTAGGGTAGGGTGAGGAACTACCCAAGAGGTAGTTCCCACAGATGTAATTCGGGCTAAATTACCATCTGATCCTGATATGTGAAGTTGGCCTGTTCCTACGAAACCTGCTTCGGTTAAGTCAGCAAAGCTGACATTGGTTCCTGCTTGGATGGTTAAGTCTGATGTTGAACTGACATTCATCTGTGTGACGTTGTCTATTGTTCCGTTCATTGTCTGAATGCCTGTAAATGTTATGTTTCCTTCTGCTCCCGTGAATGTTCCTTCGTTTGATAGGTTACCGTTAAATGTGGCTGTTTGTCCGTTTAGGTTGAGTGTATCTCCTGAGTTAATTGTGAATGCGTCGAAGGAGCAATCGCCGTCAAGAATAACTGTAAGAACATCATTTGCACCGGTTGTAAATGGAACTTGCCAATCCATCCATTTAAGATTTACATCACCATCACCCGTAGCTAAAAAATCCAATCCTGTGTTATTAAATATTCCTGGATATAATTGACTTGCACCATAAAACCGAGTATCATAAGAACCCGCCGTCTGCCGATCTAATTCAGATATTCGTATATAACCATTTCCAGTTATACTACCACTTTGTGTTGCGTTTCCTAATGTAATATAATTATTTTGATTATATTGATTAAAATAAGTACCTTCATTTATTATAAATTCATTAATTACTGTACCTTCATTTTTCCAACTAATATAACTAACCCCTGTATTTGAAAAAGTTAAATCATAAAATACAGTATTATCTAAATCGAGAGTAGTAGCACCACTTGCACCCGTAACAACTAAATCAAATAATCCATCATTATGTGTAAAGGTTCCTCCATTATCATAAAAAGCATTTCCTGCAAGCGATTCGGCAGTTATGGTTGTTGTTCCAGATGTTGCTGAATATGTTCCGCCATCTTTAATCCAAAGTGAACCGAAAGTAAATGCTCCAGTTTCAGAACCACTTCCGAGTTCTCCAGTTACATCAACGTCTCCAGTTACAATTAAGTCCTTATTGTTTCCATTCGTATGCAACTCCCCATAGGTTATTGTTAAATCATTATCTATCGTAAGACTCTCACTAATCAAATAAATTATTGATGAACCTGTGTCAATATCTACATTATATAAATTTCCCGTTCCAGCAGTTCTAATGTGTTTTGGTACGGCATTATTATAAGTAAAATTAAATGTTCCAGCATTAGATGTTAATGTTGAACCAGATTGCGAATCTAAAGAATATCCGTTTGTTTTTCTTGACGTTATCTCGGTGGTTCCATTTGTTGCGGAGTAGGTTCCTCCATCTTGGATTGTTAGTGAACCAAATTCGATAACTGGTGCGGTTGAAACAGTACAACTTGCGTCCATGGTTCCATCAATAATTATGTCACCAGTTATATACAAACTATTGTCGTCTGTAGCAGCACCACACGTAGAGTAATATGTTTGCATAGTGGCGCTGGAACCAATATACAAATCGCCAGTTATATTAATTGAATCATCATAAGTTCCACATTCAGCACCGCCAGTCAAATTTAAACTATATATATTAATTGTATGACCTTCTCCGCGAGGACATCCTTCATTAAAATCTACAAATTCAGTTCCATGTAATACAATTTGCTCATTATTATGTATATATGTTCCACTGGACGAAACTTGGAAAGATCCCCCACCATTAATCATACCAGTAATATTTACAATTCCACCATTTCCAATATAGGTTCCACCATCCGTATAAACTGCTTTAAAATTAGTAGCGTCTGCGTTATCGATTGTAAGCGTTTGTGCGGTGGCATGATATATTCCCCCCGTATTAATATCTATATTCTCAAACCACTGCCCACCACCTAGACTTGCATTCAGAGTTCCATTTACTTCTGCATCTCCAGTTACGTTTATTGAATATACATCAGTTACAACTGTAGCTCCAGATGCTACACCAAGAGTTCCACAAGTAAGATTAGCGGTTAGTGTATCATTTGCGGTGAATAGACATGAAACTCCTGCTCCGCCAAATAGCCACATTCCGTCTGGAACATTGTTTCCACCGTCTGTTGCTGACTGGGCGTTTATGACTAATGATCCAGTATTGTTACCTTGGCTGATGTTGGTGCTATCCCAAGTATATACGCCATTATCAAAATGTGCTAGCCACTGTGTGTTGGTGTTATTGGTTATATTTCCAGCTCCAGAAGTTAAAGTTCCAGATAAATCTAGAACGTCTGTGTACATTGTTGCTTCATTGGTAATATTAAGACGGTCTGTTGAGGCTACAGTAAAGTTCTGGAACCAACTATCTCCCGTAATATCGACAGTTCCATTACCATAACCACCTGTTGTCCAATCTTGTTGGAAGTCGACCCACTTTAACGTCAGTATTCCGGTATTGCTAGATAAACTACTGGTACTCACCGTCTGAATCTGAGCAGGGTATGCTTGACTTGCGCCTTGAAGCGTATTAGCGTACTTAAGATTAAGTGGGAAATCTGCATTTGCTGCCATATTAACCGTTCCTGATTGTGAACTATTTCCTAAAGTTAAAGTTCCCGCATAATACAAATTGAAAGCTTCTGATCCGTTCAACTGGTTTATAACTGTGATTGAATTGCCGTCTGCAGTATATGATCCATCTAATTGTAAATTATATAGTGCATTACTTCCAGTAAATCCATTCCATTCTCCGCCCGCATAATTCTTGACTACCTTTCCATTATTGTGGGTAAATGTTCCAGAGTTTGCTGCCACGCCATTCAGAGTTGTTATTCCGCTAGTTGCTGAATAAGTTCCGCCTGAGTTGATTGTTAGCGAACCAAAAGTTGCTGAACCGGCCCATCCAGATTTTCCGAAAGTTCCTGAATTTATTACTACATCTCCAGTTACTACAACATTTGAACTTGATGATTGTGGAACAAAACTACCGTACGTAGTTAAATCATTATCTATAGTAGTATGTCCGACACCTTGAAGCCATTCAGAACTTATTAAATTGTATAAATTTCCAGTTCCAGATGTTTTTATACTGCTCGCGATAGTCGTAGTATTAACCGTTCCATTGTTATGTGTGAAAGTTGCGCCAGTATCATAGTATATACTATATCCTCCAACAGTTTTACTTGTAGTGGTTGTTGTTCCATTTGTTGCTGAATATGTTCCTCCAGAGTTGATAGTTAGTGAACCAAATGAATAAGCACCATCGCTATTATCTACACCGAACTGACCGCCACTATTTATTATAACATCTCCGCCAATAGTTACATAATCAAAATCACTAAATGCGCCACTTCTACCAATATATCCATCATTTATAGTTACATTTCCAGTTACATTAAACGTCCTTGCAATTCCACTTGGATAAAAACTTACATCTCCATTCAGAACAAAGTTATTATCTACTATCACGCCATCATTTGAACGAAGTACGCCACCAGTATTATTTATATTTAGGTTATAGAAATGTTGATTATTTGTATTTAATAATGTGCTTCCATCAGATTGCATATGTGTTACGGTTCCATTATTGTGCGTAAAGGTTCCACCATTATAGAAAGCATAATTATTATTATCACTTCCACCTGCAACAGTTATTCCACTTGGAGCAATAAACTCTCCACCTGAATTAATATATACTGAACCCATGTAAATATCTGCGGTCCAACTACTTACACCCAGTGTTCCATTAACAACTACATCTCCAGTTACATTAAATGGTTCTGTAGTATCTTGTCCTTTTAGTAATGAATTAGCTTCAATATACAAGTCATTTTCTACAACCAATGTTCCGCCAAATCGTAAATAAGAACCTACGTCATTAATATCAACAATTAAATTATAGAAAGGACCATTTTTAGTCATATATTGCATATCATCATATGTGCCACCGACGCCCGTTATGTATGCAGTTCCATCATTATGTATATACAATGGAATTCCTGCTGCACCTGTATTCAGAATATTATTTCCACATGCTCCGGTTGCTCCAGATAAATAGGTTATTCCACTCGTTGCATGGTAAGTTCCATCTGTTAGCTGATTCATATCAATACATCCAAACCATTGATCTCCACCCTGACTCGCATTCAGAGTTCCGTTTACTTCTGCATCTCCAGTTATATTCAGACTGTATGTATCAGTTACCAGAGTTGCTCCAGACATAATTCCAAGAGTTGCACAAGTTAGGTTGGCGGTTAATGTATCATTTGCTGTGAATAGACATGATACGCCTTCTCCACCAAATAACCACATTCCATCAGGTACATTATTTCCTCCGTCTGTAGCACTCTGTGCGTTGATAACTACTGCTCCCGTGTTGTTTCCTTGGGAGATATTGGTGTTGTCCCAAGTGTAAGCTGTTGCTGAATCAAAGTGTGCTAACCATTGTGTGTTGGTGTTGTTGGTTATGTTTCCAGTTCCGGATTCTAGAGTTCCTGATAAATCTAGAACGTCGGTGTATAGTGTTGCTGAATCTGTAATGTTTAGAGTATCTCCCGAAGTGATAGTTATATTTCTGAATTTATTATCTTCAAATAACTGAATAGTTGCATCTCCAGATCCGCCATCGGAAGTAACTATATTTCTTTGGAAATCAACATTCTCAAATTGCCATACATCATTAGCCCGAAGTGACCATTCCCAATCATTTCCAGTTATATTTACTGGATAAGAAGCATTAGCGGATTTAAATTTAATTTCTTGACTGCCCCACCGCGTATTTATATCTCCACTATTAATAAGCGTAGCTGCAGATGACTCTGTTCCAAGAGTTACTATTGAATCTGTGTAAAACATCAAATCATTACTGCCAACTCTTAATTGTTTTTCTACAGTCATATTAGAATTTGGTCTAAATGTATATCCCGTAGTTAAATTATAAAATGAATTTGTTCCATCAGCATCACTAAATGGACAATAATCTGTATTCGTTACTGTACCATTATTATGTGTGAATATTCCACCAGACTTTATTATGATTCCATAATTTGCCAAAGTCATTGTGGTTGTTCCTGAAGTTGCTGAGTAGGTTCCACCATCATTAATTCTTATTGCTCCGATATCAACATTTGGATTAAACCAAACAGGACCGTTTTCTAGAGTTCCAGTATTTCCATTTCCAGAGGAGTCTACAGCAGTTGTTCCTGTTGCATCATTCAACTTCCATTGTCCTAATAAATTAGTTGTATCTGTGAATGTCTGATTGTATAGCTGGCCTACTTCTGCTGCGGAAAGTGCTGCGTCATATATTCGGACGTCTGAGATACTACCATTCCAGTATCGTGGATCTGTTGCATAAGTTCTTCTTCCAATATATATGCTTTCACTATTTGTTAAATCACCAATAATTGAAGCATCTAATTCTCCACTTGAAACGGCATCTACATATGCGTATCCAGAGTTACCATCCTTAACAAAAACAATATGATGCCAATTATTTGCAGTGATAATGCTCGGAGTATAAAAATAATCGTTGTTTGTACGGAATATTGCACTATTACTTCCCCAACCAAAAGACCACTCATTTGCAGTAAATCCATCACCTTTAGACATAATTATTTTACTATCTAATTTATTTTTATTAATCCAAGCGCTTATTGTAAAGTCACTAGTACCTAAATTAAATGCGTTCCCAATATCGATATAAGGATTACTATCACTATTAAATTCTAATCCACCCGCTACTTTACTATCAAGAGTTCCATCGAGATTTACACCATCAGTTACAGTAAGATTACCTTTGTGAGTAACATACGCAGGGCTACTGACAGTTAGATTATAGAAGTCTTGGGTGTCAAATCCAATTATAGTTGCATTCTTTGCAAAGGTTATTTTTCCTGCATTGTCGGTGAAGGTTCCATGATTGATTAGGTTTCCATTCATTGTTGTTGTTCCGGTGGTTGCTAAATAGGTTCCATTTGAATTAATTGTTAGTGAACCAAAAGTAGTTAGTGGATTATATGCTGTTGCGTCAATCAATCCACTATCCCCTATTGTTGTATGCCCAACAACAAGTAATTCTCCACTTGCTTTTTCTAATGTTCCGTTGATTTCTGCGTATCCACCCACATCTAAACTATATCCACTTATATCAAAAATACCCTCATATATTATTAAATTATTAAATATATCATTACCCGCACTACTAGATGATGTAAATCCAATATCTGTAGCTGATCCAGTTATCTCAATATTATATATTGAATCAGTATAGAAGTTCTTTAGCCATGTTGTTGTATTAGATGATATTCTTATTGTTCCATCATTATGTGTTAAAGTTCCTACTTTCAAAATTGCGTTTCCATCTGGACTCTCGCTAGTTATTGTTGTTGTTCCATTTGTAGCGGAGTATGTTCCGCTAGAGTTAATTGTAAGTGAACCAAAAGAATGATCCTGTATTTCATCTATAGCACAGTAAGCATCTAATGTTCCATCAACAATTACATCACCTATTACAGTTAAACTATTATCATCCTGTGATGCGCTATCACAATTAGAATAATAAGTTCGTAGTCCGGAACTTGAACTAATATATAATTCATTTGTTACATTAATCGTATCTATAAATATACCACATTCAGCACCGCCAGTTAAATTAAGATTATATAATTGAATTACTTCATTAGTTTCTCTTGCACACACCTCATTGAAGTCAGCACCTGATTGAATATCAATTGTTCCAGAATTATGTGTGAAGACACCATTAGTATTTCTAATACAATATCCACCATTTGGACAAGAAGTTATTATTGTTGCTCCACTGGTTGCTTCATATGTTCCTCCAGCGTTAACATTTAATGCTCCAAACAATTGATCTCCGCCCTGCGATGCATTCATTGTTCCATTGAATTCAGCAGCGCCCGTTGCGTTGATGCTGTATTCTCCAGTTACAACAGTAGCTCCTAATGCTACACCAAGAGTTCCGCAAGTAAGGTTCGCAGTTAAGGTATCGTTTGCTGAGAACAAGCAAGATACGCCTGCTCCGCCAAATAGCCACATTCCATCTGGAACATTGTTGCCACCATCTACTGCTGTTTGTGCGTTTATGACTACTGCTCCTGTATTGTTACCGCGACTAATGTTGGTGTTGTCCCAACTGTATGCTGTTGCTGAATCAAACTGCGCTAGCCATTGAGCATTTGTATTATTGGTAATATTTCCGCTACTTACAGTTAGGGTTCCAGATAAGTCTAATACATCCGCATATAGAGTTACGTCTGAAGTCATGTTTAATGTATCACTAGAATCTACTGTAAAGTTTCTAAACCAACAATCTCCATCTAATTGAATTACATTTGAAAGATCTTGAGTAATTACATCTTGTTGTATATCTACCCATTTCAAAAATACCTCTCTGCCACTAACAGCAAGTCCATCTACTAAATCTACTTCTGACTGTATAATTGCAGGATAAGCTAACGATGCTCCGTAAAGTTTTGCACCATCTCTTTGTAATGAGAACTCTCCTGTATTTTTGATTATTCCTGATTGTGTAGCATTACCCATCGTTACAGTAGCATCTGACCATATATTTATTCCATTAATTATATTTGCAGAAGTATCTAAATAATTCAATACAGTTATGCTATCTTGTATGCGAAGCTGAGCAGATCCACCCATTGCTCCACCTGCTCCATCTGCAGTTAAGTTATAGAACTCAGTGTTATTTACATATATATCTCTATCAGTACTAGTTACAAAGTAAAATACAAAATCTCCATTATTATGTGTAAATGTACCACTATTGATAAAGTCAGTTGCATCACCTGTAAGTGTTGTTGCTGCAGAAGTTGCTTGATATTCTCCACCAGAATAGATTGTTAGTGAGCCAAAGTCCATAGTATTAAGTTCATTATTACCTCTTCCCAATGTTCCATAAACAGAAACATCTCCAGTTACATTTAGATTATCTTCAGGACTGCCATCTGCTCGTAAAAGTGCTCCAGCTTCAACAGTTAAATTACCTTCAATATTAGCATTTACATTCTGTCTTACATCTGATCCAGCTACAACTAAATTATAAAATGCACCCACACTATTTAGTAAATCAAACTTTGTAGCATCGCCTGTCTTTGTAATATTTACAGTTCCATTATTGTTGGTAAATGTACTGCCGCCCCATGTCTTAATTGCAAATCCGCCAGCAGTTTCACTTGTGATTGTTGTTGTTCCTGTTGTAGCTGAGTATGTTCCGCCAGAGTTGATTGTTAGTGAGCCAAATGAAACATCATTAGCTAAAGTAGTTGCATTTAGCGTTCCAGTAACACTAACATCACCAACCCATTTCCAATTAGTTGTAGCACCGGTAGCTCTTTTAACAATTCCATTCGTTATGGTTAAATTATTCCAACCAGTTGCATCAGTATTACCAATAGATAATTCGTTTCCACCCGAATATTCCAAATTATATAATTGATTTGCATTAGTAGCAAAAACCGTAACTGTTGGAGTTGTTATATTAACTAATCCATTATTATGTGTAAAAGTTCCAGCATTATTAATTGCATATATACCACTTTCACTCGTAATCGTAGTAGTTCCACTTGTTGCATCATAGGTTCCACCAGAGTTGATTGCTAGTGAACCAAAAGTCATGTTCTGAGAGCCACCATTAGCAGAAATCGTTCCATTAAGTACTATATCGCCAGTGACATTCAAGTTATGTGTATTTGCCTGTCCAATAAAGTTAACTCCCGATTCTACATTAAGATCATTATCAATATCTGTGTTCCATCTCCATCGAACATTTGCTCCAGTTACATCAACATCATATAGATTTCCAGTTCCACTTCCAGTCTTTATGTAAGCAGTTCCTGTAGATGAGAATAAGAAATTACCATTATTTGCAATAAGTGTTCCATCAACATTCTCTAATGCATTAACCGTTACTGGATGATCCAGAGTTATCGCAGTTGTCTCAGATGTTGCTTCATAAGTACCAGTAGATTGAATAGTCATACTTCCGAACCATTGATTTCCACCTAGAGAAGCATTCAGAGTTCCATTGATTTCTGCATCTCCAGTTCCATTGATTGAGTAAACATCTGTAACTACATTAGCTGTTGATTCGACCCAAACATTGTTACAAGTTAGGTTAGCAGTTAGAGTGGTTTCTCCTGAGAATGTACAGTTATTTGGCTCTGCTTCTGCTGAGAATATCCACATTCCATCTGGTACGTTGTTGCCAGAATCTGCTCCTTCGTAGACTATGATTGCTTCTGTTCCGGTGTTGTTACCGTATGAAACATTTACATAATTCCAACTAGTGTTTAGGGTAGGGTGAGGAACTACCCAAGAGGTAGTTCCCACAGATGTAATTCGAGCTAAATTACCATCTGATCCTGATATGGAAAGCTGGCCTGTTCCTACGAAACCTGCTTCGGTTAAGTCAGCAAAGCTAACTATTGATGTGTCATTGATTGTAAGATTTGCATTTTCTGAAACATTAATTTGTGTGACGTTTGATATGTTTCCATACATATTGCTTGTTCCCGTGAATGTTAGATTTCCTTCTGCTCCGGTGAATATTCCAAAGTTGTTTAGATTTCCAGCAAATTCTGCATTATATCCTGCTAAATTCAAATACTCTTCAGAAGCAATATATACATCATTAAATATACAATTTCCAAGCAATGTTGTAGTGCAGGTATATGTTGGTGAAGAAACACTTAATGTATCTGTCATATTCAACCACTTAATAGATATTCCGCCACGTCGGTTTGTAATATTATCCACTTGAGCGTAAAATGATTCATTAATTGCATAAATTATATTGCTGTATTGATACAAGTAAATATCTCCGATTGCAGTTCCACTACTTGTATTTGTTCCAAGTCCAATATCTACACCTAAATAAATTCGGTTATTATATTGAGATCCATTGATATAAAATGTATCTTCAACAACAAAATCTTCCAGCATTGGTGTGTATGCGGATGTTGTTGATAAATTATGGAATATTGCTCCACCGGGATATATAGATGCGCCGAGAATAACATGTCCATCATTGTGCGTAAATGTTCCATCATTGTCAAAGTTTCCGGAAACTGTTGTTGTTCCACTTGTTGCATCATAGGTTCCACCAGAGTTGATTGTTAGAGAACCAAACTGATATGTTCCAGACTGTCCATCTAAAATTCCACCAGTTATTATTATATCGCCAGTAACGGTTAAATCATTGGCTCCAATTTGTCCTCTAAATTCACTACTACTAACGTTCAAATCATTATCTATTATCAAATCATCATACCATAAAACGTATGACCCTGTCGTAGACATTATCAAATTATAAAACGTTCCAGTTCCATCTAAATCCATCACAGTATTTGTACCTGTAGTTATCTCCACAGTTCCATTATTATGTGTAAATGTAGATCCAGATAAAGTATGAACTGCATAAGATGTTTCATCGGTGATTGTTGTTTTTCCGGAGGTTGCTGAGTATGTTCCGCCATTGTTGATTGTTAGTGAACCCATTGACCAATTTCCATAATTTCCAGTCCAACCCATTGTTCCTCCTGAATTTATTACAACATCTCCGCTAAATGTTCCAAGTGATTGTGCATTAGCTGCTCCAAATAAACCATTATTTATTGTGAGATTACCATCTATTTCGATATTTTGTGTCCAAAATACTTGATGAGTAGTATCAATTATTAAATTATTAAGATTGCCAGATGTGTCCATTGCATCTATCCATGTGCCTGTACCGGCTATTCCAATTTGGAAAGTTCCGGAATTTGCAATCAGAGTTCCATCTTGATTAAGTGCATAACTTCCAAGTTCACTATTTAATGTAGTAATCTCAGCGGTTGCTTCATAAATTCCATCCGTATTTATTGTTAGTGAACCAAATGTTTGATCTCCACCTAAACTTGCATTCAGAGTTCCATTTACTTCTGCATCTCCAGTTGCGTTTACAGAATATTCATTTGTAACTAATGTTCCTGTTGAATAAACTGCTAAATCTCCACAAGTTAAGTTAGCAGTTAGAGTTGTAAGTCCTGTGATATTACAACCTGCAGGAGCAGCTTCAGATACGAACAACCAAAGTCCTTCGTTGTTTCCACTATCAACACCCTCGTAAACTATGATTGTGTCGGTTGCAGTGTTGTTTCCGTAACTTACGTTTGCGTAGTTCCAAGTGCTTGTGATTGCGGTTGCGTTGAAGTCCCAGTGCTCAGTTCCTGCTGATTGTATTGTTGCTAGGTTTCCGGCTGCTCCAATTGCGTTGAATTCTCCAGTTGATGTTGAGAATCCAGATCCTGCTGTGTCTTCAAAAGTAAGAATGGATCCAGCGGTTAGATTTAAAGTTCCAATTAGAGGAACATCTTCTGTAGTTATATTATATCCATCAGAAGATAGCTCGCTTCCACTAAAGAAATAAACGTCACTTGTAGCGATAATATTTCCAATTAAGAATAAACCTGCGTTATTTATACGTAAGTTCTTATATGTTGTTCCAGTTACATTTGCAGTTCCATCATAATCTACGCGAGTAACTGCGGAGAAATCAGATCCACTCATTATTGGACTATCATCTCCAACAACATGTAATTCATAATTGTACTGGCTTTCTTTGAATGTTCCGCCACGCAAAGTTAATTGATTATTAATATTTAAATCATATGCATTATATCCTGCATGTGTAACATTTGTTGTTTTTCCAGATTGTGCAGCTTCTAAGTTATAGAAATCTGTATCTACTCCAGCAATCCACATGTCTCCATCACCCGTCATATTTACAGTTGAAGTTCCATAGGTGAATGTTCCTGCTGATGCCCATATTCCAGTTCCCGTTCCAGTTCCATCATTTGATCCGATTGAGTCTGCTACAGTTGTTCCACTCTGAGCATCATCAAATTGGTAACAGGATACTAGCTCGCTTTGATTTGATAAACTGGTGCAAGGCTCGAACATGTTTGCTCTGATTTCGGATTCTGCTAATGAGGTATTCCATATGGAGACTCTGCTGATTTCTCCGCCCCATCTAGCAGTTTCTCCAGGGCGATTACCAATAAAGAAATTTGCTGCATCAGCACTCATATCAATTGTCAACCCGGAATTTTGCTTTACTATCTTACCATCTAAATACCATGAAATCATATCAGTATTAACCGTAACAACAAGATTATGCCATTTACTATCTGTAAGGTCTTGACTTAGACTTTGTGTTGCCCACGTACCTGCACCATCTGTTCCATATCTAAATATCATACTATCTGAACTAGCTTGATAATCAAAATCATAAGCAGTATATAATTTAGATATTAGATAATTTGTTCCAGTCTCACTTGTAGCGATCTTAAACCAAATATCAAATGTTGCGTTATCAACTAAATTCAAACTTTCATCGCTTCCACAATCAACATCTTCCGTACTTCCATCCAAGTCTAATGCGCTCTTTCCGATTAGTCCTCCAGATGATTTCCAGTTTTCTGAAATGGAAATAGTAATATCATTTGCAGTTAGTTCTCCACCTGTTGCAATAGTTAGATTTGCATTATTTTGTATTACAGATATATCCATATCACCTGAAGCAACATATATATTTGAATTTGGTGCGTTCTGAATACCTGCAGTAGTCGCAGTATTTCCATCACCAATATTTATCATTCTAACTCCTTCATCTAAGGTATCATCATTCAAATCAAAGTCATTGTTTCCAGTAAGAATAAACGTAGGATTAGTTGCAGTAGTTATTCCATCAATATCATAATCTGCTGCAAGAACTAAAGCGTCAGTTCCTAACGTCAGAGTACCATCGTTATCCAACAATCCGCCAAACTTTGCTCTCTGGCCATTCAAATCTAAAGTATCTCCAGAAGAAAGTGTAAATGAATCAAACTCGACATCTCCATCGAGGTGGTAAGTTACTCCTGTTCCTTCTGTTGTCTGATCAACTTGATAGTCAACCCACTTTAGATATAGATCATTATGATCTTTAACAATAACAGGGTCATCTGTGTTTGTAATTATTGCAGGATAAAGTTGATTTGCGCCATATATTTTTCTATCTCTACCGATTCTGATTCCGCGGCCTCCACTAAGTGTTCCAGATTGAGAATCATTACCAAAGGTTATAATATCATTAACAGTATCAGACAAAGTAAATCCATAATCGATTACTCCCTGACTATTGACATTTAGGTCATTAATAACTGTAAAACCATCAAAAACAATCACATGACCATCATCATTGACTAATAAATTATAGAAAATAATATCATTCATCCAAAGTTGAGGTGTTGCTTGTGCACCAACTGGAAAACTAATATTTCCATTGTTGTGTAGGAAAGTTCCATTAGCTTCAAATACAGGATTATTTGATCCAGTAATAGTTGTTGTTTCAGTAGTTGCTTGATATATTCCACCCGTTCTTATAGTCATACTTCCAAAACTCTGGTCTCCACCTAAGCTAGCATTCAGAGTTCCATTCAACTCTACAGCGCCAGATGCAGTTATATTGTAAATCGAGGTTGCTACATCAACTCCCGTTTCAACACCCATTGTTGAACAGTTTAAATTAGCAGTTAGAGTTGTGTTAGCTGCAAAGGTACAATCATTTGAGTCGAAAATCCACATCCCCACAGGAACATTATTTCCTGCGTCTTCGCCATCATAAACAAAGATTACATCTGTTCCGGTGTTGTTTCCATAGCTGACATTTGCATAGCTCCAAGTGCTTGTGATTGCAGTTGCGTTGATGTCCCAATGTTCTGTTCCTGCGCTAGTTATTTTAGCCAGGTTTCCTGCTGATCCTATTACGTTGAACTCTCCGGTTGATGTTGAGAATCCAGATCCTGCTGTGTCTTCAAAAGTAAGAATGGATCCAGAGGTTAGATTAAAAATCTCTCCTGAAGTCATTTTCAGATTTTCAGTAGTTATGTTATATCCGTTTGAAGTAACACTGCCTGTAATATATACTTGTAATGTTTTATCCACAATTACGTTGCCCAAAAGGTATCGATCTATGGTTCTTGAATACAAATAATCATATGATGTCCCCGTTATATTTGCATTTCCGGTTTGATAATATGAAAAATACATACCAGTCAGATCAGAACTTCCAAGTATAACTGGTGAGTCATCTCCTGTAAAACTAAGCGTTGTGCGGAGTGTACCGTCGCTGAGCGTTCCTCCTGCTGCAGTAAATATTCCTTGTACATTGATAGCACCAAAGTCAGTATTACTTGTTAAATTTGTGGCCTCTCCACTCTGAGCCACTTCTAAATTATAAAAATCATCACTAGTATAGAACCAAAGTTCTCCAGTTCCTGTCATATTCACTGTTGATGTTCCTTCGGTGAATGTCCCCCCATTTGCCCAGACTCCCGATCCGGAAGCTGTTCCATCGTTACTTCCAATACTGTCTGCAACAGTTATTCCTGTTCCTTCATCAAATTGGTAGCATGATACTATCTCGGATTGGTTGCTTAGTCCATTACAATCTACGAACATATTTGCTCTGATTTCTGATTCAGTCAGAGATACATTGTGAATTGCTACTTTTCCAATTGAACCATTGAAATATCTACTCTCATCATAAGTATTTCCGATTCTTAAATCACTTAAATTAAGATTTGGTGGTGAATCAAATGTTGCTTCATCTTCTAATTTACCATTAACATACAATTTAATAAAATTAGAATCTTTACTATATGTAACTGCAATATGATGCCACTTATTAAGATTACTTCCCGTCATTGTTGTATTACTGTATAAATATGCTTCAGCTTCATCTTGAATAGCTATACCAATATTATTTGCTGCTCGAATTTGTACATGAAGATTACCATCGTCCCAACCTGTACTACCAAAGATGCCTTTCCAAACATCTTCTGGACCTGTTGGATATATCCATGACTCAAAAGTTAGTTCATCTGTAAATGTCATATCAGATATATTTACTGCTTCACTTCCATCTAATTCTAATGTGCTCTTTCCAATTAGACCTCCAGAGGATTTCCAGTTTTCGCTAACCGTTGTAGTTAAAGCATCTCCATCATAAGTTCCACCATTTGCAATTGTGAAATTATTAGTTGTAAGATATGTTCCACCATTTGAATCTAATGTTCCACTTCCAATAATCGTATTATTGGATTTAATTCCACTGATCCATTTTGTTGTTGCACCATTTCCATTAAAGAATACTGTCTCATAATTAATTCCATTTCCAAAACCTAAGTTTGTGTTACTTGAAGTTGGCTGATGTATTACTATGCTTCCAGTTGCATCGATAGTTCCTGTGCCAGATCCGCCAAAGCGCGTATTAAGAATCACCAATGAATCTGTAGCATTTATAGTTCCTTGTGGATCCACATCACTACCAAACTCTGCTCTCTGGCCATTCAAGTCTAGAGTATTGCCTGAGCTAACTGTGAATGCGTCGAACTCACAGTCTCCATCTAAAATAACTATAACATCTCCGGTTGCTGTTTGGGTGGATTGGAAGTCTAACCACTTGAAATACCAATCTTCTTGAGAGGCACTTATACCATAATTCAAAGCACCAGTAATAATTCCAGGATATAATTGATTTGCTCCATAAATCTTTCCCCGTCTAGCTCCAGCATTTCTAATTCTAAATAATGACTGATCAGCACCAGTTGTATTAAGTACACCTGATTGCGAGTTGTTGCCTAAAGTTAAAGTTGGGAAATTTCCTAAAGTATCATCTAATCTCGTAATATCATTAATAGCAAATTGATTTATTACTGTCAAATTCTGTTGCAACCGTAAATCTTCAGGTCCTGCATTTTCTAAATTATAAAATACTGTTGGTACATCACCTAATATTTCTCGATCTCCAGGTGGTGTGAATTTAACTGATCCATCATTATGTGTAAATGTTCCATCATTGTCAAAGTTGGCGCTGATTGTTGTTGTCTCAGATGTTGCTTCATAAACTCCGCTCGAAGCAATAGTCATTCCACCAAAGCTTTGGTCTCCACCTAAACTAGCATTCAGAGTTCCATTAAACTCAGCAGCTCCGCTAGCGGTGATGTTGTAACTATCTGTAACAACTGCTACATCAGTTTCAACACCTATTGTTGAACAATTCAAGTTTGCTGTTAGGGTTGTGTTAGCTGCAAATGTACAATCATTTGAATCAAAGATCCACATTCCTGCTGGAACATTATTTCCTGCGTCTTCGCCATCATAAACAAAGATTACATCTGTTCCGGTGTTGTTTCCATAGCTGACGTTTGCATAGTTCCAAGTGCTTGTGATAGCTGTTGCGTTGATGTCCCAATGTTCAGTTCCTGCTGACTGGATTGTAACTAGGTTTCCGGCTGCTCCAATTGCGTTGAATGTTCCATCAGATCTTCCAAATCCTGTTCCAGTTTCATCAGTGAAATTAAGAATTGAACCAGCAGTTAGATTAAGAGTTCCAGAAACATCGGTGGTGTTCATGGTTAAATTGTATCTGTCAGAAACTATTACTGAAGAACTAATTATATCAGTAAAATCCTTAACAACAACATTTCCAAGCAAATATCTTGAAGTTATAGTAGATTGTAATGTAGCATAAGTAGTTCCAGTAATATTAGAAATTCCGGTTGCATATGCCGTTCTATTAACTCCGGCTAAATCAGAACTTCCAATTATACTTGGGGCTAAGCTACCTCGAATAACTAAATCTGTGAAATCTGCTTCGGTTAAAGTTCCGCCTGAAACGGTTATTTGATTATTAATATCGATATTATTTGGTGTTCCGTCAGTAATTAATGGCTCAGTTGTTGTAGTCTTACCGCTCTGTGCAACTTCTAAATCATAAAAGTCAAGTGCTTCAATATATGTAATAGTTCCATCTCCAGTCATATTAACTATGCTGGTTCCATAAGTGAATGTTCCTCCGCTAGCCCAGACGGTTGATGCACTTGCTGTTCCATCATTTGATCCAATTGAGTCTGCTACGCTAGTTCCCGTTCCTTCATCAAATTGCCAGCAAGAAATCACATCAGATTGATTAGATAATCCATTACAATCTGAAAACATGTTTGATCTGATTTCTGATTCCACTAAAGCAACATCCCAAATAGAAACCTTGGCGATTGATCCATTGAAATAATATATATTGCTAACAGATTCATTAAGTGTTCCAATATGAAAACTACCATCCTCCGTTGCTTTAAATGTAGTAAGATTCGGAACAGTGGTAGCATTTTCTTTTTTACCATCGACCCAGATACTTAATTCATCTGTAGTCGAATCATATCGCCATACTATATGATACCATTTATCAACAGAAGTAACCGTACTTGACCTTACTTCAACAACAGTATTATCATCATCGCGTATTCTAGATCGAACATTACCCTCTGTTGTTGTTCCTAAGAACCAAGTCTGTTCGTCAGATACACCCTGCGATGCAACTGCTGAGTTGATAAGAGCAGATTGTTTTATCCAAGATTCAACAGTATATGAACCTGAAGTCATCAAATTTCCAAAACCACCTATTGATTCGGTACCTGATCCATCCAAATCCAATGCGCTCTTTCCAATTAGTCCTCCAGAGGATTTCCAGTTTTCTGAAACATGAACAGATTGAGCACCTAAATCATATATTCCGCCTGTTGCGATAGTTAAATTATTTACAAACAAATCAGCATTACTATTTGCATCGTACGTTCCAGCACCAACTATAAATCTCTTCGGTGCTCCGGTAGAAGCATAACTAACTGCTTGATTTATTGTTCCATCTGTATTGATAAGAATAACCTCAGGTATAAGTGTGCTACTACCAAAATCTGTGTCAACAGCATCTCCGCCCAAAACAAAATTAGCCGAATCTAATCCAACAAGTGTGCCATCTAAATTAACTGCTCCATCTACATAAATCAAACTATTTGTAAAATCAAAAGTTCCAGCATTTGTTAAGGTTCCACCAACTTCTAGTCTTTGTCCTGAAGTATTCAAAGTCATACCACTTGCAACAGTTATGGCTGGTACAATCTCTGTATCGTTTATTATATTAAGTATCGTACCAGAATATGCAAAGTGTGGTGCAGTATTAAATGTTAAATGTCCTGCATTCAGTGTTCCAAAATTTCCACCACCCATCCAATAAGATGAATTTATCTGTCCAGGATAAAGTGGATTTGCCGCAGTTATTGTTGCAGTTCCAACATAGTGTGATATTCTATATGTTCCGGAGAATGTTCCAGATTGAGAATCATTTCCAAGAACTAAGCTAGCTCCATTTTGTAATCTGACTGCATATCCAGATAGACTATTTATTATCTGCTGATTTTCATTCATATATAAATAATATCCCTGTGTTGCTGCAATGAAATATACATCATAGTAAATACCATTTCCCCCATAAAAATATCTAATGCCCGTCATTCCATCAAAATATAATGTTCCATCATTGTGTATAAATCCATCTACTCCATTATCATTATTGAAAGTTCCAGTTAGTGATGTATTTCCACTTGTTGCGTGATATATACCTCCACTTCTAATTATCATAGAATTAAGTGCCTGATCCCCACCTAAACTAGCATTAAGAGTTCCATTAAGTCCAACTAATCCTGAAGTTGTTATATTATAAATATCGGTTGCTACCTCAACTCCAGACTCAACACCCATTGTTGAACAATTCAAATTAGCTGTAAGGGTTGTATTAGCAGCAAAAGTACAATCATTTGAATCAAAGATCCACATTCCTACTGGAACGTTATTTCCACTGTCTACGCCATCATATACAAAGATGATGTCTGTTCCTGTGTTGTTTCCATAGGATACGTCTGCGTAGTTCCAGGTAGATGTGATTGCAGTTGCGTTTATATCCCAGTGTTCTGTTCCTGCTGAAGTGATTGTGGCTAGGTTTCCTGCTGATCCTATTGCGTTGAAGGAACCGGTGCTAGTAAAACTCGTTCCAGCTGTGTCTTCGAATGTTAGGATAGATCCTGCTGTTAAGTTTAGATTTCCTGTAGCAGTTACGGTTTCAGTAGTTATGTTATATCCGTTTGAAATTAATGCTTTTTCAGAAGTTCCTATGAGAAGATCATCATTTACAATTACATTTCCAAGGAGATATCTATCTGTTGTATAACTTGCCAATAAATCATATGTTGAACCTGTTACATTAGCAGTTCCGATAGTGTGGTAAAATCGTTTAATATTTGCGAAGGTTGATCCACCATCAACAGGTGTATCTGAACCCTGAATACGTATATAATTACTTTGTGTATCATCTGTAAATGTTCCAGAACCCGTTGTTAATGTTCCGAATACATCAATAATCCATCCTGAAGCTGCGGAAGTCATTGTTGTTGTTTTTCCAGCTTGTGCAACTTCCAAGTTATAGAAATCAAATGCATTTACATAATATATACTTCCATCTCCAGTCATATTTACAGTAGATGTTCCTTCAGTGAATGTTCCTCCACCAGCCCAGACGGTAGATGCTGATGCAGTTCCATCATTTGATCCGATTGAATCTGCTACGGTTGTTCCAGTTCCTTCATCAAATTGGTAGCAGGATACTAGCTCGCTTTGATTTGATAAACTGGTGCAAGGCTCGAACATGTTTGAGCGGATTTCTGATTCAGATAAAGATACATTGTGAATTGCTACTTTTCCAATTGAACCATTGAAATAATTTGTAGGATCATTATTATACCATTCCCGTCCAATACTTACAGGAGCACCATTTGTGCGCACAGTATTACCTGATCTTTCACCAATTGTTGACTGAATCTTTCCATTAATATATAATCTTACAATATCTTCATCACCATTCCACGTACCGACTACATGATACCATTTACCAACAACTACACCTTCATCTGCAATTGCAAGATCATTATTATCATTATTTAGATCTGTTGGAATATTAATCGAAATTTTATCTGTAAGATAATTAGTAAAAATTAAATAAGATCTATCTGTTCCGTCCCAGAATTTACCCACAATCATCATATTATCATGCCAGTCAGTTGCACTATCTGAGGGCAAAGAATCATACTTAACCCATGCTTCAATTGTAATTGCATCCATTCCTTCCAAACTTGTATCATCAGGCACATTAACATATTCAGTACTTCCATCCAAATCCAATGCGCTCTTTCCAATTAGTCCTCCAGAGGATTTCCATGACTCATTCACAGTAAATACTGCGTCTTGAGCATCTACTGTTGCGCCCGTTACAATCGTTAGATTTTGGGTAATTGCACCATTAGTCTGATCTGCTTCATAAGTTCCTGAACCAAAAATTATATGATCTTCAGTAGGTGTACCAAATCCCGCAGAATCCCAAGTATTTCCATCACCAATATTAGCAAAAATAACTCCACTAGCTAATTCATCGTCATTCAGATCAACATTAACATTCCCACCCGTTAATATATTTGCAAGAGGTGTTCCTGTAATTGTTCCATCTAAATTAAAGTTATCTGCTAAAACAATGCCATTTGCTCCATAATCCAAAGTTCCAGCATTAGTTAAAGTTCCACTAAACTCAGCTCTCTGACCATTCAAGTCTAATGTATCTCCTGAGCTAACTGTGAATGCATCAAACTCACAATCTCCATACAGATTAACATCTATTGTATTTCCACCCGTAGTTGTGTCTGCTTGATAATCAATCCATCTTAAATTCCAGTTAGTGCTTGCGCCATCAGCATCCCAATCAAGAGGGTTATCTTGTATAATTGCAGGATATAATTGATTTGCTGCAGTTATATTAATATCATAACCTGCGCCATCACTTCTAACTGCACCTAAATAATTAAATGTTCCGGACTGGGTATCATCTCCGAAAGTTAGAACCACATCGTCTGCCAATTTGAATCGACTTGATGTTGTGCTTGTAGTATAGTTGGTCATGGTAATTGATTTGTCTATGTATGTATCTGTTGTTGCGCCATTCCAATCTAAAAATAGATCGTAAAATGTTGGCTCAACAATTCCCGTATTCTGAATACGCGAGTTATCTACATAAAATCTAACGGTTCCATTGCTGTGTGTAAATGTTCCATTATTATTAAAGTTTCCTCCAAGGTTTGTTGTATAAATTGGTGCTTCATATATTCCACCCGATCTAATTGTTAGAGAGCCAAACCATTGATCTCCACCTGTTGATGCGTTCAGAGTTCCATTAAACTCAGCATCTCCTGTTGCATTTATTGAATATCCATCAGTTACAATAACGCCTCCAGCTACACCTAAATCTGCGCAAGTTAAGTTAGCAGTTAGAGTTGTATTTCCATTAAATAAACAATAAACAGGTGCATCTGGTGTGTCAAATATCCACCATCCTAATGGGACATTATTAAGTTCATCTGATCCACCATAGACAATAATTGCTTCTGTTCCTGTGTTGTTTCCGTAAGATACAGCTACATAATCCCAAGTTGAGTTTAATGTTGGATGTGGCATTGTCCATTCTGTTGTTCCTGCGTTAGTTACATTTGCTAAGTTTCCATCTACTCCTGCGATTGTTAAAGTTCCAGTTCCTTCGAATCCTGCTTGTGGCGAGTCATCAAATGTTACTTTCTCGCCAGCGCCTGTATTCATTGTTCCTTCAATATTTAGAACAAATGCAGTGATGTTTCCATTCTGTGTAAGAGTTCCTCCGCTAACTATTGTCAAGTTATCATCTGATGAATTAAAGACTGCTGGATTTGTTGTAAGGTTATAGAAAGTTGTATCTCCCGTGATTTGGGCAATTGTGTCGTTGTTGAAGGTTGTTGTTCCTGAATTGTGTGTAAATGTTCCTGCATTTGTAAGACTACTATTAATTGTCATTGAAGCATATGGTCCTGGCGCACTAATTGCACCGCCTGAATCAATAGTTAGTGAACCCAAATAAACATCTCCATACGTTTCTCCACCACCAAACCAAGTAAGATATCCATTTGGTTCAATAAACACGTCTCCTTCGACAGTGAAATCATAATTACTTCCCGCATTGTATTTTGTTAAATCACCAACACTCACATTAACATCTCCTTCTGCATAAAATGCTTGGGCGTTTGCAACTTTAACTTGGCTAGATGCGGCTGCAAGGTTGATTAACACATTACCAAATTTCTTGGTTGCTCCACCAGTACTAATATAATAAGAACCTGAATGTGTAAATTCAATAGTTCCATTATTATGTATTAGTGTTCCATCATTATCATAACAGTTATTCTTTCCAGTTGTAATTGTGGTGGTTCCACTTGTTGCGTCATAAATTCCTCCAGAACCAATATATAACGAACCCATCGTTACATCGGGATTAAACCAAACTGGATCTCCGATAAGAGTTCCCGTATTTCCATTTCCTGATGAATCTACAGCAGTTGTTCCTATTGCATCATTTAACTTCCATTGTCC
>Ga0233437_1000357_pt1 | contig 106936 bp, 106 predicted proteins | sample SI_122_August201_FD_182714 | JGI IMG/M metagenome (GOLD analysis project Ga0233437, IMG submission 182714) | Seawater microbial communities from Saanich Inlet, British Columbia, Canada - SI_122_August2016_200_MG | ecosystem: Environmental > Aquatic > Marine > Inlet | place: Canada: British... | reverse complement strand
ATACTGCGTTGGGAGACCCATGTGCGCAAACCATCGGCTTGTAGAGGCAACACCATGATGATCCCGTTTTCCATGATCATTGAGACCCTGAATGCGCCTGGAACAGAGTCTGCCACCGTCGAATCACGAAATCACAGATTCCCAGTGTAAGATACTTCTTGAATCCTTCAGCTTCGCCAAAAGGAGTACGAACATGCGCCAAACGAAAATCGGTATTCTTCATCCCGGGAACATGGGTGTATCCGTCGCCGCTTCGTTCAAGGCCGCAGGCAATGCGGTTTATTGGGCTTCAGAAGGGCGAAGCGAGGCTACACAGCAACGCGCGTTGGATGCAGGGTTGAGTGATGGCTGTTCAGTCAGAACCCTGTGTGAGACCTGCTCGATCCTCGTATCCGTTTGCCCTCCTCACGCAGCCTCGGTTGTTGTAGATCAGGTATTGGGGTTTGGTTTTAGGGAATGCTTTCTGGATGCGAATGCTATTTCACCACAGACAAGCATTGCCATTGGCTCAAAAATCATGGCCGCGGGAGGCTCGTATATTGATGGAGGAATCGTTGGGGGACCTGCTTGGAAACCAGGCAATACCTGGCTCTATCTTTCAGGATCCTCGGCACAAGAAACTGCCAAAATCCTGACCGGGGGTCCATTGGAAGTGGCTGCAATCGGCAGTGAGCCAGGCAAGGCCTCGGCATTAAAAATGTGCTACGCCGCCTACACCAAGGGCTCCTCTGCGCTGTTGTCTGCCATTGTAGCTGCAGCAACCCATTACGGCGTCCGAGAGGATCTCGAGACCCAGTGGGCTCAGGATGATCCAGACTTTCCGGAACGCACCCATGCCCGAGTTCGCCGCGTCACAGCCAAGGCGTGGCGCTTCGTCGGAGAAATGGAAGAAATCTCTGCCACATTTCGGGCTGCAGGATTACCTGGCGGGTTCCATGAGGCTTCGGCCGAAATCTATCGCCGCATGGAGGGTCTAGAGAAACAGCCCGAAATGCCGGAGCTGGATGAGGTGCTATTAAGACTTCTCAAACAGGGTTCCGAGTTCGAGAAATAGCACCAGCCACACCGTCTATGAACCTTCAAGAAACGCCTTACGGAGGGAACCATGACTATGACGGAGGCTGAGCTGTATGAAGGCTTCTCTCAAGAAACGATCCATCGCTACAAGAAGGAGGCTCGTGAGCAATTCGGTACCCAGCTTGTCGAAGCCTCTGAGAAACGCGCGCGCAAGATGTCCAAAGAAGCTTGGGTATCTCTGAAAGCCGAAGGGGAGGCCGTCAATCGGGCTCTTGCTTCGATGATCCATCAGAATCCAGAAGAAGCCGAAGTCCAAACCATGATTGCCCGGCATCACGCTACAATAGAGCCGTTCTATCACGCGACTGCGGAAATGTACAAAGGCCTTGGCTCTCTCTATGTCGAACACCCTGAATTCCGCGCCTATTATGAGAAGTACTCGATAGGGTTGCCTGAGTTCATGCAGCGAGCGATGGCAATCTATGCTGAGCGTATGCTCTTGCCGAAGGAAGCCCCTAGACCTTAGGACAGTTGCTGCTCGCGAATCACGAGTAGGCCTGATTGGGATTGGCCGTTGTGATGATCCTCGATGGTCGTCATTTCATCAGGCGTACATCCGATGAGAATCTTGAGTTCAGCATCATTCTTGAACAGGTCTACGGTTGTCACAATGCCAGTGACTGCGCCCGATTCCAAACTGCCTACCCATACATCGATCCCTCCACCATCCATGGCCTGGGTCTCATCGAGGTAGCCATAGTCGAGGGGGTAGACAAGATCAGGATATCGTGGGTGTCTGCTTCCAGCTGGACGATCAATGACAACGGGCTTCGCACTCACCAAGTCGTCAAGGGCCTGCCAGAATCTGTCGTTTGGAAAGGCTCGTGTTGGGAAGGTCATGGTTCCAAAGCTTATCACTATGCGCGTAGAAGGCGACATTCATTGCCCCCCCACAATCCTCAACGCTCTTGTCGTATCATCTCGCTAGCCCGCCCGCGCCTAACGAGGAGCCCTGACAATGACTTCACTCACGCTATCGATAGATCGAGCTCGTCGTATCGCTGTCCAATCCCAGCATCTTGTGCCCACATCACCGGTGATCGGAAAGGAAGCCACAGCTCAAACCATCGAGCACCTGGGCTACGTTCAAATCGATACCATCTCTGTGGTTACTCGCGCGCATCACCACACACTCTGGAACCGATGCTCTGACTATGATCCATCATTCCTTCATGATCTCATGGCTGTGGATCGCAGAATCTTCGAGTACTGGGCACATGCCATCGCTTTTCTTCCTCTTTCCGATTACCGCTACTACATCCCGCGCATGACACGACATCGCACCAGCAGCCGTGCGTGGCTCAGTGCGTGGAAACAGGAACATGGGCACGTGTTGGATGAGGTCCTCAATCGCATACGGAAAGAAGGAGCCCTTGCATCAAAAGACTTTGTTCCTCCGCCGGGAACGGTGCGCGGGACTTGGTGGGATTGGAAGCCATCCAAACGCGCATTGGAGATTCTGTTTTGGCAAGGAGATCTAATGATCTCTGAACGCAGAAATTTCCAGAAAATTTATGATCTCACGGAGCGCGTTCTTCCTCAGGGAACAAACACGATTCGGCCGTCAGACGAAGAACTGGGATGCTTTCATGTTCGCCGCGCACTACGTGGGCTCGGGGTAGCCCGTGCGAAGGAAATCCGAGATGCCTTTCACATCGTGGACCTATCTCGAATTTCTCAGACGCTGAAGGAAATGGAGCAATCCGGAGACGTCGTCCGCCTGAGTATCGAAGGGTTGGATGATTCCTACTACGCCTTGCCTGAAACGTTGGAACACACTCCTGCTCCACCACCTGAGAGCGCCCATATCTTGTCACCCTTTGACAATCTCATCATTCAGCGAGAGCGAATGAAACGCCTATTCGGATTTGAGTACACCATCGAATGCTACTTGCCTGCGGCGAAACGCCAGTATGGATACTTCGTGCTCCCGATCTTGTGGAAGGACGCACTTATAGGCCGACTCGATGCCAAGGCAGATCGGAAGAGCCAGTCCTTGATCCTCAAGAAGCTCTGGTTTGAACCGACAGTCGAAGACATTGATGAAGCCTTGCCATCGTTGGCAGAAGCCCTCGCGTTATTCGCGCACTTCAATGGATGTAGGACAATTGACGTCGACATCATTGTCCCGAAGGGGCACAAGAGGAAGCTGAAGACGCTAGTGCAACGCTCTTTGCGAACACTCCCCAACAGCTAGGAAGGAGCCCCCAATGAATCCCACTATCTTGCGAACCAATGCTACTGCCGTCTATCGCTTCTTGAGCATCCTGCATGCGTCTCTCGATGCCGGTGATAGCCTTGCCGGGAAGAAGATTCTCGACTGTGGAGCCGGAGGCCCAATTCCTCCACTAGCCATTTTCGCGGAGCAGGGCCTAGAAGCATTTGGCATCGATATTTCGGAGAGCCAAATTGCCAAGGCTCGGGAATTTTGTGGACAAACAGGCCTATCCATTCATTTCCAGCAAGGAGATATGCGTCGAATGCCCTTTGAGGACAACAGCTTCGATTATGTCTATGAACACTACTCGATGTGTCACCTCTCCAAAGCCGATACGGCCGTAGCCATCCGCGAAATGCGTCGCGTTCTCAAGCCTGAAGGCATTGCCTTCCTGGGCGTTGTGTCCCAGGACTGTTGGCCCCTCTCATCCTATGGTGAAGAACGAGCTCCCGGCGAGCGTTGGATGATCGAGGGTGGAGAGGAAACCTGCCATGCGTTGTTCACAGACGAAGAGTCTGATCAATTGCTTGTTGCGTGGGATATTGCGCTCAAGGAGAAGGCAGTCTCATTCGTCGGGGGGGATTCACTCACTGAAGAAGAGTGGAAAGCCATGTATCCCGAAGCTCCGACAGCCTGCAGCCGAGATGAGTGGATGGCTCAGTACGCCAAGCGAACGAACCTCTGCAAGTACGTGCATACCTACTACTACCTTGAGAACCCTGTATCCTAGGGGATGCAAAAGAGAGAGGGAGTGCGATGCACTCCCTCACTCGAATCAACCCCAATCCTGAATCGTTACGAGTCGTCTGTGTCTCGACAGAATTGCTCTGGATCAAGCAGGTGTTCGGGAATTGGGTCCAACTCAATGCCAGAGATAGTAAGCGTCGTCGTGAATCCCTCTTGGATAAGGTTCTCGACGATCTGAACAACAGCGTATGAGTCTGCAAAACCAGCCTCTACATCCTCGAATGGGAAAGTGCCGTACTCGTCATAAGTGATTCGATTGAGCGGGTCCCCAGACAGGGCGTACAAAACGGCTTCAATTGGGAAGTAAGTTTCAGCATCTATCCACACGGTTGCTGAAGGATAAGCTGTTCCAAGTTCGATAGCCTCCAATTGAAGCTCTAGTACGGCGACGTCATCGATCATTGTTGCTTGGCGATCCAGTACGACGTATGCCTCGGCGAATTGGATGCCTGCCGTGGTACTCACCGTCGAATCTCCGAAGACATCTGTTCCTCCAGAAATCCGCAGAGGCATAGCCAGATCTGGGGTGCAAAGCAATACAGAGTCATCCTCAAGAATGAGAAACGACTGGCCGACACTGTCCTCAGGAGCAAGGAAGTCGATGCGAAGGCGAAGCGCCTCTCCATCAATCGTCTTCATGGAAAGACGAATGGCTGCTTCTTCCACGGAATCCGGCCGCACTGCGTGTATCTCCATGACTTGCACAACATAGCCAGTATCTGAATCCAGGAATCTAGCGGCGTCCATGGCAGCCAACAATTCCTCATTCGAGGGTGTGCCCTCTACCTGTGTCCATCCAGCGAGGCTCATTACCAGCACAAGCAGCAAGCTAATTGCCAACAGAAATCTTCGTTTCATTATGTCTCCTTCAATCAATCGCGGACGCCTCATCTGGGAGAAGTCCTATACGTAATGCAAAGCCGTGACTACATTCGTCCGGGCTGCATGCCATGCCGGATAGATGGCAGACAGGAATGCCGAAATCATGACAATAATCACGGGGGGGATGGCATTTGCCATCACCAATTGAATGCCGACTGCCATGGGCTCGGTTGCGCCAGGATACATCCAGCCGATATTGGAACCATTGATTAGGGCACCAAGACCGAATCCAAGGACTGCACCAAACAGACCTCCAAGCAAGCCGAGAAGGACACCCTCTGTGAGGAGCATTCCAAATACCTGCCTCCGCTTGGTTCCAACAGCCCGAATCGTTCCTACCTCACGAGTACGCTCCATGAACGACATCGTCAAGACCTGCATGATGCTAAAGAAAGCCAAGATGAAGACCCCCATTGTGGAAAGACCTTCGAGCGCTTCCCAGAAAGTCTTGAGTTCGGAGTAGAAGGGAGCGACATCCTGCCACGGCTTTACTTCAACGCCGAGGCCCAAGGCATCAAATGAAATTTGCAGCTCTTGCTTTGCGCGCGTCACCGCTTTCAATCCCGAAAGGCGGATCATCACCTTGTCAATCCCATCTGTTCGCAACAGACGCTGAACCAATTCCAGGGGAAGAAACGTCAGCTGCTCTTCCCATTCCTGGCTGAAGTACTTGAATGCACCCGCAACCTCCACAGTCATTGCATTCAGGGTCTCGTTAACGGTGAACCCCGCTACATTGATCGGATCTCCAGGTTCAACACCTAGACGCTCGGCAAGAAGCCGTCCAAGCAAGATACCATTGGTTCCCGCTTCAAGAGAATGTCCTGAAACCAACCAGGGATCCATTGGCTCAAGTGTAGGATTGTCAATCTCAACTCCGGCGCCAAGAACCATAGCCGTCTTCTCTGCGTTTCCCACCAATCCGGAGAAATCGAGTTGTTTGGTCCAAGATGTGATGCTGGAGTGCGCAGACAGGATTGCCTCGATCTCCGTCAGTCGATCATCTTGGAGTAGATACTCGACGGGTTCTTCTGATCGATCCCAGTATCCAGTATCCGCAATCTGAAGATGTCCATACGATCCCGCCAATCCAATTTCCATTGAGGTCAAGCTTTCCCGAACAAACCCGCCAACCAAGAACAACATGGCTGCGCCAAGCCCAATGATCGTTAGGCTTAACAAGGAGCGCCGTTTGTTGCGGAAGATGTTGCGCAACGCGATTTTAAACATGTTTCCTCCTTCCGCTACTGGCTTCGAAGCGCATCCACAACCTGAAGACGGGCGGAATGAAGCGCCGGAAATACAGCTGAGATGAGCGTCGATAGAATGGCTATTGCCAACGGGGCCACAGCGCTGATCGGGGATAGTTTTACAAGAATGGGAACCTCCTCGAGAGCGCCCGGAGGCGTCCATCCAACACCAGAATGGTTGACCAACACCCCCAAACCCACACCCACGAGAATACCTAGGATGCCGCCCATAACGCCCAGTAGAGCACCTTCTGTAAGAAAGAGTCGGAACACGTGCTTCCGTTTCGTGCCAATAGCCCGCAACGTTCCGACCTCGCGCGTGCGCTCCATAAACGACATCGTTAGCACTTCCAAGATGCTGAAGAATACGAGCACAAAGATTCCGAGACTGACAGCTCCAAGAATGAAGCTGAACATACCCACAGTCTGCTTGTATTGAGTCGCCAATTCATCCCAGGTCCTCAATTCACTTCCTATCCCAGAATCAGTCAGTGTCTCACTCAGGATGGCGGCAACGCTATCGGTGATTCGAATGTCCGAAAGCTTGACCACAATCTTGTCGACGCCGCGTGTATTCAGCAGCATCTGCGCCGTACTAATGGGTACGTACGCAAACTGGGACTCATAGAACGACTCGAATCCCCGAAAGACTCCGACAACCTGCAATTGTCCTGTGTTGAACGATCCATTGATGGTGGCAATCAGCAACGTCACGTAGTCACCAGGCTCTACGCCAAGATTGTCAGCAAGCAGGCGTCCAATCACGATCTTGCCGCGGTCTCCAGGCTGCAAGTCCACGCCGCGGTCGATTTCATATCCTGTCAGGATTCGGTTCGCTGGATCTACTCCAACGCCAAACAGAAGGCTCGATTCCGACCCCTTCTGGATTTGGCTCGTGAAGGTTAGTTGGGCGGCGTAGCCCGTGACTTCGGTCAACTCATCCAGGATCGCTTCCAGTTGATTCACTCTCTCGCCATCCAGAAGCGTGAGGGCACGATCGTCGACACGATTCCATAGATCGACATCGGCAATCTGAAGATTGCCGTATTGCTCAACCGTACTCTCCGTGATTCCGTCTGTAATGAAGCTGACAAACCCTGAGACAGCAAAGAGCATACCTGTTCCAAGTGAGATGATGACTAGACTAAGAAGTGTCCGCCTCGGATTCCTCAACACATTGCGCAATGCAATCTGAATCCCCATGATCATCTCCCACGATGAATATCAGACAGCAAGCCGTCTCGAATCTCAACGGTTCGCTGTGCGTACTCACCAACCATGGGATCGTGTGTTACGACCACAAATGCCACATCTCGCTCCTCATTCAGGGACTGCATGATGCCCATGATGCGTTTGCTTGTTTCTGTATCGAGATTGCCGGTCGGCTCATCCGCCAGCACAAGATGCGTCTCTGTAACGAGTGCTCGCGCAAGGGCAACTCGCTGTCGTTGTCCACCAGATAGTTTGTTGGGCCGCCGCCGCACCTCCTTTGAAAGTCCCACGGCATCAATTATCCGATGGACCCTCTCTCGTCTCGTCGTCCGCGGGATGTTTTGAAGCACAAGCGGATACTCGATATTCTCGAATGTCGAAAGCACCGGTATGAGATTGAACGTCTGGAACACAAGTCCAATCTTGTCCCGTCGAAGCTCAGACAACCTCCCATCCGAGAACTTCGAGACGTCGTCTCCGTACAGCTCGACCGTTCCAGAAGATGGATGATCAATGCACCCAAGCATGTTCAAGAACGTGGTCTTCCCCGATCCCGAAGGTCCATGAACAACAACAAAACCGCCGCTATCAGCTTCGAAATTCACGCCTCTCAATGCCTCAACAACCTCAGCGCCTGTCTTGTACTGCTTGACAAGCTCCCGAACCGCTATAACAGGGGGGCTACTGCCATCTGGTTGCTCTCGCCGACTATTCATAGATCTCCCTTGCTAATGTCTTTCCCTTTGGGTTCATACCTCTTCCACGTCCTCAGTGAAGCCGTGCGCAGCCTCTCACAATGATGATGTCCCGGTTTTCACGTTGAGGCTTCGCATGCTTTGCGATCGGATTCACTCATCTTGCTCATCGTTTTGCGAATCTTGCGAAGGTCCACCGCGTTCGTCCTTGCTGCGTTTTCGTTTTGGTGGGGGAAGCACTCGAGGTCCCAGTGCATATTCCTTGTTCCTAATGCGACAAACGGTGTCTTCCAACCAGTCCTGAGCGGCTTGCATCATCCACAACCCATGATCGAGGGTGAGATACCAGAAGAACTGGTCTCTTGGTGGCGCCTCATGAGACTCCTTGTCAATAGCGTCGTCTTTGCCTAGGGCTGTCAAGTGTTTGATGGTTTTGCCAAGCTCGTCTGACTTGGCCTCAAGAATGCGCAAGGTATCCTCATCCGACAGCAGGCCTGAAAAGAAGATCTGAATCAAGAATGGCTCTCGAAAGACTTCAACAGCAGGCGTTCTCCCGACCCAATCCATGAACGCCTTCGTCCCTTTATCCGTGATGTGATAAACCTTGCGACTCGGTCGATCCTCTTGATGAATGACTTCGACGCTGGCATTTCCCTTCTCAGCCAGTTTCGAGAGCGTTTTGTAGATTTGACTCTGATCCGCTGGCCAGAAATGGCGAATCGACTGATCAAACAACCGCTTCAACTCATACCCGGTGAATGACTGATAGATTAGAAATCCAAGGATCGCGTGTTCAAGATGCATCCGATCTCCTCCTATTGTCGTTATCTATTATAGGAAATGTCTTATAGAGGAGGCATCTTATCGATAACACCCGGGATTGTCAAGAAACGGGTTTTCATGAACGAGGATTCTTCTGAGCAGGTCTTCTGTATCGATATACAGCACACACAATTGGGGTTCTTGGGGGCTCTCAAGAGGACCGTAATAACTTCGAAGCAGGCACACGTAGCACACACCGCTCGGCAGATAGATTATTGAAGTGGATGGGGCTGGAGCCCATCTACCCCAGAAGTTCAGACACCTTCTATCTTCGAACTTCAACCCACTTCATTACTAGGTTCCGGTGACCGTCTCTTTGGACCACAACCGAGCAAGATTCAAGCACACATCCAATGCCATCTTCATTTCTTGGATCGACGTCCATTCCAACGGGCCATGGGCATTGTGAATGCCCGCGAATAAGTTGGGAGTCGGAAGGCCACGTTCTGTGAGCTGAGCACCATCTGTGCCTCCACGAATAGGAACAATAGTCGGATCCACACCTGCCAATCGAACGGCTTCCAGGGCCAATTCTGCAGGGCGCATGTCGTCTTCTAGCCAGTATCGCATGTTGCGGTATTGCTTGGTGATCTCTAGGTCGAGGGTCGCGCGCGGCTCCAACAACCTGATGGCATCTACAGCAGCGCGAACTTCTTCACCGTGAGCACTGAGGCCTTCGCGTTCGAAGTCACGAAGGATGAACTGCAGCTCAGCATGGAACGAGGAACCTTCCATTCGTGTCAGATGAATGAATCCTTCTTTCCCATCTGTCGTCTCCGGTGTTCGATCCTGCTGAGGGAGCAGAACCAAGAGCTTCGCCGCCAAGGTCAGCGCATTAACCAATCGTCCCTTGGCCTTGCCAGGATGAATCGACACACCCGTGATGCGCACAATGGCCTTGTCTGCAGAGAAGCTCTCGTAGGTCACTTCTCCTGCACCTTCGCCATCCAGTGTATAGGCGACATCCGCATTAAGCTCTTCCAGCCTCAGCTTGCCAATCCCCGTTCCGATTTCCTCGTCAGGAGTGAAACAAACACGTATCGTTCCATGAGGAATCGTAGGATCGGCAATCAGTTGTTCGACCATCGTCATAATCGCGGCAACGCCTGCTTTGTCATCGGCTCCCAGAAGCGTCGTCCCATCCGATGTGACAATGGTGTCTCCGATCCTGTCCTTCAGCTCTGGCGCCGTTGTCTCATCCAGGACTTGGGCAGGATCGCCCGGCAACACAATTGGCTTCCCGTCGTAGTTACGATGAACAATGGGCTTAACATTGTCTGCTGCATAATCCAACGCCGTGTCTACGTGCGCTAGAAACGCGACCTTGGGAGCATTCTCAACGGTCGCAGGAACTGTGGCAATGACAATCCCGTGCTCTGTTAGCCGGATATCCTCAGCCCCAAGACTCGCGAGTTCCTCAACAAGAAGCTCCTGTAGTACAAGCTGAGTCTTCGTCGAAGGTGTCTCAAACACTCCATCGGCACATTGGCTATCCATCGCTGCATATCGCACAAATCTCTCTTCCAGCTGCTGTTCGATGGTCATGTCATCAATCCTCCACGTTCTAATAGGGACATCCATTGTGCCAATATGAGATTGATTCATCAAAGAAGACTCTCCCTCGGAGCCAACCGAGCCCTTCGTATCCTCACGAAGTCATCATCAGAGCATCATAGCTCTCGGCCACTCTGAGGTCGTACCCCAAAGGAGCCAACATGAAGAGAATCAAGACAGAGATTGAGATTAGTGGAAGCCCTCGCGATGTGTGGAAAGTGCTCTCAAACACAGACGACTATCATTCGTGGAACCCGTTCATTCGATCGCTCACCGGCAGCTTGCGCGAAGGTAATCGCTTGCAGGTGGGGCTCAAACCTGGCGAGGGCAAGACGATGAGATTTCGCCCCACGCTCTTAGTGGCAGACAAAGAGAGGGAGTTGCGCTGGCGCGGACACCTGCTCGTTCGCGGTCTGTTTGACGGCGAGCATCGGTTTGCCATCGAGCCTATCGAGAAGAATCACGTCCGATTCATTCAAGAGGAACGATTCACTGGTGCCCTTGTTCCTCTACTCATGAATGCAAGAATGAAGAAGCAAACAGAGCAATCGTTCGTGGAGATGAATGAAGCGCTGAAACGGACGGTCGAGTCCTAGGCTGCACAAGGGATTCGCGCTCAGTGAAAGGGCTCCTAGCCAGCGTGTCTTCTTTGTCTCCAAATTCGCCCTTCATTCACGGGTCCTCATTCCGTTGCCCCGGGCAAAGACATCGGCTCCATTGGGTGGACCTCACGGCGGTATACGCCCGCTCCGGCTGTGCCGAAATAGAGATATCGATGGTCACTGGATAAGGCGAGAACTCGCGTGACGTTGTTCCCATTTGTCGCCGGAACTTTGCCGTCCAATCCTTGATTCCAAGGATGCCATGTTGAGCCTGCGTCAACACTGACGAACATCCCGTCATGCTGGGCTGCAAGATAGAAGACATCCGGGTTCACTGGATCGACGATGATATCGTAGAACTCTTGATCGAGCGATAGGCCCTCGGTGATTGGGAACCAGCTTGCGCCCCTGTTTGTCGACTTCATTACAGTTCCGCGAAATTCCTGACGTCCAGTGCCTTCGTTCTCGCCATTCTTCGAGCAGGCAACCATCACATCAGGATCACGCGGATCGAATGCAACCCTGAACACCCACTGCTCTCCTGGCCATCCGTTACTCCACGTCTCCCAGTGCTCGCCGAAATCGAGAGATCGATTCACACCGTTGTAGGTGCCAGCAAAAACAATATCTGGATTCAGAGGATGAGAGACAAGAGAAAACACACCATCTAGAGTCCATCCAACATTACTCTCACGCCACGACTGCCCTCCATCGCTCGACGTATAGATCCCCGCAGGGAAGCAACCAAACATCATCTGCTGCCCGTTTGTTTCGTGGATGAGCAAATCGCTGTACTGATATCTCGGGCGATCGTCCCACAGTGGCCAGATGACGCCCCATTGGCCAACAGGACTTTGCGCCTGCCAGCTACCGGTGTTCAGAGAGCCTGAGGTCTGCCAACGGTACAGCCCGTAGCCGCGCGTTCCCGCATACAACTCATCGGCTGCAGTGAAGCCAATCACCCGTACGTCGCGCGTAGGCATCCCAGCATTGGCTTCAATCCAGGTCCTGCCGCCGTCTGCTGTGCGGTAGATTCCGTTTTCCGTACTCACGAAAACATGCTCTTCATTCTCCGGATCGATTGTCAGTGACGTCACATACTGGCCGAGCATGACACCCCGTTCACCGTTCATCGGCATCCACGTTGCGGCGGCATCCACGCTCTTGTAGACACCTTTCCCATACAAGCCCAGATAGAGGGTCTGAGGATTGGATGGAGCTAGGGCGAGAGCATAATACCCCTGCCGTAGCGGATCATCGACAGCAAAACTTGTCATACCGAAGTTGGCCTCGTGCCACGTCAATCCGTCGTCAGTTGACTTGAACACACCTCCGGGATACCCGCTTGCGTAAATCGTCCCCTTGTTCTGAGCATCGACAATGACCTGCGCAAAGTAGACGTGAGCCTTAACCACAGCCTCCCAGTTCCAGATGATCGCCCCTCCCAAATCAAGCTGACCACGCAAAACGCCGGCTCCGTTAGTCATGGCAAGGACATGTCCATCAACGATGGCTGCCCCTCCAAGCGTGGAATAGGGGATGTTCGGGTCTGCCTTCCAAGTATTGCCGTGATCCGTAGATATGTACAGGCCATTCTCGGCAGCAGCGAGAATGAGATCAGGAGCCTGGTCCGAAAATGCAAGCGATTTGATCGCTCCACTCTCTGTGCCCAACTCCCCGGAATTGATGCACGTCCACGTCTCACCACCATCTGTGCTCCGATAGACGCCATTCACAACGTTCGGATCGAGGCCTGCGGAGGCAAATGATCCAAACCGCACGTCGCAGCCTCCGATCAAGTAGAGGAGGGTGCTATCCCTTGGATCAACGATGAGGTTGAAGAATCCCGACTCTGGTAGGCCTCTGCCTGCACCGCTGATCTCGAGCCACGTCGCTCCCCGATCCTCAGAAGCGTAGACTCCGAAACCATGCGTCACCGCATAGATGCGATTCGAGTCACTCGGATGAACGGTGATCGAAAGAGGCAATCGTGGGAGCTCTCCTGTGACATCGACAGCCATGCCGTCCTTTATCCGAAAGACAGCTCCAATCATGCCGGGAGCCCGGGCCATCGCTGAATGGACGGCCATTGCCACGGTATACACACAGTCTGTATCGGATGGATCAATCGTGACCGTCATCAGCCGGGAGTACTTGTTCCCAGCATCGAACACAGTATCAAACGTGGACCCTCCATTGGAGCTTAGGTGGAGTCTAGGGGCCGTTCGATCTGCGATATAAACCCTGTCAGGATTCAGCGGGTCGACGGCGATGCCGGCAGCCGAGAATGCCGCCTTGTCCTCGATCATGTTCCAGGTTGCACCTGCGTCTCGAGTTACGAACGTCCCCCCTCCCCACACGCCAACGTAGGCTGTTCGTGGATCGCTGGGGGCGACTGCGAAACTGTGGACAGTAGTGAAGTTGAATCGTTCATTCGGCTGGCTCCAGTTCCGGCCACGATCCTCGCTGTGCCATATACCCCCTGAATCGCCCGTCGCTGTCGCGAAGACCCGTTGGGAATCCCACTCGTCAATATCGATTGAGGTGATCGCTTCCGCGCCATCTAGATGCAGCGCTGTTGTCCATGTATCTCCCCCATCCAACGATTGGCGGATCATCGCGAAGTCCTGAAACGGCTTGCGCGAGTAGCCCGAATACAGAATCCGCTCATCGGATGGATCAACAACCAATGCATACGTGTAGTCAATCTCACTGGTACGCAAGAACTGCCAATCCCAGTTCCCGCCCCATCCTCCTTCGCCGCGAAACAATCCAAACCCGCTGTCTATCACAATGATCGTGTCTTTCGACTTCCCTTGGGCGAACGCATAAATCGATCCGAAGTTAAAGGTTCCTGCTTCTCCAGGACGGTATACGACATCCCACGTATCCCCGAAATCGACACTACGATGAACCAGTGGCACATCGGCAATGAACCAGACAACACCTTCGTTGTGAGGATCGGCAACAATCTCGTCACCCCAGGGATGTTCGATGCCATCAAGCGAGCCCGACCATGAATCCCCGTAGTCGTCGGACCGATAGATGCCTTGCCCTTGCTGTGACGAGACGTAAACCGTCCCAGGGCGAAACGGGTCCGCTTCGATGAGATTGGCGCTAATCGTTGCAATACCGTTGTCACGACGAACCCATGTGGAACCAGCGTTCGCGCTATAAGCGATGCCTCCCGATCTCAACGGGAGGTACAGAATGTCCGGATCGTCTACATCCACCTCGATGTCAAAGAAGTCAACGCCATTCATCTGATCTCGTGGTGGGGTGATATTCCGAAAGAACCGACCCGCGTCATTGGTTACCAAGAGATTGCTCCCCGCTGCAACGTACACCGCCCCAGCAGAAGATGCGCCAATCACTCGCACTTGTGTGCTGTCCCACCCATGGGCATTGATTTGGACATCCTTCCACGTACTGCCATTGTCTCCTGAGCGAAACAACAACGGCTGTCCGATACCTTCATTGAAGAGAGGGCCTTCGGAGATCCAAACCTCATCAGATTCCCAAGGGTTGACATACACGCTCCAGATGAAGCGGGGTTCGACGGTTCCGTATTCAAGGGGCTCCCACGTTACGCCGTTGTCGTAGCTGGCAAAGAGTCGGCTCGTCCAACCATCAGTAGCTTCGGATGATTGTGGCAGTACACGTCCTCTTCCTGAGGTAGCAAACTCCCGATCGTTGATCCCAAGGAACAGAATGCCTTCTCGCTGTGCAGCCAGGCCAACAACCGTCGAGTTGTGAGGGAGCCCGCGCGGACTGACGTCTGTCCAAGCTAGTCCTCCGTCGTTTGATCGGAGAACGCTGCAGCCTTTGGCATCGTGACGAGTTCCTGCGACGTAAAGAGTGTTTGGCGATCCCGGGGGGACAGCCAGTCGTTGAATCCACATTGTCTCCTCAAACGACCGGAGGATACGAGTCCACGTCTGTCCCCCATCCGTGCTTTTCGCCAACCCCTCGTCCCAGCCATACACAATGTTGGAATTCTGCGGATCGACATACAACAACGCGCTGCCTCCACGATCGCCTCCAGGCAAAAGCTGCCAGGATTCCCCCGCGTCAACCGTCTTGTACAACCCCTCTCCTCCACCAGCAGCGTAGAGAACGTTCGCCTCACTAGCACACTGGCTAATCAGCTCGACATATCCTCCCGGAGGACCGTACAGCCTTTCCCATTCAGAAAATCCTTCAACAAGCGGATTAAATGTGGACGAATCAATGGAGATGGCCGTCCCGCCACATAGGCCGCAGACCAATAAGGACAAGAGTAGAAGCAGTGGGATGATTCGATTCAGGTGGCGCATGGCCCCTCCTTCAACGCAGGCGCTGCTTCTCATACCTACAGCATTTGCAGCGATTTACGCAAGTGTCTCAGAGCTAGGAGAAGGACGGAGGGAGTGGACATCGCCGAGTGATAAGAGTTCTCTAGGCAACCTGCGTTGGCCGCCAGGACTGAAACTGAAAGCGAGGATCAGTTGCCAAACACCGAATCACCCTCGGTGAGAGTTCGGTAGCGGGAAGGTATGCTCGGTGTCGCATCCCGGTAGCCCAACGCAGCCTCGCTCAGCCCGCTTCCCGTCGATGTAGTGAGCGCTCGGATGCGGTAGAAGTGCGTAGTCCCCGCTGACCCGCCCGTGTCCACAAACTCGGTTCGGTAGACCATGGCGAGCACACGATAGGTCCCGTCCTCTTCAGCAGCTCGACACACATAGTAGAGCGTTGCCCCCGTCACGCGTTCCCAGGTGATGACGATCTTGTCTGAGAAGCGTCCGCGTGTGGCAGACACTCCAGAAGGAACAGCAATATCCCAGGACCCAATGACGGGATCGGTGAAGGGACCACAGCTGCCATCGCGGCAAGCTCTGACCTTGTAGTAGTAGTGTTGCGACGCGCCGAAATTGCGATCTGAGATTGAGGTCTCGCTCGTTGTCGTCCAGGGAATATACATGTACTTCTCAAGCGTCGAGCGAAACACGTCATAGGTGGCTGCGCCTTCGACAGCGCTCCAACTCACCACAATCTTATCGACGAAGTCATTCCGAGTAGCGTTCACTTGGTGTGGGCTCGCCAACAGATCGGCTTGAGCAAGCGCTCTCTCTCCAGCCACGCAGACCAAGACGGCAAGGAAAGCCCCCATCCAAAGGCGATTCAAACTTCGCATGCGATGATTGATCGTCACAGTTCATTCCTCCAGCAGGTTTGGGTTTGACACCAGATCCGACGTCTCAGCCTTGGACTGATTCGAGGCCTCACGAGGTTATTCTGCAGGACCCGTGTGTGAAAATAATGAAGGGAGTGGCATCGTTCTGGCCACAAAGGCTGTCGATTCGATACCATCTGCCTACGCCAGCCTACGTCAGATGCATCCGGGTCAGGCGATAATTCTCGGGATTCGGAGACGATACGCATGAAGGACAAGCAAGCGAAGGTTCTAGACGATACGCTGGAATTGGCCCTATCCCTCATTCGCATCCCCAGTCACAATCCACCTGGGAATGAAGCAGGCATCGCGACGTTCGTGGGCGATTGGCTCAAAACCCGCGGCGTCCATGCGGAGCTTGTTCCTCTCGAAGAGGGGAGAGATTCGTTGGTCGCGAGAATCCCAGGCAGTCAATCCGGCTGCATCGTGTTGTGCGGGCATCTGGATACCGTCACTGCCGATGAACGCCTGTGGACTCGCGATCCCCTGAATCCAGTGGTTGAGGACGCTCGCCTTTGGGGATTAGGTGCTGCAGACATGAAATCTGCGTGTGCCGTACTCATGCAGGCTATGGCACAGCAAGCACGAATCAAAACGCTTCCTGAGAAAGGCCTCGTGCTCATGTTGACAGCAGATGAGGAATGGGGCTATCGAGGGGCAGCGACTATCGCCCAATCCGGACTCATTGATGACGTTGAGCTCGTTCTAATTGCAGAACCCACATCCAATGCCGTCTGCACGGGGCAGAAAGGCGAGCTGTGGATAGAAGTCTCGTTCTCGGGCAAAGAAGCGCATGGGTCCATTCCGGAATCAGGAGCCAGCGCTATCCTTCCTGCAGCCCGTTTCTGTACGCGGCTGCAGGGTGAATTGGATCGCTGGCCACAGGATCCGAAGACTGGAAGAACGACACTAAATATCGGACGCTTTAATGGCGGGAGGCAGGTTAACATCGTTCCCGCTCATGTCAAAGCGCAGCTTGATGTTCGTGCGATCTCCCACGAGCACACGCTCGCTGTACGAGAGACCGTGGAGCGGATCGGACAGGAAGAGGCAGCAGTCAATGGCTGTAGCTTTGCGTATCGAGAAATGAGCTATCACCGCCCAGTCTATTCAGACACTGTCCACGAAACGGCGCAAACCCTCATCAGAAAATCCAGTGATGTGACGAACATCTCACAGCCATCAGGCCTGTCTCCCTATTCCACAGACGCCGTATCCATAGCCCCCGAGTTGGACGTCCCGATACTGATTTGCGGACCAGGAAGCATTGAACAGGCGCATCAACCCAATGAGTTCATCGACATCGAGCAAATCGCGCAGGCACTTGAGATTATGACAGCCTTGATTGCATGATGTTGCCGGCTGAAGAAAGGGAGGCGTCATCATGAAGGTTCTGGGAATCATCGGGTCGATGCGCACGGGTCAAAACACGGAAAGACTCGTTCAAACCGTGATTTCGGAGATGCTTCGTCTTAATGAATCCGTCGATTCCTCACTGATCTATACGTCGGATCTCACATGCAATCCATGCCGCGTCATTTGTCATGAGGCCAACTGCTCAGCGCACCCATTTCAGTGTTCGATTGAGGATGACGTCATGAGTGTTCTAGAAGAAATGAAGACTGCCGACGCCCTCGTTATTGGCGCTCCTCAGTACTTCCGTGGTCCGCCAGCCGGATTCCATGCCATGATCGAGCGCATGATCTCAATGGCCTACTTCTTTGAAACAGCTGGTCATTCGACTGGCACATCCCCCCTTGCAGGGAAGCCTTGCGGTCTGGTAGCAGTGGCCGAATACTCCACGCCTCAGACCATTCTTGAGTATCTCCACGACTTCTGTCTGCTGCTCAAGATGCAGCCAATCACGCTCACGTCGTTCCCTTATATTGGCATCGGAGGACATGGACAATTGGAGACAGACGACGTGTTCGCCCCATTCGAAAGAGCGGGACAATTGGCAGCTGGACTGGTAAAGGCCGTCAAGCAGAGTTAATCCGCAGCTCCAGTCTGTGCCGTTCGGTGACCCTCCATCCAGTCCACGCCATAATCCACAAGAAGGCGTTGAGACATGAGAAGTGACTGGCTTTCACCCACCTTGCCAGATCGGACAGCGTTCGTCTCTGACATAAAATGCTCGCCAATGGCCACGAAATCTTCTGATTCTAGTTCAAGATCCCGGATGGGAACCCATTGACGCCGTCCATTAACCATCATCGCGGAGCCATTGGTTTCACTTCTCTTTCCCGGATAGTCAGCGCGATACTCCGAAAGATGAAGCGATGAATTATTGGCAAATCCCACTCCAAGGAGGAGCACCCAGCCATCTAGAGCATGGATCTTCGCCAATGGCGATCCCTCGCCCATTCCATTGTGCAGCGGATGATTATCTGTAATGGATCGGGCCTGTTGACCCCAAGCGCAGAACGAGGAATGGGGATGATCTGATCGTACGGTTCCAGGCCATGTTCTGAAGGTCTCGACAATCCGCCCAATGCCTCTGGTTGGTGAACGAAGAGGATCAAATGCTGGCGTCTCTGCCCTGATCGTATCCTTCCAGTCCTCAGGAACGGGCGGGTGTCGCCAATTCTTGGGATCCGTAAGGCCTCCTGTAAAGGAGGGCATGATCAGTGTGCCATCAGGACCAAGGACTTCTTGAAGGGCTTGAATCACAGCAACGGAACCGCCGCAAATCCATCCCAAGGCACTCATTGAGGAATGGACAAGTAGAACCATCCCAGGCCGAACCCCCAGGGTGGCGAGCTCAGACTTCAACGACTTAATCGTCACAGGAACCCGCGTTTTCTTGATAACGTCGTGTTCACTCACTCTCGCGCTCCTAAGAAGCTCCAAGATGCCGCGCACAGGCAGGCAGCGATCCCTTTGCAACGTGTGACTTGATACATTGACAACAATGGCCTCGTCGCTCGCACTCTAGGCTGGTACAGGGACAAGACTCAAGATTCTTCTCAAATTCAGGACATATCGGTGTCATAACGCCTCCTTGGAAAGAATGAGTATATCGAAGCCGTCGAACAGATTCCTGGCTGATAGCCCTTCGCGGATTCACTACAATGCAGGATGGAGGATGAATGAGTGACCTAGATAGGATTCGTCAGATTATCGAAGATGTTTATGTGCGCGACATGTACAGAGTGCGGGACAGAGAAACCCTATCTCCCGAGTTTCATGAAGCGTTTCGAGTATTGGTTCCCCAGCTCAATGGACGAACAGGACTATGTGATCGTGTCTCTTGGGAAACTCCTGACATCCTGCGAGGGTCCAACCCCAAGGCGATTGAACCTTCGACGCGGTTCGAATTTCCGTTTGTCGATGTCTCGGGTGATGCTGCTGTGGCCAAGGTTGTCATTCTCAATCGAACCATACCGATTTATACTGACTACGTCTCTCTCTACCGGGTGGATGGAGAGTGGAGGATCGTATCCAAGCTGTTTAACGCACATCTTGAGGGAACGGGATTGGGTTGATCTTCCTCAACGATTGAGGTATGTTGTTGTCGAACAGGGGATCCTGTTCGTGAAGGCAGACATCGGTGTCTGCCATTTTTTTTTGCCTCGCACACGGATAAGGAGGAAGCAATGTCTCACGATAAGCAGCAGATTCAACAAGTCATCGAAAAGGCTTATATCGAAGGAATCCATACAAACCCCAATCTGGAGACTGTCTTAACTGGCTTTCATACGGACTTCCGCATGCTCGTTCGAAAAGAAACAGCGTTGGTCAAGGTCTCACCCGAAGAATTCGTGACCATGGTTCTCAAAGGTCGAGAAGCGAATCCTGACGCGTTCACTTCGCCAGTTTCTTTTGAGATTCCCCTGGTTGAAATCACAGGAGATGCAGCTGTGGCTCAAATCGATTTGTCGCGCGGAGGAAAGTTGCTGTTCACGGACTATCTCTCGCTTTATCGAATGAACGGTCGCTGGCAGGTTGTGTCCAAGATTTTTCATTCCCACCAAGCCTAAGAGGCCGAATCCCCCCCGGGATGGCGACATCCGGGGGGGAATTCACTCACTTCCTCAATCGTTGATCGAAGACCAATTCCGTGAAGAGCCCGTTGTTGCCCCATGGCGTCGCCACTGGACTCGCCAAAGACACATTTCCGACGTAATCGTAGTAGGCGTAGTTGAACGATTGAACGGCGAGGTAGATGAGGTCGAGGTTTTCAGCAACCATTCGCTGGTAGTTCTTGTAATGGGTGAACGCAAGATCCAAGTCCAATGTCGTTGCTCCTGCCACAAGAAACATATCAACCTGGCGATCGAAGAACGTCGGATCATCGCAAGCTGAGTAGCGAAAGGCATGGAGATTGCCACAGGAGGAGTAGATATTTTCTCCACCATTGGGCTCGTTTCCCCCAGTCACCCCTAGCAGCACCATCTCGTAGCTCGATGAGTAGACTGAATCCACCAATAGGCCGTAATCGGGCATGCGAAGGACGACGTGAATCCCGATGTCCTGCCATCCTTCTGCCAAGAGGGCGGCACAATCGCTTCGAATCGTGTTGTCATGCGTTGCCAAATTGATGGTTAGCGCAGCTCCGCTGGGCAAGTCCCGCCATCCATCGTCGTCTTGATCCACAACCCCCAATTCATCCAACAGCTGAGCCGAGAGAGATGGGTCATACTCGAATATCACTGCATCTGCTTCAGTGATTGGACCCGCGTATTCGTCGCGTCCTGCGTAGAAGGGGGAAGGAATGGATACAGGACTCCACTGCGCGACAGCATCTCCGTGGTAGACCTGCTCAATCAGTGCTTGCTTGTTCACGCCATGAGCCAGCGCCTGGCGAAACAGTAGATCCCGATACAATGTCCTCTTCTCCGCGTATCTGCCCATCTGCAACCCAAAATCCTGATTGAGCATCACCCAGGTCGTTCCATAGCCTGAGAGTTTCCCCTCAATCAGAGAAAACCCCGCCTCTTTTTCCCGAGAAACAAGGAACTCCTTGTCTTCAGGTCGCGGCGCATAACAATCGATCGCCCCATCCAGGAAGAGACCAACGCCCTCATCTCGATTGGACACAATGGTAATGACGACTTCATCAAAATAAGGGAGTTGTACGCCTTTGGAATCATAGACATAGTAGTAAGGATTTCGCGTCATCGTCACCGATTGACCCGGCTTGTAGTCTGAAGCAATCCATGGGCCACTACAAATCAAATCCTTCAGATCCATGTCAAGCGTCCAGACATCGAGGAATTCAGTGTCAGATGCTGCGGGATTGTACTCTGGAAAATACTGGCAAAGAGCGTGCTTAGGCAGCACCTCAAATGATAAGCCATTCAGGATGGGTCTCCACGGATAGTCCAGCGTGAATGCCAGCGTATAGTTGTCGATCTTCTCGCAAACTATCGGAAAATCGCCATATCGATTGAGAAGACTATTGAACGTAAACGTCACATCCTCTGCAGTAAACAGAACCCCATCCGACCAGCGAATATCTCGTCGGAGATGAAAGGTAATGACACGCTCGTCTTCTGAAACCTCATAGCTCAACGCCATATCGGGGACAAGCTCTCCTGTTAGCGGATGGAGATTGAGCAAGCCTCGGAACATCCGATTGGTGAACTGCGTAGTCGTCGTATCGTGGTCCGCGTATGGATTCCATCCTCCTGGGTCCTCAATACACATCACATGAAGCGTTCCACCACGAATTCCTGGCGATACGTCTGCATAATCAGTCCCCGCTTCTCCAAGTGGAAGTATCATTGCGTCGACGGGCTGAACCACATAGCCTTGAGCGGCTCCGTAAACAGCTAGACTGCCAAGCACGAAAAGCAGCCCACATAGCTTCTTCATAGTTGTCTCCCTTTTCGACGGTATAAAATGGTTTATGACTACATTTTCCCATCTTAGCCGTGCCTCTTCTCCTTGACAAGGGTGCCTGCTCTGTCTCCCAAGGATTCGATCTGAGACAGGCAGACGCTTTGCGGAAAAAGGCCATTTGCGTCATGCTTAAGGTGCACGGACTCGACATGAAAGGAGCCTCAATGGACCATCGTCGTCGATCAATTGAAGTGACAGTAGGCGATCTCACGTTAGGTGGGAGTCAACCCGTCCGTGTCCAATCGATGACAGACACCGTTACTTCAGATATCGATTCAACTGTTCGCCAAATCCTTGCGCTGTCTCATGAAGGAAGCGAGTTGGTCCGTTTTTCAGTCCTCGATAGTGCGGACGCAGTTTCTGTTCCCGAGATTCGTGCGCGTCTGGATGATGTAGATTGCCACGTGCCTCTGGTTGGCGATTTCCACTTTAATGGACATGTGTTGTTAAAAGATCATCCAGAGTGCGCGAGAACTCTGGACAAGTATCGAATCAATCCAGGCAATCTTGGATTCGGCCAATCACATGACGCCAACTTTTCCAGCATTCTTGAGATCGCAGGGAAGCACGACAAGGCCATTCGCATCGGGGCCAATTGGGGCTCCTTGGATGACAGCGTGCGCCATCGCCTGTTGTCCGAACATGCAGACTGGCCAATGGAGAAAATCCTTGAGAGCGCAATGATTGAGTCAACTCTCGAGTCTTCTGCTTTTGCCCTCAAAATCGGATTCCCCGCAGAGAAGCTTGTGCTATCCGCCAAGGTGAGCCATCTACCTTCATTGCTGACGATCTATCGTGAATTGGCGAACAGAACTGACGTCGCCCTTCACCTAGGATTGACTGAAGCTGGCACCGGAGAGACTGCTGTGATCGCTTCAACAGCTGCGATGAGCCTGCTCCTCCAAGAGGGAATCGGAGACACTCTTCGTGTGTCCATCACGCCTGCACTTCAAGCCTCTGCACAAGATGAAGATCCTCGACTCCAGGAGATTCGTGTCTGTCAGCAAATCCTTCAAGCCAACGGCTTGCGAGCTTTCTTTCCTACAGTCCTTAGCTGCCCAGGGTGTGGGCGAACCAATCGAGAGATTCACCGTCCAATGGTTCACCTAGTGAATGAATTTGTGACTCGACATGCCGTGGAATGGCGAACGCAATTCCCTGGTTCTGAGAACATGGTCATTGCTGTCATGGGGTGCGTTGTGAATGGCATCAAGGAAGCCAAACAATCCGATATCGGGTTGAGTCTACCTGGTCGCCTGGGCAATGAGGCTGTTCCCATGTTGTTCTTGGACGGGGAATCAAAAGGGCCTCTTCTTGGAGAGAATCCTGGAGAGCACTTCACTCAGCATATTCAGGATTACGTCGAATCGAAATACCCGATCGCTGGTTCTCACTAGAGAACACTTCAGCCCTCCTTCCCTATTCACGGGATTCTTGAACCGAATCGCGTTTCCCGTGTAGGTTCGTAGATTAGCGAAGGGAGAGCGGAAAAGGGATTGAGTAATCATGTACCAGATGGAGTCACCCAAAACGTTTGGCGAGTTCTGTTCTGAAGAGGCTCGATATCAATCCTTGTTCGAAGGTGTTCCCATCGGCCTATACATTACGACGCAGGATGGTCGGATCATCGATGCCAATCCAACGCTTGTTCAAACACTGGGATATCCGAGCAAATCAGCGCTGCTAGGTATACGTGTGTCTGAAGTCTATGAGGATCCCTCTGATCGAGAACACGAACATGCTCTTTTCGAGGATGATCACATTGTCCAGAACTACGAAACACAACTTCGCCGCCTAGATGGGACATTGATCTGGGTTCGCGACACCTGTCGCGCCATCCGTAGTAAATCGGGGGAAATCCAGTACTACGAGGGCAGTTTGCGGGACATAACGAGGGAAAAGGAGTCCGAGCAACGATTGAATCATATGGCGCGTCACGACCCACTTACCGGAGCATTCAACCGCTATGCCCTCGCTGAGATACTGAAACGGGAGACCTCAAGAGCCAAGCGCTATGACCATTCCATCGGTATCTTGATGATTGACATCAATCGATTCAAGGAAGTTAATGACCAACACAGCCATGCAGCGGGGGACCAGATCCTGAAGCGTGTCGCTGGAATTCTGTCCTCATCTATTCGAGATACCGATTATGTCATCCGATATGGAGGAGACGAGTTTCTTCTCCTTTTGATCGAAACCAAAGGAGAGACGCAGGTGGTTCGAGCTCGCATAGCAGAGGAGATGGTGTCCCTGCGCCCCGAAAAGGCCATTGACGGATTTCCGATCACCTTATCGATTGGAGCCGCTCATTGGATACCTAGTTCCAACGTCCCAATGGAAACCATTCTGGCTGATGCGGATCAAGCGATGTATGCGGATAAGAGACGCCAAGCATCCCTCAGATCATCCGCGTCTTCCTAGAGCTTTCTCGCTAGAAAGAGTACGTCATATTGTGAGAGCAAAACCCGTCGTCAAACGCGGTCTTTGGACGTGCCAAAGCATGATATCAATAATCGGGCAAGATCAATCGTGCTCAAGGATAACGAGTCAATTCCACGGAGGGAGGGAAAGATACTTGGTGAGTACTTCACGTAGCACATTCGACAGGACTCGAAAAGCCTCAGGGTGTTATCCTCAACCTCCTCGTTAAGCTCTCTGAAAACAGGCGTTCACATCAGTTGGGTGCTTGACAGCGTCTCCCCTTCTTACGTATAGTAACAAACAATACACACAGCTTGCGCCTAGATTAGATCGGGAAATCATGAAACAAGAGAATCCTTCTAGCGATCAGAAGACTTGTGTTTCTCAGGAAGCACAGTATCGCTCGTTGTTCGAAGGCGTTCCAATAGGCCTCTACATCACAACTCCGGAAGGCCAGTTCCTTGATGCCAATCCTGCTCTCATCCAGATGCTCGGATATCCAAATCGAGAAGCCTTGCTGGAGATGTCCGTCAGAGATCTGTACGCCGATCCTGCAGATCGAGAGCAGCAGTGTTCTCTCCTTCAAAGAACAAGACAGATTCACAACTACGAGGCACAACTTACACGATCTGACGGACAGCTAATTTGGGTTCACGATACCTGTCATGCCATTCGAGATGAGGCTGAGAACATCGTGTGCTTTGAAGGGAGTCTGCAGGACATCACCGAGCAACGCCTTGTAGAGCAGAAGCTCAATTACATGGCTCGACACGATCCCCTCACAGGCGTTTACAACCGGTATGCCCTATCCGAGGTCATCGAACAAGAGTCATCAAGAGCTCAGCGATACAAACATCCTATTGGCGTACTCATGATCGATGTCAATCGTCTGAAAGAGGTTAATGATCGCTTTGGCCATACGACAGGAGATAAAGTTCTGAAGCTCGTCGCTGATGTCCTATCCTCGACTGTCCGCGGCTCAGATTATGTCGTCCGCTATGGAGGTGATGAGTTTCTCCTCATGCTCCTCGAAACCAATGGCGAAACACCTCGCGTTCGTGATCGCATCATCGAGGAGATGGCCCAAAGGGATTCTTCTGACTTGAACCTCGACTTCCCAATTACTTTGTCCATAGGCATTGCGTATTGGAAGCCCACTTCCTCCGTGTCGATGGAAGCCGTTCTCTCTCAAGCTGATGAAGCCATGTATGCTGAGAAACGGAGTCAGGCGACATCACAGGTTCATGCCCAATCCCGATAGCAGCATGGCGTGGGTGAAATCGTTCTACGAGAAACAGCATTTGTGGTCCAATGTCTATGCTGGCGATATCGAAACATGGCATCGAGACAAAGCGAAAACTATCCTCTTGCCAGATCGCAAGTTCCCCTACCGAATTCTTGAGTTGGGCTGCGGTGGAGGGCAGATGGCCGTCTCACTGGCCGAGCTTGGACATGACATCGTCGCCATCGACATAAATTCAGACGCTATCCTTAATGCTCGGCGTTTGGCCGCCGCCCAGCCAAACATCCGAATCTCGCTCATCGAAGGAGACTTCTATTCCTTTAATCCAGAAGGCCTTTTCGACGTTATCTGCTGTTTTGATGGGTTTGGAATCGGAACAGATGAAGCCCAACAGCGACTCCTGCATCGAGTCTCTTCCTGGCTAAGAACAGAAGGCCGGGCTTATATCGAAATCTACACGCCGTGGTACTGGGCCAATGTTGCAGGGACGGTCGTGGAGTGGCCTGATGCGTCCAGAAGGTATGATTTTGACAACGCTGGATCGCGCCTCCTTGATATGTGGTGGAAAACAGGCGATCCAGATACAGCAGTCACCCAATCGCTTCGCTGCTACTCCCCGAAGGATCTCACCGTCCTTCTTGATGGGGTTGGTCTTAGACTCATCGCCCTTCTCCCTGGAGATTCGTACAACCACGAGACACAGACTTATCATCCCATCGCGCCACTAGAGGAAGCCATGCGATACATAGCCATCCTGGGATCATGCTGAATTTCACTCCACGAGACGTCTAGAATAGATCCGTCTCAGATTCAGCCGATTCTGGTGGCTCCGAAACACGGTAAAGACAGTCAGATGGTCCGATATCGCACCATCGGCACTCAGCCCAGGTAGGTGCTTTGGGTAGGGGTTTGTCTCCCCCCACTTTCTGTACCATCTCAACAAACCGGTTCTGGAATTGGCTATCAAGACCAGATGAAGGGATATCGACGCCATTTGTCTTGTAGACGACACGGCCAGACAAGGAGATATTCTCAGTTACAGGATTGCCAATCGGAAGCAGAAGCATGTAGACGAGAACCTGGAGTTGATCTGATGTTCGAGGACGCCCTGTCTTGCAATCTTCAATCACTCCTACGTTGTCACGGATCGCAAGGATATCGGGCTTCCCTGACACGGCGATGCCCGTCTTTCCGATTCTCCTGAAGGCGTTCTCATCTTCAATATGTACGGTATAGCCCTGATCGAGCAGCTCTTCTCTACGGGCATGCACCAACTCGCGATGATCGATCGTCCACGTAGCCACGTCGAATTCCATCGGCAGCTTGTCATAGTCTTTGTGATGAGCACGAAACCATGACGACCATTCACACATTGATTCGCCAGCAATCAGCTTGGTAAGCCAAGTAACCCAGATATAGGGAGCTGTCCTTAGTACGGCCATTGCTGCCTCCTCGTTTCGCCACGCTCATACACGATCACAAAGCGCACGATGGAAAGGCTATGGCTTGATCAAGGCAACGTCAAGCAAAACTCTCCTCAAACGGCTCGTTACTCACCAACCGTGATGCTCACGACATCTCCATCACGCAATCCGTACCTAGCCCTTAGGCCTATATCCGTCGCAATTTCAACAATCTCACGAGGATGTTCTCCATCACCTGAATCGGTTTTATCTGTTCGAAGAATGACAGCCTCTCTGCCGAAAATTGTGCAGGGAACGATGTTGACACTGACTGCGCCGTCATATTCTTCAGCCTCCAATCGGCAGCAATCCTCAGGAAGCTCGAATGCTTGCTTGAGTCGAATGTTGAGAGTTCCCGGAAAGAGAAGCATCCCCGTCTTTCTCTTATAGTGGTCCTGTAGCAAAGCGATCCACGTCCCAAAATTACCGATTCCCGATTCCACAACGCCCTGAAGAATCATAATCTCACCTTGTTGAAGGATTGCAGACGAGGCCAATAGAAATGCGCCGTCTCGGACGGCGCTAATCACAACATACGATGTTGGAACACGTAACGTCAAGGGTCGGAAGCAATGGATTCCAGATGAGCGCGCCAGACAAGTTCTGCGTATCCACAGCCAGTGAGGCCTGAGCTCGCCTGTCCTTGAGAAATCATTGAGCGTTCGCGCCATCATAGCGTCAGCAACGCCCCGGCCTCGCCACTCAGGGATCACACCAATGGCTTCGATCCATCCTTGAGGATGTCGAGAGCCTTCGGCTATGGGAAGAACCCAATTAACGCAAACACCTATGACGCCTGATCCACTCATTGCCATCAGCGATAGGTCAGGTCGGAACTGCGGAACTCCCACGATCGTTTTATCCCACATCTCCTGCGTCAAGATGGGAAGTCCCCAATGGCCTGTGAAGGCGTTGTTGAACGCTTCCAGTGCCTGAGAACTACGCGACAAATCCCATGAAGCAAGGTGTACCTGAGATGGAAGAGTAGGCTCATGCACGGATTCCTGAAGGGTCACGCACATGCGATGGAAGTAGCGGACCGGCTCGAATCCAAGTCCCTCTAACAGGGCTACACACGAGCGTTTCTCTGGATCACAGCTGGCCCGGATTCGACGTGGATTGCCGTTGTTGTTCTGTGCCCTGCGAACACGAGAATCCACCCATTTGGACAGACTCAACTCCAGCCCGCGATTGCACTGATCTGGATGGATGGCTCCCAGAAATGAAACAACTTGGTCATCGTGTGGGACCGGAGACAAGAGAACGAGTACCGCGGCAACCAATTAACCGTCACTGAAGACAGCTTGACTATCAGTAATCAACCTCTCTTCACTCGCACGCAGGAGTTGTTGAATACACCCATGGGAAGAGGAATCAGTCGCGCCTTGTTCGGCAGGAAGTCTTGTCAATGCATAAACAGCTTCCGCATCATCCGTTACAAGCGAGAGAGCTTCGTATCCGCAGCCTTCTGGAAGTCGCAACTTGGGCGCCTCCATTATTCCTCCAGAAGATGAGAGTTCAGACAGACACAACTTCCGTAACGCCTTCAACCCTCTCCATAAGAAGTCGCTCAATGCCGTTCTTGACCGTCATTTGAGACATTGGGCATCCCTTGCAGGCTCCCTGCAGGCGAACACTAACAACGCCCTCTTCAGTAACGTCCACCAATTCTACATCTCCGCCATCGGCTTGAAGCATAGGACGGATCTCTTCGAGAGCTTGTTGAACTTCAATTTTCATTGTGACCTCCATCTAATCCTGTTTCTTTTGTCTGTGGGCTAAGCATATCGTCTCACGCAGCGTTCGTCCCATTGATCCCTTCCTTGAGCCTGTTCGCCGTCTCCTTTTCTGCTTCTTTCTAGTATGATGTTCACTATGGTGACTCGCGGGGGGGGAACTACAAGCTGGAATCCGCGCCATTCAGTCAATCGCAGAATGATTCGTGGATTGATTCGGGCTCTATTCGCACTGCTGGTTCGCGTGAGGATTGAGGGCCAAGAGAATATTCCGGAATCAGGACCTCTTATCGTTGCTGCCAACCATTTCCATTTCGTCGATCCTCTGGCCATTATCTATGCCATGCCGTGGCCCCTAGACTTCATTGGCGGCTTTCACATGCGCTTTGCCCCTGTCATTGTTCGGTGGCTCCCGCGCCTATGGGGACTTCATCGCGTCCGACGTGAGGGCTCATCTCGCGGCGCCCTGCGTCATGCAGAAGAGACCCTGTTGTCTGGAGGCGTCCTTGGCATCTTCCCTGAAGGAGGAAGCTGGGCCACTGTTCTTCGACCTCCGCGCCCGGGAAGCGCGTTCTTGGCGACAAGGACACAAGCCCCTGTCTTGCCCGTGGGGTTGGATGGGCTGCCAGAGATCTTCCCAAGTCTCAAGAGATTCAAACGCGCAACCCTAACGATTCGCATTGGAGAGCCGATCGGTCCCTTTGCCGTCACAGTTCGGGGGAGAGCTGGGAGAGCCGAGATCGATTCAGTTGGAGAAGTCATCGTTCGAGCCATTGGCGAGCTCATCCCTCCAGAGTCCCGGGGTGTTTATTCCGACGACCCTGCACTTCGAGAAGCAGCTGAAGAAGCCGCTCAGTATCCATGGGAGGGAGGAAACTTCGTCCAAAACAAAGACCGCATTCAACGATCAGAATCCGAAGAGAAAGGAGCAACATGACGCCGACAGCAGCCGTACCCAGTAGGAAGAAACAGCGATGGTCATGGTATTTGTATGATTTCGGGAATAGCGCCTATGCGGCAGTTGTGCTGCTAGCTGTGTATTCTGCGTACTTCAAGTCTGAAGTCGTTGGCGGGGCGCAGGGTTCCTTCTTGTGGGGACTGTCTGTCGGGATTGCCATGCTGGTGGTAGCTCTCTTGTCACCTATCCTCGGAGCTCTCGCTGACTATGCGGGGACAAAGAAACGTTTCCTCTTCTTCTATACAGCAATGGCGTGTGTCTTTACTGCGTGCCTGTTTTTTGTCACCAAGGGGGCCATCATCGCGGGCATGGCCTTGTTTATCCTTGCCGAAATTGGTTATCGAAGTGCCCAAGTTTTCTACAACTCGCTTCTCCCTGAAATCGCTTCTGAGGATGAAATCGGCCGCGTTTCAGGAAAAGGTTGGGCCATCGGATCGGCTGGCGGTGTCATGTGTTTGGTTATTGTTCTTGCCCTCATCCAGTTGATTGGAGGAGGACTTACCGTCCGATTGGCGTTGGTGTTCACGGCTGTGTATTTTGCCATCTTCTCCGTTCCCATCTTCTTATGGCTTAGAGAACGGCCAGCAGTCGGCCCCCTCCCAACTGGGAGATCGCTGCTTGCTCTTCCATTCAAACGCATGGCGGAAACGGTGCGTGCGATCCGCCGCTATCGCGAGTTTGGCAAGTTCATGCTCGCCTTCCTGGTATACAACGATGGTATTCTCATGACGCTGAGTTTCGCGGCCATCATGGGCACTGTGTTATTCGGAATGGAGCAGAAAGAGCTGATCGTCTTCATGATTCTCGTTCAAATTACGTCCATCCCTGGGGCGTTTGTAATGGGATGGTTTACCGATCGTTTTGGGGCCAGGACCTCGCTTCTGATTTCCCTAGCAGGCATGTTCGGTGCCGTCATGTGGCTCTATTTCAACCAGACTGTGCTCGGCTTCTATCTAATCGGAGCCGTCGCAGGATTCGCACTTACGGGCGTGCAATCCGTTAGTCGGGCCATGGTAGGCATGCTGGCTCCTCCTGGAAGAAGTGCTGAATTCTACGGCTTCTTCGCTGTCGCTGGACGAACATCCTCCTTCATTGGTCCCACGGTCTTCGGCATTATTGCCGCGCGCATGGCGATTGTCTTTCAGAATCGAGGATTGCTGGATCTAGCTGCCGAACAAGCAGGACAGCGTGCAGCCATTCTATCTATCGCTGCCTTTCTCCTCGTTGGAGGCCTGCTCCTGTTGTTCGTTAATGAGCGCGCGGGTCGAAAGGCCGTTGGCTCAAACTAGCTGATAATTATCACATCTCCTTGATCGATGACTCAGTCCCGCCACGAACAGGGAACACTTGATAGATATTCGCTATTCCAAGCTGCTCAAGAGGTAATCTCACGCCACTCTGTCTCAACGACACTCTCCTAGACATCCTATCACCATCCATATGGATGTTGACTTTACTTGCCAGGCGTGTTACTCTCCTTCCTATAACCATCCGTATAGATGGTGTCAGGAGGGATTATGCTAGATGTTCGGATTCAAGTAGGGCCCGTTGTCGGAGCTTATCGCGCCTGCGCGATCTGCAAGAAGCCATCAGATGCAGAGGTAGCTGGAAGATTGGTGCCTCAAGAACGTCGAATCCAAGCGACGGTTTCTCTTACGTTATTTGGATCCGCTGTAACCGTAGACACATCAAGAATCTGCTTTTTGAGAGGTCCTAATGAATGATTACTCACGCGGGAGTATCGATTTCATATCTTGTGCCAGCGTATGGCACCGTCTAGGACTTAAGGGGTCAGTCCATTCCCCCCAGACTCTTGCCCAACAGCATGGCATTCCAGCCACGGGATATCGGAGGTGTGTTCACCCTACACGTCAGATCTACTCCAAATACTTGTTGTCACCCAGCGTTGTCATCATCTTCGTTGGAGTTCTTCTGCTCGTTGGAGGTATGCTAGTAGTGGAATCAGCGGCCTCCACACACCAGGAGTACGGAAGGAGAAACATGGCAGAGACAGAGAAGATCACAATCAATCTTGGCCCCGTCGATCTTGGGCGGATTGATATCCTCGTGGAACAGGGACTCTATTCCAACCGCACGGATGCCATTCGCACGGGCATTCGCAATCTTCTCGACAGACATGAGCCCGTGATCCAGGAAGTGGCGGTTCGAAAATCGTTCGTACTGGGTGCCCAATTGATCGATCGCAAGATGTTGTTGAAACAGAAGAGGGAGGACACCCGTCTCTCCCTTCACATTATCGGACTGCTGTCGCTAGCCTCTGACATCGACCCTGAATTGGCTCAGCAAACGATCGAATCGATCAGAGTCCGCGGCGTATTCCGCGCTTCAGCAGATGTTAAGGCAGCTCTGCTGGATCGGATTGATTGATCGGGTCTTCCCCAGCCAGCTACCCTGTTGGAGAGACCAACAGCTCATAGCTTTTGTAGGCCCGTTCTTCTTTGGATGGTAGAAGGAAATCAATGGCTCCCATGCCGAAGCTCATGACTGCCGAATATACGTAGTCATACTGCGTGACATAGCTGTAGGGGAACAACAGCGAAGCAGCTCCTGCTGCGACATTAATAACACCAGAGATGTAGCGTTCTAGCTTGGCATTGGCTGCCATTTGTTCCAAGGCCATCGCTGAATCAATCTCTGAGTCGCAGGATTTCGAACAGGCGATCTCAGCTTCTGAAGGGATGACCAGGGTGATTAAGCCAGGAAGAGCCACCAATCCGCCAGCAATGGCTGCATAAGTTCCTAGTTGCACATCATTCAGCAACAGGAACCCGCCTACGCCAATTGCCGTACCAATGCCAATGGATGTCCACCCCGACACCACGCGTTCGGTTCGTGCGGACTCAGCCAGATTGCCAAGAATATCCTGTGCTGGACCTGCTAGTACGCAGCTGCTAGCCAGCACCAATACGAGAACAAGAACAACGCCTCTTTTGATCATCGTGCCTCCTTGGATCCTCATCATCCACAATCACGCCTCGAATGCACGTCGCAACATCAGCAACTGCCCTAGGTGATGGGCATTGTGGTCAGCTACCAGAAGGATTTCCCTCAAATAGGTCTGTCCTGATCCATGGGAAATTCGCTCGAACAGCGGAATCTCAGGATCGCGAGCCAAGGCTTTCACGTGATCCAATTCTGACAAGAAGACAGAGACAGAAGCATTCCAGGCTTCCTTTGAATCGGGAGCCTCGGTTGTCGGCCAATGCTCCTTGGGCCATTGGGGCGTCACGTGGTTGGGATCCAATGTGAAATACAGAATATCCCATTGTGCAATGCGCAGGTGCTCAAGCAACTCCCACGGGGTGTGACGAATTCCATCGATGCGAGTGCCTGTCTGTTCTATCGGGAAGCCTTCGAAGATGTCGACCACTGGGAGATAGGCCTGTCCTCCTTCAAGTTGGGCAATCAGCTGGTCTCTGAGAATCTGTTCATTCACAATCGCTCCTTTCAATCATGTACAAGCCTGAGAGTTCTGTCTCTGTGAAATCGTTTTCAGCTCTCCGAATGCAATTCTTGGCCCCATGCAGTAAATCTGCGATGATTAGACAACACAATCCAATTCATGCATGAGACATCTTACGAGACAGAATATCCCGTCCGCAGACCGTCTCAAAGGGGGACAGAATGAGTCAATGCCGCACAAGGAATCTCCACAAGGGGTGGGTACCCCTAATGACAGCCAGTTTGATCTGTCTTTCTCTGATGGCAGCTGCCGGACCAATTACATTCCAGACTGCCTGGCAAGTCGATGAGGGGCTTTGTATCTCAACTGGCGATGTCCCCGTTTGCGAAACAGCTTTCACATCCGAAGAAATGATGGCCAAGGGAAACCTTCACCTAATCGCAGATCAGGATAGCCCTCTCTTTGGAAACGTATCGAAAGGCGAAAAGCAGCTACAGTTTCAAAGAACCTTTTCCGCTGAGACACCAATCAAAGTCGCGCTGTTTGCAGAGCTGACAGGAACTCTTCGTATCGAGGGCGGAACAGGAGATGTCGTCGTCCGGGCTGCTGCCGTCGTACTGGATGCGAGTACTTATTTGCCAGTAGCTGGAATGGAGATCAACGCCTCAACATCCCCCGATCAGTTCAACCAACGCCTCTCTGAACCGGGATCCATAGAGCTTCAAGACGCAGGTGTTCAAATCGCAACCTTGCCTGCAGGAACCTACATTGTTCTGGGTTCCGTCGAGGCAACAGCTGAGATGTCTACCGGGTGGAGAAACCAACAGGCCGAGGCTGACGTTGTTCTAACCATTGAATTCTTGGCTGGCAGCAATGAGCCCGAGGTTCCCGAGGTTAACCCCGCGTCCCTTGACCAAACTGACTTCGTCATCGTTCCCCTCGGCGTTGAGGGAACAAGCTATAGCCATCTCGAGCCTGGCGCTCGAGGCGGGACGTTCTATGCGTCAGCAATCAGCGAGCCCAAGGGATGGAACTCCGTCACCTCTCACGAGAATAGTACCTCTCAGTACACCAGCATCATGATGCGTGGACTGATCGATATCGACCCCAATACGGCCTCGATCACCCCTGAATTGGCAAAGTCTTGGGATCTGTCTGATGACGGATTGGAAGTCGTTTTTCATCTGCGCCGTGGCTTGAAGTGGTCAGATGGAGAGCCCTTTACTGCCGATGATGTGCTCTTCACATTCAACGATCTGTATTACAACGAAGACGTTGATACAGATACGCGAGATATCCTTCGCCTTCCCGACGACACATTCCCTCAGTTTGAGAAAATTGATGACCACACCATTCGCGTGAGTTTGTCAGTTCCCTTCCGCCCGATTCTGAATGCTCTTGGGAGCAGTATTATGCCCAAGCATGTGCTCGCTAATTCAGTGCACAAACTCAATCCCGGTGTCCCTGTTGGACAATACAACTCGACGTGGACACTGGATACCGACCCATCGGAAATCGTAGGGATGGGCCCATTCATCGTGGAGAGCTACTTCCCGACTCAGGGTGTCACGCTACGCAGGAATCCGTACTACTACCATGTAGATCCAAATGGCGTCCAGCTTCCCTACCTTGATAGGTACGTAATCCTTACCGTCGAAAACCAAGATGTATCGCTTCTGAAGTTCCGCAACGGTGAATTGGACGCCTTCGCACCCCGCGCATTGGACTTGTCTATTCTGTCTGAAGAGGCAGACACCAAGAACTTCACGGTTCTTGTGCGCCCTGATGTTCCCGTTTTCGGAACCTCGTGGATTGGTCTCAATCAGGACTATGGTCTTGCCGAAGGTGAGAACGAGAACCTGCGAACGCTGTTCCGCGATCTGCGTTTCCGCAAAGCCATCGCTCACGCCATCGACAAAGAGACGATTATCCGCAATGTATACAACGATCTGGCAGTCCCTCAATGGAGTCCGGTCAGTTATCTATCCCCCTTCTACGCGGGTCGCGAGGTCTATGGAGGGCCCGTGACAGAGACGAATGCCGTGGTCTACGAATTTGATCCCTTGAAAGTGGCGAGTCTGCTGGATGAAATCGGCATCGTCGACCGCAATGAAGACGGATGGCGTGATTTTGAGGATGGCACAACCGTTGAGATTGAGTTCAACACCAATCCCAATACAACGCGGGAAGGCATCTGCCTAATCGTCACCGATGACCTTCGAGAAGCAGGACTCGATGTCACATTCCAACCATTGGAGTTCAACAAGCTGGTTGACCGCCTAACGGGGTCAACAATTCAAATGGTGCTGCTTGGACTCTCCGGCAGCTCCGAACCGAATGGTGGCGCCAACATCTATCGCTCTACAGGTGGACTGCATTTCTGGCACTACTCCGCAGATGCTGGTGATATCTATGATATTGAGATTCTGATCGACGAGCTGATGTCAGAAGGCGTATCGACGTTTGATAATGAGGTTGCCTTTGAAGCCTACAAGAAATACCAGCTTGCCTATGCTGAAAGCGATCTTGGGTTGATCTTTACAGTCAATCCCGCGTTTGTCTATGCCTATTACAACCGAATTGGGAACGCCAATGTGGCCAATCCAACGGCAACCCCCTCGGGAGGAAACGGCTTGACCATGGATCTTATCTTCCTCAAATAGACAGAATCCGAAGCATGCTTAGGGCGGAGCCCAATACTCCGCCCTTTTGTTTTGCCTTCCCTCACCTTTGGAGTTTGTGAAGGCAGCCGTGATTGGACACTAGACTTCTATTCATAGCTGCACTGCCAATGGGTCTTCTCTATGATTGATTCCGTCGGTGATTGTCGCTGAGTGAGCAATCTGGCATCATAGACAGTAGAATCATCCTTACTTCAATTAGCCCCTGTGTAATAACGCTCCCACGACCAGTAGGGAATCAAATGGAGGACCGAATGCACCGACGCCTTATCAAAACTCCGCCACGAGGGTGGATCCCCTTCATCACATCCAGTTTGGTCAGTTTGCTCTGTCTCTGTTCGATGGCCATCGACTTGCCCCTCGCCTTCGAAACACCCTGGCTGCTCAATGATGAGGATTGTGAATCTACAGGCGATGTCCCGATTTGCGAAGTTGCCTTCACCTCTGACAATATGGCAGCCACTGGCAGGCTCCGCGTAACCGCAGACCAGGACAGCCCGCTGATTGGGTCGGTATCTCGGGGAGGCAAGCATCTTCAATTCACAAGGACGTTCTCCACTGAATCGTCGATAACTCTGTCCCTGCTAGCCGAATTGACTGGTTCTCTATTGATCGAAGGAGGAAACGGCGAGGTCGTCGTTCATGCTTCTGTCGTCCTTCTTGATGCTGCAACAACGCTTCCTATACCCGGGATGGAAATCAGCGCATCGACATCGCCTGGTCGTTTCTTCAGTCTCTCAACGCTAGGAACCCTTAACCTACAGGATGAAACGACACATACAGCGACGCTGCGCGCCGGAACCTATACGATTATCGGAGTGATCGAAGTAGCCGTAGAGATGGACGTAGGATGGCAAAACGACGAGGCTGAAGCCGATGTATGTCTGCGCGTCGAAATCCTTATCGGCGACGAAGAGACAAACCAATCCGAAACCACCCATGACGGTCCCGATTACATCGTCATTCCTCTCGGAGTTGAAGGAACGAGCTATGCCCATCTCGAACCCGGTGTTCGTGGCGGAACCTTTTGCGCCGCCTCTCTCTCTGAACCCCAGGGATGGAACGCAGTGACAGCACACGAAGAAGGGACAACACGTTACACAAGTATCATGATGAGGGGATTGGTCAGCATGGATCCCTCTACCGGGGAATTGGTTCCCGAATTGGCCCAATCATGGGATATTGCTGAAGACGGCTTGAAGATCATCTTCCATCTTCGCCACGGCCTGAAGTGGTCAGATGGAGAGCCGTTCGGCGCCGAGGATGTGCTCTTCACATTCAATGATCTCTACTTCAATCCCGATGTGGAAACCGATATCCGCGACAGGCTTCGCCTTCCTGATGGCTCCTTTCCGATCGTTGAAGCTATCGATGAACACACGATCCGTGTCTGCCTATCCGTTCCCTTCCGCCCCATACTCACTGCACTCACCAGCCCTATCATGCCAAAGCACGCACTTGCAAACTCCGTACACAAGCTCAATCCAGACGTTCCCGTTGGGCAATTCAATGAGACATGGACCCTAGACACAGACCCCGAAATAATCATCGGAATGGGACCCTTTGTGCTAGAAGGCTACTACCCAGGGATGAATGTAACGCTGCGCAGGAATCCCCACTACTACCACATCGATTCTCAAGGGACGCAGCTTCCCTATCTTGATCAGTACGTCGTTCTCAAGGGTAATGATCGGGCGTTTGAAATAACGAATTTCCAAAGCCACCGTCTAGATGCATTTCAATCGAGACCCGGAGATGTTTCCGCGTTGCTGAAAGCGGCAGAAGACAATGGCTTCACCATGCATGTTGACCCAGAAACGGCAACCGTTGGCTCATCTTGGATCGCCATCAACCAGGACTATGGGCTGGCTGAAGGCACAGATGAGAATCTGCGCACGTTGTTTCGAGACCTGCGATTTCGAAAAGCAGTCGCTCATGCCATCGATAAAGACACAATTATCGCCAATGTGTACAGCGGCATGGCTGTACCTCAATGGAGCCCTGTGACCATGTCATCTCCCTACTACGCTGGCAGGGCAGAATATGGTGGACCAATTACTGAAGAGAATGCCGTGATCTATGGCTTCGATCTTGGCATGACGAGAAGCTTGCTAGATGAGATAAACATCGTCGATCGAAACAACGATGGATGGCGTGATTATGAAGACGGAGCAACTGTGGAATTGGAGCTTACTACTGGTACTCCCCTGGAGGATCCAAGTATTCGAGATTTGGTGCGAGATAGCATCTGCACAATCATCACTGAGGACCTGCGGTCTGCCGGGCTCAAGGCAACATTCCGGATACTCGACTTCAATACAGTGATCGAACGACTGCACTCATCAACGCTGCAACTTGTCCTGCTAGGATTCAACAACTGTCTTGAGCCCCATGGCGAAGCCAGCGTTTATGGTTCAACAGGAGAGAAGCATATCTGGCATTTGTCTGCTGCCAGAGATGACATCTTCGAGACTGAGCAAACCATTGATGGGTGGCTGTCAGCAGGGGCTGCTACATTCGACCAGACCCTCGCGTTTGATGCCTACAAGGAGTATCAGATTGCCTATGCACAAGATGATCTGGGATTAATCTTCACCGTCAATCCGTCATTCTTCTATGCCTATTACAATGACATCGGCAACGCACATGTGGCCAATCCCATCGCCAATCCTTCAGGACTCAATGGCTTGACCATGGATCTCATCTTCCGAAAATAGCCATACCCCAACCGGGTTTCTAGGACAGACCGTCAGTTTCGCCCCATAGTTATTGCGCACGCCAACTGTGGGTGCTGACACACGGTAGGCCTTGTCCTCTTCTTCAGAAAGGGTCAAGCGGCACGACAAGAGCACCAATGGGCAATGCTGAGCCCTCCACATGAATCGTTACATGTAGCTGACTCCCCAATAGGCGCATCACTTCCTGGAAGACGAGGTTCGTCATCAGTGAGTCTGATAACGCGCGGTGGTGACAATCATCAATCCCAAGAAACTCCGTGACTTTCTGTAACGAATGGCTAGGCAAATCGGGCAAGCCCCGTCTTGTCAATGAGAGAACATCGATCCAGTGGATCGGAGGCATGTCTTCCCCGAGACCCGTTGCCATTGCCTCAAGGAACCGGCGGTCGAACGCGTTCGTGCTGTAGGAGAGAACGAGACTGCCAGCGATCTCATTCAGCATGGGAGGAATGACAATCTCCATGTTGGGAGCAGCTTCAAGCATCTCGTTCGTGATCCCAGTGAGCGAAATGATCGTCGGATTTAGCGCTTCGCCGAGGAAGATGAGAGACGAATCACTCTGCACGACCTCTCCATCGCTGACATGCACCCACGCCGCTTCGATGACCGAGCATCTCATTGGATCCAATCCGCTCGTCTCAAGATCAACCACGTAGTAGTCATACAACTGATGAAACAGCTCAATCGTCGCCCATTCGCCAGGCTCCAGACTCACTGTGGATGGCTGAGGAATCGCTGTGTATCCAATCTCGCTTTCCGTAGCAATCGTAAATGAGCGGGCGACTGGGCCTGCGTTGCACAGAGAGAACCCGAATGTGCTCGTCATGGGATTCATGATCTGAGATCCATTCGAGATCAACACGACCCCTGAATGCGCACTAGAAGGAGAGAGCAACGTATGATAGAAGTCTGCTGCGTTGTCTCCTGAGTTATGGAAAGGTTCTTCCCGGCTCGTTCCCGCCATTCTCGTAAGGGCCCACCCTTCGGGAGCCCTCACAGCCACACTTCCTATGAACAAGCGACCGGAGCCCCATCCAATTGCATCCACAACCTCTCCCTTGCCAGGAGCATCATTCAAGATGGCCACAGTTCCGCCATCGCCATTGATCATCTTGTTGGCATAAACGTTCCAATCTCCAAAAGGATCATTCACCGTTGAGTCATCGCCGAGTGTTACTAGGAAGTAGCTGTGAGAACGGATGAGTACATCTTCAGGAAACGGTCTGAATCGCCACGGGGTGTCCCACGAAACCTCGTCTGTGGGAGGGTAGTAGCAGAACCAGTATCCATCAAGGCTTACGTCCTGATCCATTGGATTATAGATTTCAATAAACTCAGGATTGTGCGGTGATACTTCGGTGATCAAAAGCTGTTTGGACGCTTGGGACGAGGGAAGGGCGACGTTCCCCCACCAACAGAAGACACACAGGAGTATTACGAGTCGCTTTCGAGATATAGACTGATTAGAGAACATGATGGGTTGTATTCTATGTGTTTCGTCACACCAATCAAACTTATTCATTGAGCTTGACGAGACGGATTTCAACACGTACGTTCTGCCCATCGCGAGGAGGCGAGGGCATGCTCAACGAACACTTTGGTCAGATCGCACAGGAGTTTGGTTACTCGTCTCGGCAGGTTCAGGCTACAGCTGATCTTCTTGATGACGGCGCCACAGTTCCCTTTATCTCGCGGTATCGAAAGGAACGAACGGGATCACTCGACGAAGTGGCTATTGCTTCTATCCGCGACCGATTGCATCAATTACGCCAACTCAATGAACGTCGGCATGCTATTCTCTCGTCACTCCAAGAGCGGGAATTACTCACCCAGGAACTGCAGGACGCGATTGATCGTGCAAAGGCATTACCTGAGCTCGAAGACATCTACCTCCCCTATCGCCCGAAACGAAGAACGCGCGCCATGATCGCCCGTGAAAAGGGCCTTGAACCCTTGGCTGAACGTCTCATGGAGCAGGACACGTCGTTTAATCCTCTTGCCGACGCTGCTTCATTCATCGATCCAGAGAAGGGTGTTGAGGATGCAGATGCAGCGCTCGCTGGAGCAAGGGACATCTTGGCAGAGACCGTCAATGAATCGTCTGAAGCAAGAGCCGAGATAAGAACCCTGTTCGAGAAGCAGGGCACGCTGCGTACCTCGGTCATCAAGGGGAAAGAAACTGAAGGCGCCGATTACCGCGACTACTTCGATTGGCAAGAACCCCTGTCCAAGGCTCCGGCCCACCGCGTCCACGCCATGCTGCGCGCTGAGAGAGAGGGCGTCATTCGCCTGGCTGTACGTCCTGAGGAAGAGGCGACAATCGAGATCCTGTCACGTCGATTCGTTCGCGGTCATAGTTCAGCAGCTAAACAAGTTGCTACGGCTGTTGAAGACGGCTATAAGCGCTTGATGGCCCCGTCCATTGAAAACGAGATCCGATCCAAATTGACTGAGATGGCCGATCGAGAAGCTGTTCGGGTGTTTGCTGAAAACCTGCAACATCTGCTATTGGCTCCGCCTCTAGGACAAAGGCGAGTTCTCGCCATCGACCCCGGATACCGCACAGGATGCAAAGTTGCCTGTCTAGATGCACAAGGACAGCTTCTCACACACACCGTCGTTTTCGTTGTCGGATCCAAAGATACAGTGGCTCAGTCAGGACAAACGATCGCTGACTTGGCAAAGACTTATCAGATCGAGGCCATCGCTATCGGAAATGGCACAGCCAGCCGTGAGACAGAGGAATTGGTGAGATCCCTCGACATAGACAAGAAGATTCCCGTGGTGATGGTTAGCGAGTCCGGTGCCTCTGTGTATAGCGCATCCGATATCGCTCGCAAGGAATTCCCGAATCATGACGTCACAGTACGCGGTGCCGCGTCCATCGGTAGGCGCTTGATGGATCCACTGGCCGAGTTGGTCAAGATCGATCCCAAATCCATCGGTGTCGGACAATACCAACACGACGTTGATCAAGGCATGCTCAAACAATCCCTCGACGATGTCATTGAGCACTGTGTCAATGCCGTTGGCGTTGAGGTGAATACTGCGAGCGTGCCATTGCTATCGCACGTATCTGGCCTGGGACCCAAGTTGGCCGAGAATATCGTGGCGCATCGTGATGAAAACGGACCCTTTCAGAAGCGCTCCCAGCTGAAGAAAGTGGCCCGCGTCGGCCCGAAAGCCTTTGAACAGGCTGCCGGCTTCCTACGCATCCATGATGGCAAGGATCCATTGGATGCGAGTGCCGTACACCCGGAAAGCTATGGCATCGTGCGTCAAATGGCCAAAGATCTTAACTGCTCTGTGAAGGAGTTAATCGATCACCCTGATCTTAGAGATACCCTAAATCTGGATCTCTATGTCACCGAAATCGTTGGTTTGCCAACATTGACCGACATTCTAAGCGAGTTGGCTAAGCCAGGACGCGATCCTCGCGAATCGTTTGAGGTCTTCTCCTTTGCCGAAGGCATCAACGAGATCAAAGACCTGGTCGAGGGAATGAAACTGCCTGGAATCGTCACCAATGTCGTCAATTTCGGCGCATTTGTTGATATCGGTGTCCATCAAGATGGCCTCGTTCACATCAGCCAACTGGCTGATAAATTTGTGAAGGATCCCTCAACAATCGTGAAAGTTGGTCAACACGTGACTGTCACTGTCATGGAAGTCGACATGGCCCGCAACCGCATCGCTCTGTCCATGAAGAAACAGTCGAAGTAGCTCTCGCGAGCAACCATTTGATCAAGACAATATCATGCCTTATCCTGTGTTTCATGAATACTCAAGACACATCCGTCTTGCCGGAAATCATGTCCTATGACCTCCAAGTGAAAGTTTGGGCCGATGAAGTTCCCATTCAAGTGGAAGGCGATCTCAAGGTGCGGAATCCAGATTCAATTCCACTCAAGCGCCTCACACTTCATTTACACCCAGAGCTCGCCGTCACATCGATACTCAATCAAGATAGTAAACTGATCGAGTATGAGACAGAGGTAGCCTCTCATGACTGGTCATACTCAAAGGCTCTTTCTTCCCATACTCTCATACTGCCAGAGCCCATTGCCTCCGGCGATACGCAAGTTCTCCATCTCTCCTATGAAGGATCGTTCTCACCTTCCTCCCTTCGGAGCCCATCGGATTTCATGCGAATCGATAGAGAGGGCGCGTATTTGCGAGGGCTCGGCTACTCTTTGTGGTTCCCCGTAACAGTCCAAGATGGGTATGACTTAGCATCCCACTTCCGCATCCAACTTGATGTTCCCTCGGAATGGGAGGGCGTTGCGTTCGGAGATAGGGAACGAGTCGTGCAATCAGGACAACGCAATATCTCATGGTGGAGAACCCTGAGCAAATTCAAGCTCTTGCAGGCTCAATTGATCGCCTCTCCCCTAGATATCAGCGAGGGGAGCAACTTGTCCGTATTCGCTCTGCCCGAGAACTCTACATCTTCATCCCGGCTTATTGAATTCGGAGACCGGCTTCTTCACTTCTTTAACAGCAACTACGGATCCAATGCCAAGGCTAGCCGCGCCTACATTGTTGAAACCTGTCCATATGGCTGTATCGCATCCGGGAACGTAATCGGCTTGTCTACAGAAGTAATTCAGAGTGTTGGAAGCGGTGATATCGATTTCGAAACATACGATCTCATTGCTCATGAACTTGTCCATGGTTTCGTTACGCCTCTAATCGATCGAAATGCTCCGGGAGCAGCACTCCTGCTTGAGGGATTTCCCTCCTACTTCCACGTTCCCGCAGTTACAGATGCGTTGGGGTCAAGTTACTATGAATGGTTCTTCCGACGCGCTTGGCTCAGCTACCAGGATGGAACTAGGCTCCAGACACAAGACAGCAAGAACATGGCAATCCCAATTGACAAGCCCCTGCTTGAGATCAGAATTGACGAGATTCCTCACTACAAGGACAGGTTTCTTCTCTCTGACCGGGTTCCGATTCTTCTTAATCGGCTTCGCCAGATCGTCGGAGCTCCTGCGTTTTTCGAGGCCTGCAAGGAGTTCTTCCTGTTTGCCTCTACTCATCATGTGACCATTGCTGACTTCTTTAACACGCTTGAAGTGCATTCTCAAAAAGATTTATCAGGGTTCTGCGCACGCTGGTTCTCTTCCACCGAGCTCCTACCCGATCACTGGACTCAATTGTCGTTGAATGACTAGACTCTCGTATGAAACGCATTCCGATGTCTCTACAATTGACGCCTCAAACCCACGTTCGAGAGTGGCCGGCTCGCGCTGTTCAAGCAGAAGACTCAAATGACCTAGCCATCCTTCTCTATGCCGCATTTCGCGGGACCATCGATGATGAGGGAGAGCCGTTCTCTGCCGCGGTTCGTGAGATCGAAAAGACAATGGCTGGAGACTATGGGCACTTGATCCCTGAATGTTCCTTTGTCATCCAAAGTGGCGAGTTCATCTCTTCAGCGTGTCTGATCAGTTGGTACGAACCCGTTGAGGGTCCATTCGTTGTCTTCACCATGACGCGGCCCGAATCAAAGGGCCAAGGGTTGGCTCGATTCTTACTCCAGGAATCGATCAATACCCTCTTCGAGCGCGGAGACAGGCAACTCACGCTCATCGTAACGGAGGGCAATCAGCCCGCCCAGCACTTGTACGAATCGCTTGGCTTCAAGGCGCTGAAGGACGAGTAATCCTTCATCCGCGGACAACTTCGGTATAATCCAACTCTGCTGTCGCGTGACATTGTCACTTGCGCCTGTAGATCTCACATTTAGGAGGCTGCCATGAGTAGCAATCAGACAACCATGGAAAAAGTCGTCGCACTATGCAAGCGACGTGGATTCATCTTTCAATCGAGCGAGATCTACGGCGGTATCGGAGGCTTTTGGGATTACGGTCCGCTCGGCGTCGAGCTGAAACGAAACGTCAAGGATGCATGGTGGCGAGATATGGTTTCGGGGCATGATGACACAACAGCTCCAACCGAAGCCTTGGATCGCTATTCTATGGTGGGATTGGACACAAGCATCATCATGCATCCACAGGTGTGGAAAGTCAGTGGTCACTATGACCTGTTCTCCGACGAATTCGTTGACTGCAAGACGTGCAAAGCCCGCTTCCGATCCGATCAATTGCATGACAGCCAGTGCCCAAACAAGCCGAGTAAGAAGCCTGGCGAGCATGCTGCTTGTGATCTGACAGAGCCCCGTGAGTTCAATCTAATGTTTAAGACCTATGTCGGAGCCTTGATTGATCCCAAGGCGGAAGCCTACTTGCGTCCAGAAACAGCCCAGGGGATCTTCGTTAACTTCAAGAATGTGATGTCGACATCACGTGTGAAGGTGCCGTTTGGTGTGGCTCAGATCGGCAAATCGTTCCGTAATGAAATCACGCCGCGAAATTTCACGTTCAGGTCTCGTGAATTCGAGCAAATGGAGATCGAGTTCTTCTGTTCACCAGAAAGCTCCCAGGATTGGTACAGCTACTGGCGTGACAGACGTGTTGCCTGGTATGTGTCCCTTGGATTGAAGTCAGAAAAGCTCCAGCTGCGCGAGCATGAGGCAGATGAACGTGCCCATTACAGCTGTGGCACTGCCGATATCGAGTATGCCTTCCCATTCTTGGAAGACGGAGAATATGGCGAGCTTGAGGGCGTTTCGCACCGTGGTGATTTCGATCTTCGCAGCCACATGGAGGGGAAACTCATCCGTGAGGGCGATGAGCTTGTGGTTGAGCGCAATGAGCATGGTCAACCCGTTCACCCAGGAAGCGGCAAGGATCTCTCGTACTTCGATGACAAGACGCAGACCAAGTTCATTCCCAATGTCATCGAACCGTCAGCGGGCGCTGACCGAGCCACGTTGGCCTTTCTCTGCGAAGCCTATCATGAAGATGCTATTCCCGATGAGAAGGGTGTGGCCCAAGAGCGCGTCGTCCTGCGCCTCCATCCTCGATTGGCACCCGTCAAGGCGGCCATCTTCCCGTTGGTCAAGAAAGACGGTCAGCCTGAATTCGCCTCCGATATCTATCGCGAGCTGAAGCAACGGTGGAATGTGTTCTATGACGAAAAGGGGTCGATCGGAAAACGCTATCGACGGCAAGATGAATCGGGAACGCCATTCTGTGTAACTGTCGACCATCAAACCATGGAAGACGGCACTGTCACCCTTCGAGATCGCGATACCACAACTCAAGAACGGGTGAAGGCAACCGATTTGGCAAGCATTATTGCCGAACGCCTCCATATCTGACATGAAAGCGCCTTATGCAGGCATCACGTTTCTAACGCACGAAAACTTTGAAGCCGGGGACCACTTCTATCGAGAGGTCCTCGGCCTTCCTTTGATCGAAGACCAAGGATGGGCCCGCGTTTACCGCATTCACGGATCGTCCCACGTAGGAATCGTCAAGGCGCGCCGCGGCCCTGTTGAGGCACCCATAGGTTCGGGAACCCTCATCTCCATCGTTGTCGAGGATGTCGATGCTTGGTACGAGCACCTGCAGAATGAAACATCGATTGAAATCATCGCGCCTCCTTCCATGGTGGCCGACATCCCCGTCTATAGTTTCTTCCTCAAGGATCCGGGTGGCTATGCCATTGAAATCCAGGCATTCACAGACGAAGCCGCACAGCAACGCTTCGGCCATATCTCAGCGCAATTGCACAATTCCCCTTGTGACTGCGACTGTGGATCGGCGGGCCATGGCTGTTGCAAGGAGGAGTCATGACAGACGATCAATCCATTCGCATCATCGCGCTGGATTACATCGAAGGCTGGTACACGGCAGATGGCGCGAGAATGACCCGTGCCCTATCTCCTCACTTGGCCAAGCGCCGCATCGTATCTCACGACGAAATCTGGCATGTCGACAAGCCATGGATGGTTCAGGCAACTGCTGACGGCAAGGGAAGGATCGAGGTGCCCAGCAAAGGAAAGAAGGACATCACGATTCTCGACCAAACGGCAACAATGGCTTCTGTGAAGATCGTGTCTGAGAAATTCATTGACTACCTACACCTTGCGAAATGCAACAAGACGTGGTCAATTGTGAATGCACTGTGGGACTATCCGGAGGAATGAGAGGACACGAGCATCATTGCAGGCCCTCAGGCGGTTTCAAGAAATGGCTCTTTCCTGCTCTGCCTCCGCCAAGAGGTTTTCCCTTGTCGTCTTCTTCATAGCCGACTTCCTTAGACGCTGCCGAATGGGCGAACCTGTGCGAGAAGATCCGATTGCCGGATCCTCTTATGGAGGATTGATGATCAAGGCTTAATCCTTCCCCAAGAAGGAAGCTGTCGATCTCTTCAAGTGCCTGCTGCTTTACTCTTCTGGCTACGATGGCTCGGAGATGTGTTCCCGATTGTAGTGACATCAACCATTGTTTGCCTCACCCTCTCACGACCACTCTCACACACACGGAAATTTCACACCTAAGAAGTAGACTGCTCCCTAAGCCATGGAGATTTGCTTTAATTGGGGAGGTTGTATGCAAATTTGCCGCCGCACTACTGCTCTATCGGGAAGAATAGACTCGCTAAAGTATCGCCTTTGCTTTTGTGGGAGCTCCAAATGACTCGCGTTCACTCTGGTTGCTCAAAGAACGTCTTCGTCTTTCTGTTTCTCGTTGCCATCGGCGTTGCGCTGTCTGCCGAGATAGCGACATCTGAGTCTCTGTCTTTTGAGCGAGTTGGCCAATATGGCACTGCGCGCACATTTCAAGTGTCTCTTGGAGATCTTGATGGTGACGGGGATCTGGATGCCGTCTTCGCCAACATTCCTCAGAGAAGTGAAGTCTGGATGAACGACGGAACCGGTCGTTTCACGAATGCATACAAGCGCATTGGAGACAACGCCCGCGGAATGGGAATCGGAGACCTGGACGGGGACGGGGATCTTGACTTGATGATGTCACCTGCCAGCAGCTCAATCCCCAGCCGCGTTTATCTCAATGATGGATCCGGTGGATTCACAGTCGCGGCGCAGGATCTCGGCGATACTACGATCCCCGCCAATTGCATGTCACTGTTCGATGTTGAGGGAGACGGAGACCTAGATGCCGGAATCTACTATCCCTTGAGCCAACGTCAGACCCGCCTCTATCTCAATGATGGGATTGGCCATTTCACCGCCACGGACCTCAGACTTCCGGGGATAGCCATTTGGGGCGACCTTGATGGAGACGGAGATATGGACGCAGTCAGCCTTCAACACGAGCAAACAGGTCGTGGCTACAAGGTCTTTATGAACTCAGGCAACACCGAATTTCAGGAGACACAACACATAGCAGCTCCGAGTCTCTTCGATCCCGAGGGCGCTTTTCTAGGCGATCTGGACGGCGATGGAGACCTCGATCTCGTAGGGAGTGGAGGGCCCCCTCAGCGATCTCCTCTCACCGTCCTCATGAACGATGGAACGGGTGTATTTGCGCTTGCTCCTGCCACTGACTTTGTGTGTCCTTCCGGAAGGATTGCCCTTGGAGACTTCAATGGCGATGGAGCAGTCGATGCGTTTGTCAGTTGTATGGAGCAGCCACCGATGATCGGTCTCGGTGATGGGGCGGGAGGTTTTGTCGACTCAGGACTTGAATTGGGCAGCAGCGGCATGTCAGGAGTTCCCGCTGTCGGAGACCTCGACGGAGACGGAGATCTCGACATCGTCACAGCGGGCTACGGACACGACGGTGGTCCTAACGAAGTGTGGTTGAATGGTCTGCGATAGAGAAATGTCCTATCTGCTCGCTCCCGAACGCAGGAGGCTTTGACTTGCGAGACCTGAGGAGGCTTTCAAATGATCCGCTCTGCCCGTGTTCAGTTTCAAGTCCTGTGCACCATCCTGGTTGTCACAGCAATCAGCTTGTCCCTGTTCGCCGAGACAACAACATCCGAATATCTATCGTTCATCAGGGATAGGCAGTATGGCCATTCCGTAACCTTCCAGGTTGCACTCGGAGATCTTGATGGTGACGGCGATCTGGACGCTGTCTTCTCAAATACACACTCGCGTAGTGAGGTTTGGATGAACGACAGAGCTGGGGGTTTCAGGAACGCCTACAAGAACATCGGAAACGAAGCCCATGGTGTCGGAATCGGAGACTTGGATGGAGATGGGGATCTGGACTTGCTGCTGACACCCGCCAGTAACTCGGAGTCCAGCCGCATCTATCTCAATAACGGATCCGGTGGATTCACAGCCGCAGCGCATGATCTCGGCGACACCGCAACCACCGCCTATTGCGTGTCTCTGTTCGATGTTGAGGGAGACGGAGACCTAGATGCCGGAATCTACTCTTTCGAGAACCAACGCCAGAGCCGCATCTATCTCAATGATGGGACCGGCCGCTTCACCGCTACGGACCTCAGGCTTCCTGGATTGGCCACGTGGGGCGACCTTGATGGGGATGGAGATGTAGACGCCGTCTGCCTCCAACACGAGCAAGCTGGCGGTGGCTACAAGGTCTTTGTGAACTCAGGCAACGCCGAATTCCAAGAGTCTCAGCACATCACAGCTCCTAGTCCATTCCTTCCTGAAAGCACTGCTTTGGGAGATCTGGACGGCGATGGCGACCTCGACCTCGTAGGAAATGGAGCGGTTTTTCAGGGTTCTCCTCTCACCGTCCTCATGAACGATGGAACGGGTGTATTTACGCTCGCACCTGCCTCTGATTTCGCGAGTCCGGCTGGAAGGATTGCCCTAGGAGACTTCAATGACGATGGTGCGGTCGATGCGCTTATCAGTTGTATGCAGCAGCCACCGATGGTCGGGCTCGGTGATGGAGCTGGAGGTTTTGTCGACTCAGGACTTGAATTAGGCAGCAGCGGCATGTCGGGAATTCCCGCTGTCGGCGACCTCGACGGAGACGGAGATCTCGATATCTTCACCGCGAGCTACGCCCAAGACGGTGGTCCCAACGAAGTGTGGTTGAATGGGACCCGATAGAAGAACGCCCTATCTGATGGCTCCCGAACGCAGGGGGCTTCGACTTACGAGACCTGAGGAGGCCTTCAAATGATCAGCGTTGCTAGCATTCAGTTCCGAATCCTGTTCACCATCATGGTTGTCACAGCGACAAGCCTGTCTCTGTTTGCCGAGACCGCGATGCCCGAACACCCGTCGTTCATCAGGGATGGGCAGTATGGCTATTCCGCGACGTTCCAAGTTGCACTCGGAGATCTCGATGGTGATGGCGACCTCGACGCCGTATTCGCCAATATGCATGCAAGAAGCGAGATTTGGGTGAATGGCGGGAATGGCCGTTTCACGAATTCTTACAAGAACATCGGGAGCGAAGCTCATGGAGTTGGAATCGGCGATCTCGACGGAGATGGCGATCTCGATCTCGTGCTAACGCCGGCCAGTGACTCGGAAGCCAGCCGTATTTACTTCAATGATGGAACGGGCAGGTTCACTCTCGCAACGCATGATCTTGGGGACACTTCAATTGCCGCGAATTCCGTCGAACTTCTTGACGCTGACAATGATGGAGACTTAGACATCAGCGTCTACTACTTCGCCGGCCAGCGACATTCCCGTCTCTACTTGAATGATGGTGCGGGCATATTCGCTGTGGCAGACCTACGATTCCCAGGCATAGCAACATGGGGCGATATCGATAACGATGGCGATGTCGACGCTGTCTGTCTTCAACATGAGCAAAACGGATCTGGATACAGGATCTTCTTGAACATCGGAGAACCCGGATTCGAAGAGTCTCAACACATTGATGCCCCCGTGTTCTTCTCCCCAGGAAGCGGAGACTTGGGAGACGTGGACGGCGATGGAGACCTTGATCTCGTCGCTAGTGGAGGGCCGTCTTTAGATTCTCCGCTAACCGTACTCTTGAACGATGGGACAGGCACCTTCTCCTACGAACCTCTAAACTCGTTTTCTGCTCATGGAGGACGGATTGCCCTCGGTGATTTCAATGGAGATGGGGCTGCAGATGCCTATGTCGGATGCATCGACTATCCCAAACTCATTGGACTCAGCGATCGCGCAGGTTCATTGATTGATTCAGGCCTCCAATTGGGAAGCAGCGACATGGCGGGAATGGGTGCTCTTGGCGATCTTGATGGGGATGGAGATCTCGATCTATTCGTGGCCATTTATGGACAGGGAGGCCCGAACCAGGTCTGGCTGAATACAACGGAATAGTGCCCTAGTTGGGGTACTTCGAGATCACTCGTCGAAGCGTATTCACTCCACGGAATGTCGTTCGTATCCCAAGCCTTCGCTCCATCACAGCACTGGAAAATGTGGATTGGCTCTGCTTGACGGAACAGAGCCAATATACCTCACGTCCATGACTGACAAAAGAATCGACGTCTGTTTCCAAAGCCATCAGCGTGCATGTTTGCTCATCACTCAAGGGTTTGGAAAGGAATGCGATCCCGAATGATGCCGCCTTGTCCAGTGTGTGTTGAGGGAAGGCTTCGTAGTCGACAATACTCGCGAGCTCATGCAGTGATCGGACGAATGTGGACACCTCATAGCCAAGAGCAGCCTGAAGACCAGAAGCTATTGTTGTTTCCACTGCCATGCCATTCTCTTCAACAGACTCGAACAATACGTTTCCACTTGCAATGAAGGTTTCGACAGCCAAGAAGCCAAAGGATTCGAATAGCTCTTTCAACTGAGACATCTTGACTCTTCGGCCTCCTACATTGATGGCTCGAAGAAATGCGACAGAACGGATCATGCCTAAGAGTACTATGGAAGATTGTCCCATCGCCACAACAGGACCAAGAATGTGCTGGCGTTCACGCGTGACACCTCGGTGTTATGCCACGTCCTAATTCTCTTCGGAGGTATCAGAGATTTGATCGCCTTGATGATCAATGACCTGCTGAAATCGATCTTCTCGATCAGAATCTTCTTTGCCCTTACCTGGCCGCTGAAGAACCATATATATGCCCGCACCAATACCACCAAGCATGGCTCCCCATAGAGGGGCAAGAAGTCCATACCCTCCTGCATCGAATGCTACCGCAAACTGAGCTGTGGTTACGGCAATACCTGTGATTACACTGCCTGTAATGAGCCAGACAACCGATTTTTCCTCTCCTCTCCGGTTAGAAAACCACCCGTACATGGCGCCCGCAAAAACGCCCACTGTACAGTTGAGGATAACGACGAGAATCGCTAAAACAGGAACCCGTGTAATCAGGTGATAGATTCCGATGACTGGAACGCACACGGCGCAGGAAAGTAGGAAGGCGAGCATGGTCCTCCTCTAAACATGGGCGGTCTGAACGCAACACATTATACTGAAAGTGGCTCTCCAACCTAGCCCGGATTCTCGTATCTGAATGCGCCCGAGTTTTAGTTGCAGTCTGTGCTTGCATCGTTCATCCTCTTTTCACTCACAAGCAGGGAGGTCGCGCGAATGACAGCACAGATACGCCAGGAATCTCTCCGTTACTACGCCAATGCTGGTCCGGTCACAGACATCGAGAAGTACCGCGAATTCGTGGATTGGCTTACCGCTGATGTGCGCGCCATCTTCCAGGTGGTCCAGGGAATTCTTGTCCACGATGGCTGGTTGAAGGCTTATGGCATCGAATTCAATGATGCTCAGCGCTATGACTTCAATAGCTTGACTATGGAAACCGTGCTGGACAAAGCCGTTGAACTTGGGGGCAAGTCACTGTCTATTCCTCGTGCCCCTGACAAGCGCGTCATCGGTTGTTGTCGTGAGTTCGCAACCCTGATGACGGCTCTCCTTCGTGCAAAGGGCACTCCCGCACGCAGTCGGTGCGGATTCGCCGCCTACTTCGACGACTCACCCACATGGGTAGACCATTGGGTGTGCGAGTATTGGAGTACAGAGCAATCTCGCTGGATACTGGTAGATCCTCAAATGGATCCGTTTCAGCAGAGCGTCCTGTCTCTGTCGTTCTCCCCTCTCGATATCCCACGATCACAGTTCTTAACCGGCGCAGAAGCATGGCTGGCGTGCCTAGAGGAGCGCTTCGATCCAGAACATTTCGGCATAAGCGGCAATTCGGCTGAGTACAATCTGGAGACACTCTTTGGCCTATGGTTTGTTCGCGGTAACCTACTGCGCGATTTTGCATCGCTCAACAAAGTAGAGACTGTGCCATTGCTCATGCGCTTGTGGCGAGGTCTCTCTTGGGATTCTTGGCGATTGGCAAGGATGTCAGATGAGAAACTGACTGCCAATGATCAATCCCTTCTCGATCAAATGGCTCGATTTGCCACGTCCCCCGACGTCCATTTCAACGAACTCCGTGCGCTCTACCAGTCCAACAAAGAGCTTCAGCCCGGGGACAAGATCCTAAGATATGAGTAATCTCTGAGTCCCCAATGACTAGGCTTGTCAGAGTTCGTTCTTCTACTCAGCAAATACAAGCGCTCCAACACAGTAATCGAGCATCTGTGGATGATGAACCTCCCCAATCGATGTCGTGAAACTGACCACATTGGGAGCCAAGTACTTGAAGCATTCTTCTGCCGAGATGAGGCCATCGTTGTTGCCATAGACATCGGCTAGACCGTTCATGGCATCGAGCAAGTAATACGTGAACACACCATGTCGGAAGCTGGCCCACTCAATGGAGTATTCGTAGTCAGCAGACGCAGAGATCACGACAACACTGCGATTGAGATCCCCAAGATCCTTCGCGCTCGTGGATGCATCGCGAACGAGGTCTTCACCAAGACCAACACCGACCGATTGAGGGGCAATCTCACCATCGGATTGTCCGCGGATGAGCCCTCCTGAGTAGCAGGCATCCACAAGTACAAGAAGTTGCCCCACAGGCACGTCGCTTAGCAGGGCGGCCAGCCAATCGTCAGTCATGTCAACATCGATGAAACAAAGGGCTTCATCAATACCATCTGATTCATCGAAGGGCATCATGTCCATCCACTGGCTGCCATGACCAGAGTAAAAGACCACCAACACATCGTTCGGCGTCGCTCGCGCTGAAATCGCGCTGAGTGCAGCAATGAAGTTCGTCGTAGTTGCATCGCGATTCAGCAAAAGAGCGATATTGTCGGCGTCCCACATCCCCGGAGACTGCAAAAGCAGATTCGCGAAGTCCCAAGCATCATCATCTGTATATTGCAGAGGATTGCTGTAGTAATCGGCAATGCCGACGACAACAGCATAGTACGTACGGGACTGTTCGTTCACTTCAATGTCTAAGTACGCACCAGCAATGCCGCCCCATCCATCATCCACAGTGAGTTCAACGCGATAGGTACCAGGACCTGCGAATCGATGTGAACACGTTTCGCCAGCTCCTGCGGTGCCATCTCCGAAATCCCATGCAAACGACAACTCGTCCCCAGCATCCGCATCAGATGACGTTGTCGCATCGAACCAGACATCAAGTGGGGCAGCACCCGTGCCAGGAGTAGCCGTAAAATGGGCAACGGGATCTGTATTGAACCAAGACATGCAGCCACCCAACAACAAGGTAATGAGAAGCAACACCAAGAGAAGCGCCATACGTGGCATTTGAAGATTCATTCTCATGTTCTAACCATACCATGGATTCCCAGTTCTCAAAACCCCTGGATGCTCGCGTCCGAATACCCCCCCCACTCACCACAGTCTTGGAGCATCGAGGGAACTACCTCTGCCTTGATTTGGATATTGTCTAAAGTTATACTTCGTCCTGATGCCAAACACAGAGCGTTCAGACAAACTGAGAAAACTGGGACTGACCCCGACGATTCAGCGCCTGGCTGTTCTGGATTGCTTGGAAAAGACAACAAAGCATCCAACAGCAGATCAGGTTCTTGCTGCGGTTCGCGAGACGTTTCCTTCTGTTTCCAGAGGCACGATCTACAACACGCTGGAGGCATTGGCCCGAGTCGGCCTCATTCTCCGAATCACTGTCGATCCAGCAGTCGCCCGCTATGACGCTGACCTTGGACCACATGCCCATTTCCGCTGTCGAATATGCAGCGTGGTTTATGACGTCAAGATGGATGAAGAGTTCGATCTGGACGAATACGTCGAGGGTCATCACGTAGAAGCTGTCCGCGCCTATGCCTACGGCGTCTGCGAGCGATGTCTGACGAAAGACAATGGCGAACCGACGAAGAGCAACTCAGAGAAGGCGTCAAAGACGGCTTCTCCAAGCAATTCACCGTCCGAAACTTTCCAGAGAAATCCAAAGGATTTCTCCAACGAACCGACGAAGGAGGTTCGCAATGCCAGAACTTCCTGAAGTCGAAATCTTCGTTCGCGGACTACAACCCATTGTGGGGTCGACGATGGTTCATACAGAGGTCATCGATGCTCGCCTGAACCTGGACGGATCAAATCTCGCCAACGCAAGAATTGCGTCTGTTGAGCGCCGAGGTAAACACATTGTCATCGGCACGAGTGATCGCGGAGATCTTGTCGTCCACCTTCGAATGTCAGGTCGCCTACGGTTAGCGAGAAGTGAACGAGAGTCCAAGTACACGCGATTGATCCTCCACTTGGATTCCGGGGATTGCGTCTACTTCATCAACCCTCGACGACTAGGTACGGCCGCCCACTATCCGAAGGGATTCACCCCTGATTTGGGTATCGAACCATTGACCGCCGCCTTCACCATCGAGTCACTGGCGGCCCTGGCGACTAGATCTCATTCCCCTATTAAGACATTCTTGTTGGATCAACGGAAGATTGCAGGAATAGGCAACATCTACGCTTCAGAAGCACTCTGGCGTTCAGGCATTGCTCCTACAAGGGAAGCCACCTCTCTCTCACGAGAGGAAGTTGCTCTCTTGCACAAGGACCTCGTATCGGTGTTGAATGATGCGATTGACGGACAGGGAACAACGATTGGGAATAGCGTGTCAGATTATCACCCGGATGTTGGAGAGCAAGGAGAATTTCAAACCCATCTGTCTGTCTATGGCCGCGAATCCGAGCCATGTGAGCGTTGCGGAACCATCGTCGTTCGTATGAAACAGGCCGGAAGATCAACCTACTACTGCAGTGAATGTCAATCATAAAGAACTCAAAGAAACCTCAAAGGAGGCAACACGCACAATGAATCTCAAAGGAACGCAGACCGAGAAGAACTTACTGACGGCATTTGCCGGTGAATCCCAAGCCCGTAACCGCTACACCTACTTCGCGTCGAAAGCAAAGAAGGAAGGCTACATTCAGATGCAGGCGATCTTCGAAGAAACGGCCAATCAGGAAAAGGAACATGCCAAGAGGCTGTTCAAGTTTCTCCAGGGTGGCGAAGTTGAAATCACAGCTGCTTTTCCGGCTGGTGTTGTTGGCTCAACGCTTGAGAATCTGAAGGCTAGCGCTGGTGGCGAGAACTTCGAATGGACAACCATGTATCCCGAATTCGCCCAAGTCGCCAAAGATGAGGGACTTGTTGAAATCGCAGCTGTGTTCACAGCCATCGCTAACGCAGAAAAGCAGCATGAAGCCCGCTATCTCGGGTTGGCCAAGAACATCGAAACCGAAACGGTATTCGCCAAGTCGGAAGCTGTCGTATGGCGCTGCCGCAATTGTGGATACCTCCATGAAGGGACCTCGGCTCCTGGCTTGTGCCCTGCATGCGCACATGAGCAGGCTCACTTCGAGCTGCTGGGAGAAAACTGGTAAACGCCAACTCGTTCGTTGAACGAGTTGGGTAGAGAAGACACTCGCTGAGTGTCTTCTCCAGATTGATGAGCAGAAGTCCTTAAGTAGGGGAATCAGCCTCCCGGTAGGGGTGGCTCGGCCCCCAACACGGATGGCAATGAGGCTTGGATGAAGGGTTTCCTTCATGAAACAGAGGAGCACTATGATTACTCAACGAATTCAAGACGTAATGAACGAGCAGATTAAGCACGAGACGTTTTCTGCTTATCTCTATTTTTCCATGGCCGCCTACTTCCATTCCAAGAGCCTCAATGGCATGGCTCAGTGGATGAAGGCGCAGGCACAAGAAGAGTTCGCACATGCACTCCGGTTCTTCAATCACATCAATGATCGTGGTGGCCGTATCGAATTCCAGGCTTTGGAGAAGCCTCAAGCAGACTGGGATTCTCCACTTGCTGCATTCAAGGCGGCTCTACAGCATGAGGTATTTATTACCGGCAAGATCAACGATTTGGCCAAGCTGGCTGATGACGAAAACGATCGTGCTGCTGGCATCATGCTACAGTGGTTCGTAACCGAGCAGGTTGAGGAAGAAGATACCGTGTCTACTGTCATTGATATGCTTGAACTCATCGGCGATTTCGGACATGGACTTCTGATGGCAGATCGCGAACTGGGCGCACGTATTGCGGGTCCGATCCTTCCACCCGAAGACGCATAGAAGGGAATTCCATGACGTTCAATTATGTAACTGAGCCTGGACCGATCAATGTGGCCTTGTTTCAAGTCACACATGGTTTGTATATTCTGACGACCAAGGCTGGGACCCGGATCAATGGACAATGCCTCGATGCCCTCATGCAGGTCACCAATGCGCCACCACGCGTCGTAGTTGGCGTCGGCAACAAATCGTTGACGCACGACATGATCTGCGAATCCGGACAGTTCTGTATCAGCGTACTTGATCGAGGGAATCCCGCTTGCGGTGACATCGTACGGCGATTTGGATTCCAGTCGGGCCGAGATGTGGACAAGTTTGCTGATTTTGAGCATGAACTGAACGAGCAAGGGATTCCGTACTTGTCCGATGCTGTGGCTGTCTATTCATGCACAGTTGTTCAAGAGAAGACCGTCGATTTGGGAACGCATTCGCTGTTTGTCGGCTCCGTAGATCGCGCTGGAACACGAGGAGATGGCGAACCGCTAACCTACAACGAGTATCGCAACACGTTGCGCAAGCAAAGGAGCTAGTCAATGGATAAATGGGTATGCACAGTATGTGGGTATGTTTATGATCCGGCAGTTGGAGATACAGCCAACAATATTACTGCGGGAACAGCTTTTGAGAGTTTGCCCGAAGATTGGGTCTGTCCAGAATGTGGTGTAGGTAAGGAGTTCTTTGAGAAGCAGTAAACGGGAACGCGTTGCGTTCCTTCGGGTTCATTCGAGAAAGAGTCAAATGCAAGGACTCTTTCTCTGGTTTGGGTAGCTAATGGAACGGGAACGCTGCACGTTCCTGAAAGAACGGCCCCTTCGCGGTCTGTTCTTTGGTTGGAGAAGAATAGAGCTGTCTGGGCCAGGGAGCGCATAGAGATCCTTTAGAGAACGGCACACATGTGTGTCGAGTTCTCTGAATGATGATGTATTGGTAACGAGATGGGACAAGGTGCAAAGGAGGCGGAATGAAAGCTAGAGAAATCAGGCCCGGCATCTCATGGGTGGGGGCCATCGATTGGGAACGTAGGTTGTTCGACGAATTGATCCCGACACCCGATGGCACCAGCTACAATGCCTATCTCGTTCGCGGAAGCGAAAAGACGGCGCTGATTGATACTGCCGATCCAGCCAAGTCCGAGGCCCTGCTTGCTCAGCTCGCTGACGTAAACAAACTCGATTACCTCATCATTCAACACGTAGAACAGGACCACTCGGGTTCAGCTCCACTCATTATCGAGAAGTATCCCGATGTTCAGATCTTTTCCAGTCCCAAAGCCAAATCGATGATTGTGGATCATCTCGGGATCCCTGAGGAGCGCATTCAGGCCGTTGAAGACGGAGAGACGCTTTCGTTAGGTGACTGGACATTCGAGTTCATCCACGCACCCTGGGTGCATTGGCCTGAAACAATGCTAACGTACCTTCGTGAGGAGAAGGTTCTCTTCACCTGCGACATGTTTGGCTCCCACATGGCGACAGACGAGTTGTTTTCAGGCGACGGCTCCCAAGTGTGCGAGTCCGCCAAGCGCTACTACGCCGAGATTATGATGCCCTTTGCGAGCATCGTTAAGGGGCATCTGAAGAAGCTGGAGGCATATGAGATTGAGGTCATTGGACCCAGTCATGGGCCTGTGCATGATCATCCTCAATGGATTCTCGACGCCTATCATCATTGGACTCACGATGAACCTAAGAACCTGGTCGTGATGCCCTACACGTCAATGCATGAGTCCACCGCACTGATGGTGGATCACATGATCGAAGCACTCAATGATCGTGGCGTTCACGTTCACTCGTTCCATATGTCCAAGACCGACATTGGTGAGTATGCCATTCACCTAGTGGACGCAGCCACGGTCATATTCGGAACACCTACTGTCCTCGTGGGACCACACCCAAGTATCGTGTTTGCCGCCTATTTGACAGCGGCGCTTCGGCCCAAGTTGCAGAATGCGGCCGTGATCGGCTCCTATGGATGGGCGGGGAAGGCAGCTGAGAAGACCAAGGAACTATGTGGCACGCTAAAGGCAGATTGGATGGACCCAGTATTTACCAAAGGCGCACCAACTCAAGAAACCTACGATCGCTTGGACCAATTGGCCGATGAAGTCGCGGCCCGCCACAAGGGACTCGAGCCAGGGGAGTAACATGAACGATCTAAGCATCTTCATCGTCGGATCAGCTGGCGAGGGTATCCAGACCGTTGGCGATGTCGTTGCACGCACGCTCTTGCGAAGTGGGATCAACGTATTTACAACCAAGGAATATGAGTCTCGAATTCGAGGAGGGAACAGCTCTTATCGCATCCGCGCAGCGGGTCCAAATGCCCCAAGACACGATGCCGATGTGATCCTTGCATTAAACCCACTATCTGCGGCACATTATGAGAACGCGGCGAGCTCGAGCTGCCTAGCACTAGGCGATATGTCTCCGGGTAGTGAAGGAATAGCCATTCCCTTCCAGGCACTTGCCAAAGAGCAGTTCGGCTCGCCTCTCTACGCCAATTCCATTGCCGCTGGAGCCCTCGGCGCCATCATTGGCTTGTCTCAGGGTATTCTCGAGATGGTTACTCGCGAACGATTTGGCAAGCTCTCTGAGGAGATCTTGGCCCTCAACACCAAAGCCATTGCCCTGGGCTACGACAAAGCATCTGCATTGCTCGATAACTCTCAGGCCATTTCCTTGGAATCATCCGATCGTTCACACACCTTTGCGTCTGTTCATGAGGTTATTCCGCTGGCTGCAGCTGCTTCAGGATGCCGATTCATGGCTGCCTATCCTATGTCTCCTGCTACGGGCATCATGACTGCCTTTGCTAAGGATCCGGAATTAGGTGTATTTGTGGAACAGGTTGAAGATGAGATTGCTGCCATCAACATGTCTCTGGCAGCCTCGGCAGCTGGTGCACGTGCCATGACGGCCACATCTGGTGGAGGCTTCGCCTTGATGACTGAAGGCGTCAGTCTAGCTGGGATGACTGAGACCCCACTGGTCATTGTCATCGCTCAACGACCCGGCCCTGCAACAGGATTGCCTACGCGAACAGCGCAAGAAGACCTGAACTTTGCCATTTACGGCGGCCACGGAGATTTCCCTCGCGCTGTCTTGGCGCCATCCAATCCCCAATCCGCGGTGAAAACCACCATCCAGGCGTTTGACTTGGCTGAGTCGTATCAGATGCCTGTCATTCTATTGACGGATCAGTTCTTGGCTGACAGCCACTTCAGTATGCCTGAGCTCGATATCCCTGAATCACCCGTCCCTACTGGATTGGCTGATCCTTCGGAAATCGACATCTATCAACGCTACGCGCTCACAGAAAACGGGATCTCTCCACGCCTTGCGCTCGGTCAGTCAGAGCATCTGGTCCTAGTTGATTCTGACGAGCATACAGAAGAGGGACACATCACTGAGGATTTGGATTTCGTTCGCCCAGCTATGGTCGAGAAGCGTCTGGAGAAGATGCGCCGGCTCAAGCGTGGGATTCCCCTGCCTGATAGGTATCGTACAGAAGACGCAGACACTGTCCTCATTGGCTGGGGGTCATCCCGCGCTGCCGTCAACGAAGCCGTAGATCTCCTCCGCAAGAATGGGGCAAGCGTCGGATCCTTACACTTCACAACGGTCTGGCCATTGCCACACCTTTCCTTGGATGAAAACACTGACTACTGGATGATCGAAGGCAACGCTACAGGTCAGTTTGCACGATTGCTGCAAGCGGAATTGGGCATCGATATCGTGGGCAAAATCGACCGCTACGATGGAATGCCCATCGATGCGGCGTCCATCATCGCTGAATTCACTGGCGAAGCATCGGAGGTCGTCTCATGATTCCTATCGAAGCCTATCGCACAGAGGCAGAGAATCAATGGTGTCCAGGCTGTCCTAATTTTGGCATCCAGACTGCCCTCAAACGCGCACTTGGAGCTCTCGATTTGGCCCCCCATCAGGTTTGTCTTGTATCGGGCATTGGCCAGGCTGCTAAGACGCCCCATTACATTGCTGCCAACGTTTTTAATGGACTTCATGGGCGATCGATTCCTGCTGCCATTGGCATTCAGATGGCCAATCCTCGTCTGAAGACGATTGTCACTTCTGGCGATGGCTGCATCTATGGCGAAGGCGGCAACCACTTGCTTCATGCGTTCCGACGGAATCCTGATATCACTGTGATTGTCCATGACAACCAAATCTATGCCCTAACCAAAGGGCAAGGATCGCCGACAACAAGGCGTGGCGAGAAGACGCGCATGCAGTTCGACGGCGTGGCCATCGACCCTTCCCAGATGCTGGCAACAGCGATTGTTCATGATTGCACATTCGTCGCACGCGGCTATGCCGGCGATCTTGACGGCTTGTCGTCAATCTTGGAGCGAGCCATCGCGCATCGTGGAATGTCTCTGGTCGATATCATCCAGCCCTGCATCACCTGGGGGAACCATCCGATTGCCTGGTACAAAGAACGTGCCATTCCCATTCCAGAGGACCATGATCCGACGAACAGAGATCTCGCGATTGCTCTCGCTCTGGAAACAACTGCCTCGTTCCCCATTGGCGTTCTGTATGAGAAGCCTTCTCGGGAGACGTTTGGAGAAGCCTATCGACAGAAAATGGGAAGCAGACCGTTGTTTGAGCTGCCACCGCTTGACGGGAATGTCATTCAGTCCCGCCTTGAGTTGATGCGGATTGATGCCACCTCGAAATCGCCAACCTAACAACAAGGAGCACGCAGAATATGATTGCCATCGGAACACCGCTTCCTGAATTTGAGCTAAACGATCAACACAGTACACCGATCTCCTCCTCAGCGCTTCGAGGAAAGAACATCCTTCTTTCATTTCACCCACTGGCATGGACTGGTGTGTGCCAACGTCAGATGGAAGCCCTAGAGATGAACGCGTCTGTGTTCGCGGATCTCGACACGCAGGCATTCGGCGTTAGCGTCGACTCGACCCCCTGCAAGAAGGCATGGGCCGAATCCATCAACATCACGAGCACACCCCTATTGGCCGATTTTTGGCCACACGGAGAGCTCGCACAATCATTGGGTATCTTTCGCGATGCAGACGGATTCTCCGAACGCGCCAATGTCATTGTCGATAAACACGGTGTTGTTCAGTGGATCAAGGCCTATCCCATCGGAGACTTGCCCGATCTAGAAGAAGTGTATCAAGTACTGAAGAATCTCAACTCGTAATCCAAATCAAAGCAAGATCCTAGGAGGCAACATGAAACTCGGAGAATTGATCAAGGGCGGAAGCCAGGAAGGCAAGGAAAAGCACGTACCGGTCATCGAGCTCATCAACTGCAACGAGTGTGGCCAAAACGCAGTCAAGGTGACTGTCGGCAAGGAAACGGCTCATCCCAATACCCTTGAGCATCACATCAAATGGATCGCATTGTTTGGCGTGAAGAATGGCGTGGCGGTTCACATTGGAACCTTCGATCTAGGCCCTACATTTGGCGTTCCTACAGTGGTCGCCCATGTGAATATGGAAGACCTAAGCGAGCTGATCGCTGTCGAGTACTGCAACCTGCACGGCCTCTGGGAATCATCGCTGTCTCTGTAGAGGTAACGGTGAGAAACAGGGGAGAGGTTCGTGTACTCGCAGAGTACTGCAACATTCATGGTCTCTGGGAATCATCGCTGTCGTTGTAGAGGCAACGGTGAGGAAATGGAGTCGGTTCCGAGTACTCGCAGAGTACTGAAACCTGCACGGCCTGTGGGAGTCTGCGTACTCGCTCTAGGAGCGAGTTCGGTAGAGAACGAGGGAGGACCCCTCGTTCTCTAGTTTGATAACGTAGCGATCCCTTCTCTTGAGAGCGCTTGTTGGGTCATGGATTTCTCATTCGTTCTACATGCAAGCGATCTATTGAGATAGGTATCTATCAGTGGGAGGAGTTCAAAATGGCAGAAGTGGGTAAGACGTATGTATGCGATCTGTGTGGTCAAGAAGTTGAGGTAAAGGTTTCAGGCGGAGGCACGCTGGTGTGCTGTGATGTGCCTATGCACGCGAAAGCATCCTGAAAGGATGCCTTCGGCAGAGAATGAGCGCTTCGCTCATTCTCTGGTCTGAGTAGATGGCGAGGTCTTGTCGCGACAGCGTTTCACCGTTTTCGTTCAACGAAATGGCTAGGCTCTTTGGTTAGTTGGTTGCTCGCTAGGAGGTTCTATATGGCGCAAATCCTGGAATCGATCACGATACGGCGGGCACGACGGGCGATTTCGGATCAGCCGATCAATCGGGCTGCTCTAGAGACGCTTCTCGCAGCAGCTCATCTGGCGCCTTCATGCGCCAACAACCAACCTTGGAGATTCGTCGTTGTAGACAAGGATCCAACGCTGACCGATGTCAAGGAACACCTTGCAGGTGGTAACTACTGGGCCAAGACTAGTCCGGGCATCATCGCTGTAGCATCGAAGGCCGATTTGGATTGCCAGATTCCGGATGGCCGCAATTACCACATGTTCGGCTGCGGAATGGCATCAATGAATCTTATGCTGCAGGCAACAGAAATGGGACTCATCGCGCATCCGATAGCTGGATTCAAACAGTCCCCGATCAAGGAGCTGTTGAGTATTCCCGACGAATTCACGCTGATCTCTCTCATCATCCTCGGACATCCCGCCAGCACCCGCGATTACCTCTCAGAGAAACACCAAGCCGCTGAGCTTGCGCCGCGCATGCGCAAGCCATTGACGCACATCAGTGCCTGGAATACGTTCTCCTCCCTAGAGGCTGACACAACCTGACACAAGAGAACGCTTCAGTCATGGCTAGTCAGAGAAGTGTTTCATAAGCTGCTGAAGTCGGTTGTTGCCTGGACGATCCACGGTCAGCGCATCTTCAAGAAGTTTCCTCGCCTCATCGCGCCGCTCGCTACGCGCAAGTGCAATCACGAGGTAGAAGACGATGCGCGCTGCGTGGGCGTAACGTTCCAACCCAACTTGGAGCAACTCGATCGCAGTATCTGCTCTGTCGGAATCGATCATCCGCTCCGCAATGGACTCGTACGCCGAGACAGGCAGCTCTATGGTGTACCCATACTGTTCGGAGAGCGCCTCATAGTGCGCCTGGACTCCGTCCAGACCAGACTCAATGATCTCATCGCTCGGCGTCCAATGCTCGTGAAGCGCGAGTAAACTCCGGCGGAATCCATCAAATGGACAATGTCCCTCATCCTCATGCACCCAGTGCCGAACATCGAGTGCAGGGCCGCCAACCTTGCGCAGCAGCTCGGCGAAATCATCACAATCCTTCTGGACGCCTTCCATATCATCATCGCCCGAGAAGATGGCGAAGAATTTGCGTGTCTCATCCCCAAGACCCGCCATCTCTGCACGCCCAAAAAGCTCTCGCTCACACGTGCCAACAGTCGGGCTGCTGGCAAAGAAGGCACCGAATCCATGCATCCCAGTAACCAGGGCATGAGCGACCGCAAGACCGCTGGCGGAGGTGCCTGACAACAGTCGATAAGGCTGCGTTCGAAATTCCGTCTCGATCGTCGGGACAAGCTCATCTGTCAGAAACGAAAGGAAGGCATCGGCACCTCCCCCGTGAATCCGTCCATTGGGAAGTTCGATCCCCTTGGGCAGCATGTCGCGAGGTCGGTCAGTATTGGGAATCCCAACCAAGATCATCTCTGGGATCCTCGATTCCCACTCCGAGAGCTGGGTAATCACACCTGCATGGCTTGTGAACAAAGGAAGCTCTCCATCCAGCATATAGAGCACGGGATAACGTTGGGTCCACCTGTTGTACGACTCGGGAACACGGACCAGAATGGTACGGTCTTCGCCTAATATCTCTGAACTCAGGATGAATTTCGTCGCAAAGGGTACGGGAATCATGTCTACTGCTTGTGTCCGTTGTCTGTTGTCCATGTCGATCTCCTTGGATTGGAATGTCATAATGGGTTGAGAATGGTCGAATGCCGGAATTTGATTTCGATTATAACCATTATAGTTGTAATCTCAATCGAGGAGGCAACATGGAGAAGATGCATCCGTTGGCCCAGATCGCAGAGATTGCCCAGTCCATCCGTCGTTTCCTTGAAACGGGGCTTGCCTCCAAAGACCTAACGTTCAATCAATACAACCTGCTTCAACTGCTGGTCCAACATCCCTTTATGATCCCTTCGGAGTTGGCCGATCGTTTGTCCATCAATCGCCCGACAGTCACTGTGATTCTTCGCAATCTTGAGAAGAAGGCGTGGATCGAGCGCAAGACAGATCCTGAGAACCGTCGGAATGTACATGTACGAATCACTGCGTCAGGGAAGCAGAAGGCAGAAGAGGTACGTGAGTGGATGATCCGCGTCAAGGGTTCATTCGACCCACTTGTTGGACTCTCCAAATCCGAGCTTGAGACCCTGGAATCACTGCTCGAAAGCATACAGATCTCTGTTTCCGAACACCTATCAGCCTTGCCTGATCGGCTTCGAGAAGAACAATCCCGCTAGGAATCTATGGATTAGAAGAGCCCGTGCAGCATGCCGCCCTCAATGGAAGTACTTGTTCCCGTAATGCCTCCGGCAAGATCAGACACAAGGAAAGCCACAAGATCGGCCAGTTCCTTGGGTTCAAGGATTCGCCCAACAGGGATGCGCGATTCCCACGACTTCTGAATCTCTTGCACCGTCTGTCCGGTTGCCGCTGCTTGCTCCTCAAAGACCGATCTTAGACGTTGGGTATCAAAGGCTCCTGGGCAAACACAATTAACAGTTATGCCAGCGTCTGCCACTTCTCGGGACAGCGTTTTGGCGAGGGCAACCACCGCTGTACGAAATACGTTGGACAAGATAAGCCGCGGGGCCGGTTCCTTCACTGTAAATGACGTGTTGATGACAATGCGTCCCCATCGGTTTTGCTGCATGAGGGGAATCACACTGCGACAAAGGCGAACCACAGACATCAGCAGCCCTTCGAAGGCTGCTATCCACGCCCCATCTTCATGATCGAGGAAGAGGCCAGGTGGCGGTCCACCGGTGTTATGGAAGAGGATGTCTATCGTATCGAAATGCTGACGTGTCGCTTGAAGAACGCGCTTGATATCGGCAACGAGGCTCAGGTCTCCTGCAATGGACACTGCGTTGACTCCATACTCCTGAACGAGTCGTTCACAGGCAATATCCAGATCCTCGGATCCCCGAGCGACCATCACCAGGTTGGCGCCTTCAGCCGCCAACTGCTCGCAGACAGCCAGCCCGAGACCTCGGCTTGCACCACCAACCCATGCAGTCTTCCCGCGAATGCCTAGGTCCATGGCTTCTCCTTCCTTGCTCGACCTTCATCACAACTTCACAACTCACCTTTGACGCCTTCACGCAACCAGCCTATTCTCGATTTTATCACGAAACAGAATCAGGAATGTAGAAGGAGGTGGCCTATGAGCCACATCAGAAATTGGGTTGGAATCCCGCTCGCACTGCTCGCTGTCGGGTTCACAGCGTTTTCGGTAATGGCAGACATCAGTCTAGAACTGAAATTCAAAGACATGGACCCACATCTTGGCGAGGCATTCTCCCTTCGTGTGTCCAACACGTCCACGGGAGAGGAGATCACCCGCCTTTCTGTTGCTGAGATTCCGGCAGCGGCATTTGAGCTCGAAATATCTGGCTTGGTACTCGGCGAGTCTTATCAAGTCGATCTCTTTGTTGATGTCAACGGCAATGGACACTATGACGCACCGCCTATCGATCACGCATGGCGCATCGATCTTCCAAATATGCAGTCCGATGGGAGTCTGAGCTTTGTTCACAACACCATGTTCACAGATATTGGATGGCCTCCGGCGATCGACGGAGTCATCGGTGAGGGTGAATATGCCCATGAGTTGGTCGATCCAGAAACTGGAATGGTAGTGTACTGGGAGAACAGCACGAGCACGTTGACCATTGGACTCGTGTCACCGGGGACCGGCTGGCTGTCCGTCGGCTTCGCGCCAGAGCGTCAGATGCAGGGTGCCAATATCCTCATTGCAGGAATTGATGGAGAAGTGGTAACCATCGAGGACCACTATGGCAATACTCCGACATCTCACAAGAAGGACGATGTCACGCATGTTGTCCAAGTCGCAGGTTCTGAAACCAGCGAGGGCTCAGTTTTGGAGTTTCGTATTCCCCTCGATTCAGGCGATGATCAAGACAAGCCTTTGGTAGCCGGTTCAGAGGTCATCATTATCCTGGCCTATCACGATTCAAGCGATACACTCACAATGAGGCACAGCAAACGCTCAACCTCAGCACTCGTGCTAGACAACTAGGAGGCACCATGAGTTTCTTCGCGGACTTGGCCTATGGAGCGTATCTAGGGCCCCTTCCAATGATTGGTATCATTGGATTACTCACCTATGTGATTATCCTGGCAACAGCCATCCTGGCTTCAGGAAAGAAGTGGAGCAAGCGTCTCCGCCGGGTACCCGTGAAGGTTCATCGAGCAATGGGGGGGCTTGCCATCGTTCTAGCCACACTTCATCTGCTCATGGGGATCTCTTTGTATCTGTAATCGGAATCCGTGAGTCCTCCTTCTCGCTGAAGGAGGACTCATGACCGATCTGGTCGAAGGCTATCTGGCTGGAGATTTCGTTTCTCATCTGAGGCATTCTTCCTTGGCTCAATCTCCCTCCCAAAAACTGCCGCCTTTTCCCCTCCTGAAGACGCCATCAATGTACCTTGTGAACCTATTGACTCTGTGCCTCCTCAAATGCTATCCTGCTGCCTCGGAGCAACTCCCAAAGCTAGGCTGACTGGACGTTAACATGACGTGCCAGTTCTAAGGATGGAGGCACAATGTACGAAGTAATTTGTCCGGCATGTCGAAGAATGGTTGACGCCGCAGTCCACGTAGCCGTTGTCGGCGCCCAATTCAAGTGTCCCAAGTGTTGGACAGTCATCGAAGTGGCTAACGACAACCCTCTGCGAATGGTCGTCAGTAAGCATCCTCAGGGAAACATCGTGCGCTCATCATCGTCATCCAGACACCTTGATCTGTCTGAGGCCGATGACTAGGAGTATCCATGGAGGAAATCATGAGAACGATCGTGAAGACAATCGAGTGTCCAGAATGCGGAGAGCCCATTACGCTTGCCGCAGATGAGGTCGAGGTGTCTGCTCTCCTTGTTTGCGAGAACTGTTATACAACCCTGGAAATCACAGCCGAAGATCCCACCGAGGTCGTTGCCGTCGATATCGATCCTGATGAATTCGAGGACGAGGACGAGGACGAGGACGAGTAAGGGATCCTTCTAGGCAAGAAGGTGATTTCTTCGTGGGCTGTATTCGCAGTATCGCCCTGTCATGTACTTCGCTTGACTATCCAACCAAGAGAACGCTTTGCGTTCCTCAGGGCTGCGCTCACAGTTTCATTCTGACATACACTTCATTTGGCATTCCATCCAAGAGAACGTTTGCGTTCCTCAGGGCTGCGCTCACAGTTTCGTTCTGACATGGACTTCACTTGGCATTCCATCCAAGAGAACGCTTTGCGTTCCTCAGGGCTGCGCTCACAGTTTCGTTCTGACATGGACTTCACTTGGCATTCCATCCAAGAGAACGCTTTGCGTTCTCTAAGGAACAGGATCTATGATCCTGTTCCCCTAATACTCATCCCTCTCTCCAAATTCTGCACTCTCAACCCACTCGCTGGGACGATTGAAATGCTCAACCAGGGATCCAATCAAAAGGAAATGTGTGCGTTCTGTATCTGCCAAGCGTGTGAACAATCGACTGACTGAGACATCTTCAACTGTTTCGGCGTTTTCACGATAGAACGTCTCTGTTTGCTGTTCCAGCGTCATGGCACGCTGTAATACGTCAACGAGCCCCTCGTCAGGGGAGATGGCCAATGCACCACCCTCAATAACGCCTCGGATCCAGTTCTTTGCCGCCCGAATCAAGTCAGGAAAAACGATATCCGAGACGTCCGTCATTTTGAGCAGCATCTGTGCGTGTTGTCCTTCTTCATCCGCCAACAATGTGAGAATTCGTCCCGCGCTGGGATCGCTCGTTGCCTGCGCGGCATTTCGATAGGACTCTTCTGCTTTCGTTTCCAAATGGACTGCCTGCTCGATCAGTGTTGTCATGGCTCACTCCCTTGTCTTGTGATCCCGGTTGTAGGCTAGCCGTTTTCAAATCAAGGGGCAACTGTTCTCGCCTAGAGATCTCAGATGAAGGCATTCGCCAGAGGAGACAACCCTCTTTCCAGTTGCCGTCTTCAGATCATTGAGCAACTGTTCTCGCCAAGCGATCTCAAATGAAGACATTCCCCAGAAGAGACAACCCTCTTTCCAGTTGCCGTTTTCACAATCAATCGTCCGTGATCGTCCACATCAAGAGCGATACCTTCGATAGGAGAGGCATCTTCGACTCCCTCCAATCGAACGTGCCGGCCAAGGGTCATGCAAACAGCCCGGTAGGCATCCAGATCCAATGGGGCTTTAGTTATCTCAACGAGCTCCCTGGCAATCCTCTCTGCCCATTCATCCCGGTCACCATCGTGCACATATCGTGCCACGTACGTTGCCGTATTCAGCGGAGCGGACGTGAGATTGAGCCCGATTCCTACCAAAGAGAACTCTTTACTCGCTTCGATCAATATGCCAGCAATCTTGAGGTTCTCAACCAGCAAATCATTGGGCCACTTGAGCTCTGCAAAGACACCAGCGCGACGGAGAACATTCACCAGAGCAAGACCAGCCTTGAGCGAGAGCAGGGGATCAGAGCCTAGGATAATGGTCGCATACAGGCCTCCTCTCGGAGAAACCCACGTGCGGCCAAACCGGCCTCGCCCTGAAGTTTGCTCATCCGCAACAATCGCATCCCCAAGGCGTGCGATGCCTGTTTCGATGAGTCTGCGCGCCTCCTGTTGCGTTGAGGTCGTACGCGTGATGTGATGCAGTGTTCTGTCCATAGACACCTTTCCTCGAGCAGTCGTCGTGTGCAGAGAGTCTAGCCTATCAAGGGCCTCTCAATCTTGAACCCATCACGTTGCGTCGGTAGTCTTGGGTCCGCGTGCCTGGACGATCTGCGAACGCCACGACAATAGTTGTGGACGAGAACAGCTGAAGGAGGACTCATGAAGCGAACGCTACTCACCTCGGAATCCGTGACTGAAGGCCATCCAGATAAGATCGCTGATCGGATCTCTGATTCCGTTCTGGATTCGATTCTTACCGATGATCCTGAGGCCCATGTTGCGTGCGAAACGTTCCTGACCACGGGACTTGTTCTGGTTGGAGGCGAGATCACAACATCTACGTACGTGGATGTTCCCACAATCGTTCGCCGCGTGCTTGGTGAGATTGGCTATGACAAGCCCGGGCTTGGTTTTCATTACCAAGACTGTTCTGTACTTTCGGCAATTAAGGAGCAATCCACAGATATTGCTTCTGCTGTCGATCATGCGTCTGAAGTCCGCGTTGCCCATTCAACCGACCCTTACGACGTAATCGGCGCTGGCGATCAGGGCATCATGTTTGGCTATGCTCGGTCAGACACCGACGTTTTGATGCCACTTCCCATTGTTCTGGCCCACAGACTGACCCAACGCCTGACCGAGGTTCGCAAGAAGGGAACGATCCCCTTCCTTCGTCCCGACGGCAAATCGCAAGTGACCATCGAGTATGAAGGTGACCGGCCCGTGCGCGCGGATACCGTGCTCATTGCCGCACAGCACGATGACGACATCGACCATAATCGCATCCAAGCCCAGATTCTCGAACACGTCATCCAGCCTGTTCTCGGTGATTGGCTCGATGCAGACACAACATTGCTCGTGAATTCCTCAGGACGCTTCGTCATCGGGGGCCCGGCATCCGATGCGGGTTTGACAGGACGCAAAATCATCGTCGATACCTATGGTGGATTCGGCTCACATGGCGGCGGTGCATTCTCTGGCAAGGATCCGACAAAGGTCGACCGATCCGGATCCTATATGGCTCGTTATGTGGCCAAGCATTTGGTTGCCGCTGGCTTGGCGACAAAGATCGCTGTTCAAGTCGCCTACGCCATCGGACGCGCAGCCCCCTTGGCAGTCAACGTAGATTCGCAGGGAACAGGCACGCTATCTGATGATCGTCTACGAGAAGCCGTGTTGAAGGTATTCGATTTCCGGCCTGGTGCCATCATCGACCGATTCCAATTGAAGCGCCCAATCTATGCACAGCTTTCGGCTTATGGACACTTCGGACGAAGCGACATCGCCATGCCATGGGAATCCCTCGATCAAATCGAGGAGCTGAAGCGGGCTGCAGCCTAGAATCCTCTGGCCATCTATCGTTGATCCCCAACTGTCTATGTACGACAGCTGGGGATCATCCATTCTCAGGTTCTGGATCAAACGTCAGGTCTAGCGGATCACGTTAGATCTTGGGACTTTTCCTCGATCTTCGTACGAATCAATTGAATGGCATCTTCAATCTTCATGTCACCAAGATCCTCTTCCGTTCGCAAACGCACGGCGACAGCGTCCGCTTCTTGTTCTCGATCCCCAACAACCATCATGTACGGGATCTTCTGTAGCTGAGCCGTTCGGATTTTGGCATTCATTCGTTCCGACGTTTCATTCACGGTCGCACGAATACCGGCTGCCTTCATCTGATCGACCACAGCCCGGGCATAATCAACATGTCGATCGGCTATGGGAATGACATTGACCTGAATCGGAGAAAGCCAGACGGGGAAGGCGCCAGCATAGCTCTCAATCAGGCACCCGATGAATCGCTCTAGGCTACCCAACAAAGCGCGGTGCACCATGTAGGGGCGGTGCTCTTTGCCGTCCTCTGCGATATAAGTCATGTCAAATCGATCGGGCAGGTTGAAGTCAAACTGAATGGTCGAGCACTGCCACGACCGACCCAGCGAATCCTTCACCTTGATGTCAATCTTGGGGCCATAGAATGCGCCGCCGCCCTCATCAACTTGGTAAGGAAGGCCTCGTTCGTCGAGCGCTGCTCGAAGTGCATCCGTTGCTTGCTCCCAGCGCTCAATCTCGCCAACAGCCTTGCCTTCATGGGGCCGAGTCGAGAGATAGATATCAAACTCGGTAAACCCGAACGCCATTAACATGTCCAAGCTGAACGCATAGACACGTCGGATCTCATCGTCCACTTGATCGGCGCGACAAATGATGTGAGCATCGTCGATCGTGAATCCTCGAACACGCATCAGGCCGTGGAGTACTCCTGAACGCTCATATCGATACACCGTTCCCATCTCAGCCATTCTCAGCGGCAACTCACGATAGGAGTGCATCTTGGTCTTGTAAATGAGAATCTGATAGGGACAGTTCATCGGTTTGATGTAGTAATCGACACCGTCGATGTCCATCGGTGAGTACATGCCCTCTTTGTAGAAGTCGAGATGCCCGGAAATCGACCACAATGTAGCTTTGCCAATGTGAGGTGTGGCGACAATCTCGTATCCGCCCAAATCATGCTGCTGATACCAGAATTCTTCGATCGTTCGCTTGAGACGTGCGCCTTTGGGATGCCAGCACACCAGTCCTGCGCCACCCTCTTCATGAATGCTAAATAGGTCAAGATCCTTGCCCAGCTTGCGATGGTCTCGTCTGGCTGCTTCTTCTTGTCGCCACTCATAGGCTTCAAGGTCTGCCGTCTTCTCCCAGGCAGTCCCATAGATACGCTGCAGCATGGGGCGAGATTCGTCACCACGCCAGTAGGCTCCGGCAACGGACAACAGCTTGACTGCATCAAGATTTAAGGCCCCCGTGGTCTGAAGATGCGGCCCACGGCACAAGTCGCTGAATTCGCCCTGCTCGAAGAAAGTGATCGTCTCGCCTTCAAGCGCACTGAGTTCGTCGAGTAGTTCAATCTTGTAGGTTTCCCCTTGAGATTGAAGGAGGTCTCGAGACTCGCTGACAGACAGTTCCTTCCGAACAATGGGGAGATCTTGTGAGACGATGTTCTTCATCTCGACAGCAATCTTGCCCAAATCCTCATCTGTCAAGGAAGTTGGCAGATCGAGATCGTAGTAGAATCCCTCGTCAATAGCGGGACCAATTCCCAGCTTCGCGTCAGGGAATAGTCGCTTGACCGCCTGGGCCATGATGTGTGACGTCGTATGGCGGATCGTCTCTAGAACACGTGGGTCCTCTTTCGTAAGGACTGTGAGCGTGCCATCCTTTGTCAGGCGCTCGCGTACGTCTCTGAGTTCTCCATCAACGACTGCACAGATCGCAGCTTTGGCCAACCGGGGTCCGATACTGGCAACCACCTCAAGAACGGTAGTCCCTGCAGCGACCTCCTTAACCGATCCATCCGGTAACGAGATGCGGATCATCATGTTTCCTCCATTCATAGGATCTCAAATCTACAAACCGATCTTACCATCAACTGAACCGCGGCTACAGAAGGCACCGGCTGCTACAAGATATAGCGGGAGAGATCAGGATCCTTCACGATCTCTTGTAGATGATCATCCACGTATGCCTTGTCGATGACCACAGTTTGGCCCTTCAGCTGATCGGCTTCGAACGAGATGTCTTCGACCAGACGTTCCATGACTGTCGTCAATCGTCGAGCCCCAATATTCTCTGTTGTCTGATTCAGTTCGAAGGCGATATCGGCAATAGCCGCTACAGCGTCTTCAGTCATGGTTAGCTCGACGTCTTCCGTCTCCATCAGAGCCTTGTATTGAGTGACAAGAGCATCCTTGGGCTCACACAGAATGCGGCGGAAATCCGCAGCTGTCAGGTTGTCCAGCTCCACACGAATCGGCAGCCGCCCTTGAAGCTCTGGGATCAGATCTGATGGTTTGGACATGTTGAAGGCGCCTGCCGCAATGAACAGGACGTTCTCAGTGCTCACTGTGCCATAGCGTGTCCGAACAGCCGTCCCTTCCAGCAACGGCAGCAAATCTCTCTGGACACCCTGGCGAGAAACTCCGGGACCGCCTGCCTCTTCACGCCCGCCTGCGGCAATCTTGTCCAACTCGTCGAGGAAGATGATTCCCATCTCCTCTGCCAATTGGAGTCCCATCTGTCGGACATCGTCCATGTTGATGAGGGAATCCAGCACCTGTTCGAAAAGGATGCCGCGCGCTTCGCGAATCCGTATCCGCCGCTTCTTCTTCGAGCTAGGGAGAAGCTCTGATAGGACGCTTCCCATATCAATACCCATCTGATCCATGCCATCTTGAGAGAAGATCTCCATCTGGGGGTTCGCGGATTCCTCAACGAGGATCTCAATGTATCTCTCTTCCAATTCGCCGGCTTTCAGCTTGTCTCCCAGCTTCTCACGCGTTGTTCGAGCGTTGACGACTTCTGCTTCACCGGCTGCATCCTGGCTCTCAGACTCCGCATGATGGATCGGCAATAGGGCATCGAGCAGCTCTTCAGCCACTTGGCGTTCGGCTTCTTCTTCCACACTGAGGATTTCCTCTTCGCGAACCATATCGATGGCCACATCAACCAAGTCCCTCATCATGGATTCAACATCGCGCCCAACGTAGCCTACTTCTGTGAACTTGGTGGCTTCAACCTTGACGAAGGGGCACGTTGTCAACCGTGCTAGCCGTCGAGAGATCTCGGTCTTTCCTACGCCTGTGGCGCCAATCATCAGGATGTTCTTGGGTTTGATTTCCGCGCGGATTTCACTATCTACAAACTGCCTTCGCATGCGATTTCTCAGGGCAATGGCCACCGATTTCTTGGCTGCCGCCTGCCCAACAATGTACTTATCCAGTTCTGCCACGATCTGGCGTGGTGTCAATCCATCCAACTGAGGTTGCGTTACTTCAACAAGCTGAGACATCGTAGTCCTTTACCAGGTGATTTCTTCCAGGGAGATCTGATCGTTCGTATAAATGTCGATTTCTCCAGCGATTTCTAGAGCGCGCCGGGCAATCTGTTCGGGCGTCATGGGCCCAGATACAGACAGCAGTCCTTTGGCCGCAGCCAATGCGTAGGGACCGCCAGAACCAATTCCGATCACACCCCCATCAGGTTCTAGAACATCGCCAGCTCCTGAGATCATGAGGAGGCCCTCTTGGGAAACAGCGACAATGACAGCCTCAAGGTGGCGTAGCACACGGTCGGTTCGCCATTCCTTCGTTAATTCCACAGCAGAACGCCGAAGTTGGCCAGCGTATTTCTTCAGTTTGCCCTCGAACATATCTAGAAGAGCTAGGCAATCGGCTGTCGCTCCCGCAAACCCAACGAGTACAGAATCGTCATGCAAGCGGTAGACTTTCTTCGTGTGCTTCTTGATGATCATGGTATCCAAGGTTGCTTGCCCGTCACTTGCAACGACCGCAGAGCGAGTTGCCTCAGAGTAAATCGCCAGAATAGTTGTGCTTTTCACGGTTGCCATAAGGCATCCATTCTAGTCTTCTTGCCAGGTAGCTTCAATTGGAGCTCGATGAGAAGAACCACACCTTCTGCTTCAACATCATGGGGGACTCTTGTTAAGAGAGATTTCTTGTTTGTGTTATCCGTCTAGTCTTAGTAGTAGTAGTAGTCGCGTGGACAACTCTTGAATATTGAGCAACGGCCCTTTATAAGCGGTTTCTGCTTACTAAATACCGGGATATGTTGGGGACAAGTGAGGGCGATCTGGGGACAACATCTGGGGACAACATCTGACGTATCTTTTCCCCGACTTATCCATAGCAAGACAGAGGATTTCACCAGGAAATGAACAGGAAATAAACAGGCATGTTGGGGGGCTGAGTGAGCTATCGTTGCATGGAGTATTGCGTCGATAGAGCTTCTCGGATTCCGTGGATATCAGAAGAAAGAAGAGGCATCTCTTCAAGCATAGCTTGCACGCGAGCATAGGAGTGCATCACTGTGGTGTGATCTCTATTGCCAAACTCGCGTCCAATGGCTGGGAACGAATGATCAGTCATCTCGCGTGAAAGGTAGATGGCAACGTGTCTTGCTTGAGAAATCTCTTTCTTGCGACTCGAGCCCTCTAGAACCTGGCGTTTGAGATTGAAACGCGCTGCCACTTCTTCTTTGATATGAGTGATAGTCAAACGGGGCCTCTGTCCCTCTTCGGGAAGCATCGATTCCAAGGTATTCGGGGTCAGCTTCTCACCACGAAGGTCAGCGAATGCCAGTACCTTGTTGAGAGCTCCCTCCAAGGCGCGAACGCTGGAAGAAATACGGGCGGCAATAACTTCCAGTACGTCAACCTCTATATCCAGGCCCCTAGAAGCCGCCTTTTCTCGCAAGATGGCGATTCGTGTTTCCAAGTCAGGTGCCTGAATGTCTGCGACCAAACCCCATCGGAATCGTGAGACCAAACGATCCTGCAAACCTGAAAGGTTGTCTGGGGAACGATCACTGGTTAGGACAATCTGCTTCTCACTTCCGTACAACTCGTTGAACGTATGGAAAAGCTCTTCCTGCGTTGCTTCCTTGCCTTCGAGGAAATGGATGTCGTCGATCAACAGCAGGTCAATCTGCCGATACTTGCTCCGAAATGCTGCTGTCGAATTATTACGAATCGAGTTGATCAATTCGATGGCAAAACGCTCGGATGTCGTATAGAGGACCGAAGTTTTTGGTGAATCTGACAGGATATGATTTCCGATTGCCTGGAGAAGGTGCGTCTTTCCAAGCCCTACGTTTCCGTAAAGGAACAGAGGGTTGTAGGCGATTCCAGGTTTCTCTGCGACGGCTTCGGATGCGTAGTAGGCCAAATCGCAATTCCTTCCCCGGACGAATGCGTCGAACGTGTACTCAGAGTTGAGCATGAGAGGGTTTTGCTCAGATGAGACAAGAACGTTCTTTGTTGTCAGCGATTCTGATGATCGGACATCTTGTTTATCTGCGACCTGAATGACCAGCGAAATGGCTTGACTGCAGGATTCCGAAGCCAGATCCTCGATCCTCTTTCGGAATCGCCGCTCCAAGCCACCCTTAGTAAAGGCATCAGGTACGGCAATCGTGAGGGCTTGATCCGCCAAAGTAAGGGGAGTAATCCCCTGGAACCACGTTTCGAAGCTGGTATAGGAGAGCTCTGATTTCAGGCTTGAGATCACAGATCCCCAAACTGCTGAAATGGCTGCGGACATGTGCCCCCCTTTTTGCTGACACGCAACAGTATCGAATCGTGAACGGCACCGTCAAGCCACTGTCTTCGACTTGTGCAGAAGATGCGATGGACCCAAACACCGTAAACAAGCCACAAGTTTTCCTCAAGGACAATAGTCCTTCGCTCACGGGAGTTTATCGTCCGGGTCGGCTTTGATCATGAATGGGAGGACGGATTTGACTGATCAGGGGAGCATCCGTCGCGCGCTCCTGTGGAAAAGCGCTCAAGTGGTATTGGGATACGAGAAAACTCTGTGGAAAAACGTGTGGATAATCTGGAGAATGACCATCAAGTGGCTTCCCCAGGAGACAGTTCAACTGGAAATTCGCCTGGAAGACAACCTCTCAAAAGACTTATCCACAGGAAGTTCGTAAATTGAGCGGTTTTGAGAGGGTTGTCCACAAGGTTGTTAACAGAGCGATTCAGCACAATGCTCCCATAAAAGTGCAATAATACGAGCGTCTAGCAGATCAAAGAGGAACGATTTGGCACAGGGACTGAATCACAGAAGGACAGATGTCCTGGAAAGGGTAATCTGTTTGAGGAATTTGATTTAGAGAACGGTGAAATAGAATGGTGCCGAGGCCCAGACTTGAACTGGGGACACCCGCCTTTTCAGGGCGGTGCTCTACCAACTGAGCTACCTCGGCACGACTGGCGGGGACGACCGGATTTGAACCGGCGATCTCTGGAGTGACAATCCAGCGTCCTAAACCTGGCTAGACCACGCCCCCGTAGTATTCGTACTTCTCAGTGGGCGAAACAGGGCTCGAACCTGTGACCTTCCGGATGTAAGCCGGATGCTCTCCCAGCTGAGCTACTCGCCCATTATAGCAACCACTTTGTTAACCGCAAGCGGCTTACTTCTGGCGTCCCCAAGGGGATTTGAACCCCTGCCGCCGGGATGAAAACCCGGTATCCTAGGCCGCTAGATGATGGGGACCTAGCGAACGTCTGAGCTAGGATAACTCATCTGTTCGATAAACGCTCTTTGTTCACAGGAGCGAAGTATAAAGGCTACGCCAGTGTTCCTTCAATCCTGCCTCAAAACTTGTGGGTCGTACTGGACTTGAACCAGCGACTCCCTGATTAAAAGTCAGGTGCTCTGCCGACTGAGCTAACGACCCCTACGACAAAAAAAGCTGTGGGTCGTAAAGGACTTGAACCTTCAACCAACGGATTAAGAGTCCGCTGCTCTACCATTGAGCTAACGACCCGAGCTTGAGGAATGGTACGGAAGCGGATTTCCACTGTCAAGACTTGATGTCCTCGGGTTTCATGACCTACGATCGAGTATGCAGCCTCTACAATTCTCCGATCCACCACAGGCGCCCTTGGCCGAGCGGATGCGTCCGGCCTCCCTTGATCGTGTCATTGGACAAGATGCTTTGCTCGGGAGCTCGGGACCTTTGCGTTCTCTTATTGAACGAGAGGCCTACCGTGCGTTGCTATTCTGGGGGCCCCCTGGAACGGGAAAGACCACAGTAGGACGAATCATTTCGTCAAGAGCAGAAGCGAAATTCGTTCAGTGTTCCGCAGCCTTGACGGGTGTCAAGGAAGTGCGATCTATCCTCGAAGAGTCGCAATTCCGATATAAGACCGAAGGGAAGCGAGACCTCCTTTTTCTTGACGAGATTCATCGGTTCTCCAAGTCACAGCAAGATGTTCTGCTTTCGTATCTTGAGGAAGGTAGCATTATCTTCATTGGTGCGACCACAGAAAACCCCTCGTTCGTCCTTAATGCAGCCCTGCTGTCTAGGTGTCAGCTGTTTTGCTTTACACCCCTCGATGAGAAGGCGATGCGAGAGATGATCGATTGTGCCCTCTCTGTTGAGGAGGGGGTGAATGGTGATCTGAAGGTCACAGATGAAGCCAGAGACATGCTAGTGGCGTTGTCTGATGGGGATGGACGTCGATTGCTATCTACACTGGAAATGGCGGCATCCCTCGCCGAGAACGAACTCCTCGATGCAGAGCTGATTGAACATGCTGTTCAGCGCAAAGGCTTGCGCTACGATCGAGCGGGAGACGAACACTACAATCTCATCTCAGCATTGCATAAGTCCATACGGAATTCTGACCCAGATGCTGCACTTTATTGGCTTGCTCGCATGATTGAGGGTGGTGAGGATCCTCGATTCATTGCCAGGAGACTCATTCGTATTGCTTCTGAAGATGTGGGGTTGGCTGATCCGTGGGCCATCCTTCAGGCAACGGCTGCTTGGGATGCTGCGGCCAAAGTGGGGGCGCCTGAGTGCGATCTAGCATTGGCGCAGGCGACGGTCTATATGGCCTGCGCCGAGAAGAGCAACTCCCTGTATGTGGGAATGTCTGCCGCCAAGAGAGACGTGCATGAGGTCCCTGCTGCAGAAGTTCCGTTGCATTTACGAAATGCGCCTACACGAATGATGAAGGACTCAGGCTACGGGAAAGGCTATCAGTATGCGCATGATTTGCCGGATCAAACTGCTCGTATGGACTGTCTTCCCGAAGCCCTCAAAGGACGAACATATTATCGGCCCAAGGGAGCAGGCATTGAGGAGAAGATCGCTGAACGCTTAAAGAGATGGCGAAGCTTGCGAACGTAGGAAGCAAAGAATGAAAAATCGGTCCTTCGCCTGACATCGACGAAGGACCGATCAGATCCATTTATTCGTTTGATTGATGCAAGTGTCTCTTGATGTCAAGCTTTCCGGATTTCTCAAACGGCTGCTCGACTAGCGTGATGGACTCCTTGTATCGAATGCGCTTAAACCCGGCAAGGTTTTCGTTTTGAACCCTGATGGCTTCCCAGATGTGCTCAAGCGCTGCCGAAGCATCCTCAATTCCCTGCTCTTTCAGATAGGCCCAGTCGGGATACACCTGAGCTGAGACAGTAGGAACTCCCTGCCGTTGTCCCTCATGAACCATCACTTCCTCGATTGCCGGAATCGGGATCAGTTCAAATTCGATCTCTTCTGGATACACGTTCTTGCCCGTATCGAGAACGATCACGTTCTTGGCACGCCCAGAAATGATGAGGCGACCGTCCTTATAGGTTCCCAAATCACCGGTGTGGAACCAGCCATCCGCATCGATCACTTCAGCAGTGGCTTCCGGATTCTTGTAGTAGCCAGCCATGATGTTGGGACCAAAGGCCATGATTTCCCCAACGCCATTGTCGTCTGGGTGATTGATCCGGATGCTAATGCCGTCTGCAGCGACCATGCCTGGCTCCTCTGCGAATGCTTCACAAAAAGTGAGCAATGGGGCCGTCTCTGTTAGCCCGTAGGCCTCCATGATGCCGATGCCCATCTTCCGCAGGCCGGAGGACATTTCTGGATTGAGTGGAGCGCCTCCAGATGTGAAGAAGCGAAATTGCTTGCCGAAGAGCTTTTTCTTGACCAGCTTTCCCATCAGTGTTGGAGATGATCGATCGATCAATCTCTTGAGGGGGGACTTCTCGATTGATCCACGAATGCGACCATATAGCACGTTATACAGTTTTGGGACACCAAGTATGATCGTCGGTTTTGCCTTGCTCATAACCTCAGCAAGATTACGATCGACGGGAGTATAGGTCGTGGTTGCACCGACCAACACAGGCGTTACGAGCGTAATCGTCAGTCCATAGATGTGGTTCCATGGAACGATGGACAAGAAAGCATCTTCTGCTGTTAGTGCTACGGTCTTCACACCAGTCTCCGCGTTCGAAGTAATATTGGCGTGTGTCAACATCGCACCCTTGGCATTTCCAGTGGTTCCAGACGTGTACATCAGAATGGCCAGTGAAGATGAATCGACCTCGGCTCTTGGCAGTGGCGTCTTGCCCAAAATAAGTGCGTCGAGAAAGTGGACGCGTTCATCCTTGACACGATCCATGGACACGATGAAAGGTTTCTCAGGCAGCTGGTCGCGAATGGCTACGATATCGTCAGTTTTCCCGCCTGAGAATACGACGCCCTTTACCTCAGCTTCTCGGAGGATACGTTCGATCTCGCCTTTTTGAAGCTCAGGATCCAGCGGGACGACAACGGCACCACAGCGCAGAATTGAGAAAAAGGTGGTCGCCCAAGCAGCGCGCGGCTTGGAGATCAGAGCGACGCGGTCTCCTGGTCTGATGCCCAGCTCTGTGAGGGCTGCGGAGAATCGGCCCACCATTTCGCCCATACGGGCATACGTAATCTCATTTAGAACAAGCTGAATGCCGCGCCCCTTCTTCCTTTCCTTCGGAATTGGCATTCGTAACATCACCCGTTGCCCGTGTGCAGCGACGGAATCCTCAAAAAGCTTGGAAATTGTTGGATACATGACGCTCTCCTCCTGGTGCTTGAGCCGTTGAATCCGAACGTTCGTGACACTGGAGTTTGTGAACGTCAGCGTTCAACCGCTCCCAAGTTGGTGAGGCTCCCGTTCCCCACTCAACTCAGTTAGCTATTTACATGGCCAAATATTTTTCTGCCTCGATGGCAGCGATCGCCCCTTCACCAGCCGCAACAATGGCTTGAGCATATTGGTTTGCGTTCACGCGAGCATCTCCTGCTGCGAAAATGCCGGGAACGTTTGTGTGGAGGAAGGTGTCTGTCAGGATATAGCCTTCCTGATCCAAATCGATGGTCCCACGAAGGATGTCCGTTTGTGGGAGATGCCCGATATTGACAAACACCCCGTCAATAGGCATCACCTCCGTTTCATTCGTCTCTAGATGGCGGAGGCGGACGCCAGTGAGATGCTCGTCTCCTTCCACTGAATCAACGACACGATTCCACAAGAAACGAATCTTGGGATGTTCCATGGCGCGTTTTTGAAGAATCCCGGATGCGCGAAAGGCTTTCGGATCACCCTCAGGATGGCGAACCACGATTGCTATCGACTCGACAAAGCGAGTGAGAAAGAGCGCCTCTGTTAGGCCGGAATCGCCTGCGCCAATCTGGATGATATTCTTGTTTTGAAAGAAGAACCCATCGCAGGTTGCGCAATAGGACACGCCTCTTCCCTTTAGTCTTTTGGCATTTTCAGCTGGAAGCTCCCTTGGTCTTGAACCAGGAGCAAGGATGATGGTTCGGGTTTCGTAGGATCCTTGAGTTGTGATGACCTTGTGGACTGTTGGACCGGGCTCAATGCGGACGACGTCATCGAGGACGATCGATGCACCAAACCTCTCTGCCTGCATGCGGATTCGCTTCATCAACTCAGGAGCCGAAATGGCTTCAGCAAACCCGGGCCAGTTTTCGATGAGATCGGTCTCATTGAGTTGCCCTCCAGGAAGTCCCTTTTCAAGAACGACTGTGGATAGCAAGGCTCTTCCAGAGTAAATGGCAGCCGTTAATCCCGCCGGACCGGCACCGACGATTAAGACATCGACCGGGTCACTTTGAATAACCATGGGTTCGATTATCGGCTAGCGCCCCCTCTTCGTCAAAAGAGGGCGCTAGCCTGGAAGCGTCAAGGATTGGTGTAGCCATAGGTCAGCGATGCTGACCGCGGGAACATCAAGGATCTATCTAGCAAGCGATGGTTTGGGAGAGGGTAGAGTGTCTTTGGCCTTGGGCATCATCGAGAAGTGAGCCTCGTTGAGGGCTACTCTAGGTCAAAGGGTTCGATTGCGAACGAATCGCGCGAGGATTCGACCACAGTTTCAATTCGGAGCTTGGCATCATTGAGTGCTGTGCGAATCGAGGTGGCTAGTGCAATGCCTCCTTCGAATAGCGTGATGGCTTCATCCAATGGGAGTTTGTCGGACTCCAATTTCTTGGCAATATCTTCTAGTTGTTTCAGTTCCTGTTCAAGATTCATGTGGCGAAACCTCCTTGATGTGGGAGAGCAAGAGACCATCAGCTAGTTGCGTTTCAATCGGGTCTCCGACTTTCAAATCCGCGATGCTTCGAATGGGGCGTGTGTCTCCTTGTCGAACTGTGAGCGAGTATCCGCGATGCAGAGGCAAGGATGGGTCGGATAACCGAAGAATCTCCGCCCAGTGGAGAGAGGCGTCTTGTTTCGCTTTCCATCTGGATGTCATGTTTCGCAGTATCGCTTCTAGGCCCAGGTCGAGTCTCTGTTCGTAGGTCTCAAACCGCCGTTGAGGACTGCGTAACAAACAGGTCTCAGCGCGTAGGCGGAATTCGTCGGCGCGTCCCTTCCACACAGCGCGTGTTTGTCGAAGGATACGATGAAGCCGCGCTGTAACCACACCAAGGGTTTCGATTCGATCAGGAACAGCGACTTCGGCGGCAGCTGATGGTGTTGGTGCGCGGAGATCGGCGACAAAATCCGAAATAGAGAAATCAATCTCGTGACCTACTGCCGAAATGATCGGAATAGGGCACGCATACAGATCGCGGGCCAGGGCTTCGTCATTGAATGCAGCTAGATCCTCTGCGGATCCACCTCCACGGGTGAGGACAAGGACATCAAGAGCGTGGCTCGATTGAGAGAAGCGAATGGCACGATCCAGCGCTTCTCGAAGTTCTTTGGGTGCAGCATCTCCCTGGACAGTTGATGGGAAAAGAAAGAGACGAACGTGTGGCCATCGTCTCTGTAGCACTGAATGAACGTCCCGAAGAGCAGCTCCTTTGGACGATGTGATGAGGCCGATAGATCTTGGGATCGAGGGCAGCTCGGACTTTGACTCAGATGAGAACAACCCTTCTTCTTTGAGCTTCTTCTTGAGCTGCTCGAAGGCTCGCTGTAAGGAACCAGTGCCAAGAGGCTGCATTATCGAGACAATGAATTGATACCGTCCGCGCGGCTCATACACAGTCAACGTGCCATGTGCCAAAACAACGGTTCCCGGCTCGATGGTCACCGGAGCAAGTAGAGATGTTCGCGACTTAAAACGCACAGAACTGAGTTGAGAGGTCTCATCCTTAAGTGTGAAATAAAGGTGTCCAGACGGTGCTCGTGTAAGATCCGAGACCTCTCCTTGGACCCATACCTTGCCCACACCCTCTTCGAGGGCGGCTCGCGCTGTCGTATTCAATTCAGAGACAGTAAAAACATGTCGAGGTTCCATGGCTGGATAGACAGTGTACCCCAACATCTTTGGAAGGCTGAAGAAACGGAGCAAAGCTTGAATCGCACGGTGCTTCCGGCTATAGTTCGATCATGGCAGGAGACGGTGACTTCCGTTTCCCTTCTACAATGCGACTCAAGAAGAAGACCGAGTTCGTTCGAGTGTTCCGCAAGGGCATTGCGTGGAAGGGGAGCTATTTTTCTCTGCACGTACTTCCGCGTTCAGAAGACTCACTTCCGAGCGAGGGTGGCCCTCGACTAGGAATGGTTGTCACACGCAAGGTCGGCTCGGCAGTGGAGAGGAATCGGATAAAGAGAAAGATCCGAGAAGCGTTCCGTAAAATGGCGCACTCTATGCCCGCCGTAGATATCGTGATCCGGCCTAATGCAACATGTAGAGAGATCCCAGAGACCCTGATCACGCGGAGCCTCGGGAAAGCTGTGAAAGTGGCTCTTGAGAGCGTGAAGGAGAGAACATGAACAAAGAAACGATATTCCTGACGAAACAAGGACACGAATTGATGCGCCTTGAGATGGAACATGCGCAGAAAGTCTTGTATGAAGAGATTCCCGAGAAACTCAAGGCCTCCAAGATGAACGGGGGCGATCTGCGTGAGAACAAGGAATACATGTATCTCCAATCTCAGCAGCAGTACTACGAAAGAGAGGTTCGACGTCTCACATCCGTTCTTGAGGTCGCTGAAATCCTCCCTGAGGATCAGATCTCCAAGGACGAAATCGGTATTGGATCTAGTTTCATTCTTCAGGATCTCAAGCGGAAGGAGTCGGGAACCTTCACGCTGGTTAGTGCAGTTGAAGTAGATCTCGAAAACGGAAAGATCTCTGTGGCTTCTCCCGCAGGAAAGCAATTGCTCGGCAAACGAGAAGGCGCACAAGTTACTGTCGAACTTCCTTGGGGGAAGAACAAATTCCGCGTGATTGCAATCAACAAGTAGGCAAGGATCCTTATGTCTGACGCATTAAGGCAAGCCCGGCTAGATAAGCTCATCGCGCTACGTGAGATGGGAATCAATGCCTATCCCGCACGAATTCCTGAGAGCGAAACAATAGGTCCACTGGCCGAGCGATTCGCTGAGCTCGAGAACGAAGAACACTCTGGACATGTGACAACCGTGGCTGGCCGTATGATGGCCCATCGGGGCATGGGCAAGGCTTCGTTCCTCGACATCCTGGACGGAACAGGCAAAATCCAAGCCTATGCGACTCTTGATAACCTCGGTGACGCGTATCAGTTGCTGTCGCACCTTGATGTGGGTGACTTTGTGGCAGTAACGGGAGAGGTATTTCGGACCAAGCGCGGGCAGCTATCCATTGCCGCGGTCAAGCTTGTATTACTATCCAAGTCGATTCGACCTTTGCCCGAAAAATGGCATGGTCTAAAAGATGTTGAGATTCGCTATCGCCACCGTGCCCTGGATTTGATCTCCAATGACTCTGTTCGCGAAACGTTCATTGCTCGGTCGCGCATTCTATCGACCATTCGAAGAACACTGGATGCTGCAGGCTTCTTGGAAGTAGAGACGCCGGTGCTGCTGTCTGTAGCAAGTGGCGGACATGCGCGCCCGTTTGACACCCATCACAATGCCCTCGACATGGACATGAAATTGAGGATTGCCCTAGAGCTCTATCTGAAGCGCGTGATGATTGGCGGCATCGATCGTGTTTACGAAATGGGAAAGTGTTTCCGAAACGAAGGGACGTCGACAGCGCATAACCCGGAATTTACCATGCTTGAGATCTATCAGGCCTATACGGATGTTCAAGGCATGATGACCCTGGCCGAGAGCATCGTCACCGAATGTCTTGAGGCAACAACAGGGTCTCTCCAAGTGGACTTTGATGGCAACACCATCGACTTTTCTACACCTTGGCCACGGATCAAGATGGCGGATGCAGTGGCCGCTGCCCTTAAGATTGATCCGGAGGTACTTCGAACAGAGGAAGCCATTCGCCTGGCGGGCGAGCATGGAATTGAACCTGCTCCGAAAACACCTGGAGACGCCGTGAATGTGCTATTCGAGAAGTTTGTCGAGCATACACTCATCCAACCAACGTTTATCACCGACTATCCGATTGAGATTTCACCGCTAGCTAAGCGGAGTCCGGATGATGAGAACATTGTTGAGAGATTTGAGCTATTCGCCGTTGGTATGGAGTTGGCCAACGCATTCACCGAACTAAACGATCCAATCGACCAGCGAGAACGCTTCGAAGCGCAGGAAAGACTTCGACAGGGCGGCGATGAAGAGGCGCTTCGCGTCGACGAAGACTTTCTTTTTGCCATTGAACATGGCATGCCTCCAGCTGGAGGTATGGGTATGGGTATCGATCGTTTGGTGATGCTGTTCACCGGGGCTACGTCCATTCGAGACGTGATTCTGTTTCCGACATTGCGGAGAAGAGAAGAGTGAGCAATCTCCGTTCTTCTTCCAGGCGGAGACTCAGTGCTTGGTTTGATTCGCTGCTTCATTGGGACCGGCGTATGGTCCACGCGATTGGAGAGAACCGAAGACTGAATAAGTTCGATCGCATGTTCGTGACAGCAACCTTTCTCGGCGACGGCTATCTATGGGCATCTCTGGCCTTGGGCATGCTGCTATTTGGCGGGTCTGTTGACCGTCGATATGTAGGGATTGGCTTCTTCGTGACTGTCGCCAATATCGTCATTTTTAGGGTGATCAAAACGCTGACAGGCCGTGTCCGTCCTGAGAGTCCAGAGGAGAAAGAAGAACGGCTAAGAACAAGGATTGATGGATACTCCTTTCCCTCAGGACATGCAACAACCTCGTTTGGATTGGCTTGGGTCGTCTTCAATTGCTATCCCCATGTCGCGGTTCAGACCTCAGTCTATATTGTGGCTGCGACCATTGCCTTCTCTCGTGTCGTCGTGCGGGAGCACTACCCTCTTGATGTTCTCGGAGGAGCAATCCTCGGATCTGCCGTTGCTGCCGCACTTTTCCCTGTATTCACACGACTTCTTTTTTGAAGATCCCCGAACAGTTGCTTACACTTCAACACATATGAACATCACCACGCACGCAAGGAGCGTCTGATGAAACAGCACTTTTCCAAACGGGTTGCCGGTGCCAAGAGGTCTGCCATTCGAGAGCTTCTCAAGCTCACTGAACAGCCTGACATCATCTCGTTCGGAGGAGGGTTGCCAGCCCCCGAATCGTTTCCTCATGAGGAGTTGGCAGCCATCGCCCACGATGAATTGATGAACAACTATGCCAATGTTCTTCAATACGGAACGACTGAAGGAAGTCGAACACTGCGGGATGCGTTTATTCAGTGGCTTGAACCTCAAGACATTCACGTAACGCGAGATCAATTGCTGGTGACATCGGCTTCGCAGCAGGGATTAGATCTGTTGTGCAAAGCGTTCTTTGATCCAGGTGATGTGTTGTTCTGCGGACTGCCCACCTATCTGGGTGCTGTGCAGGCGTTTGGTCTGTTCCAGATTGACACGGTTGGCGTTCAACTCGAAGACGATGGTATGAGTATCGATCATCTTGAAGAGCAAATCGCCGCTTCCAAAGCAGCAGGCAAGCGCATGAAGGGGATCTATGTGATTCCGGATTTTCAGAATCCAAGTGGAATCACACTCTCGCTTGAGAAGCGTAAGCAAATCCTGGAGATTGCCACCCGCGAAGACCTGCTGGTATTCGAAGACAATCCGTACGGACATCTTCGATTTGCCGGAGAAGCGATCCCTTCTCTCTATAGCATGGATACAGACGGGCGAGTCTTGATGATGATAACCTTCTCCAAGGTTCTTTGTGCGGGGCTGCGGCTTGCTGTCATGCTTACACCGGATTCAGATTTGATGGATGCTCTGGTCAGAACCAAACAGGCTACAGATTTGTGTACATCGAAGCTCTCTCAGCACATTGCTGCGCGCTATATGAACGACTACGGTTTGGATCCACATCTTGAGGAAATTCGCCCTATCTATAGGGAGAAGCGTAACGCCATGATTAATGCACTTGATGCCTATATGCCCAAAGAAGAAGGCCTTCGTTGGACGCGGCCGGATGGAGGATTGTTTGTCTGGGTCTGGTTGCCTGAGGCAATCGATGCTCAGGAAATGCTGGCTTCGGCCATCGAGCACAAGGTGGCCTATGTGCCGGGGGCGGCTACGTATGTCGATGGTTCCGGGCACAATACGATGAGACTGGCCTTTTCATCGAGTACTCCAGAAAAGATTGACGAAGGCATTCGCAGATTGTCTGATGTTGTCAAGGCGACAATCGCTGCGAAGAAGACCTAGACCTCTGACACAGCTCAATAGGTGAATGTGAAACCGCGGCATCGCTTGCTCAGCGATGTCGCGGTTTTTGTTGCCTGATTTGATGCGAACTGTGTCCTATAGGACGGCACTCGGGAGATGGCGAACCAATTCCGTGACATATCGACTGGTGAGTTCGAAGTCAGCTAGCCGCAACGTCGAAATAGGAGAGTGAATGTAGCGGCAAGGAACGGAGACGATACCAGCCAAGCATCCGCCACGCGTAATGTGAATTGCGCCAGCATCTGTTCCGCCATAGGTTGGTAGTTTGTATTGATAGGGGATACTTGCTGAATCAGCGATCGATTCCATGGCATGCAATACCTTTCGAGTGACAATAATCGACCGATCGGCAACGGACAGAGCGGGTCCACGTCCCAGCCTTACAGGTTGTGAGTTCTCGGGGACGCCCGGCATATCAGCACCGATCGTACCTTCAACGGCAATCGCCAGATCAGGTTTGATTTGGAAGGCGGCCGTACGTGCTCCGCGGAGGCCAACCTCTTCTCCAATGACGAAGGCAAATACGACGTGGACACCCAAATCCTGGCCAGCCGTACGTTCGGCTGTTTCGATCAAGACAGCGCAGCCGGCGCGATCATCAAATGCCTTGCCAGTCACATACCCTTCCTTCATTTCCTCGAACGGGTAATGAACGGTAAGCGGATCTCCGATATGAACGCCCATTTTTTCAGCATCTTCGAGAGAGGTGGCACCAATATCGATAAACATCTTCTCGATTGGAATCGGAGACTTACGTTCAGCATCAGACAGAATATGTGGTGGTGCGGTTCCAATGACACCGGTTTGCATTCGGCCGGACCGTGTTTGAATCGCAACGCGATGACCAGGGATGATGCGAGGATCCCATCCTCCGAGGGGTGCAAAGCGAAGGAATCCGTCTCTTTCGATCCACTTCACGATGAATCCGATCTCGTCGGTATGGGCATCAAGCATAAGTGTCTTGGCACTTGGATCAGCGGACTTGCGAATTGCGAAGACATTGCCAAGTGCGTCTGTCTTGACCTCATCGACATAGGGAGTCACGAGCGATTGAATCATCTCTCGCACCTCGTCTTCAAAACCCGAAACACCGAATGCATCCGAGAGCTTCCTCAACAGATCGATCGTTTGCATAAGTGAGAGGACCTCCTTGTCCACGGCGAAGTATATCGCGAACAGGCTGCAAAGCAGCCTGTTCGTTGGAGTTCGGCCCAAAGGGCCGAACATCCTGGGTGGATAGGCAAGCCAAGTGGAATGTGAAACGGCCAGTTTGTTGTGGAGTCTGCGTACTGCCGCAGGCAGTACGGTGGAGTTCGGCGCATTGCGCCGAACATCCTGGTTGGTTGGAAATGCAAAGTGGGAGTTAGAGCTTTCAGATCGTTGGGTCCCGGCGGAAAGCGCCGGAACATCCTGGGTGGATAGGCAAGCCAAGCGGAATGTAGAACAGCCAGATTGTTGTATGGAGTTGCCTACTGCTTTCGGCAGTAGGAGGAGTTTGGCATGAAGCCAAACGTCCTGGGAGGATGTGAGGGAGAGGTGGGGGTGAAAGCAAACTATTCGTTGCAAAGGTGTGTATGCCAGAACGCAGTACGTTGGAGTTAGGAGCATTGCGCGAACATCCTCTCCCGGATGGGCTCACGGATTGATGGTCAGATCCGCCAGCACATAGGAGCGGTTTGGTGGAGGAATCATTCGCGCCCTTTCGCGTGTTTCGTAGTTTCCAAAGCTTGAGTTTCCTCTAGACGAAGGAGCCTATGAGGTGTCGTGCTTCTGCTCGTTCAGAGTGGACAAAATCCTGGTTGCCAGGGCCTCTGACACACCGGCACCCAATGAAACATCCTCAGTTGTTGCGTGAGATAGTCGGTCGACGGATCCAAATGCCTTCATCAGAGCAGACTTTCGTTTGGGGCCAATGCCAGGAATGTCATCGAGGACAGACGAAAGGCTCCGTTTGGATCGTAGTCTTCGGTGATAGGAGATGGCAAACCGATGCGCCTCATCCCGAATGCGGCGAAGTAGGAGCAAGGCTTCGGAGTCTACGGGAAGCTGTATTGATTCTGACTCTCCTGGTTTGAAAACCTCTTCTTGGCGTTTCGCCAAACCAATCACGTCAATGCCTTCAATGTTGAGTTCTTTGAGCACATCGACGGCCACCTTCAGCTGCCCCTTGCCGCCGTCGATCAGAAGTAGGTCGGGCAGCTCTGCAAACTTTCCCCGGGCGATGGTGGGATTCGACATCTCAGCCAACCCTCGTCGGAAGCGGCGGCGGACGACCTCTTTCATCATGGCATAGTCATCGGGTTTCCCGGAGAGATGGACCTTGAAACGGCGATAGGCATCTCGCCGCGGTCTCCCGTTTTCGAAAACGACCATGGAGCCAGTTGCTTCTTCGCCCTGTGTGTTGGAGATGTCGAAGGCTTCAATTCGCTGAGGGAATCCGGCCAGCATGAGGCCATCAACGAGCTCGATCAAGGCGCTGGATGTCTCCTTCTTCAACGATGTTTGCTTCAGGTCTTGTAGCAGTGCGTAACGGGCGTTGTCTGTTGCCATGGCTACGACGGAGCGCTTTGCTCCGCGTTGCGGTATCCGAATCTCCACTTTGCTTCCACGTAATTCGGACAGCCAAGAGCCAAGGTTCTCCCCGTGCTCGACGTCAGAGGGCAGGAGAACCTCGCGAGGAATAGACGAGGCGTTGGCATAGTACTGAGTAATGAATGCCTCAAGGATTTCCGAGCTCGTGACGTCATCTGGTACTCGAAGGAAGAACGTTTGCCGCCCGACAATACGGCCACCGCGTACGGCGAAGATGAGGGCGCAAACACGATCCCCCTCAGAAGATAAACCAATAACATCCCGGTCTATCTGATCGTTAAGCACCACAGATTGGCGCTCCAAGCTTCGTTGTAGGGAATGAAGTTGGTCACGTACATGGGCGGCGCGTTCGAATTCCTCGGACGTAGCCGCCTGAGTCATCGTTTTCCGAAGACGGGTGATCAATCCTGAGATCCGGCCTTCGAACAGCAGAGCTGCTTGGTCGACGAGCCGTCCATAGTCAGTGGATGAAATGAGTTCAGCACAGGGAGCGGAGCATCGCCCGATGTGATAATTCAAGCACGGTCTGCGCAGCGTTTTCAGAGGCAAGTCCAGTGAGCATGTACGAATGGGAAACAGTTTCTGCGCTAGCTTGAGTGTGGCGCGCATAGCCTTGGCATTCGTATAGGGGCCGAAGTACCGTGCCCCATCAGGGTAGCGGCGGCGGACGATGCGGACTCGTGGATAGGCTTCGTTTGTAATCTTGAGATAGGGATAGCGTTTGTCGTCACGCAAGCGGACGTTAAATCGAGGCTGATATCGCTTGATCAGGCTGTCTTCAAGAAGAAAAGCCTCGCTCTCCGTTGCTGTCTGAATGACATCGAAATCAGCGATCTCCGTGACCAATGCCTGGGTTCGTTTATGGAGACCGTCTGGGGATTGGAAATACGAGCGGACCCGTGAGCGTAGGGAGGCAGCCTTGCCCACGTAAATGACGACTCCATGGACATCCTTCATCATATAGATTCCAGGGGAGCTGGGCAGTGCCTTAAGCTTGGCCTCGCGTTGCTGGTCTTTGGGCATCATTAAGAGGATAGTAGCGAGGTCACTTCGATCGCTCAAACTAGGTAGCTACGACGCTTGCGGGGTTGAACGATCTCAACGGGCGATTATAATGAGCACCTTGTACGTTTTTGGGGGTGTAGCTCTAACCGGGAGAGCGCCCGCCTTGCACGCGGGAGGCTGTCGGTTCGAATCCGATCACCTCCACCACCGGGGTTGATGATGTCATCGACCCCGTTTTCATTCTCCTAGGACTCTTTAAGGCGACTGACCATAGGAGAATAGGCCTGCTATCTCCATTTGTGAGGGACTCTATTCCGCCGCAGGATAGATCCAGCCGTGAACAAATGTGTGCCCGCATCCTGGGCAATGAGGGGTCTTCCCATCGCGCAATTGTGTGACATGGCCCACTCTACTTCTTCCGAATGAGGCGGCAGTGGCACCGTTTAGCCCTTTTCCGACTGATGCTGGGATGTCGTTCCAGCCAGCGGTCTGATCGTATGGAACTGAAGTTAGCCTCTTGTGACAGGTCGGGCAGCGACGAAGCTTGACTAGGATCTTCTCAACGCTGCCTAGCTGTCGCAGCGGGCGCGGCTCATCTTTCATCCTGGTCCTCCTCTTCAATTCAGCAAGAGCTTCACATGCGTACAACAACCGCAAATCGAACCAATGCCTAGGCCCCCTCTGGATAGATCCAGCCGTGGATGAAGGCATGCTTGCACTTGGGACAGTGATATATACTCTGGCGGTTCAGATCAACATGCCTTGTTGATACTGGAGGTGTTGCGCCGTGCGGAGGGGCAGCCCCGCGTCCAAAGCCACTGTGTGTTCGAGCCCATGAGATTGACTCGCCAGTTGACATTGACTCTAGCGTTCCTTGACAGGTCGGACAGCGCCGGAGCTTAATTGAGAGCCGCTCGATTTTCCTTAACTTACGGAGCGGCCTTTGCTCCTCTGTCATACATATCCCCCCTTCATTGCCTTTTGCACAAGATGACGTCACTGGAACACATCGCCTGTGCTGTTATCTTATATTCGTAGCATGGTAATACATCGATATGCAAATCTCCGTACGCAATACTCGGTGTCCTTATGGTGGCTGCCAAAAATGGGAATAGCTGAACTCCAACTTGTACATTCAAGGCTATGAGGACATGAATGGGAACAGTACTTGCCCCTCGAAAGTTCGAAGCTCGTCAAGACAGGTCCACCACAATATAAAGCCGCCCTTATCTTGGGCGGCTTTTCGTTGCCATCAATACATGATGAATAGGCGCTTGTCTCGCGTTCAACTCATTTTTCTAGCGTGTAGGTAACCTTGACGCCGCGGCTCTGCAAGACGTTGATATCGTGCATGTTTGGAGATCCGGGCTCGATTGAGAAAGGGTTCCCTTCCAAGTGAACAATGTCATCTCTGTCAATACCTACATTGATCGCAAGCGGAGCGAGTATGGAGATCTCGTTGTTGTCTAGATAAAGCCTGGTCAGATTTGTCAGAGCAGATAGCGCGCGGATGTCGACAATTCGGTTCCAACTCAGGCCGAGGCCTGTGAGGAGGGTCAAATCCGCCAGTGGACTGATATCGACAATGCGGTTGAAGTACAGATAAAGTCCGGTGAGGTTGGTCAAGCCTGACAGTGGAGACAAGTCAACGATGTCGTTTTCCCATAAATACAGGGTTGTGAGCTTGGTGAGGTCGGCCAGAGGGCCAAGATTGGCGATTTGATTGTTGTCCAGATAGAGCTTCTCGAGGTTCCCAAGACTGGTCAGCGGGCTTAGGTCACTGATCTCATTGTCTTCTAGGGACAGCTTGGTAAGTTTGGTCAAGCTGGACAGAGCATGGATGTCGCTGATGTCATTGCCATACAAATCCAGTTCTGTGAGATTGATGCATAATTCGAGCCCCTCAAGACTAGAAATGCCTCGATAGCGAGCATCGAGAACGGAGAGACCTATCAGGTCAGGTTCTAGGATGTCCTCGGTCTCCTTTCCAATAGCCTCGCGTATAGCTGCCTCCACGCCTGGATCTAGGAAGTCGATGATTGGCGCAAAGCGAATGTGAATCCCTCGTTCTTGAAGGGCTTCGATATTGTGCATTTCAGGAGAACCAGGCTGAAGGGGTAGCGGATTAAACGAGAGAGCAATATCGGCATCTCCAGCAAACGCGGGGTTGTTCACAAGGGGCTCAATATTGCGAATTTGATTGTTACGCAACTCCAGCTCCCTGAGATTGGTCAAGGGAGACAGGGGCGCGATATCGACAATCTCGTTCCTCGTCAAGATGAGTGTTCTGAGGCCTGTCAGTCCTGAAAGAGGCGCGATATCAACGATGTCATTACCATACAGGTCGAGATCAGTCAGATCGACGAGATGCTCGATGCCTTCTAGATTCACGATATTGTGATAGCGGGCATCAAGTGTTGTCAGCCCAAGCAAATCGGTGTCGAGAATATCTCCATACTTCTTGCCGATCGCTTCGCGAATCGCTGCTTCAAGTCCGGGATCGGCGAAGTTGACAACTCCGGCAAGAACGGGGATTGAGAGAAGGAGAGTTATCAGGCCAATAGCCCATCCAATACCAGCCAAGCTGAATGCTCCCATACCTCTCTGTCGATGGCTTCTCTTCATCATGACACAGCATAGGATGATGGAAGGGGGAAGCCAAGCCCTTGCACCTTTGCCCATCCATACAAGGTGCCGCAGGAACGCTGACTTGGCTACTTATCACGGGGATTTTCGTAGGTACCTTTTCAAGCGTCTTCCTTGACCAGAGCAGTTTTCTATTCGATCTCGTTTCGACGAGAGGAGGAGGTTCCTTTCGAGAAGGAATAGATCCTATCCCCACCCAATAGAAGAGCATCATTGACAGTTCTGCGTATCTCACCCTATACTCCTCCCAATGAATACGAGACGGGTTTTCGCACTTCTAGCCGTATTGCTGGCGATCGCCTTCCAAGCGGCGGCATCCGATGAGATATGGGTTCTACGCATTGACGGTGAGATTGGAGCAGGAACTGTCACGTACCTGCGCGAAGGTCTGAATCAAGCCGAAACGGCTGAGGCCTCGTTGGTCATCCTTGTGCTATCCACGCCAGGAGGACTCCTCAACGCGGGACTGGCAGCAAGAGACCTTCTCCTCGATACGTCGATCCCCACAATTGCCTTCATTGATCGGCAGGCGCTCTCTGCAGGAGCTCTTCTTGCCATCGCTTGTGAGCGAATCATCTTCGCACCTGGTGGCGTACTTGGGGCAGCCACGCCCGTCATTGTGAGTCGGGATGTCCTGCGTGAAGCACCAGAGAAGATTATCTCAGCAACGAGGAAGATCTTCCGCGCAACGGCTGAAATTCATGGCCGCACACCCGAGATCGCTGAGGCTATGGTTGATCGGGATGTCTCCATCGCGAATCTCATTGAGCAAAGAAAACTCCTTACATTAACGGACCTTGAAGCGGCTCAATGGGGCTATTCCGATGGCGCGGCGGGCTCAATCGAAGAACTTGTTGCTCTAGGGGGAATGGGAGTGGCAACGATCGTTGAGTACCAACCTCGATGGGTGGATCGCGTGGTCGAGACGTTGACCCTGCCAATGGTTGCAGGGATTCTCATTGCTATTGGATTGCTTGGCTTGATCATCGAGATGCTCGTGCCTGGATTCGGCGTTTTCGGATTGATTGGTATTGCCTGTCTGGGTGCATTCTTCTGGTCTCACGTACTGGTTGGACTGGCTGGGTGGGAGTCGATCGCGTTTCTCATTGGAGGCATGGTTGCCATTGCGCTTGAAGTCTTCGCATTCACGGCTGTTGATTTCGGACTTTCTGGATTGCTCGGACTGGTGCTTATCGGCCTCGGTTTCTATACAGCCATGCTCGGACCTCTATCCTCGAGCACTCAAGCAGGACAAGCTATTGTCATTGTTGTGGTCGGGCTTCTCGCCAGCATCATCGCGCTCATTGTCTTGCTAACCAAGCTTCCGAAGACACGTTTGCGCCTTGGAGGAATGATTCTTTCAACAGCCATCACCGGAGGTGCTTTTAACAAGAATCGAGAAGCTCAATCACAGGAATCCTGGATTGGACGCATTGGCGTTGCTGCCACCAACTTGCGCCCCGTTGGAGCGGGAGAGTTCGATGGAGAAAGAAGCGATGTCGTGAGTGAAGAGGGATTCCTTCCAGAAGGGACGCCCATTGTTGTGATTAAGGATGAAGGGTACCGGAAAGTTGTACGTAGAGACGTTCGCTAAGGAGTGAGTGCTATGCAATTCGTCCCATATATTATCATTGCCGTTGCGGCGCTGTTCGTGATTTGGTTGTTCTCGTATTTTGTGCCTGTAGGTTTGTGGATTTCTGCACTTGCTGCCGGTGTTCCCGTCGGGCCGATGACGTTTATCGGCATGCGATTACGCAAAGTCAATCCCCACAAGGTCATCTTCCCAATGGTCGCAGCGTGGAAAGCAGGCATCAAACTGTCCGTTTCCGACCTTGAAGCACATACCCTTGCGGGCGGAAATGTGGATCGCGTTGCCCGGGCCTTGATCTCAGCTGACAAGGCAGAAATCCCCCTCGACTTTCAGCGTGCAGCAGCCATTGATCTCGCAGGCCGCGATGTACTTGACGCTGTCACGATGTCAGTCAACCCTCGAGTGATTGAGACGCCGAGGGTTGGGGCTGTGGCAGCCAACGGAATTCAGCTTTTCGGAATTGCCAAGGTTACGGTTCGAGCCAACATCGATCGCCTTGTAGGTGGCGCGACAGAAGAGACAATTATCGCTCGAGTGGGTGAGGGCATTGTCTCGGCGATTGGATCGGCAGCCTCTCACAAGGAAGTGTTGGAGAACCCCGATAAGATATCGACTCTCGTTCTCTCAAAAGGCCTCGATGCAGGTACGGCATTCGAAATCCTGTCCATTGATATCGCGGATGTTGACGTGGGCAAGAACATTGGTGCCCAACTGCAAACCGACCAAGCAGAAGCCGATCTCAAGGTTGCGAGAGCCAAAGCCGAAGAGCGCCGTGCGATGGCCGTTGCTCGAGAGCAGGAAATGACAGCTCTTGTACAGGAACGCCGGGCCGCTGTCGTGGAGGCTGAAGCAGAGATTCCGCGAGCGATGGCCGAAGCTTTCCGAGCCGGACATCTGGGAATCATGGATTACTACAAAATGAAGAATGTTCAGGCCGACACGAAAATGCGAGATAGCTTTTCGGACGGAGATTCTTCAGGTGGAACGCAGCCTCTCCAGGAGGCGTGATTACGATGTCAGACCAGCAAGTGAAGCTGAAGACACTGCTGCGTGACAATCCTCAGTTGGGTATTCTTGTCGCCGAGATTCTTGGCCCCCCTCTTGGTCTTCGGGCAACAAGAGAGCCTGGAGAATCGAAAGAGGGGACCTAGTTTTTGACTGGGCGACAGAGATTAACGTGCGGCGAGAAGGAGAAATGCTTCTCGCCGCTTCACTTGTTTTCTGCGTTTGTGGCAAACAGAGAGAGACGGAGGGTTCATGAGTGTTTTTTGGACGGTGATTAGTGCGCTTTCAACGATTTCCGGCAATTTCGTGTCCCGGTGCCCCAAGTGCTCCGCCAAAATGAAGCGAGAAGAGAAACACGAGCAAGCGTATACAAAGATCAAGTCGACGCGCCAGGGGTTGGGAGACGCCGCTCGAACAGGAATTATGCGGCATGCTGGGAGAACCGTCCAAATCGTTCCCGTATTCGATGTCTGCCTAGAGTGTGGACACAAAGTGCGCCGCAAGAATCTACAACTTGGCTAAACTGAGCCCAGATACTCGCCTAGGCTGACCGAATTTGCTTGGTTGGAACTCGTTTAGGAAACGCAATCCAGGAACCGATATCTTCCGCCATCTTCTTGATTTACGGGTACGGTTGAGGTTAGCATGAATGAACGTTCATTCATTTCTACTTTCGATTGGAGCCCGTGACTTATGGACAACAAAACGAAGATTCGCCAAGCGGCTGTGCATGTTTTTTCGCAAGAAGGGTTTCATCAGGCTCGCATGACGTCTATTGCCCAAAAAGCGGGCGTGGCTGTGGGGACAATCTATAACTACTACAAGGACAAGGACGATCTTCTTCTCTCTGTATTTGAAGACAGTTTCCGATTTCGGATGGACTTCCTGAAACAGCTTGGAAAGACGAGTTTGCCTATCAAGGACCAGATTCAGCATCTTCTTGAGTCCCACTTCGAGCAAATTCGGGGGCAGCAAGAGCTTGCTGAGTTGATTCTGTTCGAACGTTTTCATCGTGGAAGCCGACTGAGAGACCGGATTCTCGCTCTACAAAAGACAATCATCGATCAGATCGCGGAGTTCATTCGCGATGGTATTTCAGAAGGCTGGGTGAGGCCCTGTCACCCCCAAGTCGTTGCGCAAGCGTTGTTTGATTTGGTGCAAACCATGACAGCATGTTGGGTGTTCGCATCCCCGGATGACGAGGACGACATCTTCGAGTCAGCGCCTAAGGAATTGGCTGACCTAATCTGGATGGGATTGGGCACCCGTGGGGAGAATGAAAATGGCTAAACGGAGATCTCCCTCAATGCTTTCAAAGGCTACAGATAGAGGTATTGCGTGGGCGACCGATCACCCGAAAACTGTAGTGATCGTCGCAGCAGTGCTCACGGTGATCGCCATTGGCTTCATGCCCTCGCTCACTGTAGATGTTGACTTCGCCAATTACCTCAATCACAGAGACCCTGCAGTGATTGCTGCAGACGATGCCAAGGAACGTTTCGGCTCACAGATTCGAATTATCGTGGCCATTGAAGATGCCCAGGGTGTGTTCCGGCCTGAAACGCTGGCACTGGTGGAGAGGTTGGAGCATGCGTTGGAGGATCTCCCTGAAGTTGAGGACATGGATGGCCCCCTCAGCTCTCAAGTGATTCGAGGAAGCGAAACGGCCATCCAGATTCGCTCAGCAGCGCCCAATGGAGAAGCCCCTCAACTCCCTGAAGAGATTGACGCCTATAGGGATCTTGTTTTGTCAGATGCCAACATGCGAGACTACGTCGTCTCTTCGACTGAGAAGGCACTTGCCATCTACCTCAAACCCGAAGACAAAGTGGATATGGTTTCGTTTGCTGCCGCAGTTGAAACCGTTGTTCTTGCTCATGAGACCGAAGGCATCTCGTTTGTCATTACAGGGGTTCCTTACGTAAATCTGACACTGCAACGATCGATGAAACGGGATCTTGGTTTGTTCTTGCCTCTGGTCATGCTTGTCATCGTGGGTGTCTTGTATATCAGCTTCCGATGGACGTGGGGCGTTCTCATTCCATTTGCTGTTGTAGGCTTGTCCGTGTTGTGGGTTCTTGGTTTGATGGCGATCAGCCATGTTCCCATCACAGTCGTTTCATTTATCCTTCCTGTTTTGCTCATGGCTATTGGCATTGCCGATGGCATTCACGTGCTGAGCCGATATCATGAAGCCCTTCGAGGCCAAGAGGACAAACGGCAGGCAATCTTGGATGCGATGAGTGCAATGAAACGCCCTGTGGTACTAACATCGTTGACCACAGCCATAGGATTTCTCTCGCTCCTGTACGCCTACATGATTCCTCAACGTACATTTGGTCTGTTCACGGCCATTGGCATCGCTATCGCCATGGTCCTTTCGCTTCTGCTCATCCCTGCGATATTAAGGCTGGTCAAGCCCCCAATTTCCAAGAAGGCGGCTCAACATCACTTGATGGGAAGAATGCTTGGCGCCGTTGTAGTGAGAGCTATTCGCTATCGTCGGAGCATACTCGTGGCTACGCTAATTTTGTCCTTGGGTTTTGCAGCAGGGATTCCATTGCTCCAGATTGAGACTTCTCAGCGTGCCTACCTCGGAGAAGGGCATCCAGCTGTCTTGTCGATGGATCGGCTGGATGAGCTGTTCTCTGGGTCGAATCAAGTCATGGTTGTCATTGATACAGAACGCAGAGACGGGATGAAGGATCCAACACTGTTGAATGAGATCGTGGAGTTCGAAGTGTTCCTAGAATCTCGAGGTGTAAAGAAGACGATGTCCCTCGCGAACATTGTCAGGGAGTTGAATCAGCGATTTCATGCAGATGATCCAGCCTTCTATGTCATTCCTGACGATCAGCCGACGATTTCGCAGCTGTTGCTCCTGTTTTCGTTCCAGGGAGGGAGCCTCGGTTCTCTCGCAATGTCCGACTTCTCAGCCGGAGAAGTGATGGGGTTTCACGCACTGCAGAAAGGGAAAGAGCAAATCGCGCTCGTAGCTGACGTATCGACCTACTTAGAGGAGCATTTTGAGGGGGTGTCGGTTCAAATGGCTGGGCCTACCCGCATTCAAGCCAGCATGTTTTCCTCGATTGCGCGCAGCCAGTTGACGAGCCTATTAACGTCGATTCTTGCAGCAGGCGTCATTGTTATCCTGCTGATGAGATCCTTCAGCATGGGTATTGTGAGCATGATCCCGCTGTTGTTTACAGTGCTGTTCAATTTCGGCGTCATGGCGTTCGCGGGGAAGAGCTTGGATATTGCAACGTTGATGATCTCTTCAATTACGATTGGTATCGGCATTGACTACGGTATCCACTTCATTGAGAGGTATCGAGAGGAATTGACGAAAACACAATCCCAGGCACAAGCGCTCATCCAATCTGCCCAAACAGCCGGTACGGGGATTATTTACAATGCACTGGCATTGGCTCTCGGTTTTGGCATCATGATGTTGTCGGCCTTTCAAGGACTGCAGAATTTCGGGTTGCTGATTGCCATGACAATGGGTGTGAGCGCACTGAGTGCCTTTGCTGTGATTCCCGCACTGCTGACGGGGAAGCGCAAATAGGATGAGATGAAGAACTCGGACGGCCCACGCTGCCACCGATTGCAACACGACACTTATCTTGGCTCATTATCAGGAGTCTCGTGAGAGACTCCCTGCAACCCAGCGTATAGATGTGTTGCCAAACTCTGGCGCAGGTTGAGTTCCCGGCCTATGGCGGGCAAAGCTAGGTCATCGGCAATACGACATTCGTCTTGGCCTATCTATGGGAGTCTCGCCAGAGACTCCAAGCAACTCAGCTTGTAGCTGAGTTGCCAATTGCTACGAACTACCGTTGAGATTACAATGCATAGAGAGGTGTTAGCATGCCAGAATCCGTTCGAAAAGACATGATGGCCCACATGGACCGAAGCATCGACGCGCTGAAATCGAATCTTGTGAAAATTCAGACAGGTCGAGCCAATCCCGCGATGATTGAGGATGTCCAAGTGAGTTATTACGGCGCGATGACGCCGCTGAAGCAAATGGCGACGATTGCTGCTCCTGACGCGAACCTTCTTGTTGTTCAGCCCTATGACAAAACGCAGATGGCAGAAGTCGAAAAGGCCATTCTTGCTGCCGACTTAGGACTCAATCCGCAGAGTGATGGCATGGTGATTCGTGTAAAGGTGCCTAAACTGTCCGAAGAGAGGCGCAAAGAACTCACCAAGACGATCAAATCTCGTGGGGAAGAGACCAAGGTAGCCCTACGTAACATCCGCCGAGATGCCAACGAGAGACTGGATCAGCTCAAGAAGGACAGTGACATTTCCGAAGACGATCATCGTAATCATCGCGACAAGAATGACGATGCGATTCATGAGTATACGAGCCAAGTGGACGCGTTGATCGAAGAAAAAGGGAAACAAATTCAGACGATCTAGACCCATGTTGTCTGAGTACCTATGAGTGCAACCCATCGCGGCCACGACCCCTTTCGTTGGAGATCTACCGGGCTTCTCATCGGGATCGCGGTTGCTGTTTTGTTGCTCACAAGACAGCCTCGAGCAGCCGGCGGGTTGCTTCTGGGTTTCGCCTTGTACGCGTCAAATCTGCTTCTGATGATGGAAATCGGACGATCGTTGATGCGCGAGAATGGCGCGAGCCGACCGAAACCGATCGCTGCAATCTCCAGCGCAGGGCGATTGATGTTCCTTGCCATCGCCTTGTCCTTGACAGCCATCTTTCTCGGAAGGGATGTGCTTTTGGGAGCTTGTGGCGGATTGCTGATCGCCCAAGTAAACTTGCACATCCCAAGAACAGGGCATTAACGGAGGGTGGATGATGAACGCTGTCTTCGAGCAACTTGCTGAAGCACTTACGTATCTCGGCAAGAAGCAGATCATCACTCTCCAGCTTGGAAATCTGAGCATTCAATTCGACAAAGCAGCCATGATTATGTCCTGGATCGTCATTGGCTTGCTCACAATCCTGGCGCTATTCCTTCGCCGTGCTCTGCGGCAGAACATAGAAGACAATCCAAATCGCGTACAGGCAGCTATGGACGCATTGATTGATCTTCTACAGGGGCAACTGACATCAAGTTTCTCGTCGGAGAAGCTGGCTATAGAGATGTTCCCTTTCATTTCAACACTCTTTCTGTTCGTGTTGTTCTCGAATTGGCTAGGCATCGTTCCGGGATTGAGTTCGCCGACGCAGAATCTGAATATCACAATGGGATTGGCGCTGATGGTGTTCGCCGTTTCCCAAATCCTGGCCATGAGGGCCAAGGGTATGAAGGCTTACTGGAAAGGGTATCTAGAGCCGATGCCCTTCATGCTGCCTCTTAACATTATCGGAGAGTTGTCCAAGCCCATGTCCCATGCTTTCCGCCTTTTCGGAAATGTACTGGCGGGAACGATTCTGATAACGGTCGTGATGGCCAAATTCGCTCCGATCATTGTTCCGTCGGGACTCCACTTGATCTTTGGATTGTTCTTCGGAGGCATTCAAGCCTTCGTTTTTGCGATTCTGGCTGTGGCCTACATCAATGTGGCTGTAGAAAGCTAATGGATGAGGCTGTTGATGAATGGCGTAAGACGCTGTTGAAGAAGCTGATGTGAAAGCTTATTGAGAAGTTGTTGAAGAACGATAAGGAGGAAGAATGCTTCAGGAAGCACAAGCTGTAGCAGTGGGGATCTCTGGCGCTGACATTGCGCTAGCCGCGAAATACATTGCTGCCGGTCTTTGTATGGGCATTGGTGCCATTGGGCCCGCAATTGGTGAAGGTATGGCTGCTGCACATGCATTAGATGGCATGGCTCGACAGCCGGAAATGCAGGGTGCGCTCATGCGAACGATGGTTTTGGGACAAGCGATTACCGAATCCACGGGCATCTACTCATTGCTGATTGCTATCGTACTGTTGTTTGTCGTCTAAGGAGCTGTAATGAACGTCGAATGGGGGAAGATCGTTGAGAATATCAACTTGACGCTCGTTCTCGGATGGGTCAATTTCGGCATTCTCCTGTACATCCTCAAGCGGCTGTTGTTCAAACCAGCGCTTGAGTTTCTTGATCGTCGGCGAGAACAGATCGCATCTCGGATTGAATCAGCCCGCACCTCTGAAACGCAGGCGCAGCAGCTTGTTGTTGAACGCGAGTCCGAGTTGCAGCAAGCGCGGGAACGGGCGGAAGGCATCCTTAAAGACGCTCGCCACGAAGCCGAAGCAGTGATCGCCAAAGCCAAGGGTGCGGCCAAGAACGAAGCGGCCAAGATCCTGGCTGACAGCAAACACCGACTGGAACAAGAACGCGATCGAATGATTCACGATCTTCGAGAAGCCTATGCTGAAATCGCCATCCTGGGAGCTGAGCGCGTGCTCGATCGGGAAATCCGGATTGAGGATCATCGGCGATTGCTAGATCAACTGCTTGAGGAGATTAACGAAGAAACGCTAAGGATCCCGTCGTGAGATCGCAGGAAATCGCCCGACGCTACGCAGCTGCGCTGTATCAAGTTTCCGTCGAAGACGGTGATGTACAGAAGATCGACGATGAGTTGGCTGCCCTAGCTGCGGGCACGTCAGATGGTGCTGAAGTGCGGCGGTTTCTTGCCCACCCACTCATCTCGCGAGAGAAGAAATCGATTTTCTTGGAGAAGGCATTTCCTGAGACAACCAATCGGATGAGGAATTTCCTTGAGCTACTCGTTCATAATCGGCGTGAGAGCTATCTTGATTTGATCTATGACGAGTTTGTAACCATACGAACATCAGATGAAGGCATGATCCAAGTGACCCTTCGGACAGCTCAAGCGTTGTCTGATGAGGATCGAGATCGAGTACGGGTTCGGCTAGAAGGTGCACTCAACCGACCGATCCGGCTGGCCGAACGCATTGATGAAGACATGCTCGGAGGGGTACGTATTGAGGCGGCTGGACATGTTCTCGATGGCACGATTCGCGCGAGATTAAGCGACCTACGAAAGAAATTGGAAGAATAGGGGGACAAGGTGACTGGCGCTCGTAAAGATGAGATCACGGCCATCCTCAAACAGCAGATCAAAGGCCTGAAATACGACCTCGAAATGCAGGAAGTGGGGGTCGTCGTTGAGGTTGGGGACGGAATCGCGCGTGTTTATGGGCTGGAAGGCGCGATGGCTTCGGAGATCGTCGAGTTTCCCAATGATATTTACGGATTGGTTCTGAATCTCGAAGAAGAATCCGTGGGAATTGCCTTGTTTGGCGATTCTGAACGCGTCCAAGAAGGTGATGAAGTGCGTCGCACGCGGCGCGTTCTGGAGACACCGGCTGGCGAAGGCATGCTCGGACGTGTTGTTGACCCACTTGGCCGGCCGCTGGATGGCAAGGGCCCCATTGAGGGGACTGTCATGAGAAAGGCCGAGATCATTGCACCTGGCGTCATTGATCGTCAACCAGTGGACACGCCGCTACAAACAGGACTCAAAGCGATTGATGCTATGACTCCAATTGGGCGAGGGCAACGCGAACTGATTATCGGTGACAGGCGGACAGGAAAGACGGCCATCGCCCTGGATACGATCATTAATCAGAAGGGAAACGGCGTCCTTTGTGTTTACGTAGCTATTGGGCAGAAGACATCGACAGTCGCGCGTATCGTAGACACGCTCACCAAGCATGAGGCCATGGACTACACCATTGTCGTGGTCGCTGATGCCAATTCGCCTACGCCGATGCAGTACTTGGCGCCCTATGCAGGCTGTGCCATGGCCGAACATTTCACCTACAGCGGGAAGGACGCCTTCGTCATCTACGACGACTTGTCCAAACATGCTGTGGCCTATCGAGAACTTTCATTGCTTCTGCGACGTCCTCCCGGAAGAGAAGCGTATCCTGGTGACATCTTCTATACCCATTCCCGACTTCTGGAGAGGGCAGTTAGATTGTCGGAAGGCTATGGAGGCGGATCTCTCACGGCATTCCCGTTGATTGAAACGAAAGCCGGAGACATTACCGCCTATATCCCGACGAATGTGATCAGTATTACAGACGGCCAAATTTATCTTGAAACCGATCTATTCAACCAAGGATTCCGCCCTGCAATGAATGTCGGGTATTCGGTTTCTCGTGTAGGTGGAGCCGCCCAGATCAAAGCTATGTCTCAGATCGCGGGAGAGCTTCGCTTGGAGTTGTCTCAGTATCGGGAACTGGAAGCGTTTGCCGAGTTCTCTTCTGACTTGGATGACGAATCCAAAGCTCAGTTGGCGCGAGGGGATCGGCTCATGGAGATTCTCAAGCAGAAGCAATACTCGCCGCTAACCGTCGAAGAGCAGGTTGTCTCTCTGTATGTTGCTGTGGAAAACCACCTGGTTGACATTGAGGTTGCTGATATCGGCCGCTTTGAAGAGGGGTGGCTGCGATTCGTGAAGGACGCCCATGGAGAGATCATGGAGACGCTCCATAGCGAGAAGAAGCTAAGCGATGAGCTGAGAACGCAGCTGGATAAAGCCGTCGTAGAGTTCAAGGAACGGTTTGCCGGTTAGAGAGCGAATCACGTGATGAGAGATCCGGGAGATAGCTGATGGCACAAAATGTACGAGCTCTTAAAGGGCGAATCGGCAACATCGAGAACATTGGGCCCCGATGGTCACGTGGAGCGAGGGAATAGCTGATGGCACAGAACGTACGAGCTCTTAAAGGGCGAATCGGCAATATCGAGAACATTGGGCAGATCACCAAAGCCATGAACGCCATTGCTATGACCAAGGTTACGCGCATGAAACGGCGATTGGCTGAAACGCGCCCCTACATTCAAGGCTTGACGGCATTTTCCCAACGGATGATGGGACGGCTGGCAGCGGATCAAGAATCCCATCCTTTGCTCGTAGACAATGGCAACACCAAGGCAGCGCTATTCGTCTTAAACGCCGATCGTGGCCTATGCGGTCGCTACAAAGGTGAACTGAACCGCGAATCCGAAAATCGGATTCGAGAGTATGGCGCTGATGGACAGCTCATTCTTGGTGGAGATAAGGCGCGAGCCTATTTTGCACGCAGAGATGTTCCCGTATTCGCAACCTACGCACACGTGTATGACGAACCGACAGAAGCCATTGCCACGCGAATGGCTGACGAGCTTATTTCTCAGTATGAACGCTGTGAGATTGGGCGAATCGACCTAATCTATATGAGGTTTGTGTCTGATCTGGCGCAGAAGCTGGTTGTGGAGCCGTTTCTACCTCTTTCGATAGAGGCTACCGAGAATGACGACTTGATCGATCCTGAGGCCGAGGGCATGTTGGATGTTGCTTTGAGGATGACATTGAGGGCGAAACTGTATGCAGCCCTCATTGAGACGAAGACCTCAGAAGACGCCCTCCGTCGCCAAGCCATGCGCGCGGCGACAGACAACGCCGAGGATCTACTGAAAAACCTAACACGCGTCTACAACAAGGCTCGCCAACAGGCGATCACAAGAGAGATTGCCGACATCATTGGCGGTGCTGAAGCGCTACGAACTGAATAGAAGACTGAGGAGTCATGTGATGGAAGGACAGCATACCGTTGGCAGGGTCACGGAAATTAAGGGACCTGTTATTGATGCACGGTTTGAGAAAGGCGAGTTGCCTCGCGTGAACAACGCCCTTCGAATCAAGAGGGAAGGCGACAAGGACCTCGTTCTTGAAGTCGCACAGCACCTAGGTGACGACGTTGTTCACGCGAG
>Ga0233437_1000356_pt1 | contig 107254 bp, 58 predicted proteins | sample SI_122_August201_FD_182714 | JGI IMG/M metagenome (GOLD analysis project Ga0233437, IMG submission 182714) | Seawater microbial communities from Saanich Inlet, British Columbia, Canada - SI_122_August2016_200_MG | ecosystem: Environmental > Aquatic > Marine > Inlet | place: Canada: British... | reverse complement strand
CCTACGACTGAGCATTTTTTGAAAAACCGGGTTTCTGTGTTGATGAAGTATCATAATATATCTTTCCTGGAAAAGTAATGCTTCATCCTAGACCTGACAATATGCACCAGACCGTTTGCTTACTGCGCATGCTCAACACTATCAATGATCTGGTGGAGTTTTCTAAACTGGAAGCTCAACAGGTGAAAGTTTCCCTGTCGGATGTGAATTTACAGTATCATTTCAAGGATATTTGCAGTTTTTTCAGTGCGGAAATTGAGAAAAAAGGTTTAGAAATTAGTTGTCCTGAACATATTTCAAAAAAAGATTGGACAATTGTTACTGACGAGGCGAAATTGAATGGCATTCTTACTAACCTGATTAAAAATGCAATTAAATACACAAACACAGGATCTATTGAAGTTGGATGCAGGAAGAGAGACATTTTTATTGAATTCTCAGTAAAAGATACAGGTATAGGTATTCCCAAAGACCGGCAACAGTCAATCTTTGATCGCTTTGTTCAGGCCGACCAGGCCCAGACCAGGCTTTATGAAGGCTCAGGTCTGGGCTTATCCATTTCAAAAGCGTATGTTGAATTGCTTGGAGGAGAAATTTGGGTGGAATCAGAAGAAGGGAAAGGCTCGGTGTTTTATTTCACTATTATTCCAAAGTAACAAGCTGTCATAAAACTTCTGATAGCTAATAACTATCCAAAACCTCCCACCAAGCCATAATATTCTCAGGAGGTACACCATCTTGAATAACATGTATAGGTGCAAAGATGAATCCACCACCAGGAGCAAGATCGTCAATTCTTCTTTTTGTTTCGTCTTTTACTTCCTGCACTGTCCCATAAGGCAGTACCTTCTGGGAATCACAGCTACCTCCCCAAATAGTGAGGTCTTTGCCCCATAGTCTTTTGAATTCTTTGGTATCCATGCCTGTGCAATTCACTTGAAAAGGATTAAGAATATCTACACCTGCTTCGATAAGTAAAGGTATAGTTTCCATTATTGCTCCATCATTGTGAAAGAATATCTTTATATCAGACTGCGCTTTTTTCTTGATGAATTCAAAAAGGCGCTTATGATAGGGCCATATTTGTTCTTTGTACATGTCAAGACTGATAAGCAAACCAGTTTGTGTGCCCAGGTCATCAGCGCAGGATGCCACCATGACATTTTCTCCAACAGCTTCCAATGCTCGTTCCCAATACTGCATTTTTACTTCAAGAATCTTCTCCATGATTGCCTTTATCACGCCTGGATTCATGTACATATCCATCATAAACTTCTCGTATCCCGTCATCCACATTGCATGTTCCCACATACCTGAACTCATTCGGCCAAGTACATATGCTTTTTGTTCTCCAATAACAATCTCATCTGCTTCCTTTTTCAAATTCGCATAACGAAATGGATGCAAAGCATCGGGCCAGGGAAACTTTTCCACATCTGCAATGGATTCCACATGGGCCAATGGACTTCTATGAAGATCATAATACATCCCTCCGGATAAAGGCATCCTCCATTGCATGCTCCACTCATCTTCGAGATAATGGTAACCGTCTTTTCTGCCTAAGTCTTTTAAACGATTGGCTGGCGGAATCTTAGGGCCAACGTTTTTAACATCCACTCTGAGTAAATCAATCACATCCTGCCCGGTATGGGCCATCTGGGTGATCACATCCTTAATTTCAGGCTCACCCTGAAGCTGCAGGAAATTCCTTAACTTACGAAGAGCATTGATATTAATTCCTGAAACCATTGTCCCTCCCAAATCAAAGGGGATACGATCAGGCTCGTTATGCGACAAAGCAGTTATTACTCTTTCATGGCTGGTCATTGTCGGTGATTTTTATTTCCTGTAAAATAGTAATTCTAATTGTGAGAATCAGGATGAAGTGCATATGATGAGCTTATATGCTAACAAAAAGGATTTTTTTAAAGAATCAAAAACCGTAATTTTATCTTTATGAACCGAGCATGACAAAAGGAAAATTTTTTGACACACACGCGGATGATTGTTTTTGTTATGCGAGCTCCATCCGACAATTAAAATTAGATATAAAAGGATGAAAAAATTAATTGTACTTCTCTGTTTTGGAATGGTATTCCATGTTATTCATGCCCAGGAATTGATTGCCACTTGGTCTTTTAATCAGATTGTTGATGGCAGTGTTGTTGAAGATGTCTCGAAAAAATCAGACAAGATTGTTGGTTTTTTTGATCCGGCTGAGGGAATCCGGGAGGGAGCTATTCTCTTTGATGGTTTTACGAGTTTCTTGGAGAGGAAACAATTTGGAGAGAATTTACCTGAGCAGTTTACAATTAATGCATGGGTGGCTCTTGAAGCTTACCCCTGGTTTCGCTGTCCGGTTTTTGACCTCCGGGTAGATGAAAAAGAAGGTCTGTTGCTGGCAATAAACCGTAATGGGGAGTTAACAGCGGGTTTGGGCCAGCCAATCAATTGGGAAGAGATGAGCGGGCCACAATTGCAATTGAAAAAGTGGAATATGCTCAGCCTGGTTGTAAATCAGAAAGCTTCAGCTAGTTTGTACCTCAATGGGAAATTGGTTCAGGAGATTAAGGATAGTCCGAAGTTAAGAACTACCAATCGATACCATCTGACAGTTGGACGGAACTCAATTCTGGAAGAATGGTGGGATTTCCAATATACCGTAACTGATAGTTATTCATATCTGGATGGAAGAGTAGATGAGCTGGCTGTTTATGCAGCTGCTCTGAATGCTGATCAAATAGGAGAGTTATTCTCTGATTATCAGCCTCTGCCTGAAATTATGACTGAAGCACGTGTTCTTCCAGGGGGACCAGAAGGCCCGGCCGAATTTGGCGCATCTTATACCCGGCTTGATTATACCAAACAATGGGACAGGCTATGGAGAGTTGGCGATTACCCTGATGTATTAGTTCGGTTTGCTGATAATAACTGTCGATTAGTTTTCTGGCGGGGGACCAGTTTTGTGCCTTGCTGGCTTACAGAGAATGGTATTTGGTATACTAACGAATGGGCTGAAACCTGGGGTAGCGATGTCACCAGTTGTGCCGAGCCTCTGATGGATCGGGATTGCCGCTTCAGTCATGTGAGAATTATTGAAAACACAGCCGCCAGAACAATAGTGCACTGGCGTTATGGTTTGGTTGATACAGAGTATACATTTGTGGCCAAGGATGTAGATGGGCGAGGTGAGTGGGCTGATGAATATTATTTTATCTATCCTGATGGAATAGGAATAAGGCGTATTGATTTACACTATTCCAAACCTCTTAGAAAGCATGATTGGGAAGAATCTATTGTATTGTTATCTCCCGGTCAGCATCCTGATGATGTAATGGATGATCCTGAAATTACTCTCGTGAATATGGCAGGCGAGAGCCATGATTACTCATGGAGAAACGAGCTACCCATAGAAATGGAGAAACCTGATAAGGCCAATATTCATGTTGTAAACTTTAAAAGCGAGTACAAACCCTTCTATATCATTCCTCCCGATCCTTTTGAATCGGCTGAAGGAAAATATGAATCCCCTTTCTTCAGATCATATTCTGCTTCACTTGCAGGTAATTGGAGCCCTGAATCAGTGCCAAGTATTTATGGTTGGTGGAATCACTGGCCTGTGACACCAGTGTCAGGTGATGGCAGATGGGTGCTTAACAATGATCGGGCCTCTCACTTTAATCTCACCACTTTTACTCAATGGAAAGATTACTACATGGATGAAAGTGTGAAAACCCGTATCATGCTCCACGGAATGACAAATGAAAAGGCAGTAGATTTAGTGCCGCTTGCAGAGAGTTGGCTAAGCCCACCGTTTCTCAGAACAAGTGACGGTGAAGTGAAATATGAGCCGGCAGAACGTGCATACATTGTTGAGAATATGTCTGGAGAGAAGTTTGAAGGAAAATTGTTGGCTTCGATTACAAATCCTGCCATCAAACCTGCAATCATACTGAAAGGGGTGAAATTAGATAATCCTGTGATTGAGATTAATGGGAAAGCGATCACAGAAGGAGATTTTCAGTATGGTGTTGTAAAAGAGTTAAGCTTCTGGAAAACAATTATCTGGATAAATGATGATTTTAGTGACGGTACGACAATACTGATTCACTAATCCCTTTTCAATGTTTCAGATCCCATAATTGGTTTATCCTGTTATCCGGCAGGTGCAGAAATGAATTTGGTATTTTATACGTATCATTGATTTTAAAATACATGTTTATGCCCTTTTCTGCATTTTGTAATAAAGTGCTTACTGTCAAAAGCTGCATAAAGCTATTAGTGATTTCACTTCTTTTATTGGGCTTTCAAACTGCAAAATCAGAAAGGAATGCTTTTGAATTGGATCTGTTTGATTCGCATATTTTAAGCCAAAAAGATTCACAAGCCTATTACATTTTTGAAAGGGCCAGGGTATTATTGGACATAGATTCGCTCGATGATTCACGAGATTTATTTTTGAAAACTATTAATCTGGCCTGGGAAATCCCTGATTCAGGATTGATTGGCAGTTGCAATATATATCTGGGAATCCTCAATAATGAACTTCTCGAATTTAACAGTTCATTAGAGTCCTACAAATATGCTCTGATCTTATCAAAGCAATTATCTGATACCACAATGATGCTCAATGCTATGCATGGTATTGAGAACTATTATTATCAAATTGAACTACTTGATTCAGTAGTGGTGTATTGTGCAAAGGCCATTGAAATAAATCAGTTACGTGAGGATTATGCTGCTTTAAGTGATAATTACAGAGCTTTATGTACTTATGTAGCACCTTCAAATTCAGATGCCTTTAGCAATTCTTTTCTAATCGACGGCTTAATGGATTCCTGTCTTATTGCAGCCAGAAAGGCAAAAGATCCGGAGATTCTGGTGTACGCTCTAACAAATTATGGTCTTGATTATTATGATCGATCGCCTGAAACAGGTATTGATTATTTAGATGCTGCGCTAGATTCGGCAAGAAATTTAGGAACTTCGTCAGATGCCCTGGTTTATGCTTTAACAAAATCAAGTGAAGCATATTTCAGAAGCGGACAAACTGATCATGCTATAGGACTATCTCTTAATGCCCTTGAATTGACCAGGAAGAGGAAAACAATTACCGAGCTTAGAAGGAAACGAGATCAGAAGTTGGAGTTTGTACATGATGACTTGAGAGACAGGCTGATAGATTTGATTGAGAAAGATGAAGCATTTCTGAGACAAGATTTAACACTGACAAAAGTTGCCCAATTGCTGGATACCAATACAAGCTATTTATCTGCTTTGATCAATAATGATTTTAAATGTAAATTCAATCATTTTCTCAATAGGTATCGCATCGAAAGAGCCTGTGAGCTTCTGAGTAACAGGGAGATGGATGTGTATTCAATAGAGGGGATTGCCAATATGTCAGGATTCAGATCCAAATCAGTGTTTAACCCTGTATTCAAAGAAGCGACTGGCGTTCATCCATCAGTTTTCAGAATCTCAATTAGTAAGATTAAGCTTTAGCGGGATATACTAAGTTTCTCATTTGATCACTTACTCTTTTCTCAACAAACTTCATTGTGGACCGTGATCTGATATCCGATAAAATCAGGGAATAATATGGGATAATAGAATAGGATTATCTTTATTCATTAAATTACATTGCTAAGTCGTAACCATATCATTGTCTTATGTCTAAATACATATTTATTGTTATCAGCTGTTTGTCTCTCGCAGGCCTTATATCCTGCGGATTGACTGAGGATCTTAAAATTAGTGAACAAGATGAGACTGTTATTTTGGAGAATAAGTGGCTTAAGTTTGAATTTGATCTGAAACAGGGCCTATATAATATTTCAAATAGCGAAAAGTCTGATATTGTTATTAGCCAGGCTAATCTGAGAATTAATAACTGGAGCTCTGATTTGGAGAGCCAAATCAGAACATGGGAAAAAAGATTGATCGAAAATGAATTCGGAGAAGGCCTTGCACTTGATCTTAAAATTACCGCACAAAATCAACCCGACCTGCTTTTTACAGTAATTATGTATGCGAGTCAGTCTTTTATTGATATAAGCGCCGGCGTACACAACTCCCTGGATTCCCCAATCCAAATTAAGGACATTTATGTGCTTGAAAACGGTGAGCTGTATAATGAAAAGGATAAAAGCCAGGATTTTGCAATGATAGATGGCTTTAGTGGAGGTGAACCTCTTGAATACGGTCAACGAATGTATTCCCCGCTTTCAAGACGGAATGCTTTGAAATCAAGAAATAATATTCTTCTCACGTTCATAGAAGAAGAGGAAAGGAACACCCTAATAATGGGAGGACTGACATATAAAGACTTTGAAAAGTTTGCCACAATTGAACAAGCCAGAGAAGTGGAACTTGAAAAAGGGAAAGATGATCAAAAAAGCTTATTAACGTATCTGAACCTTCCTGTAGATACACTAGATAGTTCAGATAACAATGAAGTTATGACTCTCCTTCAGGGGGAAAAGATGCGAAAATGGCAATACCATGAATTTTATTGCTCTGAAGCGGCCACTACTGCAGTAGATGAGAATGAGATTGTTGTTGAGCTGAAGAATCTGAGTCCAAATAAAAAGTATACTCTGGGATTCTCATGGTGGAGGAGTTTGTGGCATGGAAACCGAAAAGACCATTTTCAATCGGTATTCGTGGAATATGAAAAGGATAAGCAAAGAGAACGAGTGCCTCTGTTTGAAAATCAGATACTTCCACTATTTGATGGTGTAAAAAAAGATGGTATTCAGCAGGTCGAGATCAATTTGCCCGAAGAGGCAGTAATGGCAGGTAAAGCTAATATTGTTGTTAGGCATGCTGATTGGACAAAACTTAAGAAACATCAGATGTCTGAAGGACAAACAGGTCGTGTTGATCAAAATGTTTACCTAAGTGAGATATGGCTGAGAGACGGGGCCTACCAGTCTTTACTCCCTGAAAAACTGTTGGAGATTGACAATTGTCCAAGACCAAGACGAGAGTTTAAAGCAAAGCTATATGCTAATGATCCGGTTGGTAAACTGCTTGATCCAGGCCAGACATATTTATCATTGGATCGCTTTTATATCAATACTACAACATCAGATCCATTCAAAGGTTTGGAAGATTACGGAATTTCTGTACGGGAGGCACAGGCAATTGAATTAAGCATGTATGATTTCCCAACGGTTTGCCTCTGGTATGCTGAGCAAGGAGGTTATGGAGGAGGCAGTGCAGAAAATACCACCTTAGGTGCTGTCAATGAGATGAAAATTATCAAGAACATGGGTTTCCTGAATTATAGTAGAGCCGCAGTTCGATTAGTGCCTGATTCTTATTTGCCAGTTAATCAGCAGGGATGGTGGAACGATGAGCATTGGCAAATGGAGGATACAGACAGAGATGGCAGTCAAAACGGACGTTACATTAAGCCGTATGAAACATCTGAGAAATGGGGGAAGGCTATAACTGATCTCGGAGGAGTTCCTTTGACTTACTTTCAAGCCGGATTTAGATCGGAAGATTATGCCAAAGCTTTGCCGCAGCATATGTTATTCAACAAAAGTTATGCCTGGAGAGGGGCACAACAGGATACATTGAGCGATTTGTTTACTACATGGAATAAAACCTGGTCGAGAAATAGAATTGTATGGGGTTATGACTATACAGATCCTGATTTTCTGACTCATTTGGAGGAGGTTTATGAAAATCTTGCATCTGGCGGAATTAAGGGCCTTATGTTTGATTATCCTGGCTATGCCTGGGCTCACGGTGGTGGAATGGAGGATAAGTATTCGACTACTGCTGCTGCATACAGAAATATTTTCAGAATGCCATTCGAAGGATTTGGTCCGGAACCATATGTACATGAAAGGAATATGGAGAGGGGAACTGATGTTTCGATTGGATACGTTGCATCTATGAGAACGGAGAATGATACTGATCGGATGGATGCTACAACAGTTACCAGATGTGGATTGCGTTGGTATAAGAACCGGGTTCTTTATAATCAGGATACAGACTCTAAAAATATTGCCAGACTTCAGGATAACAGGGATTTTGTAAGAGCTGTGTTAACTATGTCTTATGTAACAACAGGTAGATTACTTCTTGCAAATAGCTTTGCTCAATTTACTGCTGAAACTTTCTGGGATATTACACGAACATTCCCATACCACACTGAGAACCAATCGGCCAGGCCTGTAGATGCTTTCGTTTCAGATATTCCACGTGTTTACGATTATAAGGTAAACGAAAAATGGCATCAGGTAACATTCTATAATTCAGATTTTGAAGAAGAAAAAGAAATCGGAATTACTATCGCAGGAGATCCGGTTGACGGAGCATTAAATCTAAAAGCAGATAAGAATTATTTAGTTTATGATTTCTGGAATGAAATCTTCTGCGGAGTTATGAATGGAAACTCAAGAATTGAACAAGTTCTTCGTCCGGGAGAAGCCCGAATGTTATCAGTAAGAGAACAACTTGATCGCCCTCAGGTAATCTCAACAAACAGACATATAATGCAAGGATACCTGGATATGGAAAATGTAAAATGGGATCCAAAAAAGAGAGAGCTATCAGGAACCAGCCAGGTAATAGGCAATGATCCATATATAATAGTAGTTGCCAATAACGGCCACAAGCCAACATCAGAAAAAATAGAAAATGAAAATGATGAAATAAGCAAGCTAGTTTTAAAACGATCAAAAAATGAAAAAGTAAATTGGAGCGTCAGCTATAATTAACACATTCCCACATTCTCATAATTAATTGAAAGCCCATGTCAACCAGAATCAAAATACTACTAATATTATTTTCAATCACCCTTTCTTCTCATTCTCAAATTCTCGCACCAACACCGCCAATGGGTTGGAATAGCTGGAATTGTTTTCACGAGAAAATCAATGAGCAACAAATCAGAGATATCGCCGATGCAATGGTTTCATCTGGCATGCGGGATGCCGGATATGAATATCTGGTATTGGACGATGGCTGGATGGCCAAAGAGAGAGATGAAAATGGCGATCTTCAGGCCGATCCTGATAAGTTCCCCAGTGGAATGAAAGCAATCGGTGATTACATTCACAGCAAAGGACTGAAATATGGAATATATGAATGTCGTGGATATCTTACCTGTCAGCGATTACCTGGGAGTTTTGAACATGAGGAGGCTGATATGGCCAAATTTGCTGAATGGGGAGTGGACTATATAAAGCTGGATGCTTGCTATGCCGAAAAGAATGGTCGTTTAACTACTGAAGATCTTCAAATTTATAAGGACGCTATTGCTAAAACCGGTCGAGCTATGATTCTGAGTATTTCAGATTTTGGCAATGGAGCCTGGGTATGGGGTGGAAAGAATTACGGCCAATTGTGGCGCTCTGGTTATGATATCTATCCCTGGATTGAAAATGTGTATCACCATGCAGAATCATCAGGAGGCGACCTGAGAATTCATCCGGCCTTCAATGGTTTGTGGCAATTTGCTGGTCCTGGATACTGGAATGATCCTGATATGCTGCAGATAGGTAATCTGAAATCGGAGATGGAAGATAAAATCCATATGAGTTTGTGGTGCATGCTGGCTTCTCCCTTGATGGCCGGTAATGATCTTCGCCAAATGTCAGATACTGTTAATCAGATTCTTATTGCTCCGGAGGTAATAGCTGTTAATCAGGATTCCAGAGGACATCAGGGCTACAAGGTTTTTGATAATGGGAAACAGCAGGTTTACAATAAGCCATTAGGAGATGGAACTACAGCAATATTGTTGTTTAATACAGATACAGCTCCCGCAAATGTTAGTGTATCATGGGAACAAGTTGGTCTGTCTGGAAAACAAAAAGTGCGAGATTTATGGGCACAAGAAAATCTGGGAACCTACAAAGATGGCTTTACCGCCTGGCAACTTCCAAAACACGGACAGTATTTATTGAAGGTTGGGAAATCGGGATCTGATTTGATTCCTGGCCCTAATCCTGTCCCTGAAGAAAAGTACACGGCTACAAGTAATGGATTTAGCTATCTGAGTGATCTCTATTACATGATGAAATATGGACCAGCCCCTGAATATGATCACACTGAGGCTGGGCAGACTATTACTCTGGATGGAGTGACTTATGATAAGGGCTTATCATGCAAAAACGGAAGTATATTAATCTATAAGCTTGCAGGCAATTCGAATCGTTTCAGAGCCATGGTGGGATTAGATGATGCTTATGATGGTGAAGGTACAGGACGTTTCAGAGTGCTTAATGAAGATGCTTTTGGTGGACGGGTATTGTTCGATAGTAGGTTGATGACTAAAGATTCAGCAGCAATACAAATTGATATCGACGTAAAAGGATTGGATTGTCTGTTCATAAAATTCGATGGAAAAGAAGAGGCAATAGGAGATTGGGGGCATGCCCGACTAGTTGGTAGCTGGGATGCTCACAAAGTCAATTACGAATCTTCATACATTGACAGCATTATTAAGCAAACCGAATTGATCCCGATACGGGTCAATGGGGCAAAGGACAACAGAATCAATATTGTTATCATTAATCGTTGGGAAAAAAGGGACGAAAGACCTTATAATAATCAGGATATGCGTGCTGAATTCCTGGATGATGTGAACAAATCCATACTGGCAGCCCTAACACCAGGAAATCCTGTAGCACAAACTGCATATGCTAACTATCAGCAATTCTTCAACCTTTATGCCTTATGGTGGCCTGAAACTCCTGAGTGGAAAAACGGAGTTGATTCTGAATTAATTAATGCCATACGCGACAGGATGTTTTTGCCATGGGCAGATGAGCATACAGGCTGGGTAACTTTTTTGCTCATGCCTAATCGTGATGGTGGAGGCGGAGGAGCTGCACGAAATCTGGAGGATAGGGTAGGAAGTGCGGTAATTGTAGGCAATGCCATTGGTAAGATGTTACATGAAATATCGCATACCTGTACCTCAATAGGGGATGAATATACAGCAGGAGGAATCGGGACAAAGGCTATACCAACATACACTGCTTCACTCGAATACGAGAGAGACGCAATCAAATGGAAGGCTTGGATTGATCCTGAAACTCCAATGCCAACACCATATACCAGTGAATACATCGATAAGATTGGAGCTTTTGAAGGTGCACAGTATCATTTGACCAACTATTTCCGTCCGAGTGCCCAGGGCTGCATCATGGGAGCTGGCGTTTTCGACAATACAGAAGAAATGTGTGCCATTTGTGAACAGCGCCTTTCTATGAGGATGTACACACTGGTTTATCCAATTGAGGATACTTATCCGGCAGGAAAAGAACTGTTTCTTTCAGGAGCAATAACACAGCAATTCTCTGTAACAAGAGTGCATCCTGAACCCGACACACAAGAAACATTTTGGATACTCAATGGTGAAGTAATTGCATCAGGTGTGGACGATGTGGTTATTGATTTAGAAGCAGAGCGGGAATATGAATTAGTCTTTACATTACGCGATACAACCTCTTTTATCCGGGAGGATCCTCCCTTTGGCGAATTCCCCTATCGTGAAAGAAGGTGGCTTATCAATACCGGGGCTGATGAAGAGAGACATGAATCAAAATATACTTTTACCTGGACTGATACCCATCCGAAGCATGAGACAGGCTTACGGTACGAGGCTGAGGCAGCAGGTAATAATATGGGACAGGCAGATGTGAAACAATATTTTGGGGCCAGTGAGCAGGCCTTTGTGAAGCTTGGGGAGAAATCTCATAGAATCGACTGGGATATTACCGTGTTAAACAAGGATAGTTATTCTTTGGGTATTGTTTTCGCCAGTGCTCAAAAAGGCCCTACTAATCTTGAGCTATGGGCGAATGATGAGCTCCTGATTGATAATCTTGTTTTTCCTGCAACTCGTCCCATGTATACTGGTTGGGATATGGTGAAATTTAAAGCACTACTCCATCCGGGAGGAAATAAAATAAGCCTTAAAACAAAGAATTCAAACTTGCTGAATGTAGATTATTTATGGGTGCCTGAGCAGCCGCTTGAAGAAATTAGGCAAGTGGTTGAAGTGAAGACATTTATTATGGCCGATATTCATATGAAGAGACTTAAAACCGGAGGGGTAGAGCTTATTAAGCCAAATCCTGATCTGGAATATGTGTGGTATGCTGATAACCCGGTTTTTAGAGAAGAAAAACCTTCACAAGCCTTAGGCCGGGGGATAATTTTTCATCCTGAAAAGAGAGGAAATTACTTTTTGGCGGGCGTAAATAAATCAACGGGTGCAGTGAGTAGTAATCGGATGGGATTTTACTATAGTGAGGGGCCCGAAATTAAATCAAAATCAATTTTACCTCCGGATAAAACCAAAACTGCGAATTTGCTTCTGTGGTTGGATGCGAGTGATATAGATGGAGATGGGGAAGTTGATAATCCGGCCCCATCGCGGGATCCTAATAAAAACTGGAAAGATAAAGCCCTGGGGATTAAGGGGCCTTTTATTAAATACAAACCTAATCAGCTCAATGGAATGGGTGTTGCGGGATTTGAGATGGTATGGTTGACGAATATTGAAAAGCCGGTGACGAATTTCCAGACAGTCATTATGGTTTACAAAGAGAGCAGTATGTCATTTGCAGGATCGAGCCCTTTTACTGGTTTGAGTAAACTAATCGGAAGGGCTGAGAAGCCTGAGGAACAGCTGTTTGACCAAGGTGTTTCAGATTTAACCAAAAAAGGTACGACTTATTTAAATGGGCAGGAAGTCAATCCTTTTCGTACTCCTAACCCTATGGACTATTGCATATTAACAGTTGAGTTTGCATCGAAAGTTCAGGAGCCAGTTAGAAATACTCATGGATATTGGGAAGGATCATTGGCGGAGATGCTTGTTTTTGATGGTATCCTGTCAGAAAAAGAAAGAATCGCTGTTGAGGCGGGCTTGCAGAAGAAATGGTTTTCGCTTAAGTAGAAAGGTGGGGGGGGTGGTGCCTTTGAGTTGTGCGGAGATCGTCCTCGGGCTTCACCCGAGGTAAAGGAGATTCTGCCCCTCTGGGGCAGGCCCTCAGCTCCGAAGGAGTTGAATCTCAGATTCCCTGGGTGAAGCCCAGGGTTGTTGGCAGTGCAGACTGGGCTACGTCAGGACCACGCTTTCGCACTGGCCTCTCACCCTACGGGAAGTACCTCTCGTCTACTTTGATCCCTTGACTTTTGAGTATACTTCTTAGCTCGGCTTTATGAGATCTCTTTTTGTGATGTTCTCTTTGGTTCTTTATGTAGTTGGCAATCACGTTCTTATCTCTCCATGCGTAGGTGAATGCTGCATAACCTACTGACCAGCCATGGAATTTTGGGAATTTATCTGACTTTTTTAACCAGATCGAGGAGGCAGTCTTGATGTCGCGGATAAAATCAGCAAGGGCTATCGATGGGTGTAAATCACAAAGAATGTGCACATGATCTTCCATTCCATTGATGCGATAGAGGATACATCTTTTGTTTTTTATTGCCCCCATTAAGTAAGCATAGAGCTCATTGGAGTCTTCCAGTGTAAGAGATTTTCGATTAGACTTTGTGCGCAGTACGATGTGATAAAGGAGTTGACGGTAACTTGGCATCATACCTTTTACGGAGCATTTTCACCTTGGTTACATTCGCAAGGCAATATTTTGGATCTATTGGCATAAAAAGTGGATTGCTTCTTTATCTTATTAAGCTAACTTTATTGTCTATGAAAGACTTACGCGCTATTTTTTGTGGGGCTATAATAATGGCTTTTTCATGCTTTTTGCCTGGCACTAGCGAGGCTCAAACATTATCCTCTGATCCACTTTTTGAATTATTCAAGAATCCACCAGCTGAAGCTAAACCGTTTGTAAGATGGTGGTGGAATGGTAATCGGGTTAATGAAAAGGAAGTTCTTAGAGAGCTTGATCTGCTCAAACAAGCTGGCTTTGGCGGGGTAGAGATTAATCCAATCGCTATGCCTCCCCACTCGAAGGAGCCAATGCAAGAGCCCCTTGAATGGCTTAGTCCTGAATGGAATAAGGTGCTTAAAGCTGCATGTGTTGGAGCCAAAGAGAGAGGCATGATTGCAGATTTGCTGGTTGGATCTGGTTGGCCATTCGGCGGTAAATTTCTCAGGCCTGATCAAACAATTGAAAGAATGGCTGTTAATTATAAGGATATTAAGGGCTCTAAAAAGATCTCATTAAATGTTTCTGATCTGGAGGATGACTTACCCAAAGAGTATTTGGGTGGACAACTGGAGAAAGAGTCAGAAAGGATTCTGACTTTTGTAAGACTATTTCCTCAGAACCTAAATAGTACACATCAAATTATAGATTTGATGCCATTCGTGAAAGATAATTCAATTGTTTACCAGATACCTGAAGGAGAGTATAGATTGGCCTGGGGTGTGCTACAGAAGGGATATCGGGAAGTTGTTCATGGAACACTGGGTGCCGATGGTCCAACCATGAATCATCTTGATGAGGAAGTAACTCTGGCCTTTTTAAATCGACTAAAAGAGATAGAAAGAGATCTTGGAATTCCTTTGGCTGAATTAGTCAGGGCCTTATTTTGTGATAGCATGGAACTGGCCGGATCAAACTGGTGCAACGATTTTGCAAGTGAATTCATGAAACGGATGGGGTATTCTCTTGATCCTTTTTATCCATTTATCTTTCATTATTTCAGTGAGCCTTACCCATATGAGATTAATAGCGCCGCTTTTGCTGATACTCTGCTGCGAGTAAGGTATGATTATAACCGTGTTTTAGTGGACCTTTTCCAGGAAAGGTTTACGAGTGTATTTAAACAGTTTTGCATGGAGAATGACTTATTGTGTCGTTTTCAGGCTTATGGAAGCCCTTGGCTGATAGGTATTCTTGACGGTTATCTACAAGCTGATATCCCTGAAAGTAATAATTGGTTTTATGTGCAAAATTCCAAACCAGAGGCTGAAGATTATTTTACCTGGGTTAAACAACATGGATCGATGATCTGGAATAAATATGCTTCAACTGCAGCCCATCTTACTAATCGCGATATCGTCAGTTGTGAGGCAATGACAAATCTGGGTGGGGTTTTTAAGGCCTCATTATCAACCATAAAGCAAGCGGATGATATGAATTTTATTAGCGGGATTACCCACTCAGTTTTGCATGGTTATAATTATTCTCCACCCGAGGCTGGATTTCCAGGATGGATCAGATATGGTACATTCTTTAGCGAGCACAATACTCTTTGGCCACATTTTTCAAAGTGGCTCCGGTATACTTCAAGGATATCTGCCGTTTTGCAAAACTCAGATCCTGATATTGACATTGCTATCCTGGGGCCGGAGGCTGATACCTGGAGCAAGGATGGATTACGGAGAGTGCCCTTTCATATGGAACCCTCGTATGTATATGATTTGTGGCAAGCTATTAGCCAGAATGGTAGTTCATGCGATTACATTAATGAGAGAGTTATACAGGATGCCAATATGAAGAAAGGACTGATTAAATACGGACCTATGGCCTATAAGACACTCATCCTTGCTGATACGAAAAGTATGAGTACTAAAACGCTCAGGGCTATTGAACAGTTTGTTAAGAAGGGAGGGAAAGTTATTTTCATTGGTCAGGAACCAGTGCGATCGAGCTCTTTGTCAAAACCAGATCAGGATGAAGTAATCCTGTCCTTCATGCAGAAAATAAAGAAGTATGATAATCAGCTTGTTTTTATTGATGCCCCATTGTCAGGAATCAATATAACTGAATGGGTGGGATCTTTGTTCAATAAGGCTAAAATTCGTCCTGATTTAAATATTGGGAGTCCTGACCAATCCTTATATCAGATCCATCACAAATATGGAGATTCAGATATATTTTTCATTACCAATACAAACCGCAAACGAAAAATCATTAACCAGGCCGACTTTGAATTGGAGGGAAAGAGTGTGTGGAAATGGAATCCTGAGAAAGGAACAAGAGAGCTATTGAGCTACGAAAATAATACCATTTATTTTTCCCTGAATCCTTTAGAAAGCATGCTTCTGTTTATTGAGCCAGGACAAGGAAATACTAATGCGAAAAGATACGCTCATATTCCCAAGGAGCTTGAAGAAATGAAGATTCAGGCGGGCTGGATAGCTAAGTTTGTGCCGATTGAAGGAGAACCATTTAGCAGAACATTCACAGAATTGATTGATTTTAAAGAGTCAAGTGACACACTTTTGCAGAATTTTGCCGGAAGAGTTGTCTATTCAACGAGCTTTGATGCAAGCGAATCGAATTTTGCTTCATTAAATCTTGGCATCGTGAATGATGGAGTAACAAAAGTTGTACTCAATGGAATGTCTCTGGGCCAACGATGGTATGGAAAACACATATATGAGCTGGATAGTCAGATGAGACTTGGTCCTAATACACTGGAAATTGAGTATACCAGTCTCCTATGGAACTATTGCAGAAGTTTGGATATGCCAGAGACTAATAGATGGATTCGGAACCGGGACCTTATTTCAAATGGTTTGTTAGGACCCGTGGTTTTTGACTAAAATAGTTAATCTAAAACAACAGGCAATCATAAGAGCAAAACCAATTCTTAGAGTCTTAAGTCTTATTTTATTACCATCCGGCTCTTGTTGGTTCTTTAATAAACCGATCAAATTCAGGATGGTTCGAAACCTTCATGTTCTTCGCATCATATTCGATACGACTATTGGTCTTCTGTGCCAAAGCACCAAGCAATACCATTTCGGTCAAATCAGAAGCATAATCAAAGTTTGATCCTGGTGCGGGGCCATCTCCTTTGATAGCATTTATCCATTCTAGTTGTGGCCCGCTACCTATTCTTGAAATAGTTGGCGTGGGCTGGTTCTCCTGAAAATGCAACCATTCTTCTTCTGGCAACAACAGCCTCTCATATTCTGGTCTGGCACCAGTTTTTAAAGAAACTTTATCACCTACCATTATCATCCCTGAATCCGGCAGGCTTTCTATTCCCCACTCAGGATTAGGCTCAGGTTTGTGTCCGCCCTGATACCATTTAAGTGTAACTGGTGGCTTATTCCCTCTGGCCGGAAATTCATAACGAACAATGGAGGCATCCTCTAGAAAGCCATCAGGAGTTTCACTCTTATATTCTGAAACGATCAAATTCGGGGCTCCTAAATCGAGAGACCAGAAAGGAGCATCCAGAGTATGGCACCCCCAATCACCTAACATACCACTACTGAAATCATACCATCCTCTCCAAACACGGGGCAGGTAGAAGTTTGTATACTGACGCATCTTAGCAGGCCCTAACCAAAGATCCCAATCTAATTCAGAGGGAATAGCAATCTCAGGTGGTGGAAAATTGGCAGGTTTCCTAAACCAATTTCCTCCCCATGAAGGTCCGTTAAACCATGCATGAACTTCTCTTACCTCGCCTAAAACTCCAGCCTCATACCACTCTTTAACCCTTCTTATTCCGTCAGTGGCATGTCCCTGATTACCCATCTGTGAAATAATTTTCTTTTTGGCTGCTCGTTCTTTTAGTTCTCTTACCTGCCACACATTATGGGCAAGAGGTTTCTCAACATAAACATGCATACCCAAATCAATAGCTGCAATGGTTGCCGCAAAGTGTGTGTGATCTGGTGTTGAAACAATAACCGCATCAATTTGCCTTTGCATTTTGTCGAACATCACTCTGTAATCTTTAAATCTGCGGGCTTCTGGAAAAGCTTCAACTGCAGGACCAATCATTCGGTCATCGACATCACATATGGCAACAATATTTTCTTCTACGAATGGCTTCCAATTCTGAATCCCTCGACCTCCTGCACCAATAATGGCGATATTAAGTCTGTTGTTGGCAGAACAGCTTAATAGATGTGGAGCGATAAGAATTCCTGATCCCAAAGCCCCGGCAGTTTTTACAAAGTTTCTTCGGCTGATATTTAAAGGTTTGTTTGGCATAGTTATTTAGCTTATGAGACTGTTTAATTCACAAATTTAATAAACGCACGACCAATTAAGCCCGAATCAAGCAATTTACCTTGTTTGAATTTGGTTTAAATAATGATGTTGGTGAATTGATTATTTTCACCATCCTGCAACTTATCGGTGATTTCAATTAATTGTGACACTGGCTATTTCCTGAATATTTGGTCTTCAACTACTATTCCTGGATAATCGGTTTGCGATAATCTGATGCTATCAGTAGATTCTGTAGCTCGGTTTTCATCATGTTCAGGATATTCTGATACTTCGGATCCAGGATTAGGTTGCACATTTCTCCCGGATCATTTTCCAGATCATATAGTTCGTCAATGTCATTATGTATATCTGGGAAATGAATGTACTTAAACCTTTTATTTCGTACTCCAAGCATGGTGACAAAACCCGGAGCATATGATTCCTGAAAATACTCATACAGGAATGATTCTTGCCAGTTTATTGTATCCTTATCTGAGATTAACTGCAATAAGGAGCTACCTTGCATTTCTGACGGCACATTTAATCCGGCCAAATCAATAAGGGTAGGGGCAATATCAATATTCAGAGCAAATCCCTCCAGTGAACTTCCCGGAGAAAATATTTTCGGATATCTTATTATCAGAGGAATCCGGATAGATTCTTCATACATCAATCTTTTATCTCCTCTCTGATGGGAGCCCAGAAAAAAACCATTGTCAGAGCTGTAAACTATCACAGTCTCGTCTAATAAACCCAAATTTTCAAGTTCAGTATTTATAAGACCATAGCTTCTATCTATAGCAAGCATTGTTCGCAAATAATTCATCCACCTGGGATTTTGGGGATCCCATGGTCTGGGATTCACCTTATCAGGAACGGGTTTTCCTTCACTCTCTTTCCATACTTGATTATGTACTCCATAATACCAGCCTCTTCTCAACCATTCGGGCTTGCCTTCCATGGTGTCATACCAATTCTCATATTCCTGAATATTGGCATCAGGGAAAGCTCCTGAATCCCTTGGTGCCGGAGTGAACGGGCCATGAATTGCTTTATGCCATAGAAAGAGGCAAAAAGGTTTCTCTCGTTCCTGCCGGATCCATTTGATAGCATAATCAGTGAGGATATCAGTTATATACCCTTCAGCTTTAAATTCTTTTCCATTTTCATTTAGCTCAGGATCAATGTATTCACCCTGTCCAACGAAACTCAACCAATAATTAAAACCAGACCTGGGATTTGCATGTTTCTCCATATGCCATTTTCCAATGAAGGCTGTTTCATAACCCGATTGTTGCAGAATATCCGCCACCATGGGAGATTCTTTTAAGGGATCACTCAATCCGTTTATGTAGACACCATGCCGGTGTGCATAACAACCCGACAGGAAACTAGCCCGACTGGGAGAACACAGAGATGTGGTAACAAAACTATTCTCGAAAACTACACCCTCTTCAGCCAGTTTGTCTAAATTTGGAGTTTCTAAGAAAGGATATCTACCATCATGGCCTAACAAATTCCACGCCTGGTCATCTGTGAGAACAAACAGAATATTAGGACGCTGATTGCCAGGATTTGATGCATTTGGATTTTGGCAGCCCCACAAAAGAAGGAACAGGATTGAAACTAATACGGTTCTTTTGGTAATAAGTAAGAAAGGAGACGTGTGGTGCCTCCTTCCTAATAAACCTAAATTGCTAGTTTCTATGAAAAAAAAGCTCGATTTAATTGTGTCTGAATACATTATACTTCTTGATACAAATATAAACTGACATGTCTAAGAAGGCTTTCATAATTAAGCCAAAACCTGTAATTAATGAGCCATCATTGTTATTTTATTTCACAAAAAAAGACGGTGGATGTCCGTATAGTTTTTTAAAAGATTGGGCGAAATATGAAGGATTGCTGAATCCTACCATATATCCAATTTCAGAAATTGAGAGCTTATTTTGCTTAAGCAGTTCCATTGATTTGCGCAGGCGTAAGACATTTATGAATTCAACAGGTGATGAGCCGGTTAAAACTTTGATTTTTCGATGCAGATGACGTCGGCTTACACAAAGATGACTGCTAAGTAAGTCAATTCCCAGATTATCTTCAGCCACATTATTTTGTATAAACGAGATTGCCTTATTCAAGAATTCCTGGTCAATCTTACTGGTATGTACTTCCTCCGGAGAATATGGTTCCGGGCTACTAAACTTACTGGCTAATAATAATCTATTTTTTATTAAATTATGGATTTGAATCTCCAGATGTTTGTTAACGAATGGTTTTGTTAAATAGGCATCAGCTCCTATTCCAAGTCCCTGGATCCGATGCTCAATTTCAGCTTTTGAGGTCAAAAGAATCACTGGAATATGACTGGTTCTAATATCTTCTTTTATCTTTTTGCAAAGTTCCAGACCATCCATAACAGGCATCATGATATCACTAATAATAAGGTCGGGCATATTCTTAATGGCCTTCACAAAACCCTGAGATCCGTCTGAAGCACTGATAATCCTGAAGTTTTGATTTAGGTTTGATCCCAGGTATTCACGAAACTCATCATTATCTTCTACCAAAAGTAATAAAGGTAACACTCGATCTCCATTATTATTGTTACTATTATTACTATTATTCTGGTCATGGTTTTCCAAAAGAACTTCAGATTTTATATTGTGTTCCAATGGTCCAATTTCTTTAGCAGCTACAGTTTCCGTTTGGTGAGTACTCATAAATTCCCATTCGGCAGTTGACATCGGAAGTCTAATAACAAACTCTTTTCCTTCATCTGTAATATTTCTCACTTCAATACTTCCCTGGTGTAATTCAACCAAACCCTTAACAAGAGGCAATCCAATACCATGGCCAAATCCGGGTTTCCTCAGTTTCCCTCCCTGATAAAAACGATCAAATATCCTTTCCAAATCCTCATTGGAAAAGGGATGACCAGAATTAAACACCCTGATTATCAGATCCCTCACACTACTGCTTGACGTTTTTGCTTCATCAACTTCTGGTTTTGATTCAATATCAATTCTTATAGTTCCTTCTACTGCAGTGTATTTTATTGCATTATCCAGAAGGTTACAGATAACCCTTTCCATTCTCTCTTCGTCAAAGGATAAATTCACAGGTGAATTATCATAATTGAAATTAAAATGAATCTTCTTTCGATTAATCAGGGGTATGAATTCATATATGATTTGCTGTATAAAGCTGACAAAATCCCGGTCGTGTTTTTCAAGGTTAATTTGACCCATCTCCAACTTCCTGAAGGTCATTAATTCACCACTTAGATAATTAAGTCTTTTAGCATTTCGGGATATCAAGCCAAGAAGTCTTTCAAAGTTCTTATCGTTGGAGTGATATCTGTTTAATTGCTCAATCGGGCTGATAATAAGGCTTAAAGGTGTTTTAAAGTCATGTGCGATTTCAGTAAAAAACTGGAGTCTTGCTTTATTCAATTCCCGGATTTTCTCCTTTTCTTTCCGTTCTCCCTGGGCAATTTGCTTCTCAATTTCACGATTCTTAACCAGTCGTGCATAAAATAGCAATAGTCCAATGAAAATCAATGTATAGATTCCCCAGGCCCAAATTGAAAACCACCATGGAGGAAGGATTCTTATTTGCAAAGAGATTCCTTCTTCATTCCAAATTCCATCATTGTTTGATGCTTTAACATGAAATGTATATTTCCCAGGCTTTAGATTGTCAAAATGAACAATCCCCTTTGTAACAGGGGAATACCAATTCTCATCATATCCCTCCAGGAGGCAGAGGTACTTGTTTTTTGGAGCGTCCATCAGGTTAAGAGCAGCAAAACTTATACTAAAAGGTTTTTGAAAATGGCTTAAAGAGAATTTTGTGGTTTGACTCAATGACACTTTAAGAGGCGATTTTTTCTGACCGGGTTTAAGTGTTTTATTAGCAATTCTTAGTTCTTTAAATACAATATTCGGAGCATTCGGATTCTCTGAAAAATACACTGGATTAAAAACCGTAAAACCATAAATGCCTCCAAAAAGAATTTTTTGGTTTGTAGTTTTAAGTTGGCAGTTTTCCTTAAACTCAACACTAATTAAACCGTCATTTGTGTCATAATTATGCAGCACAGTTTTTTGAAGAGAACTAAACTTAACAATACCCTTATAACTACTAATCCATAAGTTACCAGCATCATCTTCCACAATGCTTGTTATAACATTGCTTTGCAATCCATCTTTAGTTGTGAACCTTTCCCAATCATCAGTTTCTCTATCATACAAAACCAATCCATATCCTGCTGTTCCCACCCAAAATTGGCCCAGTTTATCCTCAAAAATCGAGAAAATCCATTGTGGGGAATCAGAAAAATCTAGTATAAATGATGATTTATGTATGAAATCATCATTTATACTATCGTACATAAATAAACCGGCCGATGTTCCAAACCAAATCACACCCTTACTGTCAATATAACTGCTCCTTATCAAATTGGATCTCAATCCGCTATTCGCAGTATTATAAGAGCGAATGGTTTGATTAGGATAATCGATTCGGTATATACCACTCGTTGTTCCTATCCATATAAATCCGTTCAGATCCTTATCCAAAGTATAAATCCGTTCCTCTTTCAAAATGTCATCAGTATCCCAGAATAAGTCAACTGGCTCAACAACAAGACCATCGAGGCTTATTTCAAATATCCCACCAGGATTGGAAGTTCCGGCCCATATTCTCTTTGGACTAAATTCCAGAAAACTATTGACAGAGCACTCAGTTGTAAATTCAGGAAGACAGCCTTTTTTAGCAAAATGCATAAATGTATCCTCCCGGATGTTCCACAATGAAATACCTTTACTGGTTCCAATCCATATATTATTGTCCAAATCCTCGAAAAGAGTTGTTACATTATTATTAATCAGGCTGTTTGAATTATTTCTCTTTTTCGAAACCCATTTAAAGTTCTTGCTGGATTCATTCGTATAGTTAATACCACCATTCCAGGTTCCAACCCAAATGACATCATTTCTGTCTTTAAATATGGATTGAATATGGTTATTTGACAAGCTTTGAGAGTTATTCTCGTTATGCGTATAGTGGCTTACTAATCCTCTGGTTTCGTCATAAATAAGCAGACCATTCGAATTTGTCCCCAGGAGTAAATTACCTTTACTATCTTCATCGATACATGTAAAGCCATACTCCGGAATAATACCCTCTAATTCCCTAATTATTTTGTCATCCTTTTCTCTATAAGAAAACACTTTCCCGGTTGTGCCAGCTGCCCACACCTTGCCCTTCGAACTGGTAAATAATTCGATCTCTGGAAATATTGTGGGCGAATCATTATCTCCTACGGGAAGTTGATACGAGCGTATCAATTTTTTATCCCAGGAAACTTGATGAATATGTTTGTCTGTACTCACCCAAATTCGGCCATGTTTATCTTCAGTAATTCCGAATAGCGTTGTGATATCTACTGGCCATTGAGTATTAAGTTCTTCAAACACATGAAAGAAACTCTTTCTATCTACATCTAACATGTCGAGTCCCTGACTATGACAAATCCACAAGCGGTTCGATTTATCAACTGCCAGTTTTATTATATCATTCGATCCAATGCTTGTCTTATTGCCATGAATGTACTGGAATCGTGAAAACTTTTCCACTGAACGGTCATAATGATACAAGCCACCTTTTGATCCTATCCACAAATCACCACCTTGATCCTCAACAATAGAGGCAATAAAGCCAAAATTTATTGACAAAGAATCTTCGGGATCCTGAAGGAATTTCTCCACGCTTATCCCATCATAGCGATCAAGACCTGTTCTTGTTCCAAACCAAACAAAACCTATATGATCCATGAACACCTCAAGAACAGTGCTCTGCGACAATCCATCGTCAATGCCAATATGACTAAAGTGAAGATCATCCTGGGCCTCAGTTGAAGAAATGCCAATGAGAATACATATGAAAACATGCAGAACTTTCTTTTGTTCCCATAATGCTTGTGAAATAACACTTAAAATAGATTTCATCGCAAAACCCAAATTTATTCCCCTAATATAACCATAGATAACTGATTTACTGATTGTGAAGTGCTAAGTATACATTCCTGTTTTTCATTAAGGATTGGTTCTCCCGGAGCCACTTTTTTTTCAAAAAAGATTAAACTTTTATTACTGATGAACCGAGCATGACAAAAGGAAAGATATTTTAACACACCCGCGGATGATTGTTATTGTTGTGCGAGCTCCATTCGGCAAGTAAAATTAAATATATACTGATGAAATTAGCAAAATTATATTTGGTAATTAGGTGTATATATTGACCATATAATAGTCTGAAATTGGCGTGGCTCAATATTTACATTGATTGGCTCAATATTGTTAGTTCAAAAATTGTGGTCAGCCTACCTTAGCATGTTAGTGATTGTAAGACACAATTCATTTTTAGACAGTCAAACCAAAATTTGTGATAAATAATCAAAATCCTTTAAATGAAACAACTATGATTAACAAAAAACAGAAAAGTTATCTTCTATCTGTATTTCTGATAATATTTCTGGCCCTTTTTTCAGTACAGGCCACATATTCTCAGGTACGAGATATTAGTGGCACGGTTACCGAGGACGAGACGACATTATATTTACCTGGAGTTAGTGTGTCGGTCAAAGGAACCACGCTTGGCACAATTACAGATGCTGAGGGAAAGTATACTCTGGCTGGTGTTTCTAACAATGCTATTATGGTTTTCAGATACGTTGGAATGCTATCACAGGAAATTTCCAGTGGCACTCAGACAACCATCAACGTTGTGATGGCACCCGACTTGCTGGGGCTGGAGCAAGTTGTTGTTGTTGGTTATGGTACCAAGAAAAAAGTTAACCTCACAGGATCTGTATCTGTTGCAGACAAAGAGTTAATGGAGAGTAGGCCTGTAGGAAATGTACAGCAGGCCTTGCAGGGTATTGTACCCAACCTTGTCATTTCACCTACTGCTGCAGGTGGTGAGCCGGGAGCAGATATGGCCATGAGTATCCGTGGATTATCATCTTTTGAAGGAGGCTCATCTCCTTACGTATTGGTTGATGGAATTCCAATGTCGATAAACGATATAGATCCTGATGACATTGAGTCTATCTCAGTATTAAAAGATGCTGCATCAACTTCGATTTATGGTGCCCGTGCTGCCTATGGTGTAATACTTATTACAACGAAAAGAGGACAGAAGGGTTCAAGAATATCTTACACAATGAACACAGGATGGAGCTCCCCAACTGTATGGCCACAAATAATTGAAGGAAATATGGATTGGGCACATGCTTTGAACGATGCCAGGATTAATGGTGGCGGTTCACCATTATATACTGATAATGCCCTGGTTCGTCTGGCTATGAATTTGGCCAATCCAGGAAGTGCAGTTCCAATGCTACCATCAGCTGACGGTTTGGGCTGGGACATATTAAACACCGGAACCAAGGCTGTTGCCAATGATGGCCTAACAGACCTGATTGTGGATAGGTGGGCACCAAGAACAAAGCACAATATTAGTGCTTCTGGAGGAAACGATGTTGTCAATTACTACGTTTCTGCAGGTTATTATGACGAACAGGGTATGATTAAGTGGGGAGATGAGGAGTTTGACAGGTATAATCTGGACGCTAAGATCAATGCAAAAGTAACTTCATGGATGAAATTTGATTTCCTTGCCAAATATAACCGAGGACATGAAGATTTCCCATGGAACCAGAATTATGGTCGTGCATGGACTATGAACTGGATTAGTAAGATGAAGCCGGGGATGCCTGCCAAATACCCCGGAACTGATATTTGGCTTTCGAACACCAGGGTTGAGGAATGGAAAAATGTAAGACAGAATATTGTAACTAACCAATTCGTTGCTTCGCCAAGAATTATACTGGAACCCGTAAAAGGATGGGTAACAAATATTGAACTGAATTACACTGCCGATCAACAAAATGATGTAAGAACAGTTAAACAATATCCATGGGTTAGACCAAATGGGGATATAGCCTATAATCCTCAAAGCAGGGCGCAAACACAATACAGATCCAGCATAGGGACAAATACTTATATCTCTCCTAACATATATACAAACTACAAAAAGTCTGTCGGAGCACATAATTTTAATCTTATGGCCGGATACAGGCAGGAATTATACCAATACAGCAATCTAAATGCTACAGCATTTTATTTGCTAAGTGATGCGATCCCATCACTCAGCACTTCTGTTGGAGAAAAAACAATTACAGATGGTATAGGACACTGGGCAACACAGAGTGTATTCTCCAGACTGGCGTATAATTATGCTGAAAAATATTTGCTTGAAATTAATGTTAGCTCAGACGGATCCTCAAGGTTTGAGGATGGTCAAAGGTGGGGCGTATTCCCATCAGTTTCTGCAGGATGGGTCATTTCACAAGAAGACTTTTTTCCATTGCAGGACCAATTTGATCTTTTAAAGCTAAGAGCTTCTTATGGTACAGTTGGAAACCAGAATGTTGCCAATTATCTTTATATTCCAACATTACCAATTAGCGAAACGGGTCAGTGGTTGTTTAATGGAGCGAGGGCCTGGACAGTTGGAACCCCGAACCTTACCAGCGTTGACCTAACCTGGGAACAAGTTTCAACAATGGATATAGGAATTGATGCTATGTTACTGGCTAATAGACTGGGTATTTCATTTGGAGTATATGATTCACGAACTACCAACCTGGTTGGACCGGGAACTCCTCTGCCTGCAGTACTTGGAACAGATGTACCAAAAGAAAACGAAGGTGAAATCCAGACACGTGGTTGGGAATTCGAGGCTGTATGGAAGAACAGGATAAGCAGAGATTTCAGCTATGAAATAAGAGGTGTCCTTTCTGATTATAAGAGAACCGTTATATCCTATAATAATCCTACCAAGCTACTGGGTGATAATATCTGGTTTGAAAATGATGTGTATTATGAAGGACAGGTACTGGGTGAGATTTGGGGTCTTGAATTTGACGGCTATTTCGATTCACAGGAAGAAGTTGATAACCATCCAACAGACCAGAGCTATGTTTATTCAGGTAACTGGTATGCCGGTGATTCAAAGTTTGTTGATCAGAACGATGACGGTAAAATTGATATCGGTGATAATACCTTAGACAATCATGGAGACCTTGTTGTGCTCGGAAACACTACACCTAGGTTTATATATGGGCTGAATGGTGGACTGAGGTGGAAAGGAATTGATATTTCTGTTCTTTTTCAGGGAGTAGGGAAAAGAGATATTGATTTAGTGCAGGGAAGAGGGCCTTTCAGAGGACCAGCCGCAGGGCCTATGCATAATAATGTACTTGAGGGGCACCTGGATTATTGGCGTGATGAAACTAGCCCATTGGGTGAAAATATGGATGATCCCTATTTCCCACGCCCTTATGCCCAGTATTTCGGGCAAAATGCTAAAAACTATACTTATTCAACCGATCATTTCCTCCAAAATGCAGCATATCTAAGGTTGAAGAATATACGTATCGGATATACACTGCCTTCCAGTCTTACAGAAAAGTTTTTTGTTAAAAGTGCAAGGTTTTATGTATCAGGTGAAAACCTGCTAACATTTACTAAGATGATGTTCTATGATCCAGAAGCATTTGGAGGAAGATGGTATGGAGTTGGAGATGCTTATCCCTTAAGTAAAACACTGTCTTTAGGATTAAATATTAATTTCTAAAAATTACAACAATGAAAAAAATATATTTTATTCTAATAATACTAATGGGAATATCAATGTATTCCTGTGATAAGGACTTTTTAGACAGGACTCCTCTGGACCAAATATCTGATCCTGATTTCTGGACCAGTGAAACTGATCTTGAACTCTATCTTAATAATTTTTATGATTTATTTGATGGTTGGTGGGTTGCCGGAGGTGGAAAAGCCCCTACTTATGATCAGGGAACAGACCTTGCTCTGCCAACCCCCAATGCCTATGGTGGCGATTGGACTAATCGTTTAGATGGTGTAATTACAATCCCCGCCTCAGGCGGAAGTTGGAATTGGGGAAGTGTGAGACGGATCAACTATTTCCTTGAAAACGTTGACCGTGTTGAAAGCGCAAGTGATCAGGTAGACCACTATGTTGGTGAAGGCCACTTTTTCAGAGCTTGGTTCTATTTCGAGCTTTTCAGAAATTTTGGCGCACTTCCTATTATTACCAAATCATTAAACGCCGATGATGTAGACATCCTCTACGGACCCCGTAATCCAAGAACTGAAGTGGCTGATTTCATCCTGGCTGATATTGATATGGCCATCGCAAAGATGAAATATGGCTCAGAACTGGCTAACCACAAAACAAGACTCAGCAAAGATATTGCTTTAATGTTTAAGGCGCGGGTTGCTCTATACGAAGGTACTTGGGAGAAATATCATGCAGGTTCTGATTTTGGCGGAACTGGGGATCCTAATGCATACCTTGCTATGGCACGTGATGCTGCCAAGCAGATCATAGATGATGGTAACTATTCACTAGTTACAGGAGATCCAAACTCTGTTTATTTTGACTTATTTAACCAGGTTGATTATACCGCGAATCAAGAAGTTCTATTCTTTAAGCACTTTGATGGGCCAACTTACGGCTCTAACTTTAGTAACCAGTTGTGGAACTGGCCGAATGGGTACGGCATTACATTGGACATGACAAGGTTCTACCTCTGTACTGATGGTTTACCTACAGCAGTGAGTCCATTGTTTGAAGGTGACGAAACTCTTGACATTCTTGAGAAAAACCGCGACCCAAGATTGGTTCAGTCAGTTATGGTACCAGGTGATATTAGAAGAATAATGGATGGCGATACCACATATTATTTGAACCCTGATGTTTATAACAATGGAACTGGAATTGAATCACAAAAATACCGTCATATTGTTGTTGATCCTGCTGTTGGTCCAAACAATACTAATGTCGACTATATTTTCATGCGTTATGCAGAAGCACTTCTTATGTATGCCGAAGCGAAAGCTGAATTGGGTGAAATTACTCAAGGTGATATTGATATGACAATTAACCAGTTAAGGGATAGAGTTGGTATGCCTCACTTGAATATGGGCTCTATTACAACTGACCCAAACTGGCCTGATTATGGTCATTCAATTACAGATGTTCTTCAAGAAATCAGAAGGGAAAGGGTAACTGAATTATATGGTGAAGGCTTCCGTTTTGACGACCTGATGCGCTGGAGGTCTCATCAATACTTTTATGGTAAGAGATTTATTGGAACAAAATATACAGATGAACTGAGGGCGATCGATGATGGGATGCCAGAAAGCGATGACGGTTTCCTCGATCCAATGCGGTATATTTTAACCGGGCCAAATAGTGGGTATGGATTCAATTCAAATAGGGATTATCTCCTGCCGATTCCATCTAATGAGTTAATATTAAATCCTGCACTTGGACAGAATCCAGGGTGGTAAAAATTGCTAATAAAAAACAAAGTATGATGAAAAAGAATAGAAATCGTATACTGGTTACTCCATTATTACTTGTTGGAATACTCTTATTATTTACCACTGGCTGTGAAAAAGAATACTCACTGCCAACAGTAACTACAGCTGAAGTAACTAACATTGGACAGGTAGAAGCCACTGGTGGTGGTATGGTAACAGACGACGGAGGTGACGCCGTTATTGCCAGGGGAATATGCTACAGCACAAATCCCGGCCCAACCCTTAATGAGCTAGCTGAAAATACTACTTATGATGGTGAGGGAATAGGCGAATTCACAAGTGAAATGTCAAATCTTTCATTTGGAACTAATTATTACGTACGCGCATTCGCCATAAACAAAGAAAAAGGCATTGCATATGGTAATGAGGTGACATTTAAAACCACAAGTCCGGAAGGAGTCGATTGCCCCGCTGATCTTTGGGCAGGTGACCTGAAATGTGAGGATCTTGTATGGGAATCTTATGCTCCAACGTACTGCACCGGTGAAAAGATGGGTGACTGTAGCCTGTTGAAAATAACGTTTGATTTTTGGGGATATGGCTCATCAGCAGAGCTTGTTCTCGAGTTAAAATTAGAATCTCTTGACTTGGAAACCTACGAGGGGGAAGTAAGCTTAACGAAGGACGCAACCGTTACAGCAGAAGGTTCTGACATAACTTTCCACGCTGGAGCAGTTGGTACATATAGGGTATTGCAAGGAGAAATACTACTTGACATTCCATGGTCAGGTTACGATGCAACTACCTCTTATAAATTTAGAATCACAACTTTATAATAGTGTGAGTTAAGTACGAAATTCTCTTGATTGACTTAGCAAAGTCAGAGTAATTATTTATACTTTGACTTTGCTTTGTTTTTATTATTCGTAAGATTGATGACGAGACAACATGTATGAAATTCTTTAAATATTTGTTATTCGGCTGTCTGTTTGTTTCATTTTACAATATGTCTGCGCAGACAGCAGCAAAGAAAAGTGGGACTAAATCCTTACTTGCGGCTCCACCAATAACCATTGATTCTGTAAGCAATCCATCCCCTGGTTACATTTTCATGGCAACATGGGACCGCAATGTACCTGCTAAGTATGGCAACTATATTTTTGTGCTTGATAAAAACGGAGCTATTGTTGACTCAGTAAGGGTAGATGGGGCACCATACGATTTTCAGGTTCAGCCAAACGGACTCCTGTCTTACGCTTTAGGTGATTTTTCATCCAATGTTCCCCTTCCGGGAGAAGATCTGCAACATGTTGTCCTCGACGAAAATCTTGTAGTAGTCGATAGTTTTAAAATGAAGAACGGATATACTACCGATTTTCATGAATTTAAGATGCTCCCCAACGGTAATGTTATGATGATGGCCTATCATACAATTCTCTACGATATGAGCCAAATTGTTGAAGGTGGTCAAACCGATGCTTCATTAGTTATTAATATCATTCAGGAACAAGACAGAGAGAAGAATGTGGTTTTTGAGTGGCGTAATATCGATTATATTCCTATTACCGACAGCGATATGGATTTAACTGAAAAGCGGTTAAACTACAGTACCCTTAATGCTTTTAATATTGATGACGATGGAAATATTCTTGCATCCTTCAGAAACCACAGCGAAATAATGAAAATTAGCCGATCAACTGGCGAAATTATTTGGAGAATGGGTGGTCCACGTGGGGAGTTTACTTTCATTGGTGAGCATGTGGAAAATGCACCTTACTACTTTGCCCGTCAACACAATATCCGTAAACGTCCCAATGGTAATATTACCTTATTTGACAATGGTCAGTATCATCAACCTCCCTATTCACGTGCAGTTGAGTATAGTTTGGATGAAGTAAATAAAGTGGCTACACTGGTTACGGAGTGGAGATACCCCAAAGGAAATATTTTTTGTGTTACTGCCGGAAATGCTGAGCTGCTTTCCGACGGCGGATGGTTTATAGGCTATGGGGTACCAAACCAGCAATTTGTTAAACGAAATGCAGTTGAAGTTAAGCCCGATGGTTCCATCGCACTTGAATTGAACCTGCCGGATGGTGTATTGGCGTATCGTGTCACCAAATTACCATGGAGGGAAACACTTAATAAACAAAGCTTTACTCACTATGAAGTGAGAGAGGGGAATACGTATTCTTTTAATAATGAGTCAATTACTACTGGAATTGAGATAAAATATTCTTATTTGGTTTCGCCGGATTACAACGAATCCAAAATTATACGTGTTCCATATGCACCTGTTAAGCCTGAATTCATTGAGAATATTATTACGGTCTATCCAGTGTCAGTTGTTTACGAAGTCTTTGCAGTCAGTTCTCAAACTTCTGAATTGTATATTGACCTGTCGACTTATCCTGAGATTAAAGACCCGGGAAATACCATTGTCTACTATCGATCTTTTCCAAATCAGGGATTATTTATCCCTTTAGCCACAACTTATGATAGTATTAATAATAAGCTGATAACAACCCTTTCTGGTGTAGGTGAAATAGCTTTTGGAGTTCCCGTGGAGGATGCAGTCGTCAATATTCCAATAATGTACGAGCCATTAAATAAACAGGAATTAGTTATGGCGGATACGGTCACTCTTCGATGGACAGGAAAAGGGCAGTACAATTCATTCAATGTTCAGTTTTCTGACGATAGCACATTTACAGCAATTCTGAATGAATCAAATACAAATCTTTCTGCGTTTACTGCTGTTGATTTAGTCATGAACACAGATTATTATTGGCGGGTAAATTCTGTCCTCGGCATGCAAACCAGCCAATGGTCTGAGGTTTGGAGTTTTAAACTTAACGAAATCAATACGGCTGTTATTGAGTTTGAGGATAATGCATCACAAGAATACTGCCTTGCGCAGAATTATCCCAATCCTTTCAATATATCAACGAAGATTTCATACTCATTAAAAACCCCCAATTACATAATTTTGAAGATATATGATCAAGTAGGTAAGGAGGTTCGGACTTTAGTAAGCAAAAATCAGAATATTGGTAAATATTCAGTAAATTTTGATGGGTATAATCTTCCACAAGGTATCTACTTTTATAGATTGCAGGCAGGAAATCAATTTGCAAAGATTAAAAAGATGCTATTGACAGGGGAATAGCAAACGAAATATTGGTAGAACATTATGAGAATCGCAGGATTGGTAATTATGCTGGCTTGTTTGCTCTTTGCTTCGCAATCACTTGCCCAGGAAGAACTGCCTGCCGGATTTCAATATGTTTTTCCCGGTCCGGGGACAAAATATGTACACCCAAATTCTACGATTATTTTGCGATTTAGGAATATATCCCCCAAAAATGTGACAAACCTTAGTGACTGCATAAAAGTGTCAGGAGGGAAAAGTGGTTCGCTTTCAGGTAAAACATTTATTGCTTCGGATTATCGAACTATTATTTTCACACCTGAAAAGAGCTATAAGTTAGGTGAAAAAGTTAATGTAACTATAGAAGCCCAATTGTCTGAATATAGCAATAATGCCATTCAGCCATTAAAATATGAATTTACTGTTCTGGAAGAAGAAGTTAGTAATGGATACATTACAAGTGAAAGAAACAGTAATCTACCTACGTTGAAGAAAACAAGCATTGCAAAGCCTTGGAAAATGCCTAGTGGTGTTTCGGTTCCGGCAGATTTTCCTCAAGTGAATATTGCAATAAGCGATAATCCCTCGAGTGACTATTTTTTTGTTAATACAATGATTGCGCCCTATTACAATATTATCTTCAATACATTAGGTGAACCAGTTTGGTACCGGAGAACCTCCAGAATTAGCGAAGATTCCAGGGTTCAGTCCAACGGTTGGATTACCATGCAGATGCGCGAAGGTACTGCCGAACCTGATTGGGGACATATTGCTTTTACTCAAAACTTCGAATTTATTAAGTCATTTCGTGCAACAAATGGGTACTCCTCAGATATGCATGAATTTTATATGCTTCCCGACAGTGGATATCTTCTGATAGCAAAAAGAGATACTGAAGTCGATATGAGCCAATATGCTACATATGGCAAACCAGATGCCATTGTAACAGAGACTTGTATTCAGGAGTTCACGGCCGATGACCAGTTGATTTTTATCTGGCGTGCCTGGGACCATTTTGATATTCGTGATTTGGAGCTTGAAGTTCTAAGCAGTTCACATATCCGTTTTCCGCATATGAATGCAATTTTTACTGACTACGATGGGCATATCTTGCTTTCCAGCCGCCACCTTAGCGAGATCTCAAAAATACATCGTCAAACCGGCGAATTCATTTGGCGAATGAGTGGAACTCCTGATACCCCAAACAATGATTTTCAGTTTGTGGATGACCCTCTTAATGGTTTTCGAAATCAGCATGCAATTCGCTCTATTGGAAACAATCGATATACTCTTTTAGATAATGGTAATTTGCACACTCCACCTATTACGCGTGCTGTGGAATATTTTATTGATACAGTGCAAATGACAGCAACATTGGCTTGGGAATATAGAAATGATTTGAATACCAGAATAGCCCGCTTTATGGGTAATGCTCAGCGATTACCTAATGGAAATACTAATATTAACTGGGCTGTTAGTAATAATCCTCAAATTGCTATTGAAGTTACTCCGGAAGGTGAAAAAGTATTTGAAATGTCGTATGAAAACGGGGCTAATTGTTACCGTACATTCCGACATCCATGGGAAGGTAAATGCCCTGCACCATACCTTATTCTGGAATCTCAAATCGATAATCTTACCTTGATTTTCAATAAATTTGGAGACAGTACTGTTGATTATTATAATATTTATGGTGGAACAGCACCCAATCCAGGCACTCTGATTGATACTTCATACAGTACCCTAAAACAACTAAACGGTTTGGTAAATGGATTGCATTATTATTTCAGGGTGACGGCTGTTGATATGAATGGACAGGAAAGTGATTTTTCAAATGAAGAGGATATATATGTAAATTTCACTCAGCCAGGAACTAACCTGATAGTAAACGGTGATTTCACAAATGCTCTTGATGGATGGGAATGGGAAGTAGATTACCTGGCTGCGGCTGAGGTGCAGGTTATTGATGGTGTGTGTAATTTTGTTATTCATAATGCCGGAAACAAATTTCAAGACGTGCAGCTGATACAAAATAACATAGCTCTTCATATAGGACAGAATTATCTGTTTGAGTTTGATGCATGGTCTGATGCAAACCGTATCGTGGATATATTCATCGGAGCTGATCATGCACCGTTCACAGACTACGGCCGTATAAGCTTTACAGCCTTGCATTCAGAGTTGAAACACTACACATACTCCTTTGAGATGGTGGAACAGACAGATCTTAATACTAGTGTCATAATTAATGCAGGGAGTACCGTTGAGAATATTTACCTGGATAATATATCCCTCAAAATGGAAGTGTCCTCAGGGATAGATGATTGGTCCCAGACAGCTGGTGGATTCATGCTTTACCCGAATTACCCGAATCCATTCAGCTCAGTTACACATATTGAATATTTTTTACCCGAGGCAAGTTTTGTTAGCTTAACTATCTTTAATGCATTTGGTCAGAAGGTGGAAGATTACATTCTTGAAGAACAAATATCCGGAAGGCATTCGAGAGAGATTCAACTCGGCAAGTATGATTCAGGGATATATGTTTGTTTGCTGAAGGCAAAAGCAGCTCATTCTGCTAAGCTTTTTCAAAAAACAAATAGATTGATTTTATTAAAATAAATAGTAAACAGCCAAAGATAATATCTTAAACAGTACCAGATTATGAGAAAAGAAGTGATTGTCTTGATAGCATTATGTTCTGCTTTTGCATCCTGCACAAATCAGGATTCAGGGGCAGTACAGGACCGGGAAAAGTTGCCAAATATTCTGATTGTTTCCGCTGATGATTTGGCCTATAACTCCGTTGGTGCTTTTGGATGCAAAGTGAAAGATATAACTCCCAACATCGACAAATTTGCAACAGAAGGAATCCGGTTCACAAATGCACATGTAAATACACCAGTATGTCAGCCATGCCGACAATCCTGGCTCACCGGTCGGTTTCCGCACAGTATTGAATCTGAGGGATTTGAGCCGATCAATGTAGATGTTTCAACACTCCCTGAACAGTTGAAAAGTATAGGTTATTTAAATGGTATTTTAGGAAAAGAAATCCATCATCAGCCAAAGGATCGTTTCTTTTGGGATTTCATTCCTTTTGTAACAGAAAAGGATTCCATATGGCGATCAGGGCATTCGCGTAACCCATCAATGTTTTATGAGTATTCTTCCATATTTTTTAAAATGGCCAAAGATCAGAATAAACCTTTTTTCCTAAGTGCCAATTCCCATGATCCACACAGACCTTTTATTGGAAGCCGTCAAGACACCCTTACCTGGGGAGATAATATGCCGCCTGTAAGTCGACAATATTCACCTGAAGAGGTAGAAGTGATGGGATATCTCCCGGATATAAAGGATGTTCGAAAAGAAGTGGCTCAATATTATGGTAGTGTTTACCGCGGTGATCAAAGTATTGGTGGGGTTCTCGATGCTCTTGAGGAGAGCGGCCTGTCGGATAATACTGTTGTAATTTTTCTGAGCGACCATGGTGCTGCTTTTCCATTCTCAAAAGCACAATGTTATCTGAATAGTTCCAAAACTCCATTGATAATCAGATGGCCGGAAAAGATCCGCCCCGGATCAGTTGATTCCACCCACTTTGTAACAGGCATCGATTTGATGCCGACGATTATGGAGATAGCAGGTCTTCCGCTGATACCGAAGCTTGACGGACAAAGTTTCCTTCCTCTTTTGTTCGATAAAAAGCAGAGGGACAGAGAATATGCATATTCCACTTTCTATCAGATATTTGCTAAAAAACGATTTCCGATGCGTTGCCTTCAAAATGAAGATTTTGGATACATATATAACTTCTGGTCAGACCATCAAACTGAAATCAGGGGTGATGCAACAGGTGGTTTAACATGGAGGGCAATGATTAAAGCAGCTGAAACTGATCTTGAAATTGCTAAACGGGTTGAGCTATATAAATACCGGGTTCCTGAAGAATTCTATAACTTTAAAAATGACCCGGATGGGCTTGTCAATCTGGTTAATGATCCGGCCTATGCCAAAGAACTCATGAAATTCAGGAAGAAAATGCTGGAAATGATGAAGAAATATAATGATCCGGCATATGAAGCATTCAGGGATAGAAACGATCCCGGGGTGATTACAAATTTTATGGAAGCACAAAGAGAGAAAGCTAAAAGAACCAAGCCTGTGGAGAGATTTTAGTCAGATGAATGTAAAGACAGTATAAGAAGAAGAGAAGCATACGATACGAAATGGTTTAAGCAATAGCAAAATTTAATAATTCGATAATGAAGAAAATGAGAGTTAATGGCAGATTCATATTCTCCGGTATATTAGCAACTCTTGTTATTGCATTGAGTTACAGCGCAATAGCCGGGCCTGACAATGTTGCTAAACTGGCGAAGGTAAGTGCTTCAGCAGAGTTGAATGTCAGCTATACAGCTGTTAATGTTATTGACGGCCTCATAAGAACCTATGGGATTGGTGAATGGGCATCTAACAGCAAGGAGAATCCTTGGGGAGGGATCAATTATCCATGGATCCAATTGAATTGGGAAAAGGTGCAAGTCATTGATAAAATAATCTTTTATGACCGTGCAAGTCTCGAATCACATCTGGCCGGTGGTACTCTGCAGTTCAGTGATGGCTCCGAGCTCAGTGTAAATTTAATTCCTAATGATGGAAGTGCCTGTGTTGTTGAATTTCCGGCAAAGGAAGTTGAATGGTTTCGTTTTGAAGTGAGGGATGGAATAGGAGACAATATGGGACTATCAGAGATTGAGGTATTCCCATCCACTGAGGGCGAGCTTGATCCTGTATCCATGGTTGATCCATATATTGAAACCACCCGTGGACGTTATTTCTTCTTTGTGACTGGCAGTCGTCCGTTTGGAATGATCAGTTCAGCACCACTCACCCGAAACAAGAACCAGATGGGTGGTGGGTACAATTATAATAGCACGGAAATCCTCAGTTTCCCGCAAATACACGCATGGATGCTATCGGGTCTGGAGTTGATGCCGACCACAGGTGAGGTCGATCCATCCCGCTGGCACGATGGCTGGAAATCGGAGTTTTCTCATAAAAGTGAGATCGTACAACCGGGTTATCACCGTGTTTTTTTGGACAAATACCATACATGGGTTGAACAAACGGCAAGCGACAGGGTCAGCTTTTATCGTTTTAGATACACAGAAGATGCAGAGGCCAATATCCTTGTTAACCTCGGTGGATATGTATCAACAAGTACAATGACCGGGGCTCAGGTAAATAAAAAAAGTGATACCGAAATTGAGGGTTCATTCAATACAGTTGGACGAATATGGGGAGGTCCGGAGAAAATACGGATATTTTTTGCCCTGAAGTTAGAGAAGCCTATGGAACGGTTTGATAGCTGGAAAGGAGAGATTAAGAAAACAGATGTTAGCTCTCTTGAAGCTGAAGACGTAAGCTCTCCCAGAAGAGAAAAAGGCATGTCTTATCATGATGCGCCCACTGCAGGAGTTTCAGCTTATTATCATGTTAAAAGGGGTGATGAGCTTAAGGTTAAAATTGCAATTTCATATACCAGTATTGAGAATGCCTGGGAGAATATGGAATCTGACTTCAATCACTGGGATTTTGAAAAAATAAGAGAAGAAGCACGTGATGACTGGAATCAGTCATTGGGTAAGATAGATGTGAAAGGCGGAACCCGAGACCAGCGGGTAAAGTTTTATACGGATCTATGGCATACACTTTTGGGAAGGCATAAACTCAATGATTATAGTGGAGATTATCCTGATTACACACAAGGCGAAAAGAAGGGTGCACATACAGATGCAAGTCTGCAGGTAAGAAAATTACCTTCAGGTGCAGATGGAAATCCAAAATTCAATATGTATAATTCCGATGCATTCTGGTTAACCCAATGGAACTTAAATATCTTATGGGGACTGGGATGGCCTCATCTTTTGGATGATTTTTCTGCCTCTCTTGTCCAGTATGCCGATAATGGTAAACTATTGCCACGCGGACCCTGTGCAGGAGGATACTCTTACATAATGACCGGCTGTCCGGCAACCAACCTGATTGTAAGTGCTTATATGAAAGGCCTGCTGAGAAAAGTCGATGATAAACATGCTTTTGAAATTATGAAACAAAACCATCAACCCGGAGGAATGATGGGAGGTGATGAAATTGACTTTTATGTGAAAAAGGGTTGGAGGCCTAACAATGCCGGAATCACCTTAGAATGGGCCTTCCAGGATTGGGCATTATCACAAATGGCAATAAAAATGGGTGAGAAGAAAGATGCACAATACTACCTGAAAAGATCAAACGGCTGGAAAAACCTGTATAAGCAAGAGGAGGGTTTAATCTTTCCGAAAGATAAAAATGGAAACTGGGTGCATAATAATCCCTTAAGCGGTAGGGGATGGATTGAAGCCAATGCCTGGCAGGGAACCTGGTCTGTTTCTCATGATATTGCCGGATTAGCAGAATTGATGGGTGGGAATGAAAGGCTATGCGATAAACTGAATTATGCATTTGAAAAGGGGGAACCCAATCATTTTGTATTTGCTTACAATGATGGCTATGTAAGTTATGCCAATCAACCCGGATGTTCAAATGCACATGTTTTTAATTACGCGGGCAAACCATGGCTATCACAGTACTGGGTACGCAAAGTTAATGAGCAGGCCTATGGTGGAACAACGCCTGATAAAGGATATGGCGGGCATGATGAGGATCAGGGGCAAATGGGTGGTGTAAGTGCATTAATGTCAATGGGCTTGTTCAGCCTTAAAGGAACCACCTCGGTAGATCCTGTTTATGAGATCACCAGCCCTGTCTTTGATGAGATTATTATTAAGCTCGATCAGAAATATTATCCAGGTGAATCCTTCACCATAAAAACACATAATAACTCTGACGAAAACTGTTATATCCAGAAAGCCGAATTAAATGGAATGCAGCTGGAACAATGCTGGTTTACTCATGAAGAATTTTCAAAAGGAGGATTACTGGAATTATGGATGGGTGATAAACCAAACAAAAACTGGGGGACAAAGAAATAGAACTATGAAACCACAATTAATTAGACTTAGTAATACAATTACTTTTCTTTTAGTAATACCTCTTATGCTGATGCAGTGTAATACTAAAACACCTTCTGATGGTAAATTGGAAAAGGGTTTCATTAATCCGTCCACCGAAAACAGGCCCCTTGCTTTATGGCCATGGCTGAATGGTTATGTTGATACAACGAAATTGGTTTATGAATTAGAACAAATGAAGGACAAAGGAATGCGTGGAGCCCTGATTTGGGATGTCGGCGCACTTTCAGATCCTGAAAAAATGATTCCTGCCGGACCTGCTATGCTGGGAGATCAATCCTTGCAATATTTCTCTCTCGCACTAAAAACTGGCAGCATGCTTGATCTCGATATCGGTTGGTTTGCATCCAGTAGCTGGAACGCTGGTGGGCCATGGGTAGAAGAGGCTAATGCAGCTATGGAATTAATAAGTTCAAGTCAGGTAGTGGAAGGGCCATCAAAACAAAAAATAACAATAGTAAAACCAAAGAGCCGCTTTGGTGAGGTCTTTCGATATTCTTTGATATCGTCCCTGGCTATTCCCTACTCAGAAGTTAGGGAAATTGACAATACTAAAGGTCAAGCAATCTTACTCGGTGATTATACTTCAGAAGACAAGTATATTGAATGGGAAGTACCCGAAGGAAAATGGGAAATCATTTCCTTTTTCATGAGTAATTCAGGGCAGGAACTGGAGTGTCCAAGTCCAAACTCTAACGGCTTAATTATAGATCACCTTAGCCGCATAGCAACAAAGAATAATTTCGATAGTGTTTTAACCCGACTTGCTACTATAAGTACCCCTGAAAAACATTTGAAGTTCTTAATGCTCGACAGCTATGAAGTAAGGCCAATGAAAGACTGGTCTCCACTATTTGTCCAGGAATTCTCTTCGCGCTATGGATACGACCCGATTCCATTTCTACCACTACTTCGGGGTTATAGCAGTCAAGATACGGTGATTGACGAACGCTTTCGTGGCGATTATAGTCGCTTGGTGAGTGATATGATGATTGAAAATCATTTTGCACAATCGGTGACAATTGCGGATGAAAATGGATTTGAGATGGTTACAGAGGCTGGCCACGGAGGTTATCCACGTGTTGACCCTCTTAAGGCTCTTGGGAATTCGCACATCCCAATGGGAGAATTCTGGAACAGGAAACGTTTTTGGGTTACCAAAGAAGCAGCAAGCGCGGCTCATATTTATGGTAAAAAGTTGGTGGCTTCTGAATCACTTACGGGTTGGAATCACTGGCAGCATGGCCCAACAGACTTTAAACAGTTAATTGATGTAGCTTTCTGCGAAGGCCTTAATCAGGTTGTTTTTCACACCTTTGCTCATAACCCTGAAATTGCAGGCAAGCCTGGATTTGTATATCATGCCGGCGAACACATCAATGTAAATACAACATGGTGGGAAATGGCACGGCCTTTTATGGATTATATCGGAAGATGCTCCTATATGTTGAGGCAGGGCAATTTTGTTGGCGACGCATGTATTTATTATGGCGATCAGGCGCCGAATCTGGTACCGCCAGAACGTATCGACCCCAACATAACTCCAATATTTGATGACACCCAGTGTCTTCATTGTGGTAAACCTAAGCCGGTTAATGCAGGCAAAATGACAGGCTACGATTATGACTATATGAATGCCGATATTATTACTACAACATTAACAATAGAGAACGGAGAATTAGTATTACCATCCGGACTTTCATATAAAGTGATATTACTTCCCGATAGGAACGATATTTCTTTTGAAGTATTTAAGAGTCTTGAAAAACTGGTTTATGATGGTGCCATAGTTATTGGCAGAAGACCTGAAAGAACCACTTCTCTGAAGAACTACCCCGATTGCGATGAGGAGGTAAAAGCAATTGCCGATAAATTATGGGGCAAGTGTGATGGTGAAAATATTCTCTCAAATACTTATGGAAAAGGAACTATTTTCTGGGGGAAGTCAGTAGAACAAGTACTTGAAGAGCTTAATGTTCATCCCGATTTTGAAGTACAGGGCATTGATAATTGTGACTCACACATCGATTATATTCATCGTCAGACTGAAACAGAAGATATCTATTTCGTGTCAAACAGCAGTCCGAAGAAGGAAAAAGTAACTTGTGTTTTCAGAGTTGATAAAAACAGGGTTCCTGAATTATGGGATGCTGAAACAGGATTAATACAGCGGGATGTAGAATTTTCAAAAGTAGAAAACGGAATAAGTATTGAATTAATCATGGATCCGCTGGCATCAAGATTTGTAGTTTTCACGAGTAACTCTACAGGTGAAAACGATGCTGGATTGACCTATGATTTGCAATATGGCTTTCAGGGAGAAAGTATTAAACCGATAGATATTACTGATAATTGGGATATAAGTTTCAATACTGAGATGGGTGGACCGAAAACCTATCAGCTTGAGAAACTTATAAGCTGGACTGATAGCGACAATCAGGGCGTCAGATATTATTCTGGTTCAGCCAAATATAGTAGAGATTTTTCTATAAGCGAGGAAACATTATCCGAAGAAACAGAAGCTTTTGTAAGGTTCGAAGATATTCAGGAAATGGCTCGTGTTTTTGTTAATGGCAATGATTGTGGTTTTGTGTGGACTCCGCCATATAAAGCACGAATCACTCCGTATCTAAAAGTAGGGACAAATAAAATTACTGTCCATGTCATTAATACCTGGAACAATCGAATTGTTGGAGATTTAATGAATCCCAATAAAAAACCATTTACCAACACGAATGCTAAAAACAAATTTTCTAAAAACAGCGCCTTGTTGAAATCAGGTCTTATTGGTAAGGCAGAAATATTTTTTGCGAAATAGATTATTGTTTTAGCATGGAACAGTTTGGAATGAGAAATAGTCAGGATTATGATAAAGAGATTTACAATGTTTTTAGTGGTCATATACTGTATGTCAGGATATCACCACACCACAGCGCAAGAGCAAAAGAGCAATGTTGAAGAGATAATTCTTGTTTATAAATCACACTTCGATATTGGCTATACACACCTGGCCCGCGAAACTATTCACAACTATCGCACTAGCACCATCGAAGGAGCCCTGGATGTTGTGGATAAAAACAAAAATCTGCCGCTTGAGCAACAGTTTGTTTGGACAATTCCAGGTTGGCCGATGAAGAAAATACTGGAGGATTGGGAAGGACAAAGCCCTCAGCGCCGCCAGCGTGTAAAGGAAGCGTTCAGAGACGGACGTTTTGCAGTGCATGCTTTAGCGTTTACTATGCAGATCGGATTAATGGAGCCGGAAGGTATGGTCAGAAGTCTTGTATATACTTCTGAACTGGCACGTGAGGCCGGCAAACCTTTGCCCACCGGGGCCAAAATGACCGATGTTCCGTCATACACGAAATTTACACCAACTTTGCTTAAAAATGCCGGGATCAACTTTCTGCATTTGGGCTGTAATCCGGGAAGTACGCCTCCTGATGTACCCTTTTTATTCTTGTGGGAAGGTCCCGACGGCTCTCGTCTTTTGACTATGTACAGTGCCAGCTATGGAAATAGCCTGTTTCCGCCGGATGACTGGAAGTACAAGACCTGGATCGCAATGATGATGAGAAGTGATAACAAACCGCCACCGAGTCCGGAAGAAGTTCGTGAACACATTAACACAATCAAAGAGAAGCTTCCAGGGGTTAAGGTTCGCATTGGTACCATCGGTGATTTTGGCGACCGCATGGCCGGGGAGGATATGAGTGACATGCCTGTGATCAGTGAGGATATGCCGGATTCATGGATTCATGGCCCGATGAGCAATCCTGATGGAATTATTCTTGCACGAAAAGCAGTACCGGACCTTTTTGCCTCTGAGGAACTTCATACTTTACTTGGGGGCTGGGGTGTTGAAAGTGGGGATGCAGCCGGCAGTATTGCTGATGGGTATGAGAATGGCATACTGTTTTATGAACATACGTGGGGCGGAGCACAATGGTGGGTTACCAAATTCGGTCCGGCCCGGAATAATATTGGCCAGGTTAGTAACTGGTTTTATGGCGATAAGTGGAAGGCTGACTTAAAGACAAATAAGTATGACCGCCTACTGGATTCCTGGGAGGAACATAGCGATTACGCCCGTAATGTATCTGAAATTGCATCAACTTCGCTGCAGGAGGGTATGGAGGCCCTTGCCATATCAGTGAATATCGAAGGTCATAGCATGGTTGCCTTCAATCCGCTGCCATGGAATCGTGACGCCATCATTGATGGCTCCCTGGTGAAGGATATCCCGGCCGGGGGCTATAAGGCTTTTCTGCCGGAGCCTGTTTCTTCAACAGGGGCGTTAAAGACCGGGAATACATTCGAGAATGACCACTTCAGGATTGTTTTTGATCCCACGCAGAGTGCCATTGCATCGCTGATCGATAAGCACAGCGGCAGGGAGTTGGTTGACAGTGAAGGGAAGCATGGCTTTGGTCAGTATCTGCATGAGAAATTCAGTGCCGATGAGGTGGCCGGATATTGTGATTCCTATATACGTGGTGAGAAGAATGAAAAAGGCTGGGAGGAATTCTACTGGGCTTATGCGGTGATAGGTAAACCCAATATGCCACCGGCCTCGGAAGTGCCATACAGGGCTATGACAGCTGGCAATTCGACGCTTAGTAAATCAAGATGTGGGAATACCACCACTTTTGTGATGAGTGCCACCCAGGGGGAGACGGGGATTGATTATCCGGTTACGACCCGTGTCTACCTGTATGATGATGCTGCTTATATTGATTTGGAACTAACGATCGATAAACCTGCTGATATCTGGCCGGAAGCGGGTTGGATATGCCTGCCTTTTAAGGTGGATGCTCCGCAGTTTCGGGTGGGCCGTCATGGTTTTATTATGGATCCGTCAAAAGATATTATTGCTGGTGCTAACCGTTATATATATGCGCTTGGAACTGGTGTGGCAATGTTTGATAAGCATGGTCGGGGAGTTGGCATATGCGCTCCTGAAACGCCCCTGCTTAGCCTGGGGGTGACGGGGATTTGGAAGTTTGACCAGACTTACGTACCTGAGAAACCGACAGCATATTTTAATTTGTTCAACAACCAATGGACAACCAATTACCGCTTTTGGAACGAAGGAAAATGGACTTACCGCTTTCGTATATGGTCGTTCGACAAGTATGATGCGGCTACTACCTTGATTACACCTTCTCTTGAAATGCGTTATCCTGTTCATACAAGCAGTGTGAATACGCCTAAGGGTAAATTGCCCGTGCAGCAGAAAGGGCTGAGTGTTTCACGATCGGGTGTACTGGTAACAGCATTTGGAGCAAACCCTGATGGAGAGGGGACACTGATTCGTGTATGGGAGCAGGCGGGAGTTTCCGGGAAGCTTACTGTTGAGTTACCCAAAGGGAGCGAAGCAAAAATGGCAACACCGGTAAACTTACGCGGTGAGACTATTGGGAACACCATAAATATTCGGAATGATAAACTGACATTCGAGCTGGGGGCATTTGCTCCGGTGAGTTTTGTGCTGGAATAGATAAGAATAGCTATATTTTAATACCTAAACAGACAAGCCCTCAGGATATATAAAGTGAAGGAAATGAGTAAATAAAGAAAATTTGACCATGAGTTTATTCAAACATATTTTAACATACTTCTTTGTTACTATATATTTCAGTATTTCACCATTATTTGGACAAAGTGGATCTGAAAAACCAAATTTCGTACTTATCCTTGCCGATGACCTGGGTTATGCCGATCTTGGATACCAGGGAAGCAATCAAATCCCTACTCCAAACATTGATAGGTTAGCAGAATCTGGAATTGTATTTACCAGTGCCTATGTTTCCTCACCGGTTTGCAGTCCATCCCGCGCAGGTCTAATAACAGGAAAAAATCAGCTTGGTTTTGGTTTTGACAATAACCTTTTCCCTGCTCAGCCAGGCTTTGATCCTGACTTCGTTGGACTACCGCTTACTGAAACCACCTTAGGTGATAAGTTAAAGTCACTGGGTTATACAAATGGGATTATCGGCAAATGGCACCTTGGTGAAAAGGATCATTTTTATCCTACTAAAAGGGGATTTGATGAATTCTGGGGTTTTTTGGGGGGAGGACATGATTATTTCATTGAGGATCCCAATGATAACAATATGAAACGTCCTATGCAAAGCACCTATAAAAAACCTGAACCAATTACTTACCTCACAGATGACATAGGGGATGAATGTGTTGATTTTATTGAGCGTCACAAAAATGAACCTTTTTTCCTTTATGCTTGCTTCAATGCCCCTCATTCTCCAATGCAGGCACCTGAGGAAGACCTGAAACTATTCAGCCATATCGAAGATGAAATGAGGAGAATTTATTGTGCAATGGTGTACCGTCTTGACCAGAATGTTGGCAAAATACTTAAAACTATTGAAGATGAAGGCCTTGGGAACAACACATTTGTTGTTTTTATGAGTGACAATGGAGGCCCAACATCCTTTAATGGCTCCGTAAATGCTCCCCTTAGAGGACAAAAGACCACAGTACTGGAAGGCGGAATAAGGGTGCCTCTAATTTTTAGATGGCCCTCAACTCTAGGCAAGGGTGATACTGTAGACGATATGGTCTTATCTCTTGATATCTTTCCCACTTTTGTAAAGGCTGCGGGTGGAACGGTCTCTGAAGATTATAATCTAAGAGGAATCGACCTGATGCCATTCCTCACAGGGAAAACTGATATTATTCCCCATACCTCGATGGAATGGAAATATACAGTGAGTGCAGCAATCAGGGATGGAGATTGGAAACTTATTCGCTTACCTGACAGACTGCCAATGCTATATAATATTGAAGAGGATATATCAGAGTTAAACGATCTGTCGCTCCAGGAGCTCGAAAGAACTAAATCCATGCTAAAAAAACTTGGAACCTGGGACATATTTCTTCCTCACCCTGTTTTTCTTGAGCCAAATAGCTGGAGGACAAGGCAGATAAAAAATTACGATAAGAAATATCAACTAACTCAGCCAGAGTTATGAAAACACATAAAGTAATATTTTCTCTAATCTTTTTGTCTTTTATTGTATACCCAACAATAGCACAAACAGTAGACCTCAGTCCTGAAATATTACAGTTTGATCCTTTTATCTGGCCAAATGAAACCCCGGAAGATTGTCCGTTCGAACAATCAGAAGAGTTTAACGGTATTAAGTTTCTGGGTATAAAAAGCGGCTTTCATTATGGTGATACCTGGTATCCAGCCTGGGCTGAAAATGACACATTATACTCTCCCTGGACTGATGGCAGGACAAAAAGACTGGACGGATACACCGACTGGTCACAGTCATGGGTAGATCCGGTACATATTACTACAGGACAGGGGGTTATTATTGGAGACGACCCTCTTACCCTGACAGCTTACAGTATCGGGCTTGACAAAACTTCACCCGCCTTCCCTTATCATGGACGCTATCCATGTGGATCGTTAATTTACAATGGTGTATGGTATTATGGCACTTACTGTCTGGATCCGGCAGGATATACAAAGTATGGAAATGATACCATTAACTGGCCATGGATGGGACCCTTTGTTGGCTTCCGGACTTCAATAAATTATGGGCATATGTGGAAAGAATGCCCACATACACCAGAAGAACCATTATTCGGTGAAACTGGTATTAATGGTTATCCGGTAAAAATTGGCGCTCCCCACTTTGTTGATTTTGGCAAAAACATGGAGCATTCACCTGATGGAAAGGCCTACATGGTTGCTCATGGTGCCGATATTTTTGACACCAAAAGTCGGGGGATATGGAATGATAGCTGGATTACAGGAGACCAGGTTTATCTGATAAGGGTAACTCCTTCTATTGAAAATATCAATGATGCATCAAAATATGAGTTTTATGGCGGGAAAGATGATAATGGAAAGCCAATATGGGCTGCGTTACTATCACTTACAATGCCCAGCTTAAAAAATATATAATGTGCGTGACAGATGGCGGGAACACCTACTCAAGAATGAATACCTATTTGTTGGAATCAGATAGTATTACAGGTGAATGGAAAATGGTAAGCTATATGATGAATTTTGGTGAACAAGCATATTTTGTAAATATTCCTTCGAAATTCATAAGCAAGGATGGGAAAACAGTCTGGCTGCTTTACTCAGGAAATTATTGGGACAGCATGAATGGTGAAAGCATTGGTGTTAATCCTCCAGGCAGCCATTATGGGATGTGTTTTCAGAAAATAGAACTATTATGAAATCTGTAACAAAAATTTTAATAACATCGGTACTAGCGCTTGTACTGGGCAGTTCTGTGATGGCTGCTAAGAAACCATTGAAAGTCTATATTCTTGCAGGCCAGTCGAACATGCAGGGCTCGGCGCATAAAAGCACCTTTGCAGCCATGGGTGATGATCCGATGGCAGCAAAGCTTCTCAGTGAGATCCTGGACCAGAACGGAGATCCGCTCGTCTGTGACAAGGCCTGGATAAGCTACATCACACAACGCAGCCAACGCGATACTGTAATACATGGTAAGGTAAAGGTGGGTTATGGCTTTGACGATGAACGTATTGGTCCCGAATACGCATTCGGCCTCTACATGGATAAGGCACTCAAAGAACCTATCTTAATAATCAAGACTGCCTGGGGCGGAAAATCGCTGGCCGTGGACTTCCGTCCGCCAAGCGCCGGACCCTATGAGCCAAGCTTAACAGAGAAGGAACGAGGCAACATTCCTGAGCACGAGGAGGTTGGGCACTACTACCGCGAGATGATTCGGTTCATTCGGGCAACTCTAAAGGATACTAAGAGTATTAGGAAGATCGTTCCCAACTACAGCGCAAAGCAGGGCTATGAACTATCGGGATTCGTCTGGTTCCAGGGCTGGAATGATATGTGCAACCGACATCACATCGAACAATACACAGAGAATATGATCTATTTTATCAGTGATGTTCGAAAGGAATTTGAAATGCCTGCCCTGCCTTTCATTGTAGGTATTCTGGGAGTTTATGGAACAGATCCAGATAGTCGTAAGTTCGACAAGAGGCTACCAGTGACCGACTTCCGTAAAACCCAATTTGCGGCAGTTGAGCTCTACGATTTGAAGGTTATGCCTCCTTATCGTGGCCATGTGATAGGGGTAGACAGTGGGCCCTTTTATGAACTCGAGCTCAGTGACATTTATTGGAAACGGAGACTGAACAATGAATGGAAGCGTAAAGTTAAGCAAGGGATAATGACATCGGAGGAGGCCCGGGAGGAATGCCTACGATACGGTTTCGGTGACGGTGAACTTACCACACAGGAACAGAGCACCTGGGATCGATGCGCATCCAATGCTGAATACCATTATCTGGGTAGTGGTAAAACTTTTATTCGTTTCGGGAAGGCCCTTGCCGAGGCGATGCTAGAGATGGAGAATATTAAAATTAACTTAAGGTGAAAAAATCACTCATTTCATTATTAATAGCGATTGTTGTTTTTGCCGGCTTATCAGCCCTGGTATCTTGTTCAGAAAGTGTAATTGTGAATGATCTGAAGTGCGAATACCTAACAAATCCATTAGGTATTGATGTCATACAACCACGTATAAGTTGGAAACTCGAATCTGCTATACGTGGACAGAAGCAAACTGCTTATCACATTTTGGTTGCAAGTTCGCTCGATAAGCTCAATAAAAACATAGGTGATCTTTGGGATACCGACAAAGTGAATTCAGACGAAACTATCCATATTACTTACGATGGCAAGGAGCTTGAGTCTCGGATGCAATGTTTCTGGAAGGTTCGGGTCTGGGACAAGGATGGTCAGGAATCAGGATGGAGTAAACCAGCTAAGTGGTCAATGGGTTTACTAATGAGATTTGACTGGAAGGCTGAATGGATCGGTTATGACGCCCTCCCGGATGTGGAAGATATTGCAACAATGCCAGTTCGAAATTTCAAACACGACCCCAACGCTGAGCCCAGGTATAAGAAATATCTACCCAGTCCTTACCTGAGAAAAGATTTTAATATTAAGAAGAAAATATCTCGTGCCTCGCTTTACCTTACTGCACAAGGACATGTGGAAATGCGCCTCAATGGAAATCGAGTCGGAAATGAATACTTTACCCCTGGCTGGACCAATTACAACAAACGCATCTACTACCGCACATATGATGTAGCATCCATGTTAAATAAGGGGACCAACGCAATTGGAGCAATACTGGGTGATGGTTGGTTCAGGGGCAATATCAGCATTTTGGGACAGAACCAATATGGTGATAAATTAAGATTTTTAAGTCAGCTTCAAATCGATTATGAAGATGGAAGTTCAGAGACAATTGTTTCCGATCCTTCATGGAAAGCATCATTCGGTCCTATCATCCTGTCGGATATGTTCGAAGGCGAAACATATGATGCAAGAAAAGAAATACAGGGATGGGATACCCCTGATTTTAATGATACTTACTGGGCTGCTGTCGATGGAGGTAGTGACATCAATCCTCTTATCCAGGCCTATCCAGGCGTACCTGTCCGTCCAGTACAGGAATTGCCAACGGCTAAATTAAGCGAACCAGAACCCAATACATATGTCTTCGATCTGGGGCAGAATTATTCCGGCTGGGCCCGCCTGAAAGTTACAGGTAAAGAAGGCGACACGGTAAATATGCAGTTTGCCGAAATGCTAAATGCCGATGGCACTGTTTATGACGACAACCTTCGTTCAGCTCAGGCTGCCGATAACTATATCCTGAAAGGCAATGGTGAAGAGATTTACGAACCGCATTTCACCTTTCATGGCTACCGTTACGTACAGGTGACAGGGCTGAGTCAAAAACCAAGCCCTGAAACCATTACCGGCATAGTCATCCAATCAGATGCACCAATGACAAGCTCCTTTGAATGCTCAAACCCAATGCTCAATCAGCTGCACAGCAATGTCATCTGGGGCCAGCGATCAAACTACCTCGAGGTTCCAACCGACTGTCCCCAGCGCGATGAGCGCCTCGGCTGGACTGGCGATACACAGGTGTTTATCCGTTCTGGGTGCTACAATCAGGATGTATCGGCTTTCTTCACCAAATGGATCACTGACCTGATGGACACCCAAAATGATGCAGGTACCTTCGGTCAGCAGGCACCGGTATTCCACGGCCACGGATCTCCTGCATGGGCAGATGCCGGCGTAATCTGCCCTTGGACAATCTATGAGGTATATGGTGACAAACGTATAATCGAAGACAATTATGAAGCCATGGCAAGATTCATCGAGTCATGTCGAAAGATTGGCCATAATGGTCACGGCGGTGGTTTCGGTGACTGGCTAGCTGTCGGATCAGAGACTCCTAAAGATCTTATCTCAGCAGCTTACTTCGGGTACACCACAAGCCTCATGGCAGATATTGCAGCTGACCTTGGCAAAGAACAGGACGTCGTAAAATACAATAAACTATTTGAGGATATTCGTAAGAATTTTCAAGATAATTTCGTAAACACGGATGGCACAATCGCTGGCAATTCACAAACCGCCTACTGCCTGGCCATACACTACAATTTATTAACAGAAAAGCAACGTACTCAGGCAGCGGCTCATCTGGTTGAACGCATCAAGGCCAAGGATTATCATCTTTCGGTTGGTTTTGTCGGCGTTCCGATCCTCCTGCCAACCCTTACAGAAATAGGACAAAGCGATCTTGCTTACCGTCTCATTCAGAACACAAGCTATCCCTCATGGGGATACTCCATAGACCAGGGTGCAACAACGATTTGGGAACGCTGGAACAGCTACACAAAAAAAGATGGTTTTGGCGACGTGGGTATGAACTCCTTCAATCATTATGCTTACGGTGCATGTAGTGAGTGGATGTTCAGAAGCATGCTCGGTATTGAAACGGATGGTCCCGGCTTCAAAAAGATTATAATGAAACCCCAATTTGGAGAAGGAGTTAGCTGGGCAAAAGGTCACTACGACTCGATTAGGGGTAGGATAAACAGCGATTGGAAAGTGCAGGATGGATCACTTCAATGGAATATATCAATCCCGGCGAATACAACTGCAACGATCTATCTTCCGGGTAAAGATATTACGGAAAGCGATATGGCTGCCAATGATGTTGTGGGAGTTAGCTTCAAAGAACATAAAGATGGCTATAGTATCTTCAAGCTAGAATCGGGGGAGTATAGTTTTAATGCTAAGACAGAGTAGTGTTAAATTGAAAATAACTGATTATGAACCGGGCATGACAAAAGGAAAGATATTTTAACACACACGCGGATGATTGTTTTTGTTGTGCGAGCTCCATCCGATAAATAGAAATAAATATAAACGGATGAAATCTACCATTACATTATTGTTTATAGCAGTATTCTGCATGACTTGTGGCACAACAAAGATTGTTAAAACCATAGATGAACCAGCTGATCCTGATACCTATGATCTGTCGGTATGGGAAACTGTAGAACCAGGGATTCACTCCGGTTTCGGATCAACGGATCTTGCATATTCGAAAAGTATTCCTCCGGAAGGAAATATATCTGAAGCAACTAATCTCCAGGGCTGGAAGGGCGAACGAGTCTCTTGTAAATTGCTGGTATGGTCGAATGGCACAATTGAAAACATCAGAATAAAAACAAAAAGTTTTGGTAATTCTGATTATAGCTTTGATAAAAACAGTACATCAATCTCCCTTGTAAAATATGTGCTCACCGACCAGTTTTTAAATGAGAATTCAGGAGCATGTGGGCCCAGGGATAATGATAAGGTTCCTGTTCATTTGACTCCTGATATCATAAGTAATGAAAGTAGTTTTTCTATCGACGCTAAAGGTACTCGTCCTGTTTGGATATCGGTTGACATACCAGAAAATGCACCGGCTGGTATTTATACAGGGAGCATCAGTATAAAATCAAAGTCTGGCACAAAAAAACATGACATTACACTTGAAGTACTTAATAAGAAGCTCCCTCCGCCATCGGAATGGTCTTTCCATTTAGATCTCTGGCAAAACCCATTCGCAGTTGCGCGGTTTCAAAATGTTGAATTATGGTCGATGGAACATATTGAATTGCTGAGGTCCTACCTAACAATGCTCTCTAATGCAGGGCAAAAATGTATTACGGCCACATTGATTGACAAGCCATGGGGGGATAATAAACCCTGCTATGATGATTTTGGCTCCATGATATCCTGGACCAGGAAGAAGGATGGGAAATGGGAATATGATTATACGATCTTCGACCAATATGTAAACCTGGCAATGGAGTGTGGCATAAAAAAGCAGATTAATTGCTATTCTATGGTGCCTATCAATAATAAGTTTTCGTGGTACGATGAAGCGAGCTCAGAAACTGTTGTTCAGGAGTTATTTCCAGGGACAAAAAAATATGAAGATCTGTGGCAGGGGTTTTTGATTGACTTTAGAGTTCATTTGAAGGAAAAGGCTTGGTTAGACATTACAACAATTGCTTTGGATGAGCGGGAAGAAGAAGAGATGACAAATATGTTCAGCTTCTTAGCGAAAACTGCCCCTGAATTTAAAATTGCGATGGCGGGATTTTATCATGAGAGTATCAACTTATCAATTTATGATTTCAGTTCCAATTGGAGGGACTACGGAAGAATCCCTACTAAGGCTATTAAAACAAGAAAGGAAGCCGGTCTGATAACGACTTATTATGTGGCCTGCGGTATCCCAAAACCCAATAATTTCACTTTTTCACCCCCCTCAGAATCATGTTTTGAAGGATGGATAGCCTCGGCAATGGGATTTGATGGCTTTTTAAGATGGGCATATAACAGCTGGCCTGAAAAACCATTGATCGATTCAAGATATACCAAGTGGCCAGCAGGTGATACATATTTTATATATCCGGGACCTCTAAGCTCAGTTCGGTTTGAGAGACTGAGAGAGGGAATCCAGGATTATGAAAAGATCAGGATAATAAGAAATGAATTGGATCAAAAGAATTCACCTGAAGCGGCAGCTGCCAGAATGAAATTGGATGAATTTCTTAGCTCAATTGACTCAAAAACTCTTGATGATAAATCAGCTGCTGAGGTAATTAATGAAGGGAAAAGCCTGCTCAATGAAATAGTAAAATCTACTTTTTAAAATTTTTATGTCATGATAAATTACATGCAACATTACGATAACCGTCTAAACGGTATTTTAAGAGCTACTCTTATTTTTACATCTATTTTTATTCTTAATAATACGGCTCAGTGTCAAGATGGGGCCGAAAAGGAGTACACTCTTGCTGAAAAAAACATTCAGCACGCCAAAGAAAACCTACCAAGGCAGGTATACACTGAAGACCCCGAACTAACCAGGCAAGTACATAATTTATATATCGATTGTCTCTTTGATAAGCTGTGGGAGCCGGCTCTTCCAGGCCTACCGCACAAATGGTTTTCAATTACAGGTGAAGGAGATGAGTCTTACGGCAAGTGCCAGTTGCAGTGGGATCCAATGTTCGTTCTTAATGCATGGGCTCCTCTGGATGATAACGAGGTAGCACAAGAAGTATTTAAGAATTTTTGGAATATAATTGATAATAACCCGGAAGCTCCTGAAGGATCATACAGATATGGCATGATTCCATGCACAACCACTCCGGATTTTCCACAGAATGGCTACTCGCAAATCCCGATTTTAGCCTGGGGATGTTTGATGGTCTTTAATCAAACCAATGATTTTGAACTCTTGGAACAGAGCATACCCTATCTGGATAAATTTTTCACCTGGTATGTGAACGAAAGAGACGTAGATAATGATGGTTTGATAGAGTATGGAGCCTATAAGAAAACTAGCATTGGAGATATAACACAGTCTGCAAGATTTGAAACATTTGATTTTCATGCGACTCTTGATGACCTGCAATTAACTGAGCATCCTACACGCGGAACTGGTGGTGCCTGGTATGGAAATATTGAAGGTGTGGAGCAAACGAGTTTCCTGGCAATGTCGGAGCGGGCTATGATAGAAATGTGCGAAATTACTGGCCGCGAGGAAATGAGGGATAAATATGTAAAAAGGCTCGATAAACGAACCGAGGCTATCCGTACACAGATGTGGGACCCGGAAACGAAATTCTTTTATAGTTTAAATAGAGATACCGGTGAAAAAATCAGGATTAAAACTTTACAGGGATTTCTGACTTTAACTGCCGGACTGGCAAGTGAGGAACAGGCAAAAGAATTGGTCAAACACTTAACTGATCCTGCTCAGTTCTGGAGTAAATATCCCGTAACGACTTCATCAATGGAAGAGCCAACATTTAAGCCCGATGGATTTTGGCGTGGCGATATGTGGCCCCCAACCAATTATTTGCTGGCACTTGGTCTTAACCGATATGGTTATTATGATATTGCCATTGATTTGGCGGACAAAATGCAGGAACTTTTGGAGAAATATGACGGACATGCCTATGAACGATACAACGGTGTTGATGGTATTGGTATAGGAGTAAAGGATTACTGCTGGGGGATAGCCTCATGGAGCATCGCAGTGAATACTATCTATGGTATACAGGAGGATTACCGAACAATAGTAATTCCTCCTGATGCAAAGGGGCGTCATTTAAAAATTGGCAAGCTTGAAGTAAAATATCCTACCAACAGTTCTGTAGAATTAAAAACAGCTTTTGAACGCGAATTTAGAGTTGTTTTTCAGGGACAAACGGGACAAATAAAAGTTTGGTGCAATGGAAAAATTGTGAAAAAGAAAAATCTGAGCATTGAGGCATCTGAAGTTACATTTACTGCGATGCCAGGGAAAACCTATATTGTGTCAAAAGGATAGATCGACCTGATCCAAAAATAAATAAACTTAAAAATGCTTAAGCCTGAGACTCTGAATAAATTATTTTCCTGCTTACTGATTGCTGGGATTATATTCTCTTTTACAAACTCTACTCATTCGCAGGAAACTCAAATTAGATACCTTTCAGGAACAGGAAATGATAATACAGTTCCATGGGAGTTTTATTGCTCCGAAGGAATGAATAGTTCAGAATGGACAACAATCCAAGTTCCATCCTGCTGGGAGCTGCAAGGGTTTGGATCCTATAATTATGGGATTGATCCATGGGAGGATAGAATGAACGAGCATGGTATGTATCGTCATGAATTTGTTATACCAAAAGAATGGAAGGATAAGAAAGTCAATATAGTGTTCGAGGGTGTAATGACGGATGCCGAGGTAAAAATCAATGGCAAAGCAGCTGGACCGAAACATCAGGGTGCATTTTATGAATTCAAGTATGATATAAGCTCGCTTCTGAATTTTGGAAGTAAGATCAACAGGCTGGAAGTCTCTGTTCACAAGCATTCATCTGATAGCCTGGTGAATGAAGCCGAACGCTGGTGTGATTACTGGATCTTTGGTGGAATTTTCAGACCAGTGTATCTTGAAGTATTGCCTTCCAATCATATTGAAAGGATTGCAACAGATGCACAAGCAAACGGGGATTTCAAATCTGATGTTTATTTCGAATCGCCAAAAGCGGCATATTTGGGAGTTGAGCTCCTGAATTTGAGTGGGGTGAAAATTACCGATCTCGAAGAAGAAATTCAGAATCCATCTCAAGGAAAAATCAGCCTGTCAACACATTTTGAGTATGTTAAGTCATGGAATCCTGAATTCCCAGCACTTTATGAAGTGGTCTATAAATTAATGGATAAAGATCATACCCTTTTGCATCAATCAAAAGTGAGGATAGGTTTCCGAACAGTTGAAGTAAAGGAAAAGGATGGAATTTATGTGAATGGAGCGAAAGTAAAATTCAAGGGAATCAGCCGGCACGTATTCTGGCCAACATCTGGAAGAACAACCAGTAAGAGTATTAGTATCTCCGATGTAAATCTTATTAAGGAAATGAATATGAATGCGGTAAGGATGTCGCACTATCCTCCTGACAAACATTTCCTTGATGCTTGTGATTCCCTCGGCCTGTTCGTATTTGATGAACTAGCAGGTTGGGGTCCACCGGCTTACGGTACTGAAACTGGCAGGAAGCTAGTAAAAGAACTTGTAATCCGTGATGAAAACCATCCATCTATCCTTTTCTGGGGTAATGGAAATGAGGGAGGCTGGAATCCTGATCTGGATGATGATTTTCAGATCTATGACATTCAACAAAGGGAGACCATACGACCACGCCAGTTATTCCGAAAAATAAATACTCTTCATTATTTCAAATATAATTACCTGGCTTATGACAGCTATATTCAGGACCGGATATTCATCACAACAGAATTTCTGCATGGATGCTGGGATGAAGGCCATGGAGCAGCTCTTGATGATTACTGGAAACTGATGTGGGACAACCCGATCTGTGCCGGTGGTTTTCTATGGAATTTTTCTGATGAGGCTATTTTGAGAACCGATCGCAATGGAATTCTGGATGTTGATGGAAACCATGCGGCTGATGGAATAACAGGACCAGCCCGTGAAAAGGAGGGTAGCTTTTATACCGTAAAAGAGATATGGGCTCCTGTTTATTTTGAAAAGAAGTTTATCACCCCCTCATTTGATGGAAAATTTGATATAGAAAATCGTTATCACTATACTAATCTGAACCTGTGTGAATTTGCGGCACAATGGATAAACTTCAGGGGGCCTGATGAAAGCGGAACTGACCCTTCTTCTCTTATCGAAGGTAATATTCCTGCAATTGATCTGGAACCTGGAATAAAAGGTGTTTTGTCGGTAGATTTACCTGATAATTGGGCTTCTTTTGATGCGCTGTATATTAAAGCTACTGATCCGCATGGTAAGGAAATATTTACCTGGAGCCTTCCGCTTAAAGGTCCCGGTGAGAAGACTTATGATGAGCTGGTAAGTGCTGAAGATGAAGGAGATATTAAAGTTGATGTTACAGGTGCTTCAGTATTGCTTAGATCAGGAGATTTATCATTTGAATTTGACAAGTGCACTGGTTCTCTAGCAAGGGCATCAAATAATGGTAAGAAAATCAGCTTGTATAATGGGCCCAGATTTATAACTCAGCGTGAGATAGAATTAAGCGGTTTTGATCATTTTGAGGATGAAGGTGGCAATTACGTAATTAAGTTTTCATTTCAGGGAGAGCTTACCAAGTTCAGAAATATTCAGTATGAGATCAAGTGGACTGTAAAAGCAGATGGTTTACTTGACCTGGATGTCAGCGGTCATTACATGCAGGGCATAAGTTTCGATTATCCTGAAGAAAATATCAAATCTATACGAAGGCTTGGCGACGGACCATTTAGAGTTTGGCGTAACCGTATGAAAGGAACCACACTCGGAGTTTGGGAAGATGACTACAATAATACTATCACTGCCGATCCGGCATCCGGCTATGACTATCCGGAGTTCAAAGGTTTTTTCTCTTCACTTTATTGGGCAAAGCTGATGAACAAGGATAACAGTAGTATGACAGTATATTGCCACACACCTTATACTTTCCTTCGTGTTTTTACCCCTGAAAAGCCGTCTGAATCCAGGGAAGGCTGGGGATCTGATGCTTTAGTTTGTCCTGATGGGGATATATCATTCCTAAATGCTATACCTCCCTTGGGTACTATGTTTAAAAGAGCTGAAGATCTCGGGCCGCAATCACAGCTTGAAACAGTTTATGGATGGGATGCGGAACCTGTGAGAATCAGTCTGACTTTTGATTTTAGAAAATAAGAAATGTAATTTTTCGAGAAAATAAACAAAACCTAAAAATATACTTATGATCAAAAGATGTTTACAGCTTAGCATGATCCTATTAGCATTATCGGGAAGTGTGGTTGATATTGCAGCACAAATAAAAGGGAATGCAGGCGGTTACCTGATTACACAGCGCGAAAAAGTTGATGAATCTTTTAACGCTGGGTACTCTATGTATTCAGCAGCCTATCCTCTGTTAAGGGAGTATCCGGGCAGGGAATTCCAATCAGGATTATTCGGGACATGGATGCATCCTCATCATGATGGACCACTACCAGTGGAGAAATTATATACTGATATTGAAGGTGGCCTTGGCTGGTGGCGCGATACTGAATATGCAACAGCAACCCCCAAATTTATTATGGGAGGAGTACAGCTGAACTTTGTCGGATGGGCGAACGGACCCGGTGCCGGTCAGGGAAGAGACTGGGATAATCCTAAAGGGAAGTATGGAGTAGCACAACTAAGTCCTTGGGTACTATGGCCCCCGGATGGATTGAACCTTAAGCAAGGAACATGTGGAGAATTGTTCGGAAGCGGATACTTGCCTCTTCCTCTTACAGAACCTAAGGAAACAACTGCAGGTGTAGATGTTAGCACTGGAAATCAATGCTGGACCTTGTTTATCAATGCCGGAAATTTCAAAGGCCCCATAGCTTTTTTTACACCATATTTCTGGACAAAAGCATCCGCCGAGGATCCACGGATCGATGGTTTATTTCTGGATCAGCGACCTTCTCAGGCAAACAAACCATTCCAACAGGAAACTCAGCATATACATTCATATGAAGCTACTGATTCTAAAGACCAAAGGTATGCCCGCATGGCACCTACACAGTATCCTGTTGGACCAGACGGTAATACTGAATTATTGCACCGTTTGATGGTCTATAATAAAAAGGCACTCTGGGATGATGTTGAAGCATGGTTCAAAGGAGGAGATCCGGTAGGTGGTAAAATTGATGTTGAGGAGGCTGAGATGCAGAAATTTAAAAAAGGAGTGAGGTCGAACTGGAGGTTTTATGGAGAGCATATTCCCAAGGACAAGCGAGCCCTGATGAATATTACTGATTATATGGATGCAGATGTAACAGAGCCGGCAACTTTAAAAGTTAGATGGGAAGGCGACCTAATTAAGAAACATGATACAGGAAATGGTATGGTAATAACCTTACCGGAGTATTATAAACTGGTAAAAAAAGATGATGATGAAGTTGGGGAATGGGTCGCAATAGCACCTGAAGAGGTGCCGGAAGAAACCGGATTGCACAATGTTGATTTTAGCAATAAAGTCCCAAGAAATCCTTTAGCATATGTTACTCCTGATGAAGAAAACAGTAGCTGGAAAAGTCCGGGCCCCGTCGACGGGCCATTTAAGGTGAAAATTGGTGATGGCAGTACACTGACTTATTACTGGTACAGATTCGCCGACCAGCCAGCTTTGCTTAATGCAGACATGACAAAAGAGGAGCGTGAAGAAATGCAGAGAAGGGTAGAGTTGCTACACAAGCACTGGACCAAAGAACGTGAATATCTTCCGCCTCCAATGATTGGTGAATTGGCAGATATTGATCCTTCTTTGATAATGGTTCCTCCAAAGGGTTTGGAGATTGGATATGTACCGATCGTGACAAGCCAGGGAATTGAATAGTTATGAGTTATGAGTTATGAAATGTAATCTGTAGGGACGAGCTCTTGTGGTTGTCCATGATGAAAAAAAATTAATAAAATGTATAGAATAAATTATCTGTTTTTTATCCTGATTTTTCTTCTTTCATCTGGTGTTTGCATTGCGCAAGAAGATGTGAAAAATGATGATAAAGTTGGTGTTGTAAAGCAGCACTATCGAGGCTTGCATGGCTACATTGGGTATAGTGCCGCAAGGCCTTCAGATCGAACGGATTACAGCTACGGGATGGGTTTTTATTCTGCAGTTTGGCCCTTGATTGACAAGCCGATAGAACGATTCCAAATCGGTCTGGCTTCTGCCTGGATGACTCCAAATAATTCTGATAATAAGGATAAACCCCTGGCCCCGATTGGGACTTATGCACGGGATAATTGGCCTGAGCGAGGACCAACTTGGGGAAGTGTATTTCAAACTATTGAGGGGGGACTAGGCTACTGGGCTCGCAATCGCTTCCGTTATGGACCTCCAAAATTCAGCATGAATTCCACTCCTCAATGTTACGATTACGAAATTGGTTCACCGGGATGGTCATTCTTTTACGACACAGAAGCTCTACCAGATGACAGACTTGGGATAGCTCAATTGAGTAATCGCCTCCTGATTCCACCGGATGCTTTGCCATTCGAGGGAAACCCAAATGGAAAGTTTCTTGGCTGTACCTATATGGCTCTACCATTTACAGAGCCAACTAACGGCGATCCACCAACAGGAGACCAGGCCTGGACTTGTTTTCTTAGTACTGCAAATTTTAAGGGTCCAATTGCTTACTTCATCCCTGAGACATGGAGTAAAACTGGTAAATTATTTGATTACGATTTTATTTACGGTCGCGGACTTGATGCCAGACCGGCAAATATGGGTGGTGGTGCAATGGAAATCAATACAGTGCCTTGTTTTGAATCACAAGATCAGGATGGTATTACCTATTCGAAAATACCACAACTGCAATTTCCTGTTGATGATCAGGGAAATACTTTGCTGGTGCAGGATGTGACATACTACTCTAAAGAAGCACTCTATGATTCTTTTAAAGGATGGCGTGATGGAGGAGAGCTTTGCTCAGGGCAATTCAATGAAACTGGCGCCTGGGAATCCGCTCTTACCACACGTACAACGAAATTTGACCAAGCCGGTAAAGAAATCATCGGTGTTGAGCAAGTTTTCGACACCAAGGTTCATGATGAAAATTTATGGGGTTTGGAATGGTTTGATGGTACTCGTAATGCTTTTGGAAACTTTCCCAGGTATTTCAAACATGAAGATGATCGACTAGTTGCTGTATCTGAGTCTGAGGTTCCGGGTGAGACCAATCTGCTGACAAAAGAATTCAATTTGGCGCGGGCGGGTGAGCCTTTCACTTCACCAAGAAAAGGAGCCTGGACGGTTCCCGGACCTAAAGCAGGCCCTTTTGAAGTTAATCTTACGGATGGATCTATTGTTACCTATTACTGGTATCGTTTTGTCGACCAGCCATCTTTTCAGCAATATAGCTTTAGCGAATCCAAGAAAGAAGAATTGCAGGCTCTGGTTGAAAAGATTCATAATCAATGGCCTATTGACAGAGACTATATGGCTCCACCTACCAAGGGTGAACTCGCCACCTTTGATCCGGCGCTCCTGGTTACTCCACCAAAGGGCTTGGAATATGGATATGTCCCAATCGTGACCAACCAGCGTAAAGAAGAACCCAAAACCAATTGGAGCTTTGACGAAAAATCGGATAGCATAAAGGGGCATTACAGGATGATGGAAGGTGTTAAAGGTCAGGCTATTGTGATGGATGGATATACCACTCGTATTGAGAGACCGGCCAATCAGGTTCCGGAATTGGATAAGGCATTTACAATTGAAGCCTGGATAGCAGTGGGAGCTTATCCATGGAACTGGGCACCAATTGCAGCCCAGGAGAATACTATCAGTACCAACTCAAACCTGGACGAAATTTGTTGGCCTGATGATATAACAGAAAAGTCATCAAAGGAAGGATTCTTTTTTGGTATAAGTCCACAGGGTAATTTGGGCTTACATATTGGAAATGGTAAGTGGCAAATATGCCGTTCTGAGGATAGAATACCACTGCAGGAATGGACTCATGTTGCAGCTAGTTATGATGAAATAACCGGAGTAGTTCTTTATATAAATGGTAAAAAGGCTGCTAGTCTGGATGTTGAAGGCTTTATACAGGCCAGGTCGGAAGAGTTAAGGATAGGAATGCCTCGCCAAAAGATTGAGGCCTCTAATCCTGTTCGTGCATTTGCCACACTACCCAGTTGGTATTCCTTTGATGGTATTCTTGATGAAATTCATTTGGTTCCAGAGTTAAAATCAGATAGGGAAATCGCCAATAGTTTTTCTTCTTTAAAGCCTGATTTTGAGCCTGATCTACCACCAAGAGTGATGCCCTCAGGACCTAAAGGCAAGGGGAAATTCGGTGCATCCTATACCCACCTAAAATACTTTCCTGAGTGGGATGCTCAATGGCGGCTCGAATCTGATCCGGATATTGTAGTTCAATTTGATGATTCTCCCGTTCGCGTTGTGTTTTGGCGTGGAACACGTTACGGACCTGCCTGGGTGATGGAGAATGGTATATGGATGGGCGATCAGAGTATTGAAAACTTCAATGGTGAGGATGGATGCATCGAGCATATGCTTGATCCGCGTTGCCGTTTTTCCCATGTTAGGATTATTGAGAACACACCTGCACGGGCAGTTATCCATTGGCGTTACCTCCCAACCTCCGCTAACGGTAATCATTCCCAGGTTGATCCAATATCAGGATGGGAGGATTGGGTTGATGAGTATTATACTTTTTATCCTGATCAAGTTGGGTTCCGAAAGGTTGTTCTTCATTCTGATGGGGTATCACTATGGCCAGAAGAAGTTATCGGTCTTTGTCAGCCTGGTCAGCGACCCGAGGACATAATAGAATTAGATGCAATGACACTGTCAAACCTCAAAGGAGAGCAGCACACCTATAGTTGGGCTGAGAACTCCCCTAAGTTTCGAAATAAAGGACGTTGGGAGCTTGGCGGATATATTCATTTTGGTGAGGAGCTGGGTGAAAAGCCAAATATCATGATGGTAAATATGAAGTCTGAGTACAAGCCCTTTCAGATATTTGAATTGGAATGTAATCTGACCACCTTTGCCCATGAACACCGTAAAGAGGTCTCACATTTTCCATGGTGGAACCATTGGCCTGCAGCCATGATTCCGTCTGATGGAAGGTACTGCCAGGCCGCTGATCGACCTTCACACTTCTCTTTAGCCTGGGCCAGTCCAAGACCGCATAAAGGAGAAAACAATACATACTGGTGGACCTGGATGTATGGCGCTACCAAAGATGAGATTGGAGAATTAACCCCCTTGGCTAAATCATGGTCAAGGCCACCAATGCTTGTAATCAACTCAGGAGCTGCTGATAGTAAATTTGATTCTACTCAACGATGTTATGTTGTCTCAAATAATGACCAAAAGAAAATTGACAAACTTGAATTTACTATACAGGCTACTGAAGATAGTCCGGTTGTTAATCCCGCATTTGTAATTAAGAATTGGGGAGACCATCAGGTGAAACTGAGAGTAAATGGCAAAAAAATAAAACAAGGAAAGAACTTTCGAATCGGGCATGTCAGAACAATCAATCAATATGATCTGGTCATTTGGCTTGAGCTGGAATCGGATTCCAAAATGGAATTCTCTATTGAGCACAAGAAATAATCATTCCAATTAAATCAATAGGCTATGAAACGATGGAAACTTATTTTACTGGTTTTTATAATCATACTTTCAAATGGTGAAGTATTTTCTCAATCATCAGATTTCTTTGCCTATTACACTCGACTGGATTTTGAGGATGAAAACAATACTGGAAAGTATGCAGATATTGTAATTCAGATAAACAACTCCGGTCGTGTGATTTTCAGTAGGGAGTACAGCTATCTGCCCTATTGGGAGACGAAGAGCTCGAAGCAATTTTTCGATCGGATTATTCCTTTCAAAGGAGATGGTACAAGTGAACGCCCAGACCGAGTCAATAAGTGTTCGTATGTCAGAATTGTTGAGAATTCAGGAGATAAAATCATCATACACTGGAGGTACGCACCTGATCAGACCAATCTGAATTTTACAGATTTTAAGAAAAGCTATGAAGGGGATATAGGCAAATACTATGCTGATTATGCTGATGAATACTTCATTATTGATCAGAAAGGAGGGCTTACCAGAAAAGTTAAGAAAGGTTGCTACTCATTAGATGATTGGAATGATCCGATGAATGTAACAACACAGTTCCTGAATTTGACAAAAAAGGGAATTGAAGAACTTGACCTGATTCCTGCCAAAATTCAGAATCTGCCGGGAGAAAAGATTGCCGGAAGCCCAGTTCTAAATGCAGAAACCAGATCACCATTCCTAAGCTGGAGATTTGACGAGGGGATGGATCAGAACTATTTGTACACATATGAGAATAAAACCAATGCTTCTTGCGCCATTGGTGGCGTAGATGCCTATTGGAGGAACGGAGTATCAGGATCGTGCCTTTCCTTTGATGGGTATACCAGCAAAGTCAGTATGCCTGCAGAAGATGTTCCTCAGCTTGATGGAAATTTTAGCATTGAAGCATGGATAGCTCCACAAGAATATCCCTGGAATGTGGCCGGAATAGTTGATCACGATCAGGACAAAAAGGCTGGCTATGCTTTGACTATAAATCATCTTGGACAAATCGGTTTCCACGCTACTATTGATGGTTCGTGGGAAGGTTTTACTACTGGAAAATCGGTTGATTTGCTTCATTGGACCTGTGTGACAGGTGTATATGATCAAGATGTGGGATTCAGGATCTATTTCAACGGAGAATTAATTGGAAGCCATACTATTTCCGGTAATTTAAATGATGCGGCTAACCATGATTTGTATATGGGTATGGCCCATGAAAAGAAGCCTCCTTGGGCCTACGAACGGAATATTACGAAATCCTATTTGTCAAATATTGTTTTTAGCGGACGAATTGATGAGGTTCGTCTCTTCAACAGGTCATTGGACCAATCAGAAATAGAATCAGGATATCTTAAATATAAACCACGGAAGTCTAAAGTTCTTGATTTCTGGGTTCTTCCGGCCGGAGAAGATATTCCAAATCGCTTTGGGGCCACCTATACCAAACTGAGATGCAGCCCGGAATGGGATGGTTTATGGCGATTTGGGAACAGTGCTGATATCGTGGTCTCGTTTGACAATAAACCCAATCGTTTTGTTTTCTGGAGAGGAACCAATTACCTGCCGAGTCTGGTTACAGAACCCGGACCTAATGGGATTTGGAATAGTGATCAGGGACCTGAAGATTATACAGATCAATGTTTTGAGCACATGTCGGATAAATCCTGTCGATACTCCCATGTCAGATTGATTGAGAATACAGAAGCAAGAGTAGTTGTTCATTGGCGAAATGCAAGTGTAGGAGTCAGTTATGATTGGCTTACTGTGGATGACGACGGATGGGGACTGTGGACGGATGAATACTGGTATATCTATCCCGATGCGTCCGCTATTAGATACCAGGTAAGTGGCCGCCTAAAAGACTTCAAAGAGATACAAACCCAGCAGAACGAATTATTGAGCCAACCAGGAACTCGTCCTGAAGACAACGTTCCCTATGATGCCATTACGGTTTCCAATATTCAAGGAGAAACCGAAACATGGAATTACTCGACCGGGGTTCCATTCATAAAGGAAAAGCTGATAGCCGAGAATCGGAATTTGATTTACATGAATCTCAATTCTAAATACAAACACTTCAATATTGGAGAAGTGGGTTCCTATTTCGTTCCCTACAGCCAATGGGAGTCGATGCGGATGGCCCTGGGACACACAAAGTATAATGCTTGGAACCATTATCCCTTTGGTTTATTACCCAGTGATGGAACTGTAGCTACGGGTATTGATCGGGTTAGCTCATCCTGCATCATCACCTTATATGGGCCTCATCACTTACTTGATGACGGAAGAACAGATATGTACAATATTTATGGGATGACCGATCTACCCGCCACCGAACTCAAGTATCTGAATCGCTCTTGGAACTATGCCCCGACTCTCAGCGAAATCATGGGTGCAGAAAGTAATGGATATGACAAAGGACAAAGAGCCTATGTCATTAATAAAACATCCAGGAAAATCTCCTTCTCACTGGAAGGATCTGAAGCTAATACAATCCTAAATCCCTGTTTTGTTATTAAAAACTGGGGGAGTGAGAAAAAAGCCAACATCAGGATAAATGGTGAAAAGAAGAATAATGTCAGTAATGTTAAACAGGGGATTATTCGAGATACAGACGGCACACTTACTGCTATTATATGGATAGAGCAGAAATCAGAAGAAAAATTGACCTATAGCATCTTTTAAATATACCAATAATGAAAAATGTTAAATTATTGTATTTGATTCTTGTGTTGTTTGCAGGCGCTGTAATTGCCCAAACCCAGGAATTACCAAATATTATAATCGTTTATGCTGATGATCTGGGTTACGGTGACCTCTCATGCTACAATGAAGAATCAGCATACGAAACGCCAAACCTAGATAAAATGGCAAGAGATGGAGTTCTTTTCACTGATGCTCATAGTCCGTCAACTATCTGTTCTCCTTCGCGTTATGGTTTGTATTCAGGCAATCAGATATATAGGTCAACAGGACGGGGAGGTGGAGCATTCGAAGGTCCTGGAGGACCTAGTTATCTGAAACCCGGTACCCTAACAATTGCCGAAATGCTTAAAAAGCAAGGTTACCTAACAGGAGTGTTTGGCAAATGGCATGTTGGCCTGACCTGGTTTGATGAGAATAATGAAAGGTTAAAAGGCGGGTTCGATAATTCACTTCTGATTGATTATGAGAAGAGCACCCCCTTGATTGATGGTCCGAATCAAAGAGGATTTGATAAATCCTTTGTTACCCCTAATTGTCCAACCACAGATCCACTTTATATCTACATAGAAAATGGCATGGTTCATAAACCTGCCAGTATGAGGCATAAGAGGTCTACTCTGCCAAACCCAGGCGGTAAATGGCGATGGGATAATGATGAAGGCTGGATGTCACCCGGCTATAACTTTACAGAAGCAGATCTATTGTTTTACGATAAGACATGTAAGTTTATTACTGAACACCGTCAAAAAACACCACATAAACCTTTCTTTGCTGTATTGTCAACCCAGATTGCTCATGCTCCTGTACTACCGGCAGAGCAATTTAATGGCTCAACCAAAGCCGGACCACGGGGAGATTTTGTTTGGGAACTGGATGTTCTGGTAGGTCGCTTAATGGATCTTATAAAAAATCTTGGAATAGACGACAATACACTGATTGTTTTTAATGCAGACAATGGAGCAGAAACAGTCCACGTTGATTGGATGCGACAAGACCACATGCATGATGCTTCAGGAGGCTGGAGAGGGATGAAACGTGATGGTTGGGAAGGCGGGCACCGGGTTCCATTTATTGTTCGCTGGCCCCAGACTTTTCCTGCCGGGCAGATATCCGATCAAATGATCAATACGACTGATATATTTGCGACCCTTGCATCAGTAGTAGGATACAAACTAGATGCAGATGATGCTAGGGACAGTTATGATATGCTACCAGCGATGCTTGGTATTCAGGATGAAAAAGCGTCAATAAGGCCATATTTGTTAACTCAAAGTTTCCGTGGAGAATTTCAGATCAGGCAGGAAAATTGGAAGTATTTGGACCATACTGGATCCGGAGGTAATAATTACGAGAATGAGACAATGAAAAAGTATGCCTTACCGGAAAGTGAACCTGATGCTCCGGGACAGTTATACAACCTTGAATCAGACCCAGGGGAAACAACAAACCTATATTTTACTGAGGCCAGGAAACGTAAGGAGCTTAAGAAGTTGCTGGAAAAGTCGAAAGAAAACGGCCGGAGTGCTCCGGCAGAAAGACAGCCAATCGGAATAGAGAAGATAAAGGAAATTAATGGAGAGGGTGGAATTGTTGACCGATGGTCGGAAAGAAAAGCGAATGAGTGGTACGACAAGCAAGAATGGCCTTGCGGATATAACTACATACCGGCAAATGCAATCAGCTATACTGAGATGTGGATGCCTTATAGCTTTGATCCAAATGTCATTGATGCGGAACTAGCTCTTGCAGAAGACATTGGTTTCAATTGCTTACGAGTTGTTCTTCCTTTTGTTGTTTGGGAGTATAATCCTAATTTATTCAAATCCAGACTTAATGAATTTCTGGAAATTTGTGATAAGCACGGACAAAAGGTAATGTTCACATTGTTTGATGATTGTGCTTTTGGATCAGACCCAAAACTTAAGAATCCATGGTATGGTCAACAACCGGAAGTCCTGGATGGATGGTATGCAAGCGGATGGACACCGAGCCCCGGTCATGATATGGTTCGTAATCCTGAAACCTGGCCACGACTTGAAAGCTATGTTAAAGATGTAATCACGGCATTTAAAGACGATCCAAGAGTTTGGGTTTGGGACCTTTACAACGAGCCAACAAATGGTGGTTTGAAGAACACATCTCTGCCACTGGTAAAAAAAGTTTACCAATGGGGACGTGAAGTAAACCCTTCACAACCTATTACTATTGCCCAATGGAATAGTAATGGGGAATTAAACAGGATCATTCATCAAAACAATGACATTACCACTTTCCATAGCTATAGCAATGCCAGGGTGGTTAAGGAGCTTATTAAGTCGCTGAAAATTCTAAATCGGCCGCTTATTAATACTGAATGGCTCAACAGGTCGATCGGGTCTGAAGTATTAACATGCCTTCCGGTTTTTAGTTCTGAGAATGCCGGATGTATGTTATGGGGCTTGGTTAATGGTAAAACTCAAACTCATTTGCACTGGGGCTGGAGGCCGGGCAAAGGGGACCCGGATATTTGGCAACATGATTTGTTTTATAATGATCATAGACCTTATGACAAGAATGAACTAGACTTTTTCAAAAAGTCGGTATTGGAACATAAAGCAGCCAAACTTGAACCTGTACTTATAGAACCCGTGAAAAATGGTCAAGCTCCTTCTGATGCCATTATCCTTTTTAACAGGGATTCCCTCAACAACTTTAGAAGCGTAGAAACCGGAGGGAACTCGGAATGGGTAGTATCCGGAGAAGAGTTTACGGTCAAACCAGGGACAAAAAACATCGAAACAAGGCAAAAATTCGGGGATTGTCAATTGCATATTGAATGGAAAACCTCTGAAAAAGATGTTATTGATGGTAAAACAGGGCAGCAATGCAGTAACTCAGGAATTTACCTGATGAGTAAATATGAGATCCAGGTTTTGAATTCCTATAATAATAAAACCAATCCATTGGGCCAGGCTGCAGCCTTTTACGGTAACGCGGCTCCTATGGTAAATGCCTCTCTGGAACCCGAAGAGTGGCAGGTATATGATATCATTTTTACTGCCCCAAAATTCAACAAAAATGAGGACTTATTGGAGTCCGGATACTTCACACTATTTCACAACGGGGTTTTGGTTCTGAACCATGTTGAAGTTACTGAACCGACTGCTTCGCATAATGGGGAATACAGCCTGAGAGAGCCTGAGCTACCTTTAATGCTTCAGGATCATAAAAATGAGGTGAGCTACAGGAATATTTGGATCAGGAAATTATAAAAAACTTACTCCTGTCCAAAGCAATAAAGATTCTTTGTGCCTCTCAAAAGCAGTTTGTTCTGAACCAGTACTGGTGAAGCCACAAAATTGTCTTCGAACTGCGTGTGTGTAAGGACCTTAATTCCACTGTCGGATACTTCACAAACGTAAAATGCCCCTACATCATTGCACATATACAACATATTTCCAGCTAGCGTGGGGGAACTGTAAAACAATCCTTTGACTTCCGGTAATTCGCTTTTCCAAAGCTCTTCACCCGTAAGGATATCCAAACACCATAACTTGCCGTTAAAACTAAGGATATATACTTTACCGTCGATAGCGATCGGAGTGGCAACATCGGTTCCAATTCCGCTTTTTTCCCAAAGGAAGTCTTTCTCGGTCATGTCACCTTCAATTTTAGTTTTCATACCCGCCAATAATCTGCCTCTTCCATATGGCACTAAAGCAACACCATCAGAAATGGCTGGTGAGGCGATTGTGCGCCAATATTGTTTTTGCCCGGGGTTGAACCCACTGTACGACCAAATGAGCTCACCTGTAGTTGCATCATGACCTGTTAAGTGGTCAGCTCCCCATACAACTATTGTAGTTTTGTCGCCTTCTGTGATAAGCAGCGGAGTTGTGTAGCTCTGAGCAGTTTCTTTATTGCAGGTGTAGTTTCTATCGACTTTCCAGGCAACTTTACCTGTCGATTGTTCCAGTGCCAGCAAATAGGATTGGCCTTCATTCATAATTGCTACAACAACATTCCCTTCCACCAGAACCGGGCTGGTCCCGAAATCCCACCAGAAAGTTATTTCGCCGTGGGTGTCCTGAAGGTTGGTTTTCCATAGAACATTGCCGTCAAAATCAAGTGCAGCCAGTGTTGTGGTTTTGAAGAGGACAAAAATACGCTCTCCATTAGTTATTGCAGAGGGATTACTGCCACTTCCCCTTTTATGTTTTCCCGGATTTTGTTTACCAAGCTTAACTTCCCATACCTGATTTCCCTCCCAATCAAAGCAGATTACTCCATCTTCAGCATCATCATTCTCGCCAATACCTGAGGTAATTATAATACGATCCTTCCAAACAATCGGAGTTGATCCGCCGACCCCGGGTAGCTTTATCTCCCACAATAGATTATTGCTTGAGGAAATCACTGAAGGGTAGTTTCCCTGCTCAGCCACTCCATTGGCATTAGGACCACGCCATTGCGGCCAGTCTTGCGCTTGCAATGTTATTGTCATCAGCATGAAGAGAAGGCATACTGTAAATTGGCGTTTGTGGATAGAATTTATTTTTGGGGCCATACTTTAATAATTTTGTTCACACCTTTCATTGCTACAAAAGGACCAGCTGCAAGATTCTTACTTTCTTTGGATTTTCCAAAATTATCCTTAATGAGTGCTTTTATGTTTAAAATGTGGAGAGTATTGCACTTTGGAATTCCTATTTTTATACATTGAAGGAAAGTCAATATTCTAATTATGAACTTTTTGAAAACTCATGTTCATGAAATTCAAGAAAATCAAATACTTATTTGCTTTGGTAGCACTGGCGGCAACAGGACTGGCCTGCAATATAATAAAGAGTGATCCACAGCCCAATGTTGTTATAATCCTTGCTGATGATCTGGGTTGTGGTGATATGAGCCTTTACGATGGCTGGATCGAGACACCTCATATTGACCAGATGGCCGGTGAAGGTGTCAGGTTTACAGATTTCCACTCCAACAGTTCGGTATGTAGTCCTTCCCGAGCTGCATTTATGACTGGCCGTTATCAACAAAGGGTTGGTATTGTAGATGTGATTGTAGGGTTTAGAGACAAGGATGGCTTGGAACCCTCTGAAGTGACCATTTCCGGTTTATTTAAGGATGCAGGTTACAAGACAGCTATTTTCGGGAAATGGCATTGTGGTACTGACATTCGACATAATCCCACCAATCATGGTTTCGACGAATATATTGGATTCCTTAACGGGGGAAGCGATTACCTGAACCATAAGAATTGGATGGACGGTACTGAGATCAAAGATCAAGAGGGGTATGGAACTCATATCATAACGGACAAATCCATCGATTTCATTAAACGTAACAAGGATAATCCCTTCTTTCTGTATGTTGCTCACCAGGCCGTACATAACTATTACCAGATCCCATCGGATCCACCTGGAACCCGGGGCAGGGATATTCCGCTGTCGGGTAAGGAGGCCCAGGCAAGATACAAGATCATGCTGGAGGACCTGGACAGGGAAGTAGGCAAGATACTGGATGCTTTGAAAGAATACGATCTGGAGGAGAATACCTTAGTGTTCTTCTTTTCTGACAACGGTGCAGTATACATGAATCCGAATGAAAGACCCTATCGCGGTAGTAAGTTCAGTAATTATGAAGGCGGACATCGTGTTCCCGCAGTTGCCAGATGGCCCGGTCATATACAGGCTGACTGGACATCAGATGAGCTGATCGTCGGAATGGATCTGCTACCTACCCTTATGCAAATAGCGGATATTGATATTCCCGAACATAGAAAGCTCGACGGGATAAGCATCAAAGATCACCTGCTGAATCAAGCTGATTTGCCTGATCGACGTGTTTTCTTCGGTTATGAACCCAAATTGGGTACAGCAATGCGTGATGGGCAATGGAAGATGCAGACCAAGGGTGATGTTGTCGAGTTGTACGACCTGAGTAAGGATATCAAGGAAACAACAAACATTACGGACAAGTACCCCGAACGTACAGCAAAAATGAAGAACGCTATCGAGAAATGGAAACAGGAGGTGATTCCCGAGAATGCTTCACAACAATAAACTATTATAATAATCTGAAAGCCTAATAATAACGAAATCATGAAACGAATAATTCAAGTATTAATTCTGATCCTTTCCATATTGACACTTAATTCCTGTGTCAACGAAAATGAAGACAAACAAACAAAAGACTCAGATCTTCAACTAATGGGTAAGCGCTTTTTCACCTTCAACACTGTAGTGCGTGTAAATCAGATTGAAACATCACGTGATGAAGTTAATGGGGAAGATGAATCGAGTATTCATTCCCCGGCTGAAGCAAGAGTATTTCGCGAAACAGTGGAAAGAGGATGGCCGGGTGCAAAAATTACATGGTCGTTCAGTTGGCTTGCGCTTCAGGATATGCGCTCTAACTATATTGAATTGAGGAAGTTAATTGTCTCTTATCATGAAAAATACGGTGATGAGATTACCTTCATTCCGGGAGGCTATTTTGCTAATATGTATAACACGCGAGAGCAGGTGAACCGTGACTTGCATGATGGTTTACAAATGGTTTCTGATATGGTTGGAGGAGGATACCGTCCTAAAAGTGTAATAGCTGGTTTTCTGTCTGCAGAAAACCTAAGATACCTTGCTGAAGAGGAAAATATTCATGTTTGTCAGGGCAATATCTGGAGCCAGTATGCCATCGATAACGGCGACGGTGAAGGCTCGATATCCTATCCATATTATCCCTCCCTGGAACATTTCTGTAAACCTGCCCAGGGTAAAGACGACTTTATCGATTGTGTTAACCTGGATGGTTGGACCATGGATTTCCTGAGTGCGAGATTCCCAGGCGGAAGATCAATTGATGGCCAATGGTGCGGTAGCAGACAAGGTGTTGGCCCCATTGAGACAGTTATCAGATTGGGGATCGAAGAAGGAACCAAAGAGATGCTTGCCATCACCGCCTCCCATTTCGACAAAGGATTCGAGTTGAATAATTTTGCCTGGGTTACCTGTACGTGGGAGCTAGGTCTTGTGGAAGCACGAAAAATATATGGATACAAAGGACGAAACGGAATGGAGGGTATGGAAATATGGTTTAGTGAAATGCGCAAACGCTGGCCTGATGCTGAGTGTATAACCCTTGGGGAGTTTGGGATGTTATGGCGTGAGCAATTTAAAGACAATGACGATCTCAATTATCAATTTGTACAGCGGGGTACAGGTGTATGTGGCTCAGAACCTGAATTGGAGATGAGATGGTTTATGAATAAAGATTTCAGGTTGGCTCTTTTAAGGGATTGGGAGGCAAATACCCCTGCTAAACTTATTGATTTTACCAGGTACGACATCGAAGCTCAGGAGCCCAAAGATCCTGAACCAGGTCAACATTCCCGTAATTGGAGTTTGATGAACACGCTTAACCAGAAAGGCATTCGTCCACAGGATGAACCAATATTAATTGAACAACTAAATGAAGAGGAAAAAAATCTGATTGGGCGCTGGTACCCTGAGATCATTAAATAACTACCTTAGGGTAGTTGCTGGAAAAATGGAATAATGACACAAAAACCCCTTTCTAACATACTCAGTCTGGTTATTATTATCGCATTGTGTTGCAGCTGCGTAACAAATAATAATAGAAGTGCTTCACTCCGAAAAAAGGAAAATTTTGACCCCAGCTGGAAGTTTTCGAAGGGAGATTTCCCAAAAGCAATTGATAATGATTTTGATGATAGTCAGTGGCAAGAGATTGATCTTCCTCACGATTGGAGTATTTTGGATACATTTTCAAAAGATTATCCAACCGGACGTTCAGGAGGATTTGCTTCCGGAGGAATCGGATGGTACAGGAAAATTTTTAGCCTACCTAGAGAAGATAGGTCTTCTAAAATATGCATTGAATTTGGCGGAGTATATGAGAACAGTGAAGTATGGATAAACGGACACTATTTGGGGAAACGGCCTTTTGGTTATATCAGCTTCAATTACGACTTAACTCCTTTTCTTAATAGTAAAGGTGAAAATGTACTGGCCGTACGGGTCGATAATTCACAACAACCAAATGCACGCTGGTACACAGGATCAGGAATTTACCGACATGTTTGGCTGGTTAAAACTAGCAACTTACACATAGCCCGTCATGGCGTTTACGTTACAACACCAACAATAACAACAGATTCTGCATTGATTGTTGTGAGGACAATAATTGAAAATGAGCTTGACGAAAGCAAGAATTTTATTTTAGTAAATAAGTTGTATTCCGCAGAGAACGAGTTGCTTGCCAGAGTAGAATCCTCAGGCAATTTGTCAGGAAATGATAAACAGGAGTTTGTTCAGAACCTAACTGTATTAAAACCTGCTTTATGGTCACCCGACAAGCCCAATCTGTATAAGATAAAAACTCAGATTAATAGAAAGGACACATCCATTGATGAACTTGAAACGAATATAGGTATTCGTGATTTTAGCTTTTCCCCTGACAGTGGTTTTTTCCTCAATGGAGAATCCATGAAATTCAAAGGTGTTAACAATCATAGTGATTTGGGTGCATTGGGTGCTGCTCTGAATGACCGGGTATTGGAAAGAAGACTCGAGATTCTAAAGGAAATGGGCTGTAATGCAATACGTACTGCACATAATCCGCCCAGTGAAGAATTATTGGATCTGTGTGACAGAATGGGCTTTATGGTTATGGACGAAGCGTTTGATGAGTGGCTGGAGTCTTGGCCATTTGGAGGGATTAAAGAGCCAGAGGGGAAAGCAAAATATGGATATCATTTACATTTCAATGAATGGGCTGAGAAAGATCTGACTGAGTTAATCATGAGAGATCGAAACCATCCATCAGTAATACTCTGGAGCGTAGGGAACGAGATCCCTGATGCCTGTTTTGAAATTGGGACAGAACGCCTGAAGAAATTGATGGGAGTGGTCAGGGAATTGGATCCTACAAGGCCAATCACTGCCGGAATTACCCACATGCATCTTGCAAACGAAAGTGGGTTTGCCAGTCAGTTGGATATTACCGGATATAATGGGGGTGGGGGATCTGCCTTTATGTATGAGCAGGATCATGAAACTTATCCTGAAAGGAAATTCTTAGCCACGGAGGTGCCTCATTCATTTCAAACACGGGGGGTTTACAGAACACAATCATGGTACAGGGGGCAGAATCCCCTCGGAGGAATTATGAAAGTTCCTGATCTGGCAGAGGAAGAAGTGTTTACAGATGTACCTAAGTATTATAGCTCATCATACGATAATGCAATGGTCAGAATTGGAGCAAGGGATTCATGGAGACGAACTCGTGATTTTCCATATATGTGCGGTGAGTTTCGCTGGACAGGCTTTGATTACCTGGGTGAGACCATGTTTGGATGGCCAGCCAAATTCTGGAACTTTGGGATTATTGATATGTGCGGATTCCCAAAAGACACTTACTATTTTTACCAAAGTCAGTGGACTGAAGAGCCTATGGTTCATGTTTTTCCGCATTGGAATTGGGAGGGAAAGGAAGGGGTAGGAATACCGGTAGTTGCTTATTCAAATTGCGAAAGTGTAGAGCTTTTCCTGAATGGTAAGTCTTTAGGGGAGAAGGAGATGGGTGATGAGATGGATTTGGTGTGGTTGGTGGCCTATGAGCCTGGTAGCCTGGTAGCCAAAGCAAAAAGGGGAGGAGTGCTTGTGTGCACAAAGGAAATTGAAACATCCGGTTCTCCGGCAAGAATTCAACTTCTGGCTGATAGGGAAACAATCAAAGCTGACAAAAAGAGTGTAGTACATATTGAAGTGAATATTCTTGATGGTAAAAATCGATTTGTACCTGATGCATCAAATACCATCATCTTTACTATTGAGGGCGAGGCAAGAATTCTGGCGCTTGATAATGGAGATCCGATGAGTCAGGAAAGTTTCACAGGTAATTCAAGGAAAGCATTTAACGGGAAGTGTCTGGTAATCATCCAATCAGCTAGTGAGTCTGGTGAGTTTAATCTGCTTGCGGAATCTGATGGCCTTGCCTCAGCAAAAATTGTCATAAATGAATTATCGAAATGAAATTTTACAATCCAGAAAATCAATAGAATATGATTTTATTTAGAACTATCAAAACTATCATTTGGGCATTTGCCTTTCTGCTTCTTTTGAGCGGATGTAATGAGTCTGAAAAGACTAAGCCCAATATCGTATTCATTCTTATCGATGATATGGGATGGACCGATCTCGGATATATGGGATCCGAGTACTATGAAACACCTGCTATTGATAATCTGGCCGGTCAGGGAATGGTTTTTACCAACGCCTATTCCAATGCTGCCAATTGTGCTCCGACCAGAGCGAGTTTGCTGACGGGGCAATATCCTCCACGTCATAATGTGTATACAGTGGGTACAGGTGCAAGAGGCAATTCGAAAGATCGAAGGCTAATCCCCATTCAGAATAGCAAAGAAATTTCTTTTGATAAGATAAGCATTGCTGAATCCCTGAAAAAGGCAGGTTATAACAGTGCTGCTATAGGGAAATGGAATGTAGGTAACAAACCTGAAGACCATGGATTTGATTATGGAATAGATAGAGATGAGTTAGGCATTCGAGGGCATTTCAATAAAGAAAGTGGAGATTACCTAACGGATCTCTTAACAGATGAGGCAATAGCCTTTATTCAAGAGAACAACCCGCATGAAACAGGAAAACCATTTTTTGTCTATCTGGCCCATCATGCCGTTCATACCCCTATTCAGGCAAAGGAAGGCCTGATTGAAGGATTTAACGACAAAGATCCATTCGGCTGTCATGATAATGCAACTTATGCCGCAATGATTAAAAGTATTGACGAAAGTGTCGACCGTATTAATAAGACTTTAGACGAACTGAATTTGACTAAAAACACAATGCTAGTCTTCTTTTCAGATAATGGAGGACACGGAACTTATACTTGTCAGAAGCCACTTAGAGGAGGGAAAGGGATGTTTTACGAAGGTGGTATCAGGGTTCCAATGTTTGTTTCCTGGCCGGGAAATGTAAAAGCAGGTAGTACCAGTGATGAGCCTGTTATTGGTACCGACTTTTATCCTACATTTCTTGAGCTGGCTGGGCTCGATAAACCTGAAAACTATCCATTGGATGGACAAAGTATCCTTCCTCTGATTAATGGAGAAAGAAATCAGGAAAGAGAGCCCCTTTTCTTTAATTTTCCGGGATATCTACAAGCATATCAAGGGTTAACTGATGAATCCCGGGAGCCAATTTTTCGAACAAGACCAGTAAGTGTTATCCGCAAAGGAGACTGGAAGTTGCTTCTGTTTTATGAGGAATGGATTTTGGATGGAGGAGTGTCAAACATCCATAATAACAATGCCGTAGAGCTGTATAATTTGAAGGACGATTTAGGAGAACAGAATAATCTTTCTGCAATTGAAATTGATAAGAGGGATGAGCTATTAGAAGAACTTCTTCGATGGCAAAAAAACATTAAGGCTCCAATTCCTATGGATCCGAATCCTGAGTATCAGTCCGTTGATAATTTAAATTAATCTGAAATGATCAGACCTGAAAAAATAAGTTATTTAGTCCTTAATGTCTTGATTGTTTTGCTATTGGGAGCTTGCTCAGGAAAGAACAATCAACAAGTTAATTTTCTCATTATGATTTCTGATGATCAAAGATGGGATCAACTCAGCTATGCCGATAATCCGATTATCCCGGAGTTAAAGACTCCAAACATGGATCAATTGGCGGAGGAAGGGGTATATTTCAGAAATGCTTTTGTTACCACCCCTATTTGCGCTGTGTCGCGGGCATGTATAATGACCGGAATGTATGAAAGTACACATGGAATGAATCATTTTAATACCCCTATATCTCCCAAGGTGTTAAGTAAAAGTTATCCAGCTGTTTTGCATGATAATGGTTATCGCACCGCTGTTTTAGGAAAATGGGGAATGGGAATCGCAGGAACAGAGAAGATTTTTGACGTTTTTGAGGCTTGGTACAATCAGGGATCCTATTTTCATGATACTGATAGTGGGAGGATTCATAATTCAGAATGGCTTGCCATCAAAGCCAACGAATTTTTTGAGACCTGTGTCCCTGAAGAACCCTTTTGTCTGACCATCTGCTACAAATCACCACATCACCCCTATCAACCTGATGAGCGGGATAAGAACTTGTTCGAAGAAGTTTCCATCCCAAAGAGAGAGACTGATACGCCAGAGGATTACCAGAAGATGGCTTCTCATGTGATGGACTCCTCACTAAACAAGTGGTGCTACTTTGATGAGAGAGGAGATGAAGCAATAAAAGATGATTTTGAAAAGAATTTCCTGCGATGTGTAATGAGCTTAGACAGATCAGTTGGAGAAGTTATGCAAAGTCTTAAGGATATGAATCTTGATAAAAATACTGTCACTGTATTTCTATCTGACCATGGTTGCTTGTGGGGTGAGCATGGATTGGGTGGCAAATGGTTATTGTATGAAGAGTCTATCCGGACTCCAATCATTATCCGTGGTCCTGGGATAAGGAATAAAATGCTAGGTTCAAAACTCGACATGATGTCCCTCAACATTGATATCGCCCCAACCTTACTAGAGCTGGCAGGAATCGCTGTTCCAACTGAAATGGATGGAATGAGCCTGCTTCCTCACCTCCAGGGGAAGAAAGTGCCCTGGAGGAAAGATTTCTGGATGGAGCATGTTGATGTGATCGATGTCGAAAATCCTATTCCCGATAGCCATGGGGTAAGAACTGAGGAATGGAAATATATCCGCTATATCAATGTTGAACCTGAGGTGGAAGAGCTGTATAATGTCAGTGCAGATCCTATAGAAGGAAATAATCTGGTTAATGACGAGAATTATATTGAGATAAAAAACCAATTATTGGAGAGGTATAATTACTATATTAATACCCTGGAGAAATGAAAAAATCAATTTTACTGATAAGCTCAATCCTAATTTGTTTACAATGCTTTTCTCAAGAAGCAAATGATAACTTTTCATCATTCCAAAGAGCAAAACTGCACCCCTTGACCTTTGACAAGCCAGCGGTAGATTTTTTCGATGGTGCTTTATTGGGCAATGGTGGAATGGGCGTTGTCATTACTACTCGTCCTGATGGTGTCAGAATGTATTTTGGTCACAACAATGTTTGGGATATACGAATTGCAGAGAACAACAAAGATAAAATCGGAGATTTCGAAACTGTTTTTAATAAAGTGAAAATAATATCCGATACTTTGAAACTTCTTACACAGGATCCCTGGTACAATAAATATAAAGCGATGACTCGTGAGAATTACGCCAAACCTTATCCACGTCCATTTCCTTGTGGCTCTGTTGTGTTGGGATTCGACCGGAGAAATGTTGAAATGATTGGCCACAAACTCGATATCTCTAATGGCCTTTGTGAGGTCTTTCTCTTAACCAATAAAAAGGAAAAAAGAACTCTACAATTGTTCACTGATATGTTAAGTGATAAACTGTGGATGAGGTTGGTAGATGAAAATGGAAATCTTTGTGAGAATCTTTTTGACCGTGTTAAAATAATCCCCGATCCATCAACTCCTAACGAGTTTCCAGGATACACAGCCCAGGAGAGTTTAGATAAAGGCTTAATCTCATTCAGACAGATTTTACCATACCAGGAGCCTCAGGTTTATGATGTTGAAAAAGGGCATCCCAAAGACAAAGCCCTTAGCTTAACAGCACAATTCTCCTCGTCATTAAAGAAAACAACCCGTATTAATTGGGATGGAAATATTCAGGAAATGGCTCGGATGGAAGGTAGTTTTGTTAATAAAGAAAGCTTTATTGGATGTGTTTCTTTGTCTGAGGGATTAAATTCAGAATTGCCACAGAAATCTCCGGTTAACAGTGTTCCTTCACGAAAAGCATTGTCAAGCACCTACGAATTAGGGAGTCAAATATGGAAGGAATTCTGGAATAAATCGGGTGTGTCACTTAGCGATGAATTTCTTGAGCGTACCTGGTACCATAATCTCTATTTCCTCAATTGTGCAGTTAAAGAAGGAGTTACAACACCTGGTTTATTTGCTAACTGGAGTTTTAATGATATCGGTACAGCCTGGCATGGTGATTATCACATGAACTACAACACACAGCAACCATTCTGGATGACTTTCTCTACCAATCATCTTGAAAAGAATCTCTCATATGTTCAATTGGTAGAATTTTTAATGGATGTTAGTCAGAAATGGGCAAAAGAATATTACAAGTTGCCCGGTGCTTATTTTCCGCATAGCGCATATCCTGTGGAAATGACAATGAATCCTTATCCAGTTCCCAGCTGGGGATGGGAGATTTGTGAAACTCCATGGGCAGTTCAGGGAGTATGGTGGCATTATTTGTACTCAAAAGATATTGACTTCCTTAGGGATAGGGGATATGCACCTATTAAAGCAGCAGTTGAATTCTTGGTGGCTTATATGAAACGTCCGGAAGCAAGAGGAGAGCAATGGGGTGATAATAAGTATCATGTATTTCCTACCATTCCACCAGAATTATATGGTCTCAGGCCGGGCTTTAAGTATAACTATGATTGTAACATGGATCTTACTTTGATCAAGTTTATTTTCAAGGCCTTTCAGGAAGCAACTGCAGACTTGGGTATTAGAAATGCTGAAGAAGTTCTGTTGAAGGATATTGATGATATACTGAATAACTTCCCTGAATATCCAACAGCCTTAACAGATGACAATATGGAAGTATTGGTTTCTGTACCTGATGAACATAGCAAGGTGGTTTACAATGTGCCAGCCGCTTTGGCCACAGTATTTCCTGGAGAAGATTTTGGGTTGCACAGCGATATGGAAACTCAGGAACTACTGAAAAACACCTTTTTAAATCAACAAAACGAGGGCGGTAATGATTTGGTCTTCTACAATTTACAAGCTGCACGAATTGGTCTGCTTGATCTCGAAAGATTTAAACGTCAGATAAATTATAGCCTGATGCCAAATGGAACAGCTTCAAACAGGGTTATGCAGGTACATGGTCGATACAGAGACTACACCAATTACGGATTTATGGATCCAATGGGTATATGGTTCGAGAATTTTGCATTACCGGTTGTTATCAACGAATGCCTGATGCAGAGTTACAATGGAACCATCAGGCTTTTTCCCAATTGGCCAAAAGGGAAAGATGCTGAATTCTATCAGCTAAGAGCAGCAGGAGCATTTCTTGTTAGCGCAAATATAAAAAATGGTGAGGTCTCAAGAGTTGAGATTCTTAGTGAGGCTGGCTCTTCTTTAAAGATAATTCTGCCATGGAACACGATTTATATCAACGGCCAGAAATCCGTCGCTGAGAAAGGTGGACTTTTGACAATTAATACAAAGCCTGGTCAGGTACTCGAGTTTTCTGAAACAAAATATTAGATAAGACAGCTACAGAGATTCCTGAAAACCATTATATTTATAGAATGATTCCAAAAAGAATACTAAGCACCAACGAGATGCCCTGGATACTAATTCCTGGTTTGTAACTGCGCTTCTTCCTTTTAGTATTCTTAATTTCAAGTTTTTCAACAATTTAATTTTTATAATATGAGCAATGTTATTGTATTAGGTGCCGGAATGGTTGGTAGCGCCATGGCAATTGATATGGCCAAAAACCATAATGTGACACTCACAGATTTAAATCAGGATGTTTTAGATAAGGTAAAGAGAAAGTGTGGTGACTTAACAACACTACAATTAGACGCAACAAATAAAAAGGAGCTGCAAGCCATTATAAGCAAGCACGATCTGGTTATAAATGCTGTACCAGGCTTTTTAGGATTCGAAACACTAAAATCCATTATTGAGGCAGATATAAATGTAATTGATATTGCATTTTTCCCTGAAAACTCATTAGAACTGGATGCTCTGGCTAAAGAGCATAATGTAACGGCCATTGTCGATTGTGGTGTAGCCCCGGGAATGGATAATGTTATTTTAGGTTACTATAATGAAATTATGAAACTCACTGACTTTGAGTGTTTGGTTGGTGGATTACCTAAAATTAAGAAATGGCCATTTTGCTATAAAGCACCTTTCTCACCCATCGATGTAATTGAGGAATATACTCGCCCAGCACGTTATGTGGAGAATGGTAATGTAATTGTAAGAGAGCCATTAACTGACTGTGAATACCTTGAGTTTGATAAAGTCGGAACCCTGGAGTCTTTCAATTCTGACGGCTTAAGATCCATTATTTACACCATGCCTCACATTCCTAATATGAAGGAAAAAACATTACGTTATCCTGGTCATGTTGAGTATGTTAAAGTTCTAAAAGAAAGTGGCTTCTTTGGTGAAGATAAAATAGAAGTGAATGGGAAGATGGTTTCTCCCTTAGATTTTACCTCTAAGATTTTGTTTAATGAATGGAAGTTAGGAGAAACGGAAGAAGAAATAACCGTATTTAGAGTAACATTAAAAGGAGAGAACTCAAAAGGTCAAATAGAAGAGGTGGTTTATTCAATGCACGACGAGTATAACAGGGATACCAACACATCGTCTATGGCCCGTACAACTGGTTATACAGCAACAGCAGCAGCAAATATGTTTTTGGATGGCCTGTTTGATGAAAAAGGTATTTTTCCCCCCGAACTAGTGGGAAAACATAAAGTCTGTTTCGATTATCTCTTAAAGTACCTGGAAGAAAGAAATATTTACTATGTAAAGAGTTCACGCATAATTTAGGCTTACCAGGCCTAAATACAGCTTTTTTGGGTTAAAAAGTGAGGGACATTTTGTACCTTACTTTTTAACTTTATGCAATATGAAAACCCTGTTACTTTCCTTCTGTTTGCTTATTACAATAATTCCTTCCGGATTAGGCCAGGATGATGAAACAAGCCATGTAAAAGTGTTTATCCTTGCTGGTCAGTCCAACATGGATGGATGTGGAATAAGCGAGGAATTACCGAAAAAATATAAGGTCTCGCCATCAAATGTGATAGTCTGGGATAACAATGAGAAGATATGGGTGGGCTTGACTGAAACCACATTCTCATCAAGAAGAGACATGCAATTTGGCCCGGAGATGGCTTTTGCTCATGTTTTGTCAAAAGCATATCCAAATAACACAATCGCTATAGTTAAAACCTCCGGAGGGGGAACAAAACTGTACAACCACTGGCTTCCTGATAGTACAATGTACCGGCGCTGTATGCAGAATTATTTCGGAGCCACAGATTATCTTCTTATTAAAGACCTAATGCCCTTTGATCTTTCTGGAATGCTTTGGATGCAGGGAGAATCAGATTCTGAAACTTTAGAAATGGCCAATGCTTATGAGAAGAATCTGAAGGTCATGTTTGCCGATATTCGAGAGAAAACCAAAGAGCCCAACTTGCCAATTATTATGGGAAGAATCTCCTCCAGCCTTCTTAAAGAGACACCCTGGGTATTCGATCATACGAAGATTGTGCAGGCTGCTCAAGAGGCTGTAGCTGCAAAAGATCCTCATGTTCATATTATTAACACTGATAAATTGAGTACATTGGAAGATAATACTCACTTTGATACCAAGGCTCAACTTAAGCTTGGAAAAAAAATGGCAAGACTTATTCTAACCGAAATCAGAGAAAAATGAAAAGACGAAATTTTGTAAAAACATCATTGCTTACTTCTGCAGGTGTAGTAATTGCCCCAACTATCCTAACATCATGTTCCAACTGGAAAGGCGCAAACGATAGGGTAAATGTCGCTCATATTGGAGTGGGGGGCCGTGGACGTTCAACCACCACACATTATTTTCTGCCTCAGCAGGGATCCAGATCTTTAGCAGTTTGTGATCCCTTCACAACTCGAAGAGAAAATTTTGCTAAATTCATTGAGAATCATTATGCTACAGAGTTTGATGAGAAACTCGTTTGTCAGCCATACCTGGATTTTGAAGAGATACTAGAACGAAAGGATATCGATGCTGTTCACATCTCAACAGGTGATTACTGGCATTTGCCAATAGCTATCAAAGCAGCTCAGGCAGGTAAGCACATTTATTTAGAGAAGCCGCTTGGTCTGAGTTTGGATAACATGCTTATTCTTGAAAAAGAGGCAAAGAAAAATAAAGTCCATTTCCATTATGGCACCCAGCAAAGATCTTTGACCCATTGCCAAAATGGGATTGAAATGATTCGTTCCGGGAGACTAGGGGAAATCAGTTATGTTGATGTTTGGGCTCCTGAAGGATCAGGAAGTCCGGTTAAACCAGATGATAAGATAATACCTGATGGCTTTGATTTCGATCGTTGGCTTGGCCCTGCACCATTGGCCGAATACTCCTTTGCAAGATGCAGATCAGCAACGGGAGTTTATCACACTTACGATTATGCCATCGGATTCATAGCAGGATGGGGAGCACATCCGTTGGATATAGCCGTTTGGGGTGTCAAAGAAAAAATGAATGATATTTCAAGTCATAAAGGGACAGGATCTTTGTTCCCTGAAGGGATGCTTTTCGATACAATAACTAGCTGGGATGTTAATATCAAATATAATAAAGGACTAACTGTTCATTTTATGAGTACAGATTTAGCCAGACCAGTTGTTTCAGAATATTTGCCTGACATGGCAGGTGATGGCACAGCATTTTTCGGAGAAAAGGGCTGGATAAGTATTAGCAGAGGCCAAATCGCCTCAAACATTCCAGAGATACACAATGAACTAAACGTTGGTGTAGTTGGAGAAAATGGCAAACACGGAGAAAACTTCATAAAAACTATAAAAGGTGAAATCAAAGAAATTGCCCCATTAGAAGATGCAATAATTTCAGATTGTATAAGTCATATGGGAAATATCTCCATAAGGTCAGGCAATGAAGTGAAGTGGGATGCTGTAAAGAGGGAATTTCCTGATGCCCCTGGATTAGAGAAGCAATATTTTCATAGGAACCCGAGGAAGAGCTAGTCTGATGGTTCTGCTGATTTATTGAATCAAATGGCTTTCTGAATGTTTGGTATTTAGGTGATGATGTTTAAGATGTGCTTGGAACTGTTGATTCAGAAAATATAGGATTGGTACATGCAAATTAAGGACAAGCATTGAACACTCACCGATAGAACAGCCTTATCCACATATCTTAAATAATGAATAAACTTCGTATCTGATGAATATCCGAACTTTTGATCTTGAACGTATTCAATCTCTTTATGAGAATACTGTTCCATACAATCTGACTGAGAGTGGATTCCACCCATTTACTTTAAAGGAATTGTTAAGCTCCGAACAAAGGTCTGTGCTTGATGATATGGTTCTGGGATATGGCCAGACCAATGGTTCAATTCCTTTGCGAAAAAGAATAGCCGATTTGTATACTGATCTTAATGAGGATAAGGTATTGGTGACCAATGGCTCATCAGAAGCTAACTATGTGGCCTGCCATACATTGCTTGAAGATAATGATGAAGTTGTGATGATGGTTCCAAATTACATGCAAATCTGGGGTATTGTCGAAGAATTGGGGGCTATTCCAAAGGCATTTCATTTAAAAGAGGAACAGCAATGGGCTCCTGATCTTGAGGAGTTAAAAAACCTGGTGAATAACAAAACCAGAATGATAGCTATTTGCAATCCCAATAATCCTACCGGATATATCCTGACTAAGGATGAAATGGAAAAGATTGTGGATATTGCTGATGAAGTAGGTGCTTGGATTTATTGCGATGAAATATACAGAGGTGCTGAAGTCAATAACATTGAAACTGCTAGCTTTATCGGAATGTATGATAAAGTGCTGGTAACTGGAGGATTGTCAAAAGCCTATGCTTTACCAGGATTGCGACTAGGTTGGCTTGCCGGAGACAAAGAAACAATTGCCAATGCGTGGGCATATCACGATTATACTTCCATAACAAGTGGATTACTGAGCCAGAAAATTGCTGAATTTGCTCTGGAACCAAAGATGAGAGCCAAGATTCTAAATAGAAACAGGAATTTATTGAGAGCGAATTTGGATGTCATCCAGAAATGGGTTGATAAACAGGATGGAAAATTTGAATTCGTTCCCCCACAAGGAGGAGGAATGGCTTTCATGTCGTATGACATCGATATTAATTCAAATGAATTTTCCACAATGCTAAGAGAAGAACACGGCCTGTTTATCGTTGCTGGTGATTGGTTCGGAATGGATGGATATGTGAGGATTGGGATTGGTGGCGAAACGGAAAAACTGGTGGAGGCATTGGAGCTGTTCCAGATTGCACTGAGCCAAATTCAGGATCACAATGATAGCGATACTCTGTAAAGACCTTGCATGCAAAGTCTCTACCAATGAACAAAATTGAAACAGCATGAAAAAAATATCAATAATATTATTCCTTTTTCCGTTTGGCCTTGTAATGGCACAAATGGATAATGATCCTTTGGCCCATTGGTCATTCGATGAGGAAAGCCCAGGCTACGAGGTCATTGGCAAAGGCCTCCTGGTACCCGGCGTCAAAGGTAAGGCCTATAAGTTTGATGGCTTCTCATCCTACATTGAGGACAAGTCTTTGGTTGACAGCAAAATGCCTCGCTCCTTCAGCATCGAGGCATGGGTCTCATTGGGTGCTTACCCCTGGAACTGGGCACCAATTGTCACTATAGGAAAATTCAAGGTAACAGGCTTCTATTTTGGAGTTGATTCTCGTGGGAGAGTTGGATTTCAGATGTCCGATGCAACCTCTGTTTGGCATTCATGTAAATCTGAACTTATTCCAGGAACAAAGCTTGGGATGGAGCTTGGCAAATGGTACCATGTTGCATGTACTTATTCTCCTCAGAAAGGAATGGCAGTGTATATCAATGGGGAATTGTCAGGAAACTATAATGATTTTGAATTCAAATACGGTGTTAGATATAGTAAGCTGGAGGAGGGTTTTAGAATCGGAATGAACAGAGAAGAATTAGCACCCACAGATCCTATTCGCGATTGGGCTACATGGCCTTCTCAATACTCCTTTGATGGAATTATCGACGAAGTAAAAATTCATAGTAAAGCCTTGTCAGATAATGAAATAAGTAGCTTGTATGATGGGGTTGTACCGGAATACTCCCCCCAATTTGCTTCACGTGATTTTCCTAAAATCCCATCATCGGGTCGTTTTGGAGCCAACTATACACGACTAGAATTCTATCCCGAATGGGATAATATTTGGCCAGTCGGGGATCATTTGGATGTAGCGGTCCAGTTTGATGATCTTCCTGTTAAAGTGATGTTTTGGAGAGGAACCCGATATTCGGCTTGTTGGGTATCAGAAAATAATAAATGGATGGCCGATCAGAGCCGGGAAACTGGTTATAACTGGTTTTTGAACGATGGATCTAGAGATGATATGCCAACGGGATGCATGGAGCATATGTCCGATGTACAAACCCGCAGTTCGCGTGTTGCCATAATCGAGAATAATGATGCACGTGTGGTAGTAAACTGGAGATATCTGCAAATGGATGTTAAGTTCAGGCAAAAAGATCTTCCCGATAATACACTTTTTGGAGAATGGGGTAATGAATTGTATTATATCTACCCTGATGGAGTTGCCATCAGAAAAGTTTTGCCAGGAAGAGGAGGTTGGCAGGAAACTATTCTCTTAAATGCACCAGGTACTACACCGGAGGATAATATTGAGTTAGAAGCTTGTACTCTGATAAATATGAATGGTGAAAGCAAATCTTATACCTGGGAGCACGGATATCCTAAATTTGATCTAGAGGCAGCAAATATCCAACTGATAAACTTTAAGTCAGAATACAAACCTTTCCTAATATTCAGAGAAGGTGGAAGCTATTCTGTTTTCAATGGAGAGGTTAGACCTGAATACTCTCACTTTCCATGGTGGAACCATTGGCCAGTGGCTCAGATTGCTTCGGATGGAAGAAGTGCGTTTGCTCCAGACCGGGCTGCACATTCATCGCTTAGCTGGGGAAATACACAAGGACCTGCAGCCATGTATGGAATGACAAACAAATTAAAAGATTATCTGGTTGATTTGGCAAAATCATGGAACAGACCTCCTGAATTAAATATTCACTCAAAAGGCTTTATGTCAAATGGCTACGACTATACTCAGAGAGCTTATCTTATAGAGTCTGACAGCAAAAGTACAGATCTTAGTTTCGATCTCATAGCCAATGATAATTCGCCTATTTTGAATCCTGCTTTCGTAATAGTTAATTGGCCAGGTAAAGAGGCAAATTTACAAATCAATGGCAAAAAGATACCAGAAGGAACAAATTTCAGACAGGGATTAGAATATGGCATTGATGGATCAAAAACCTTGATTTTGTGGATGAAACGAACTGCTAATAAAACAATAAATATAACCCTGAGTAACCGAGTAACCGAGTAACCGAGTAACCGAGTAACCGAGTAACCGAGCCACCAATCATGAAAAAAATACTATCCGCACTTCTCCTTCTCTCCCTGATCCTCCCATCCCACGCTCAAAAAATATACTGGGGTGATGATGTACCCGATAATTGGACAGGCGATTGGGAAAACGAATTCCTTACAACTCCGGAAAAATCTAACTATGTAAAGACCAGTAGCTCCACGGATGTATTGCAGTTTATCAACACAATGCGTTGGAATAGTGAGTTCGTCCATACGGTTAATATGTTCACTACAATCCAGGGCAGAACTGGTGTCGCTGCGATATTGTCAAATCCAAGAGTTACATCGCCTGAGGAGGCTGTGAAATCAGGGAAACCTGTTCTTTATTTGCAAGGAGATATTCATCCTCCGGAGGCTGAAGGGAAAGAGGCTCTGATGATGGTGATGAGAGATATTCTTTTCGGTGATAAGAAGCATTTACTAGACAATCAAATATTGATTGTTTGTCCGGATTTTTGTCCGGATGGCACCGATAACCTTATATTGAATCAAGGAACTCCTCATCTCATTGGAGGAGGACGATCAGGGCAAGGGTACAATCTGAATCGGGAGGGTATAAAACTGGAGTCGACAGAAGTAAACGGGCTCAATAAGAATATTTTGAATAAGTGGGATCCTGTATTATTCTTTGATGCCCATGCAATGAGTCGGGTCAAACACGGATACGCGATATGCTATGCTACCTCTCAGCTGCCAACCGCCAATCAAACCCCTCGTGATTATGTTTGGGAAACAATGTTTCCCGCCGTAAGAAATCAAATCAGGAGTAATTTTGGTTTGGAAACTTTTACCCATTGCATTGCAGATGAAGAGAATTGGCCACCGACTGAATGGTCACATCACAGGGCTTACTGGTTTTTAGAAGGAAAATTTGTGACCACAGCATATGGATTAAGGAATAGAATGGCAGTATTGGTTGAGACTCCCGGACATCCAAGTTTCGAAAGAAGAATTTATGCACAGTATGCCTATATCCATGAAATGCTGGAGTACACCAATCAGCATGGATATGAAATGATGGAAATTTGTAAGAAAACCGATGAGGAAGTTGTAAGGAATATTAGGGAGAATGCATCATCTGGAAATTTAATGAACTTTGTTGATGGTGAATATCAATCATACGGAAAGGTTGACATACTTGCATACAAAGAAAATGAGGCAGAGTATATTCCAGGTACAAGTGTATTGAGAACCAAGCCTGGAACAGCCGATGGCCCACCAGTATTTATTAAAGGTGTAGATCATTTAGCCAAGCCAGTTGGCACAAAAGAAGCCATTGTGCCAAGAGGATATTTACTGCCAGCTTATCTGAGCCCACTGATTGAAAAATTAAGAACCCACAATATCAAAGTTGAGATTCTGAAAGAGCCAATGACAGTTTCTGGTGAAGAATTTTTAATTGATTCCTTAAGACATATACAATGGATGGGCTTCACCCTTACCAGATTAGATGGGGAATTCATAAAATCAACTAGAAAAGTCTTTCCAGCTGGCAGTTTCCATATCGATATGGCCCAGCCAATGGCAAATCTGGCCTTCTACTGCCTCGAACCACAAACCCCAGACGGATTCACAGGATGGACACTGCTCGATGAATACCTTATGATGTTGGGAGCTAATAAAGAACAAATCAGCTACCCTGTATACAAATATTTCAGAAAATTAAGCGAATAAGCTCGAATGATGAGGTGCCAACTGTCATCCCGGACATTATCAGGGACCCAATAGCAAATTATAGATCATGAAAACAGCATTCATACTAATAGCAGCATCACTAATTTCACTTGCATCTTGCAACAAATCTGTGCAACCTACCTTCCCCGTATACACTCCAGTCTCCTACCAAAAAGTTACCGTAACTGATGCTTTCTGGAAAGCCAAAATTGATTCCAATCACCAAAATGGAATCCCGGGATGTTTCGAAAGCTGCGATCACTCTCTTGTAAACTTTGATATTGCTGCCGGAATTTCCGATGCTGAAAGGAAGGGTACTGAAGCAACTGATTCAGATGTATATAAAATAATACAGGGAGCGGCCTATGCCCTCGATCATCAACCTGATCCTCAATTGGAACAATATATTGATGCCCTTATTGAAAGAATAGCTGCTGCCCAGGAAGAGGATGGCTATTTGGATACTTACTGGTCGATCAAGGATCTGTCGCGACGATGGACCATGATCGAAACAAGACATGAATTGTATTGTGCCGGTCACTTTTTTGAAGCTGCAGTTGCCTATTATGAGGTTACCGGAAAAAGAAGGATCCTGGATATGGCCATTAAATTGGCTGATCATATTGATTCAGTTTTTGGAAAAGGGAAACTGGAAAATATTCCAGGACATCAGGAAATTGAGCTCGCCTTATTCAAGCTATATGAACTGACAGGTGAGGAAAGATATTACAAGCTGGCTGAATTTTTCCTGGAGGAGAGGGGCAATCCTGAAAGATTAGCCTATCGTGCTGGCTTGGGAGAGAAAGATCCTAACTATGGAATTCCTGCACGATGGCTTAAGCCTTCTTATCGTCAGGATCATATTCCTGTGAAAGATCAACGGAAAGCTACCGGTCATGCCGTAAGAGCTTCTTACATGTTTTCAGGGATGGCTGATTATTCGAGGATCAGTGGATCAGAGATTTATATGCCTGCACTAAATGCTCTATGGCACGATATCGTCGATAAGAAGATCTATATAACTGGTTCCATCGGCACTGCAGAGTTTCATGATGAAGGCTTCGGATCTGAATATTCTTTGCCTACTGAATCAGCTTATTGCGAAACCTGCTCTGCAATTGCCCTGATGTTTTGGAATCACAGGATGGCTGCCCTGACAGGAGATGCTGCTTTTTCTGATCTTTTTGAATTAACTCTTTATAATGGAGGGATATCAGGAGGATCAGCCTCAGGTGATCGCTTTTTCTATACAAATCCATTAGAGGGCAATCCTAAAAACAATAGACATCCATGGTATGAGCCAGGTTGTTGTCCTAGTAACTTTGTGAGGTTTATTTCTTCTATTGACCAATATATTTATGGACAAAATAAAGTTGGTGTATTTGTTAATCAGTTTATTGGGAGTAAGCTCGAGACTAAGGTAGGGGAGGCAGAATTTAATTTAGAACAATCGTCAGGCTATCCTTGGAAGAATACTGTTGAAATTAAAATTGGATGTGAAGGAAAGGTTAAGACAAATCTGATGATCCGTATTCCTGGCTGGGTTCGTGGGGAGTTTTATCCTGGGGATTTATATGAGTATTCTAGTTTTCAGAGCTCAGTTTTCAGTTCTCAGCGAATTGCTGTAATTCTGAATGGTAGGGAGAAGATTGTTACAATTAATGATAATGGGTATATTTCTCTTGAAAGGAAATGGGGTGATGGAGATTTTGTAAAGATTGAGTTCGACATGCCAGTTAGATTGGTTGAAGGAAATCCTAATATTAAGGACGTTGAAGGTCAACAGGTATTGACTCGTGGACCGGTTCTCTTTTGTTTGGAAGGAGTTGATAATCCTTCTATATTAGAGAACCCTGATAATTATAAATTTAGCTCTGAAAATTTTAGTGTTCAAGCTAATAATACCCTTACTTTCGGCATTAATACTATACAGGGGAATATGAAGCAAGTAGAAGGAGAAGAGTCAATTAGATTTACTGCGATTCCGTATTTTGCATGGAGAAACAGGGGGCCCACAGCAATGCGGGTATGGTTTTAAACCAATAAACGAATAAACCAATAAGCATGAAATTCATTAAGTCATCCGGAATCCCAAAAGCCAATGGGCACTACTCACCTTGCATCGAGCATAATGGCCTTTTGTATTTATCAGGACAATTACCCGTAAACCCTGTCAGTGGAACCGTTCCTGATAGTATTGAAGAGCAAACAGACCAGGCCCTGAAAAATGTGGAGACAATCGTAAATGAAGCAGGAAGCTCAAAAAAACAGATCCTCCAGATGCGGGTTTACATTTCAAATATTGAGCTTTGGGGCAAAGTCAACGAAAGATACAGTGCCTTCTTTGGAGATCATAAACCTGTCAGGAGTATAGTTCCTACCAGGGAGTTGCATTTTGGGTGTTTTATTGAGATTGAAGCAGTAGCAGTAAAAGAGTAATCTAAAAATATTGAATACTTTTCTATGAAAGTAATTCTATTCGGAGCAACAGGAATGGTAGGCCAATGTGTTTTAACGGAATGCCTTAAAAGTTCAATCATTAAAGAAATCCTGGTAGTCGGGAGGAAAAGCTGTGGTATTGAAAGTGAGAAGATCAAAGAGATCATCCACAATGATTTTATGGATTATTCAGAAATTGAATCTCAATTTCAAGGCTATGATGCCTGTTTCTATTGTTTGGGAGTGTCGTCTGTAGGAATGTCGAAAGACCAATACTATGATATTACCGTCAATTACACTGCTGCTATTGCTGAAGTGTTGGGAAATCTGACACCAGCAATTAGTTTTGGCTTTATCTCTGGTGCAGGAACAGATGAGACAGAAAAGAGTCGCACAAACTGGGCACGCGTGAAAGGCAAAGCAGAAAACCTTCTGCGGCAATATCCTTTCAAAAGCTTATCTCTGCATCGTCCGGCCTATATCAAAGCCTTAAAAGGGATTAAAGTTTCCTATGCTACAGCAAAGTATTTCGATTGGCTAATTTATCCTCTCGTGAAAACTTTATGGCCAAAATACGTCATCACATCAGAAGAAATGGGCCAGGCCATGATAAATTCAATGTTTCAAAAAGAGAAGGTTAGGATTCTTGAAAATTATGAGATGAAGAGATTGGCAGAGGAGAATGTATCAGTTTGAGGTAATGGGATATTAGTTTACTGGTTTTAAATTACGGAATCTATCCAATAATTTTTATCCAACTAGTCCAAATTGTTTTGAAGACTTTTGCATGTTAACATGCTTTGGCCAATTCCGGGTTCACTAATATAAAATCAATTATGTATTTAATCAAAAAGTTTTAAAGAGGCTAATTATTTTGAAATCAGATTAGTATCTTGATGTCGAAACTATGAAAACTCTTATCAATAGTTATTCTGGAACGAGGTGCTATACTACAAAGTCGCAAGGCTATGACTGGGCTCAAGGACTTTCTGGCAGGCCTTTTGTCGTTCTTGCTGTCATATTTCAACATTCTCCCTATGTTATTCTCAGTCGTAAGGACAGAAATATTCGTGTGCCATCTGACTTGATCGATATATATAGAAATAGAAGTCGGTTAAATAGATTTTTTAGTTTTGATAACCATTATTAACGAATTAGCCAATGATTTGTATTCATTTTTCAAGCCAGAGGCAGAGCAGAAAAGATTGCAGCTTTTCTGCAAGAATACATTGTCCGGTAAAGATGCTACTATAAAAGAAGATAAGGATAAGCTGTATGCAATTCTAACTAACCTCATTAAAAATGCTCAGAGGGGAAATCAAGGTAGAGTCAGAAGTTGGTAAAGGGGCTAAGTTTTAAATCACTATGCCTTATATCACCTAGATCTCAAAGATTGAAAAAATGGATAATAGAAAAACAAAAGAGCAGCTCACAGAGGAGATTCGTCAATTAAAAGTCAAAATTGACGAATTGAAGAAATCTGAAAGCAAGTCTAAGAAGGCGGATGAAGAATTGATTGTTGCCAAAGAAAAAGTCGAAGAAGGGGAGAAATATCTCAATAATATTATCAACAACATTGGAGACCCAATTTTCGTAAAAGACAAGCAAAGCAGGTTGCTCATTGTGAATGATGCTTTTTGTAACATATTCAGACTTCAGAGGGGTGAGATAATAGGCAAGACCTTGGCCGAAGATGTGCCTCAGAACGAACAAGATATCTCTCTTAGAATTGATAAGCAAGTGCTCATGGATGGACGGGAGAATATAAATGAGGAGACGCTTACGGTCAGAGATGCCAAAACTTTAACTGTTTCTACAAGGAAGACAAGGTTTATTGATGACAATGGTAAAAAGTTTCTCGTTGGTGTGATTCACGACATCACCAAGCGCAAGGAGACGGAAAAAGAGTTAAAGGATAGCGAAGCAAAATTATCTGGTTTCATTAAATCGGCAACTGATGGTATTGTTATGTATGATTCAGATATGAATCTGATCGAGATCAATAACGCTGCTTTGGAAATATTTCCGGCCGGGTTGAGTAGAGAGGAATTGATAGGCAAGCATATACTGGAAATAGCTCCTTCTTTAAAAGAGAGTGGACGCTATGATAAGTACCTTAATGTAATAAAAACGGGCAAATCATTGCTTCTGCATGATTTTATGCCTGATCCAAAATTTGGGAATAGGTATCTTATGCTCAAAGCATTTAAGGTAGGACAGGGACTGGGAATAATTTTTACCGATATCACCGGGCGCAAAAAAGCTGAAGAAGAACTCTCAAAACATCACGAACAATTAGAAGAATTAGTAAAAGAAAGAACAAAAGAACTGGAAGATAAAAACAAAGAACTCAATAATGCAATGAAAGTGTTCGTTGGCAGAGAGCTTACAATCAGGGATTTGCAAAATAAAATTATAGCTCTGGGAGGGAAAGGGCGATCCAGGAATCAGGATTAAAATTTTTTACACAATTATGAATAATCAAGTATGAAGACAATACTCGTAATTGACGACCAAAAAGATAACCTGACGACAATTACTGCGATAATGAAAAGCAATATGCCAGAATGTAAAGTTCTGACTGCTCTGTCGGGAAAAGAGGGGATAGAAATTGCAAGAAAAGAGCAACCCAACTCTATTCTTCTGGATATTATCATGCCTGATATGGACGGCTACGAGGTCTGTAAAAGACTCAAGGAGGATGAATCGACAAAACATGTTCCTGTGATTATGGTAACTGCAATTAAAACTGATTCTGAAAGCCGGATTAAAAGTCTCAATTTAGGTGCTGATGCATTTTTGTCAAAACCAATTGATCCTATTGAGCTATCTGTGCAATTGAATGTAATGATCCGGATAAAAGAGGCAGAGGATAAATTGAGGGAGGAAAAAAAGAATCTGGAGAATGTTGTCTTGAATAGAACAAAGGAACTTATAAAAATCAATAAAGATTTAGAGCTTGAAGTTTCTGAGCGCATGCAAGCAGAGGATGATAGAGAGCAGTCGCGATCATTACTGAAGGCGGCGCTGGAATCTACAGCTGACGGTATTCTGGTTGTTACTAAGGAAGGAACTTGGTCAAGTTATAACCAGAAGTTCGTTGAAATGTGGGGAATTCCATCCTCGATATTTGAGTCTGGTGATGACAAGGCTGCATTGGACTACGTCTTTGACAGTATTGCCAATCCGGAGTTATTCCTGGCTATAGTCAAAGAACTCTATGACAATCCTGAGAGGAACAGTTTTGATACGATAGAACTGAAAGATAGCCGAATCTTTGAGCGATACTCACATCCGCAACATCTAGGGAAAGAGGTTGTTGGTCGTGTGTGGAGTTTTCGTGACGTAAGCGAGCGCAAACGTGCAGAGCAAATCCAAAAAGTATTATACAATATTTCCAATGCCGTTATTACAACTGATAATCTCAGAAAACTAATCATCCTGATACAGCAAGAACTGAGGACTATAATCGATACCACAAACTTTTATGTGGCTCTTTACGACCAAAAAACCGACATGTTTTCTGTCCCATATCTCATTGATGAAAAAGATAAATTCGATACTTTTCCTGCAGGCAAAACACTCACGAGCTACGTGAATAAAACTCAAAAGTCTCTTTTTGGTACAAAAGACAGAATACACGAATTAGTCGAGTCAGGTGATATTGAAATGTATGGTACAGATTCAGAAATATGGATTGGAGTACCCCTTATTGTTGAAGGATACGCAACAGGTGTTTTGGCAGTTCAAAGCTATACTAATGAAAATGCGTTTAATGAGTCAGATATGAAAATGCTTGAATTTGTATCTACTCAGATTGGTTTGTCAATTCATCGTAAGAAGGCTGAAGAGGATTTAGTTACTGCATTAGCGAATGCTAAAGAGAGCGATCGCCTTAAATCGGCTTTCCTGGCAAATATGAGTCATGAGATACGCACCCCAATGAATGGCATATTGGGTTTTGCTGAACTTTTGAAAGAACCAGGGCTTTCAAGGGAGGAGCTTCAAAGTTATGTTAGTGTAATCGAATCGAGTGGTGACCGTATGCTTAACACAATTAACGACTTGATCGATATTTCCAAAATTGAAGCGGGACAAATGGAAGTTGTATTCTCAACGACTGTTGTTAACGAGATAATAAATGATCTTTATTCCTTTTTCAAACTGGAAGCTGAGCAGAAAGGATTGCAACTGGTCTGCAGAAAATCACTTTCTGGCAAAGAGGCTACCATTGAAACAGATAAGGAGAAATTGTATGCAGTTCTTACCAACCTTATTAAAAACTCAATTAAATATACTCATAAGGGAAGCATTGAATTTGGTTATCAGGTAATAGATGGTTTAATTGAATTTTTCGTTAACGACACAGGTGTTGGAATCCCCCAGGACCGTCAACATGCTATTTTCGAGCGCTTTGTTCAGGCCGACCTTAGTAGGTCCAGATCCTTTGAGGGGGCTGGATTAGGCCTGTCAATCTCAAAAGCTTATGTAGAAATGTTAGGTGGGGGAATCCGGGTAGAATCAGAAGAAAACAAAGGAACAAAGTTTTATTTTACTATCCAATATAGCACAATTATGAAGGAGAAAGCAGCAAGCAAAGATGCCCTACCAGAAATTAAATCAGAGGTAAAAATCAAGAAGCTAAAAATCCTTATTGCTGAAGATGATGAAACAGCTGATTTACACCTTTCGATAGTTCTCAAAAGTCTGGATAGAGAAATTTTTCATACAAGAACTGGAAGGGAGGCAGTTGAGTTTTGCAGAAATAATCCTGATACTGATTTAGTACTCATGGATATTAAAATGCCAGAAGTTGACGGTCATGAAGCTTCCAGACAAATCCGGAAGTTCAATAAAAAGGTGGTAATCATTGCCCAAACTGCTTATGCCCTGGAGGGTGACAGAGAACAGGCACTTAAAGCAGGATGCAATGATTATATCTCAAAACCGATAAAGAAGGATTTGTTATTGGCAATGGTTATGAAACATATTAATGCTGAATACTTCTGAAGTGGGAAAAGGCAACATTAGTTTGTGCTATGGTCATAGGAACTTAAAGATATCACCTAATAATCATTTTCTTGGTATGTTGTTCAGCGCCAGATCTCAGTTGGTAGAAATAAACTCCGGCTGAGAGGGATTTTAGGTCAGCCTTTATTGAGTATTCTCCAGCTGCTTGATTTTCATTAAATAACTCTATGGCCATGTTTCCAAGTAAGTCATATACGCTTAGTGTAACCAATCCCGGTGTTAGCAAGGAATAGCTAATTGTTGTTGATTCTGAGAAGGGATTGGGATAGTTTTGGGCTAAAGTGATTTTATTGGAGCGATACTGTATTTCTATTTCTTCTACACCTGTGCTACCTGAGCCTGAAACTTTAACCATGAAAGCATCAGGGCCACCTTTGCTGGTCAATGTATCCTCTCCAAAAATTATGCTGCCCGAGAAAGTGCCAGTGAGGTAACAATTATCATTGGCATCAATACTTAATCCTTTTCCTTCATCAAAATCAGGCCCAGGAGTTGTATGTTCTTCATCACCTGCCATTTGTGCCCATAGGGCCTCGCCATTGCTATTGTAGGAAGCAACAAATATTACTGAGTTTCCATTAACTGGTGATGCTGGTAACAATTCATGTTCTCCAAAACTTATTGGACCCATATTAAAGCGGCCTGTGATATAGATATTCCCATCAGTGTCAATGTCCATATCATTACAACCCTGTGCTACCAGATAACTATCAACTGTTGCAAATTCTACCCATTGGGGCTCTCCTTCAGTATTATATTTTGTAACAAATGTAGAAGCAAGATTATACTGATCATCCCAATCATCCCATTTCATTCCGCTAAATGTACTGTGAGTATATGAGGTGCCCGTTAAAAAAAGACCTCCATTTTGATCTGTGCACATTGCTGTTATGGTAACGGAAGGAGGAAGTGGTCCAGATATATGTTCAACCCAAATGACATTACCATCCGGATCAAGTTTAGCAATAAAACCCCCATAGCAAATTACCATTTAAATCATGCTTTACTAAGAACAGGTCTTGGGAATATATATTGCCATCCCCATTACCTTTCCAATCACCTGAATTGTTCCCTGTTTTGGCTCCTGGTACTCCAGAATCATGGAATAATATATCTTCGTAGAAATCTCCCAGAATTAATGAGCTACCATAATCGTCAATTACCAATTCATTAGCGTTATGACGAGCTTGGCCAGGTGATAATTTGTCAGAAACAGTATTTGAAAGCAGGTTTCCATCCTTGTCATAGGAAGCAACAACAACAAAAGCTTCGCCTTCACTTCGTGGTACGGTTACATCTCCTAATTTGATGGCTCCACCACTTATACTCATTACTGAAACTCCTCTGTCCTGTACAGTTCGTGGAGTTACCGATGTAGCAAGAGTTTCTGTATAACCAGTACTTCCAATTACTTCTCCCCAAACGGCAATCATATTATCATTCTCATCCATTTCTAATTTGGTCAGAAATAATGCTGAATTGAAAGGAGCCTCAAGGTCTAAGCCATCAAATTCTATTTCTTCAGTAAAATCTCCAATTACATATCCAGTGGTGATATTAGGATCTTCCATAAACTCGTATGGGGGATCAATAACAAGATCAACTCCTTTATCAGCCCCGTTACCACCAATGGATTTTGCATTTGAAAAAACTTCATCAGGATCGGGGATGAAGTTTGCGAAAGGTATAGTTACTTGAATACTTGCATTACCACCGTGAAAATAACAAGGGTATAATAATATATCAATTTTGACATTCGGCATATTTCCTGCGATTTCTTTAGAGGGAGCTATAAAGGAAGTTGAAAATGAGCCAGGAGTTTCAGAACAATCGTATACCCACGTAGTCATAATTGTGTGCAAATAGAACGAAATCTGCTCATTAAATAATTGATATGGCGGTGCAAGATCTTCAACTATTCCTGATAGAATAATGGTGTCATTGTACTCTATTTCATCCGGGTAACTGTCCATATGGATTTGCCAAGCGTGGCTGATATTAAATTTTGCAGCTTCAATTGAATTATCATAGACATATCGGTGTAAATTCTGATCCTTCCACCATTCATCTGCATCAGATTCATTGGCGAAAACGGCGGCTCTAATCCAGGAGCCCGTAAGAGCCTGGTCATCAATGTTTTCCCATTCCCAAGCGATAGTGTTGGATATAAAATCATACTCTCTATGGCAGCTGATATCATTGTTATTAGAAATGCTTTGAGCAGCACCAGTCATGACGCATTCCAAACGCCTACCCAGTTCTTGCCATTCTTCATCAAAGGTTTGTGTCTTGGTTTGGGAAGTCGAGCTTAAGGATATACAACAAGATAGCAGGAAGAAAAATAGTACTCTCAAATGATCATGAGAACGATTGGCAAGAGTGAACGATCTTCTCATAATTCCAAGGTTTGTGATTATTAATTTGATTTTTAGACTTTTAAAGGTATGGAATGCCGTGGTTAATTCAAAATTGGAGTAATCCAATCCAACATTAAATCTAAGGCTGAAGGAGCTATAATTTCCGCAATATTCTCATATTCTATGGGCAAGCCAGATTTTGAAGTTTGAAGAAGGTGATTCAAACCGGGTAAGCTTTTAACCATAAAGTTTTTGTTACCGACGTTTTCAAGTACTTTTTTTACTAATGGGAGATTATGTTCCGGAGGACACTGAACATCCTTGCTGCCTGTAAGAGCCAAAACAGGGCAGCTTACGTTTTTTAGATAATCCAGTGGTTCAATGCTTATGAAATTTAAATACCAGGGCTTCAACATATAGCTTATCATTCCATCAGACATGTTTGGGTACAATTCCTTAATTGTCTTAAATTTATTATCCGAAATATCATCTGTTCTGAGTATCGCATGATATTCATTTATTTGCTTAAGTTCTTTGCTTATCTCATCCTCGGGAACTCCATTTAGCTTCGAGATCATCTCTGTTTGCTGTAATCTGATCTCTCCTCCATTACTTCCCATTACTCCAAGTAAAACGATAAAGGAGAGCTTATCCATCTCAGAGGCTACGATGGTCGCAATCAGAGTACCCTCGCTATGCCCAATAATTCCAATTTTGGTATTATCAATTTCTTTTCTGCATTTTAGATAATTAATCCCCGCTTTAACATCATGAGCAAAATCGATGGTGGTGGCTTCATCATAATTTCCTGTGGAATTTCCTACCCCACGCTTGTCATATCTGAGAACTGCAAAGCCATTCCTTGTGAAGTAATCAGCTAAAAGCATGAAATGTCCCATTTTTGTCTCATTCCTATCAGTATGACCTGATCCATGGACTAGAATTATAGCTGGAAAATTTTCGCCTGAATATGGAATGGTAAGAGTGCCTGCAAGGTCTGCCTGAGCTTCTTTATTGTGAAATACTACCTCTTTCTCGATATATGGGAAAGGCCTTTGTGGGGTTTGAGTCCGAACCACTTCCCCTGGTAGTTCATCAACTGAGTGCAAAATAAGCTCGAATTTTGCCTCTCCTTGCTCATAATACCCTTGTATTAGTTGATTGTCTGCATCAAGTATTCCTGAATAGCTTATTCCAGCAGCGGTAAATAGAATTTGAATAGAATCTTGTGAAAAGCTAACAGAGTCCATTGGAATGTCAAATGCTTTCTGTTCAATGATATTCATAGTAGCTGTGAGGATACCGTTTTCTGTCCTTGATACAATGTATCCAATTTGAAGTTCAACTGCCTCTGAAACCTTCATTGTACCTAACCAGATTCCGGTTATTTCTTTGGGGGTATTTGCCTGTGCATCCTGTATGGATGCAAATAAACTGAGAATGCTGATTAAAATCCAAACATTGACTTTTTTCATGACTTTGATTTTTAAGTTTATTAAATCTGGAACCAAAGTATAATGCTTAGATATTCAATAAAAATCAAATCCATCAATGAGTGGATTTATTATCTGTATGACAGAATATATTATTTGAATGGAATATGTGAGATTGCTATTTTTTACTCTCAAACCTTTTTAGAAACTCCTCGCGGTAGGTTACACCGATGGGTATGGCTTGCTCGTTGATAATCACCCTGTGCTTTTCAATGATGTCAATGTGACCAAGTGAAACTATAAATGATTTATGAATCCGAATAAATTCATCACTTGGTAAAAGATCCAAAACCTCTTTCATATTAAACAGGGATAATAATTTCTTATGTGTGGTATAGAAGGTCATGTAGTTACCGGCAGCCTCAATGTATTGAATATTATCCACTTGTATTTGATTGATTTGTGTGCCGCTTTTAATGAAAACCGTTTGTGAAGATTTCTTTTTCTCTACATCTTTGGGCTGGAACGAGACTTTATTTACTGCTTTGAGAAAGCGATCATATTTTACTGGTTTAAGGAGATAATCAACTGCATTGAATTCATAACTTTCGGCTCCGAATTCGGGATAGGCAGTGATGAAAATCACTTCTGGTGGTGATGTTAGTGATTTGACCAGTTGTAAACCAGTCAATTCAGGCATATTGATGTCTAAAAAGGCCAGATCAATGTTGTTTGATTGTAAAAAACTAAGAGCCTTGAAGGGATTAGTGAAGCTTTCAATCAGCTCCAAAAAAGGGGTTTTAAGTATGTAGCTTTTTATCAGGTCCAGAGCATAAGGTTCATCATCAATTACAATACATCTCATGCTGGTTTATTTAAAGTGATTTTAAGATCCACAATGAATCTTTCGCTCTCATCTGTGATGCTTAGATGATGTTGATTAGGATAAAGAATTGCCAATCTTTTCCTGACATTTTCCAATCCTATCCCGGAGTGTTCGTTCCTAGCATGATTGTCAATCTTGAAGTTCGAGTTCTCAGCTCTAAAATGTAAAACTTGGTTTTCAATATTCAGTTGAATATGAATAAATGACTCCTTTTCTAGCTTAATGCCATGTTTAAAACCATTTTCTACAAATGGAACCAGGATAAGTGGAGCAATTGTATTTGTGGCTAAATCTCCTTTGGCTTCAAAACTGATATCCACCGGTGTATCATCAGATAATCTCTGTTTCTGCAGACTTATATAATCTTGTAAATAATTTATCTCTTTTTCAACCTCAACTTTTTCCGAGTTACTATCATAAAGCATATACCTCATTAAACCCGACAGCCTTTCAATAATATTGGCTGTAGTTTCATCTCCTTTACTTGTTGCACTTGAGTATGCCATGTTTAATACATTAAACAGGAAATGAGGATTGATTTGTGCCTTCAGAAATTTAAGCTCTGCCGATAATTTTTCTTCTTTAAGTTTTTGTTTAAGTCTTTCATTTTTGAGCCAATTTCTGGTAAATCCATAGGTCACAGCTAATAATATAATAATAAAATTAGAGACCGTATTAACCACCATTTGAGATCCAAATGGTTCATCTGCAGTAGAATACTTAGCTGAAAAAAATAAGAAATCAATTAGGGATTCTACAGTGGTAATAATCAGCAATATAACCACCACTTGAAAGACCAGGACAGGTGCATTTTTTTTGATCGAAAATCTGGGAATCAGATAAACTGAAACAGCATAGAATGCCATAATATTCAAACAAGTCCCAACAAGAAATGGTAACAGCAAAGTACCATCAGTTTTATGAAAAACACCAAGAGTATTGGTTCCATATAGTAATAATAAAAATCCTGCGACCCATAATATGGCATGGATAATGGGTTCAATAATTTTCTTCATACTAATCTTTGTCTGAATATTTTGAAATATCATTTATAAAATTAGAATAATTGTGCATCTGATTAGTATTTGCTGTGCATAATTTGAGAAGTAACTTGTAAAGAACATGATTCTTCGCCGTCTAATTAACCATCTATGAAATTTGACGCAATAATAATAAGCTCAGGCCAGGCCGGGACTCCTTTGTTTACAAAATGGCCTCAAAAGGGTAAAAATAGAAACCAATGGCTTTATGAGTATCATAATTGATGCTGAAACAGATAAAATCCTTGGAGCAGCTGTCCTGGGCATCGGAGGTGACGAGATTATAAGTAGTATACTAAACATTATGTATGCCGATCAACCATACACAGTGATAGGTGATTCTGTGCAGCCTCATCCAACAGTATCAGAATTAATTCCTGCTATTTTGGAAGGACTAACTAGTTGGTCTTTTTAAGAAAGTCCTGAAAAACACAAAGAAGGGTTTCGCAGAAATGAATGAGGCGATTAAAGACAGAGCAGAAAAGCTGAGTAAAAACTAGCTTTGAAGAGGGTGCTCAATTAACTGTGTCAAATTTACGAGTTGTATTCTTGACACAGTTATTTGAGAACCCTTGTCTTTGTCATTGAAGAAAGTATTGGAGAACCATTAATAAAAGGGTTTAGTGCCTACTTTGAGAACTAATCCCTGTATAATTTAGTTTTACCACTTAAGACATCAGCCCAACGAATAGGACCGGTTTTTACTAATTTGTGACGCTCACTTGGTATCATGCCCTTTAACTTTTTCTTTATTACCTCAGATTCTTCTCTGCCGGCGATATTATTCCACTCTTCCGGATCAGTGGATTGATTATACAATTCTTCCTCATTACCATTATAGTTGATGTAGTGCCATTCATTCTGCCGGACAGAATAATGATTGGCTCCCAAGCTGGTGATGACGGGATAAGCCCAGTTGCTTGCAGGATTCTTGAGGACAGGTATCAGGCTGTTCCCGTTAGTGCCTTCCTTCGATGGTAATCCACAAAGTTCTGTAAGTGTTGGGAAGATATCAACCAGGGAGACATTGCTATAACAATTCTCTGATGAACTGCCGGATGGTAAACCAGGAGCTCCCTTTGGAGATTTGATGAAAAGCACTGAATTAATCACATTTTCCCACAGGGCAAATTTGCTCCAGTCAGTCTTTTCACCCAGTTGCCAGCCGTGGTCTGAGAAAATTACAATAATGGTATTATCAGCGTAGTCACTATTCTCCAGGGTTGACAATAGTTTTCCCACCAACTCATCTGCATAATTGATTGATGCCAGATAGCCCTGAACGGCTTCTTTCCATAGATCATTCTCCAATATTTTATTATGCCAAAATGTTCGTGCCGTTCTTTGTCCAGTTTTTGGTAGATCTTCAAGATCATTTTCTAAGACCTTCGGAAGCTGAATATCCTCAATCGGGAATTTGTCAAAGAATTCCTGCGGTACATACCAGGGAAGGTGAGGGCGATAAATACCACAAGCCAGAAAGAATGGCTTATCATGTTCCTTTGCGAGTTGCTCCGAAACCCATTTCACAGACGAATAATCCCCAGTTTCTTCAGCGCTAAACGGAAGAGGCTCAAAATCAAAAGCTACGTACATACCCCGGTAATGCGGCATAGTAAATTTGTTACCTTTTGGATCGTCCTCTCTTATCTCATTATCCTGTTTTGTGAAATGCATCTCCTGTTTGATGGAATCATAATCCGGCAGGAAATAGTATGGAAAATGCTGGATTTTGGATGGGAAATATTCATCCCAGGATCTGGGATCAGGCATATTGTTATGAAATAGTTTACCAGCTCCGCCAGTCCAATAACCATGCTGCCTAAAATATTCAGGAAGAGTAAGCTCATCCGGCAACACATGTCTCCAGATCTGCGGATTATTATACAATCCTGTTGTCCATGGGTTCTTCCCAGTCATCAAGGCTGTACGAGAAGGATTACAAGAAGGAGAAGCACAATAAGCATGAGTAAAAACCATAGCCTCTTCAGCAAATTTAGAAAGGGATGGGGTCATAGCCTGTGGATGTCCGCCAAGAGGCTCAATCCAATTATTCAAATCATCAACTGAAATAAGCAATACATTAGGTGACTGATCGGTAGATGTTTTGCAGCTTAACAAAAGTATATTCAGTAAAATCAGCACAAAACAGCAGAATACAACATTTTTCATAAGCATAGTTTTTAGGATATCTAAAGATAGTGATTAGGAATATCTATTCGGGATTATGTGATACCTTTAGTGAATTCAATGATAATGGAACAGCAAACTCAAATACTTATAGTAATGATTGCCTACATGGCTTTCATAGTCTTTCTTGGTTTTTATCAGGGAAGGAAAGTAAAAACAGGTAGTGATTTTTCTATTGCCGACCGCAAACTGCCAGGATGGGTTGCAGCATTGTCTGAGAGGGCAACAGGTGAGTCATCCTGGGCATTGCTTGGCTTGCCAGGTGCGGCATATGCAACTGGATTGCTCGAAATTTGGACGGCAATTGGCTGTGTTTTTGGTATTTTATTTGCTTGGATAGTACTTGCCTGGCGATTAAGGGAGGAAGCCGATAAATACAAGGCTGAAACTTTTACAGACTACATTGCCAAGCGACACGGAGAAATGGGTAAATGGCTCAGGATAGTAGGAAGTTTTACAATTGTATTTTTCTTTTTCTTTTATGTTGGAGCTCAGTTTATTGGTGGCGGCAAAACTCTTGAGAATCTTTTTGGCATCAAGAAAATATACGGAATGCTTATCGTAGTCGGACTTGTAGTACCCTATACAATTTACGGAGGATTCAGAAGTGTTACATATACAGATGTGGTGCAGGCAATTGTAATGATTGTTGCGCTAATTGCTGCTCCTATTGCCGGAATTATTTATCTCGCAAATTTACCTGAAGGTGCAGTTTTTGGATCTGGAATTTCAGATGCTTTACATAATGCCGGCGATGCCTATTCAACCTTAACCGGAGGTGCAGTATTGAAAGAAGGAACACCATTGTCTTCTGCTTTGAACAATATTTTTCCAAATATGCAGGGCATAGTAAGCGGACTGGGAACAGGAATAATTATTGCCGGAGCATTTTCATGGTTTTTCGGTTACATGGGCGGACAACCCCAGTTAACTATGCGTTTTATGGCGATTAAGGATGCACGTCAGGCTAAAATTGCACGTAACATTGGAGTATTGTGGACAATCATTGCTTATATCGGAGCTCTTATGATTGGCTGGATCGGAATCGCACTTTTTGGCCCTGATGGTTTGAAAGATCAGGAAACAGTAATGCCTGAAGTACTTACCACAATTTTTCATCCGATAATAGCCGGAATACTAATTACTGGTGTACTTGCCGCAATAATTTCCACGGCTAACTCTCTGTTGATTCTTTCTGCAACAGAATTATCTGAAAATATTGTTAAACCCTTGAGAGGGAGAAAAACTGATTCAAAAACTTCCTTATTGTATTCCAGAATAATTACAGGCATTCTCTCAGTAATAGCCCTGGTCTTAGCTTATTTTTCTTCAGGCAACCTGATTTATACCATCGTTGGATATGTTTGGGCAGGAATCGGCTCTACATTTTCGGTAGTAATACTTTTTACCTTATTCTGGAAACGTTTTCATGGCACTGCTGCACTATTAACCATAATTTCAGGACTGCTGTTTACAATAATCTGGATAAGCACCGAAATGGATAAGA